>ERZ1673741.130-NODE-130-length-102620-cov-28.748043_pt1 | contig 102620 bp, 87 predicted proteins | sample MGYA00580209_ERZ1673741 | MGnify/ENA primary metagenome ERZ1673741 (study PRJEB41218, sample SAMN15661754) | gut metagenome | host: Homo sapiens | place: Canada: London | collected 2015-08-20/2019-03-30 | study: EMG produced TPA metagenomics assembly of... | reverse complement strand
CTTCATGGACTGAAACTGATCGTCAGCGACAATCATGTTGGTTTGAAAGCTGCCCGAATGAGCGTATTTCCGTCTGTTCCGTGGCAGCGATGCCAGTTTCATCTTCAGCAGAATGCCACTGCGCATATTCCCAGGAAAAGTATGCAGCAGGAGGTGCACAACGACATTCGCGACGTGTTCAATATGCCGACACGGTCCGATGCTGAAATCCAGCTGAAAAAGCTGATTGAAAAGTACGGGAAAACGGCCCCGGATCTGTCGAGCTGGCTTGAGAACGAACTGCCGGAAGGTTTTACAGTATTCAATGTGGAACCGGATTCATTGAATGCGCGTCGGAAGCTCCGGACAACAAATATGGTGGAATTTCAAAACAAGGAGTTGAAAAAACGGACAAGGTGTATTAGAGTATTCCCCAACAAGGAATCTTTGCTCAGGATCGCAACGGCGCTCCTGATCGAACTGGATGAAAAATGGCTTGTCAATGGGAAGGTCTATCTGAAAGGTTGACGGCAGATATTCGGAGAATTTACAGAAAAACGTTACGTAGCCCTTTCCGGACCGGGATTCTGTCGTGAACCTCATCGAAAACGCATTCCTTCCGTGCTGCCGTTACGCCATCGGCAAGATCATGGAAAACTATTCGCCCGGCACTTCATGGCTGCAAGCCGTGCGGAAGACGGAAAAGGACCTGCGATCTTCGACCGGTCAAGCAGTTTCATCAAAAAAGTGACGGAAGAGTGACGGGGAAGTGACGGAAAGTTCAAGAAACGCGTTATAAAGCACGATATGCCTCGACGGGTAAAAAAGAGGCGGCGAGGGTCGAATGTGTCTCTATGAGCCACGGTTCCCCCTTAAAAAGGATATTTAAGAGGGCGCGCGGAAGGAGTCGGCATTATAAGCAGACTTGCTTGCAAGTGATAAAATGAGCGCAAAAGCACCGGCTTTTCCATGGGTCGCGCGTCATACGCATATACGTATGAACCCTCGGATTACTCCGATAAAGCGCAACAACGGGGCAGTGTTTGACCTCAGTCCGGAAGCAAAAACGTATCATAGTTTTCCGGAGTCAGAATTTCAGTTTCTGCATTCGGATAAGCATTGCGGAATGCCAAAGGAATTTTTGCGTTCGTTGTTGGATTCATCTTAATTTCCCATGCTTTCAGTGTATCGGAGTTCTTTTCCAGATAATCAATTTCCTTGCGAAGAGGTGCGGCAGTACGCCAGAAAAAACGTTGAGGTTGGAAAGGTTGATTCAACGTGTTTTTCAGACGTTCCAGAATCAAATAATTCTCCCACATTCCGCCTTTGTCTGTCCGGGAATCTACTCTGCAGAAGTTGCCCATGACGGCATTACGAACACCAAGGTCATAAAAATAAATTTTTCTGCCCTTCTTTATTTCGTTGCGCATGCTTCCACTGAAAGCCGGAAGAGAAAACACAACATAATTCTTTTCCAGAAGGTCAATGTAGTTCTCAACCGTTTTTCTGTCGGAAGCTGTCAATCCGGCGAGTTCGTTTAGATTGACTTCTGAACCTATTTGCATGGCAAGAGCTTTTACAAGGTTGTCAAGGAGCTTGGTCTTTTTCAACCCTTCCAAAGCATAAATATCCTTAAAAAGGTAACTGTTGACCAATTCACTCAGCAGCCGTTCGGAATCCTCCGGATGTGTTACAATATCCGGATAAGCTCCATAAAGGAGTCTTTGTTCGAGAGTCTGCTTTTCTTTTAAAAGGCCATCGTGTTCGACCAACTCATGAAATGAAAATGGCAAAAGGCGATATTCAAACTTCCTGCCGGTCAATGGCTCAGAAGTTTTATCTGCCAGTTCAAAAGAGGATGATCCAGACGCAATTACTTGAATACCTGGCATTTCATCAATGAGCAGTTTCAATGCGAGTCCGACATTTGGAACCCGCTGAGCTTCATCGAGAACAAGAATTTTTTTCTTGCCGAGAATCAGTTTCCAGCGGGCAACAGTCACGCGCTCAAGTTCATCACGAGTATCTGGACTGTCTCCGTTCAACCAGAGGACATCATTTGACCATTCTTCGGTAATATGTCGCAACATGGTCGTTTTTCCACACTGGCGTGGACCATACACGATTATTGCCTTGCCGGCAAACAACCGTGCTTTAATGTCAGACTCCAAGTAGCGTGCAATATAAGGCATATGACCTTTCAACTCCATTTTAACTTAAGTTTTTTTTGGATTTCATTCCCTAAAATAGCATGAATCCACAAAAAATCAAGCATATATCAAGTAAAAAAAGAGTTCATTCCACAAAAACATAAGTTTTTATGGAATACACAACCAACCAGAGAGGAACTCATGAACACCATCAACATGAAAATCACGGACATCCGTCCGTATGAGAAGAACCCGCGTATCAACGACGGCGCGGTCGATGCGGTCGCCCGGTCCATCAAGGAATTCGGCTGGCAGCAGCCCATCGTCGTGGACAAGGACCTGGTCGTCATTGTCGGGCATACCCGCCTGAAGGCCGCCGAGCAGCTGGGACTGACCGAAGTCCCGGTGGTCGTTGCCAATCACCTCACGCCGGAACAGGTGCAAGCCTACCGGATTGCCGACAACAAGACCGGTGAGATCGCCGAATGGGATTACAATCTCCTGCCGATGGAACTCAAAGACCTCCAGAACGCCGATTTCGATCTTTCGGTGCTGGGGTTCGATTCCGATGAGCTGGACAAACTACTGAACGGTGAAGAGGGAGACGCCCTTATAGACGGAGAAACCGAACCGGATGCCGTTCCAGAAGTGCCGGAAGAACCGGTCAGCAAACATGGGGAAGTTTATCAGCTTGGAAACCACCGGCTCATGTGCGGAGACGCAACCAAGGCGGAGGATGTCGCCCGGCTGATGGGCGAAGAGAAAGCGAACCTCTGGCTCACTGATCCGCCATACAATGTCGCCTACGAAGGGAGCAACGGCATGACCATCGAAAACGACAACATGGAGGACGCGCAGTTCCGGAATTTCCTCCGGGATGCATTCCAATGTGTGCATGACCGCATGGAGCCGGGCGCATCGTTCTACATCTTCCACGCCGATTCCGAAGGATACAATTTCCGGGGAGCCTGCCACGACATCGGACTCAAGGTGCGGCAGTGTCTGATCTGGAAAAAGAATGCGCTTGTTCTAGGACGGCAGGACTACCAGTGGCTCCATGAACCATGTCAACCGGCAGACACGATTGTCTGGACCGAAGGAAATACCAGAACTCCTATTGAGAAACTCAAGGACGGTGACAGGGTCATGTCTTTTATGCGGGCAAGCTGTGAAGTCATCGGCTACAAAAAGGCAGGGACAGGTGTTCCTGTTAAAACGGCATCCCGAGATTACAACGGAGAACTCTATGGCATCTCCTCGGACGGCAAAATCACATGGCCTACGCCGGAACATCGTTTTGCGATCCGTTTTAAATCCGATCATAAGGATTTTTGGTGCACCTACCTGATGAAACGCGGACGGCTCTGGCGCGTGGGCATGTGCAGAATCTTCAATCAACAGGGGAACGGCTTGAAGGTCCGGCTGAAACAGGAAAACGCGGACGCGGCATGGGTGCTTGGCGTATTCAAAAACAGACCAGACGCTTCTGCGGCGGAACAGGCCACTGCCGTCCGGTTCGGAATTCCTCTGACGCATTGGGAACCTGCACGCGGACAACTCATGAAAGACAGCTGGCGACATAAAAAAGACATCATGAAAATTTATATGCGCCTCAACCTTGAACAAGTCGAAAGGGGAGCTCATGAACTTCTGAAACTCTATCATCGTGTCTATGAAATCCCGTCAATGCCCCGTGAACTCTGCCGGGATAAATTCAGCCGCAGGGTAATAACGCTTGTTCCCGCTTGCAATATTCTTCCCGAAGTCATGGAAATCCCCGTTCCGCATGAACATTGGGATATGGATAACAACAAGACATATTCATGGCAGAATATTGATGCGGTCAAGCACCGCGACTATCAGGGAAAAGTTTATTCCCTTGATGTTGAGAAACATCATTTCTACATCGCGGACGGTCTCCTGACTCACAACTGTCTTTACGGATGGAAGGACGGCGCGGCACACGCCTGGTATAACGACCGCAGCCAGACCACGGTCATGGAATACAACAAGCCCAAGCATAACGATGTACACCCGACAATGAAGGTTGTGGAAATGCTAGTCTACCTCATCAAGAATTCCAGCAAGCGCGGACAGATTGTTATCGATACTTTCGGCGGGTCCGGAAGCACATTGATCGCCTGCGAACAGACCGGACGGCTTTGCCGGACAATGGAACTGGACCCGAAATACTGCGATGTGATCCGCCGCCGCTGGGCGGAGTTCACCGCTGGCGAAGGCTACGACTGGCAGAGTTTAACTCCGGTAATTCTCCCATGTTGTGAAGGCTAATATTATAGCTCGGTTGAAAGATGCAAGTCAATACCGCAAAAGTCGATCGATATTTGCAGTAATGTTCAGCAAAAGTCGATCGGCCCAGGATAAGATCAGGCAATTTGAAACTTGCCTTTCTCTTCGGATTTGATGATTCGCGGAGTTTCACGGGTCTTGATTTCGCGGAAAATGGCGCTGTAAAGCGTCTGTTCCGGCGTTTTCGCTCCGGTCGGAATCCAGAGATTCATCTCTATTGCCTTGGCGACCAATTCTTTGGTGTTCATCGGGATCCGGCTGGCGGCAAGAACCTGTACGGCGGCATCCAGCAGAGAAAGTTTCTTTGCCGGATTCCCGCATTCCGGAACAGGATTCGGACTATCTTCAGCTGTTTGCCTGTTGATGATGCGTTCAAAGTGCATTACCTCAAACTCACGTCCGGTGGACCGGCTTTTGACCATCCAGCCGCGTTCCGTAATTCCGGTTACCGTAACTTCAACCTCGTTGCGTCCGACTTTGACGATGGCGATGGTTCCGACTGTGATTTCACTTCCGACGTTCATGCCGACCTCCTTGCAGGTTGTTGATTGTTAGCATCTTGCTTCAGCTGCGCATATATAACCATGTCAGGCGGAACATATCCAGTCCGAAACTTAAAATAAAGGGAAAATACATGGACAATTCTCTGAAACTTACCGCTTTGCCTCCAGAAATGCTGGTGAGACTTCTCAAGCAGGCGGGCTCCCGGCTCATCTCCGCAAAAACGCTGTCGGCTGATTTTGCCGCCGGAGCCCCGAAAAATGAAGACGGCACAGTCAATCTAATAGAATATGCCGCCTGGCTCGTGAAAGGAGATGATGCAAATGCCAATCAATCCGAGTAATATGCGCGTGGTGGATGTGGCGCGTCTGTTGAATTCAACGGCGCAAGGCTTTGTGCTGGCGCAGGCGCGGCTCTATCGCGATTTCAACCGGGTGGGCTTCCGCATTGCGGCGGCGGACAATCCCCGGAACATCAATCTTTTGAAATACATCGCATGGACATTCGACCGGAAACACTCGCCGCCAACGGAATCCGGACCGCGTTCCTATGATGACCGGCGCAACGCCGAACGGACGCGTCAGGCGGAACAGTCGTTGGCGGGGCGCGACATCGGCGATCTGCCAGCCGTGGTGAACCCGGAACGGAAGAAAGAATGCGAGCGCAACTTTCAGCTTTTCTGTGAATCATACTTCCCGGAGACCTATTCTCTCGAATGGTCGCCGGACCACCTGAAGGTCATCGAGAAAATCGAAACGGCGGTTCTGAGAGGCGGATTGTTTGCCCTGGCAATGCCGAGGGGCAGTGGAAAATCGACACTCGCTGAAACTGCAGCAATCTGGTCCATAGTGTATGGACACCGCGAGTTCGTAACGCTGATCGGCGCAACCGAATCGGCGGCGCTTGAAATGCTGGATTCCATCAAAACCGAACTGGAAGTGAATGAAAATCTTGCTGCTGATTTTCCGGAGGTGTGCTATCCTATCGAACTGTTGGAAGGAATCGCCAACCGATGCGCCGGGCAGCTTTATCACGGAGAACGTACACGCATCGTTTGGACCAGCAATGAAATCGTGCTGCCGACAATCAAGGACAGCAAGGCTTCCGGAATCATCGTCCGGGTGGCAGGCATAACGGGACGGGTTCGCGGCATGAAATACAAGCGCGCCGACGGCCGCAGTGTGCGTCCCTCGCTCGTGATCATTGACGATCCGCAGACAAGTGAATCCGCCGGAAGTCTGGAGCAGACGCGAAAACGCGTGCGTGTGCTGGCCGGAGATATTCTGGGATTGGCCGGACCGGGACAAAAGATCTCTGGGATCATGCCCTGCACGATTATCCGTCCGGGCGATATGGCGGACATCATTCTAAACCGGAACACACATCCTGACTGGAACGGAGAACGCACGAAAATGGTCTACAAGTTCCCAAAAAACATGAAACTCTGGGACGAGTATGCAGACATCCGTTCCGAAGCGCTCCGCACGGACGGAAATTTCGAGGCTGCAACAAAGTTTTACAAAGCACACAGAGAAGAGATGGATGAAGGTGCGGAAGTCAGCTGGGAGGCCCGCTACAATCATGATGAGATTTCCGCGCTTCAACACGCAATGAATTTGAAACTGCAGGACGAGGCGGCTTTCAATGCGGAATATCAGAACGAGCCGCTTCCGGAAGAACTGTCAACGGACGACCTTATGTCCGTCGACGAGATCGCCGGCAAGGTCAACGGTCTTGCGCATGGCAGAGTTCCGCTCGCCTGCGATAAACTTACGATGTTCATCGACGTTCAGAAAGCCTTGCTGTTCTATGTCGTTGCGGCATGGTCGGAAAACTTTACCGGAGCCGTTATTGACTACGGAGCATGGCCGGATCAGCATCGGCGGCAATTCTCGCTGCTGGACGCGAATCCGACGATTCAGACGGCGTTTCCGAAAGCCGGCTTCGAAGGGGCGCTGTATGCCGCACTGGATGCGTTGACCAAAGATTACCTCGGCCGGGAGTGGGAGCGCGAGGACGGGGCAGTTCTGAAAATCGAAAAAGCCCTCATTGATGCGAACTGGGGGCAGTCAACCGACATCATCTATCAGTTCTGCCGCCAGAGCGTCCACGCCGGTGTTCTGCTGCCGTCCCACGGCCGGTATGTCGGCGCGAGTTCCAAGCCGATGACGGAATACCGCAAGCAGCCCGGCGACCGGCTGGGGCTGAACTGGATGATGCCCAATGTCGCTGGCAAACGGGCGATCCGGCACGTCATCTATGACTCGAACTACTGGAAGAGCTTCATCCACGCCCGGCTCGCGGTTCAGCTCGGCGACAAAGGGAGTCTCTCGCTCTACGGGCGTATCCCCGGCATTCACCAGCTGTTCGCCGAACACCTCACCGCCGAATACCGGGTGAAGACCCAGGGGCGCGGCCGGTGGGTGGATGAATGGAAACTGAAGCCGGAGCGCAGCGACAACCACTGGCTGGACTGCTCGGCGGGATGCGCGGTCTGCGCGTCTATGCTCGGCGCAACGCTCCCCGAACTCGGTTTGGCAAGAACTCCAGTCAAGCCCCGCATCAAACTTTCCGCCAGACTGAACGGAACCGCCTCAACTGCGGAATCTGTTCCCGCAAGCTCCGGACGGATGAAACTTTCAGAAATCAGAAGGATGAAAAATGACTGACAAAAAAGAACTTCCGGAACATATACGTCAAGCCGTCGACCTTATCGCGGCAGTATTGCGGAGAATCAAGAAAAAATCATTGGATAAATCGCCGGATACATGCTTATGTACAGCCCAAACGGAAGGAGCGCCGAAATGGTGAAAAAAGATATTCTTGAAAGGAAACTTGCCCGGCTTGAGAGTTTAAGCGGTCCTGAAACCAAGGAAATGTTCCAGGAGCTTTTCGGTTTTGAATGCGGTCCGTCCAACGGCAAAAACATAAAAAAGCGCTTGGTTTGCAAGTTGCAGGAGATTTATTCGGGAGGCGTTCCTGAAACAGATCTTCTTATTTTGTGAAAGATTGCCGAAGCGGATGATAAAGCCAATTTGCGGCAGACGGCAAAAATCAAAAAACTGACACGGGGTACACGTCTTGTGAAAGAATGGAAAGGCAAATGCTACTCGGTAACGGCAACAGGTGGCGGCCGGTTCGAGTATGACGGAGAAACTTATCGTTCCCTTTCCGCCGTTGCAGACAAAATCACGGGGACGCATTGGAACGGGAAAAAGTTTTTTGGAGTTGAATAATGCCGGAAGAACGGATTGCAAAAAAGAGATGCGCCATTTACTGCCGCAAAAGCGTCGAGGAAGGACTCGAACAGGAGTTTAACAGTCTTGACGCGCAGAGAGAGGCAGGGGAAGCGTATATATTGAGTCAGAAAGCCAACGGCTGGGTCTGCCTCCCGGAACATTACGACGACGGTGGCTACTCGGGAGGCAACATGAAGCGGCCGGCTCTGCAAAAGCTGCTGAAAGACTGCGAAACTGGTCTTGTCGACATTATTGTCGTTTACAAAATAGACCGTCTGTCCCGCTCCATTTGCGACTTTGCCGATTTGTCCAAGAAGTTTGATGAATGGGGCATGCAGTTCGTTTCCGTAACCCAGGAAATAAATACGGCGACGCCATCCGGACGCATGATGCTGAACATATTGGTCACTTTCAGCCAGTATGAAAGAGAAATCACCGCTCAGCGCATCAGCGACAAGATGTCGGCCAGCCGCAAGAAAGGCATCTGGGTGGGCGGAACTGTTCCGTTGGGATATGTTGCGAAAAACAAAAAACTTGTAATTCATGAAGAAGACGCAAAAACGGTTCGTCACATTTTTCAGAGATTCATCGAAACTCAGTCCCCCAAGCTGATCGCGCATGAACTCAATCTCGCCGGAAAACGGACGAAAAAAGGCAAAGTCTGGAATACTTCGCACATTTACCGGATCTTGAACAACCACACTTACAACGGAGAAGTAAAATACAAAGAAAACATCTGCAAAGGCGAACAGGAACGGATTGTTTCCGCCGAAGTGTGGGAGAGAACCAGAAAAATTCTTGCGGCAAATTCTCCGATCAAAGACCGTTCACGCAAAATGGAAACTGTCGCTCCTCTGAAGGGCATATTGAAATGCGGACACTGCGGCGGCGCAATGATGCCCGCTTACGGCAGAAAAAACGGCCGTCATTATCATTATTATCTCTGCAGCAAGAATTCCAAAAGGGCGGAGTCTCAATGTCCGGTGCGGCAATTGCCCGCCGGAGAAATCGAGGAGGTCGTCAAGACTCAATTAAAAAAGATCATGGAACATCCCGCCGTTCTCTCCGCTCTGGCGGCCGCCGCGGGAATTCCGTGCACGGACATTCTTCAATTGCTGGAATCCGATTTCTGGTCGGAAATCTCGGCTGGGGAATACAACCGCCTTGTCCAGTCGCTTGTTGCGCGGATTGTTGTATGGCGGGATCATCTTGAAATAGAAATGAAAACAGCTGGCATAAAATCTTTAACGGGAGAGTTCTGCAATGACTGAAGTTACGGTTCTTGAAAACGGCAATATTCTTGTTTCCATTCCAATCGTGCTGCATGAAAGCGGCGGACGGAAAAAAATCCTCACGGACGAGAAAAAATTCCAGGCGGATGACGATCCGATTGTATTGAACATCGCACGGGCTTTTTACTGGCAGGAAATGATTGACAACGGCAAGGTCGCCAATATCCGGGAGCTGGCAAAATGCATAAATGCGAATGAATCATACATTGCCCGGACAATACGTCTGACAATGCTGTCTCCGGAGATAATCCATCGCGCGGTCCGCGGCACATTGCCGCCGAATACCAGCCTTGCAAAGCTCTATAAACTCCCGGAGCGCTGGGATGAACAATTAACCAGACTCGGTATAACAACGGAATGACAGTCATCCTTTTACACTGCAGCCCTCGGAAGCGAGTTTTTTTTTGCACGCAGGTTCTCTGAATGCATCAAATGCTCGTTTGTGCATAGAAAAACTCATTATCTATTTCAAGGATACCATAGAGCCGTCAACCATAACTGGATGTCCTGTGGATTACCCTCAAAATGGCATTTAGAGATAATTTTTTCATCAGCTCTTTTCACAGGACTTTTATGTTCTCTGTTTTCAAAAACAGAGATTTTCAATATTATGATGTGTGTTTCTTGCAACCTGTTCATCTCTAAAGTTTTACGTATGCCAGGACGCGTCAGGACTTGAGTGCTGAGAAAACAGAGAGAACGGGGCATTTTTATGCAAAACACACGGACTCAAATCCATTTCAGAGATTCTCTGTTTGTGGGAAAAATCTCCATAAATCCTTGCTGTTCAGCCGGAAAGGAGACAAAAAAACTGCTCGCGAGTGTAGACACTTCCGCGAGCAGAGAATGGTTGTTGGTGGAGGTGGCGGGAATTGAACCCGCGTCCTGTGATGGCATTACGCCAGCATCTACATGTTTGTTTCGCCTACAATGCTTATCGTCACGCAACCTCGCCGGCGGACGGGCGGTATTATGACTATTCCACAATTCGGAGTCTCGTCAAATGTCAATGGACAAATTCATTTGACCAGGGCGCTGTCGTCGCTGCCGACCCATAGCACCCGTCTGGGGGGCAGCGTCGCCGCATCAGGCAGCGAGTGCGTACTCTTCGTTCGCAGTTATAGTTTTGATCGAATTTTTACGAGGCCAACGATCATCCTCGACATGCCGCTAACGCTAAGCGCGTCCAGTCGAAACCAAGACACCCCCAACATTGCAGGATATTCCAAATCCTACTTATAGCATATATTTTAAAAATGTCAAATAAAATTTAAAACTTTATCGAAGAATAAAATCCGACCAGCTCCGTTTCTTCGGTTCCGCCGTCTTTTCCTCCGCCGGAATCACAACCGCTTCCAGAACTTCCTGGGTCACAACGCGCACCGTCGAGCCCGATGCCAAGGGGTTGTCGCCGGGCAATGCGGTATCAATCACTTCTACGCCGTTCCGCGAGGTGCGGATCACATTCAACGCAGGATCAAGCGGAACCCAGATCGTCGTCTGAAACCGAAAATCAACCGTGTCGGTATCGGACGAGGAAAGCTCCACTTTCACCCGGCAGGATTCTATTCCGCGCAGCTTCTCCGTTCCCGCTATCACGGCCTCCGCTTTCAGCGACGAAGGCTCCATCTTCAGACCGCGCGCATGCAGAGAATCCAGCACAGGACGCGCAGAGATCTTCCATTTATATCCCGGAGTCAACGGCGCAGAAGCTCCCAGCGTATTTTTGAGAGACACTGCCGGAGGACGGAAGACCGCGGACAGGAGAGCCGCGGCTGAGGGTTCAAGCGCGGAACCGGTTGCGGCATCCGAAAAACGCGAGGTTCCGCCGCGCAAATCGGCAAGAACCGTTTTGCGGTTCAGAAGCTCCGAATTGAAACGGCGTCCGTTCAGAAATCCTCCGGAGCTGGAAATCCGGATCTCCAGACGCACCGGGGCGCCCGTTTCATCGACTTCCAGGACCTTGATGCCGGCAAACAGAGTGGCATTGAGAGATTCGCGCCGCTCGACCGGCTTGTCGGGTCCCGGAAGCGCAATGGTGTATTCTCGCACCGCCGTGAGGCTGATCTCCGCGTTGAAATACGCGCCGGGCTTCGACGGACGGTCAAACGAAAGGCGCGGAGGCTCCGCCGCAGATGCGAACAGGAGCGTCAGAGCGATGAGAAGTGCGGGAAGCATTTTTTTCATACGAACTCAAAATCATCCATGCTGTCGAGTTCGGCGCGGATGAATTTCACCGCTTTGGCGATGGCGTTCGCGCGGTGGCTGATCGCCTCCTTGACATCCGAAGGCAGTTCGCCGAAGGTCTTGTCGTAACCTTCCGGGATGAAGACGGGGTCGTAGCCGAACCCGTTTGAGCCGCGCGGAGCCTCGGCGATCGTTCCGTGCACTTCGCCGCGGAACAGCGCCACATCGTCACCGCGGTACGCAATGGCGATCACACAGACAAAGCGGGCCTTGCGGTTCGTCTTGCCCTTCATGGCGTCGAGCAGTTTCGCGATGCGTTGGGCATCGGTCGCGCCCACCCCCGCGTAACGGGCGGAGTAGATGCCGGGGGCGCCGTCCAAAGCCTCGACTTCGAGTCCGGAATCGTCGGCGAAAGCGGCCATATCGGCATAGGCGGAGGCCTGTTCGGCCTTGCGTTCCGCATTCTCCTCGAACGACTTGCCGTCCTCAATCAGGGCGGGAAAGTTCGGGAGCGTGTCGGGAGTGACGATGTTGACGCGCGAATTGAGATCTTGCAGGAGTTTGCGGAACTCTTCGATTTTGTGTTTGTTGCCTGTCGCGGCGAGAAGCTGAAGCATGGGATTCTCCTTTGTTGCGGACGCGGTCAGTACGCGCGTTCGTTTCGTCCTTCGATATAGTTGATGAATGCGCGGTTGCAGACTTTTGCGCCGCCCTGGGTCGGATAATTGCCGGTGAAATACCAGTCGCCCGTATGGTTCGGACAGGCTTCATGGAGCCCTTCTATCGTCTGGAAGATCACCGTAACTTCGGCGCGGATTCCGACCGGGGCGAGCAGTTCCGCGATCTTGGCGGAAAGCCGTTCGGCGGTAAACGGAGCATAGATTTCCTGCACGTAATTCGGGACCGGACCTTCGCAGCACAGCGAACTCTTCGCCTTGCGGTAAACCTCTTCGATGACATGAAGCTGGTTTGATTCCTTCAGCAGTTCAATCGCCGCCTGGAATGCGACAAAATCGCCGAGCTTCGCCATGTCGATTCCGTAGCAGTCGGGATAGCGGATCTGCGGCGCGGAAGAGACCAGAAGAATGCGTTTAGGGCCGAGACGGTCCAGAATCTTCAGGATGCTTTCGCGCATGGTCGTGCCGCGGACAATGGAGTCGTCGATGATGACGAGCGTATCCAATCCGCGCCGGATTGTGCCGTAGGTGATGTCGTACACGTGCGCGACAAGGTCGTCGCGGCTGGCGTCGGCGGTAATGAATGTGCGGAGCTTGGCGTCTTTCACGGCCACCTTTTCAAACCGGGGACAGAGAGCGAGGATGGATTTCAGATTGACCGAGTTGAAATCTCGGTCCTTGAGCTCCATCAGCTTTTGCGTGATGACGGTCACGCAATGCTCGCGGAGCGCATCCATGAGACCGTAGTAGCAGATTTCCGCCGTATTCGGGATGAAGGAGAAAACAGTGTTCTCCATATCTTCATTGATTGCGCGGAGGATTTCCGGGGCGAGATGCTTGCCGAGTTTCTTGCGTTCCTGGTAGATATCGGCATCGGTTCCGCGCGAGAAATAGATGCGCTCGAACGAACAGCGTTTCGGTTCCGGAAGCGGCGTGGTGTACGGTTCGACAGTGATCGCGCCGTAACGCTTGACGACGATCGCGTGTCCCGGCGGGAGTTCATGAATGAGCGATTCATCCTGAATGTTGAAGGTTGTCTGAATCACCGGACGTTCGGAAGTGACAACCGCCACTTCGTCGTCCACATAGTAGAACGCGGGACGGATTCCTGCGGGGTCGCGGAGCACAAAGGAGTCGCCGTGTCCGATGAGTCCGGCGATAACGTATCCGCCGTCCCAGTGTTCGCAGGCGTTGCGGAGGATTTCCATAACGTCCAGATTCTTGGCGATATAGGCTTCCGCCTCGCGCCGGGTCATGCCGCCGGCGATGCACTCCTCTTCCATCCGGATCGTGGTTTTGTCGAGATAGTGTCCGATCTTTTCGAGCACGGTCACCGTGTCGGAACGGTCTTTCGGATGCTGACCGATGTTGACGAGACGCTGGAAGAGCTCTTCCGTGTTGGTGAGGTTGAAGTTTCCGGCGACCACAAGGGAGCGGGTCATCCAGTTGCTTTCGCGGAGAAACGGATGACAGCGTTCGATGCCGTTTCCGCCGTAGGTTCCGTAGCGGAGATGACCGAGGAAAAGTTCACCGGTGAAACGGGCGTTTTTCTTGAGCCATTCGGGGTCTTCAGGGCGGGCTCCCGGCTGCTTGGCGACCTGGGCGATCTCCGCCGAAACATCGTGGAAAATATCCTTGATCGGCGTCGTCGTATTCGATTTCTGAATGGAAATGTATTTGTTCCCGGGCGAAATATCGAATTTGATGTTCGCCATCCCGGCCCCGTCCTGTCCGCGGTTGTGCTGTTTTTCCATCAGCAGACAGAGTTTGTTGAGGCCGTAAAGGGAGGTTCCGTATTTCTCTTTGTAGAAGCGCAGCGGCTTCAGAAGACGGATCATTGCAATTCCGCATTCATGCTTGATTGGGTCGCTCATGGTGAAAGCCTTTCAGGAAAATTCTCTCCTTTAAAATACATCGTTTTTTGTATTTTTACAGTACGGAAACAAAAAAAACAGAGATTTTTATCCGTTCCGCCCCTGCGGCGTTTGACTTTCCTCCTTTCCCTCCGTATATTATCAAAAGAACAACATTGAGAGAAATCATGAATTTTGCATTTGCCCTGTTCCGGTATTTTCCCTTCGGAGGACTCCAGCGCGACATGCTCCGCATGGCGGAGTGCGCGGCCCGGCGCGGCCACAGCGTCACCATCTTCACAACCGAATGGAACGGCGAGCCGCCGGCGGACGGAATCAGCGTCCGCCTTCTTCCCGTCACCGCCTGGAGCAATCACGGACGCGCCCGCCAGTTTGAAGCGGCGTTTCTGAAACGGGCGGACGGATTCGACGCGCGTTTTGTCTTCAACCGCATGGCGGGCGGCGACTTCTATTTTGCGGCCGACAACTGTCTTGCCGTCGAAATCCCGCGCAAGCACTCCGCGCTGATGATGAAACTGAATCCGCGCTACCGCGTCTTTCTCCGTCAGGAACGATCCGTTTTCGATCCGGCCGCACATACGAAGATCTTCTATATCACTCCGCGTCAGAAAAACGATTACATGGAAATTTATCACACGCAGGAAGACCGCTTCATCTATCTTCCGCCCGGGATGAACGAAAAATGCCGCCGTCCGGCGGACGCCGAAGCGATCCGCGAACGGAAACGCGCGGAACTCGGACTGAACAAAGATCAGCTCATGCTGATTCTTGTCGGTTCCAGCTTCCGAGGCAAAGGCGGCGACCGAGCAATTGAAGCGCTGGCGTCGCTTCCGGAAAACCTGCGGAAGCGATGCTGTCTCTACCTTGTCGGCAGTATTTCGGGAAACGAAGCGCCGCAGGTTGCAAAACGACTTGGAGTCTCCTCGCAAGTGATTCTGCCCGGAGGACGCCGTGACGTTCCAGAACAGCTTCTTGCGGCAGATCTGATGATCCACCCGGCCCGAAATGAAGCAACAGGAACTGTCTTGATTGAAGGAATCGCCGCGGGGCTTCCCGTTCTCTGCTCGGAGGAGTGCGGATTCAGCAACTTTGTCCGCGAGGCTTCGGGACTCGTCGTTCCGAAGGATGCGCCGCAATCCGTCTTGAACGCTATGCTCGCAGATGCGCTGCAGCGTCTTCCGGAGCTAGCGGAGCGGACCCGCAGGTACGCGGAGACCGCCGACTTCTACCGCCGTGCGGATGTCGCGGTTGATGCGCTGGAAAATTTTTGCAGAAGAAACTGATAAAGAACGGTCGAGAACGTTAACCGGGAAAGCGGCAAACGGCACAATCCATTGATTAAGAACGGCTTGCAGTTGCATTTCCGTATTGTCGCCCATTTTAGAAAACGTTCTTCATTCCTGAACTTTTCTCCGTTTTCATGGTGCGGAATCCAACTTTTTCACGAATATTTTCAGGGAAAAACTTGCGAAATGCGCAAAAACGGGTTATCTTACCGGATGATAAAAAACCATAACTCATCATAAGGAGATTTTTATGAACGGAAACGTTTCCCCTCTGCAGAAAGCAAGATTCAGCTATCAGCCGAAACTTCCGGCGGCTCTGCGCGCAGGCGCCGCTGTCAAATGCATCGAAGGCGAAAAACTTCAGGCTTTCGCCGATGTCGAAAAAATCAACGCCCTCTTCCCCACCACCAGCAACATGCCCGTCCTTTCCTTCGAAAAAGCGGACGCAAAAGCTGATATGAAACCGATCAACGTCGGCGTCATTCTCTCCGGCGGACAGGCCCCCGGCGGACACAACGTCATCGCCGGTCTCTACGACGGCATCAAGAGCCTCAACCCCGACAGCAAGCTCTACGGCTTCAAGGGCGGTCCCGGCGGACTCGTCGACAACGACTACGTTGAAATCGACGACGCATTCATGAACGCGTACCGCAACACCGGCGGATTCGACATGATCGGTTCCGGAAGAACCAAGCTTGAACTCGTCGACCAGTTCAACAAGGGCGCGGAAAACTGCAAAAAGCTCGGAATCTCCGCTCTCGTCATCATCGGCGGCGACGACTCCAACACTAACGCCTGCCTCCTCGCCGAATACTACAGGAAGAACAATGTTCCCATCCAGGTCATCGGCTGCCCGAAAACCATCGACGGCGACCTGAAGAACAAGTTCATCGAAACCTCCTTCGGCTTCGACACCGCGTCCAAAGTCTACAGCGAACTCATCGGCAACATCGAGCGCGACGCCAACTCCGCGAAGAAGTACTGGCACTTCATCAAGCTCATGGGCCGTTCCGCTTCCCACATCACTCTGGAATGCGCACTCAAGACTCATCCGAACATCACGATCATCTCCGAGGAAGTCGCCGCCAAAAAGCAGACTCTCGACGAGATCGTCACCTGCATTGCAAACACCGTGGCCGCCCGCGCCAAAAACAAAGAGAATTTCGGCGTCGTCCTCATTCCGGAAGGTCTGATCGAATTCATTCCTGAAATGAACAAGCTCATCAGCGAACTCAACGAACTCCTCGCCAAAGAGGGCGAAGCGTTCGCCGCGATCGAGAACAAGGACGAGAAGATGAAATTCGTCATCGACCGTCTCCCCGCCGAACTCGCATCCGTCTTCGCGTCCCTCCCGCAGACCATTCAGATTCAGCTGACCAACGACCGCGATCCGCACGGGAACGTCCAGGTTTCCCTGATCGAAACCGAAAAACTGCTCGTCGAACTCGTCAAGGGCAAACTCAAAAAGATGCCGGAAAAGATCAAATTCTCCGCGCAAACCCACTTCTTCGGCTATGAAGGCCGCTGCTCCGTCCCGTCCAACTTCGATGCGGACTACTGCTACAGCCTCGGCTACAACGCCGCCGCGATCATCGGCGCAGGCAAGACCGCCTACATGTCCTACATCAGCAACCTCGTCGCTCCCGCAGAACAGTGGAAGGCCGGCGCCGTTCCGCTGACAGCCATGATGAACGTCGAACGCCGCCACGGCGCCGACAAGCCGGTCATCAAGAAGGCTCTCGTCGAACTCGACGGAAAGCCGTTCCAGGAATTCGCCAGGAACCGCGACACCTGGGCGATCAAGACCTCGTTCATCTTCCCGGGACCGATCCAGTACTACGGACCGGCGGAAGTCTGCGACGCCACCACCGAAACACTGAAACTCGAACAGGCTGGAAAATAATGAGCACGGGCGGCGGAAACAATTCCTTTGACGCGGCGAAGGTCGCCATGCTCGCACGGCTCGACCTCTCGCCCGACGCCCTGAACAGGCTTCAGGGCGAAATGGAGGCGATCGTCGGCTACGTCGACCAGCTCTCCGAGCTGAACGTGGACGGAATCGAACCGACCGCCCATGCGGCTCCGAGAATCAACGTTCTGCGCGACGATGTCGCCGAAATCGACTACACGCGTGAGACCATGCTCTCCAACGCGCCCGCGGTCATAGACGGCGAACTCATCAAAATGCCGCAGGTTCTGCCGGGAGAAGGTATGGCATGAGCGAACTCGTTAAACTCTCTGTGGCACAGTGTGCCGAACTTCTGAATTCGGGAAAGATCAGCTCCGCCGAACTCTGCGAAGCTTTCATTCAGCAGGTGAAATCCGCGGATCCGGTCATTCAGGCATTCCTCGCACTCGACGAGGAACATGTCCGCAAGGCCGCCGCCGAATCCGACAAGCGCCGCGCAAACGGCGCCGCGCTCGGCAAGTTCGACGGCATTCCCGTGGGCATCAAGGACTGCATCTCCGTCAAGGACGAACGCTGTTCCTGCGCCTCGAAAATTCTCGAAAACTTCAAGGCGGTCTACGATGCGACCGTCATTGCAAAACTCCGGAACGCGGGATTCATTCCGTTCGGAAGAACCAACATGGACGAATTCGCCATGGGCTCCTCCTGCGAAAACTCCGCGTTTCAGAAAACCCGCAACCCGCGCAATACCGACTGTGTTCCGGGCGGCTCAAGCGGCGGTTCCGCCGCGGCGGTCGCTGCCGACGAAGTCCCCGCCGCGCTTGCATCCGACACCGGCGGTTCCATCCGGCAGCCCTCCGCCTTCTGCGGAGTCGTCGGACTCAAGCCGACCTATGGACGCGTCTCCCGCTTCGGTCTCGTCGCATTTGCTTCGTCCCTCGATCAGATCGGCCCCATCACCAAGACAGTGGAAGATTCCGCCATCATGCTTGATACGATCGGCGGTCACGACCCGAAGGACTCCACCTGCCTCGAAGCCCCCTGCGGCGGCTTTGCGGAAGGATTGAAGAACGCCTCCCTCAAGGGACTCAAAATCGGACTTCCGAAGGAGTATTACGAGCTCGAGGGCATGACGGATTCCGTCAAGAAAACCGCTCAGGAAACCATCGACGCCTTCCGCAAGGCCGGCGCCGAACTGGTTGACGTCGGACTCCCGCACACGAAATATTCCATGGCGTGCTACTACATCGTGGCGACCGCCGAAGCCAGCGCGAACCTAGCCCGTTTCGACGGAGTCCGCTACGGCTTCCGCGCCCCCGACGCCCGCGACGTCCTCGAGAACTACATGAAGACCCGCGGCGAAGCGTTCGGAAACGAGGTCAAACGCCGTATCATGCTGGGAACTTACGTGCTCTCCAGCGGCTATTACGACGCCTATTACCTCAGAGCCCAGAAGGTCAGAACCCTGATCCGCCGCGACTTCGAGGAAGCGTACAAAAAATGCGACATTCTGCTGACGCCCGTCACACCGGCGCCCGCATTCAAATTCGGCGAAAAATCCGACCCGCTTCAGATGTATCTGAGCGACGTGTTCACAACGTCGCTGAACCTTTCCGGCAACTGCGGAATCAGCATTCCCGCCGGAAAAGACGATGCGACGGGACTTCCCATCGGCATGCAGCTGATGGCTCCCGCGCTCGCCGAACAACTGCTGTTCAACACCGCATACGCGTTTGAACGGCGATAAACGAGGTGCTTCATGAGAGCTTTGCTTCTGATTCTACTGTTTGCGGCATTCACAGCGGTTCAGGCGCAAATCTCTCTTGCGCCCGGCGCGAAAATGCCGTCCGTTTCGGCGGACTGGATCCTCAAAGGCCAGTCCCCGGAGCGTCCGGCGGTTCCGCCTGAAAATTTCAAAAACTTTCAGATTCTCACCTTCGCGGACGCCCTCTCCCCCGACTTTCCACAGACTCTCGCCCTGATGGCGTCGCTAGAAGAAATGTACGGCGGCAAAACGGAACACTCCGCGGTTCTGCTTCAAACCGTCGCGAAAAACTCCAAAGAAGAACTCACCCGCGCGCTCGGCGCCAACCGTCCGGAGCTCAACCTCGGCGTGGACAAAGACGGGCGGACCTACCGCAATTTTTCCGTCGGAATCGCCTCCCTCCCCTACACCTTCATTTCCCGGAACGGGGCGATTGTCTGGAGCGGACATCCCGTTGAAATCGAATCCGTCATGGACGCTCTGCTCGCCGACAGATTCTCGCTTGCCGGTCAGCGCAAAGTGGCGGAGCTCCGTTCCGAACTTCAGACCGCGCTCCGCGCCGGACTCCCCGATGTGGTTGCGCAGACCGCCGACAAGATTCTCGCCGTCTCCCCCGGCGACGCCATCGCGCTTCAGGCGCGGCTCTATGCGTTCCAGCTCAAGCGCCAAACCGCCGGAGCCGCAAAATTTCTCGCGGAGCATATTCAGAAATATCCGGAAAGCAAACTCCGGATCCGTCTTACACTTCTGAATCTTCTCCGCAACGCCCCTTCGCAGGAGTGGAACCGCGCAGTCGCGGAGACCGCCGCATTTGCAGCGAAATCCCCGATGAATGCGCTGCTTCTGGCACAGGCGCTTCTGCAGATTGCCGAACCGCCGCAACTTCCGGCAAGGCAGATTCTGGAACTCGCGAAACAGGCGGAAGCATATTTCCGGACGAACGGCAAAAAGCAGCTTCTGGCGCAGGCACTGGAAACGCTCGCCCGCGCAAATTATGCGACGTGCAGGCTGGACGACGCCATCGCCGCCCAGCGCGAAGCCGTGCAAATCCGTGAAGAACGGAAGGATTCCGGACTTCTCGGAGCAAAGGAAATGCTGAATTTCTACGAAAACCTGAAAAAGCTCTGATTTTTTGCAGAAAACCACTTGATTTTTCCGGTTTCAGGTATAATATGTTTAGAGAAACCTAACAATTTCATTTGGAGGAATTGATAAAATGGCTGAAATGGCAACAGTTGCAATGCTGGTCGAACCCGGCAAATTCGAATTCCGCGAATACCCGATTCCGGAAATCAACGACGACGAAATGCTCGTCAAAGTCGAAGGCTGCGGCGTCTGCGGCACCGACGGACACGAGTACAAGCGCGACCCGTTCGGTCTCTGCGCAAAAGGCGTTGTTCTCGGACACGAAGGTTCCGGCGAAATCGTCAAGATCGGCAAGAACATCAAGACAGACTCCCAGGGACGCGCTGTCGGGCTCGGCGACAAGATCGTCACCTGCATCATTCCCTGCGGACACTGCCCCGCCTGCAAGAACACTCCCGCACGCACAAGCCTCTGCGAAAACGTCGGCGTTTACGGACTCTTCCCGGATGACGAAGTGCACCTCAACGGCTACTTCGGCACCTATCTGAAAATCCGCAAAGGCTCGACCTTCTTCAACGTCACCGGCATGACCCTTGACCAGCGCATGCTGATCGAGCCGGCCGCCGTCGCCGTCCACTGCGTCGAACGCGCAAAAACGACCGGACTTCTCCGCTTCAACACCACCGTCCTCATCCAGGGTTGCGGCCCGATCGGTCTGATGGTCATGGCGGTTGTCCGCACTCTCGGCGTTGAAAACATCATCGCCGTCGACGGCAACGACTCCCGTCTCGAAAAGGCAAAAGAGTTCGGCGCCTCCAAGACCTTCAACTTCACCAAATATGCGAAGTTTGAAGACATGCTCGCGGAAATCAAGGCGGCGACGGACGGACTCGGCGCGGAATTCGTCTTCCAGTGCACGGGCGTTCCGGCGGCTCACGCAAACGCGCTCAAGATGGTCCGCCGCGGCGGCGGATTCTGCGAAGTCGGTTTCTTCCTCGACGGCGGCAACGCCCCGATCAACCCGCACTTCGACTTCTGCAACAAGGAAATCTCCCTGGTCGGAAGCTGGGTCTACACCCCGCAGGATTACCCGAACACCTTCGACTTCCTCCGCAGAGCGAAAGCAATCGGACTCCCGGTCGAACAGCTCGTCACGCATCACTTCCTGCTCAAGGACATCGACGCCGCTCTCAAGGCGAACGTCAGCATGGCCGGCATCAAGATCGCTGTCGTCACCGATCCGAAGGACGCCGATCAATAATCAACGGTCCGTGACCGCTTGAATTCCTGCCCTTTCCGCATTTTCCCTGCGAAAAGGGCAGACTTTTATCTATGGAGATTTTATGTTTTCCTCTCTGAGTTCAGAAAATCCGCAAACCGAAACCGGCTTTTTCCGCAGATATCTGCCCGAACTGCTGGCGGCCGCAGTCACCATGCTTGTCTTTGCGCCATCGCTCGCATACGGTTTTCTGACCGACTGGGACGATTCCTATTACGTCGTACACAATCCGCACATCGCATTCACTCTTGAAAACATCCGTTATTACCTGCACGGCAACACATTGGGGCTCTGGACGCCGCTGACGATGTATTCGCTGATGCTGGATCATCTGATCTGGGGCGGAACGGAATCCGCGTTCGGGTTTCATCTTACAAATCTTCTGCTGCACGGATCTTCCGCCGCGCTTTTCACAGGGATTCTGCGCACGCTCGGACTGCGCAAGGGACTCGCGCTCGCCTGCACACTGTTCTGGGCGCTCTCTCCGCAACGCCTCGAATCCGTCGTCTGGATTGCGGAACGCAAGGATGTGCTGAGCGGATTCCTCACCCTCCTCTCATTCCGCCTGTTTCTCGTGAACCCGCAAAAACTCCGCTGGCTCCTGCCGTCAATTCTCTGTTTTCTGCTCTCGCTGACTGCAAAGCCGACGGCGGTCGGACTTCCGGCGGTCGCGGCGGTCTGGCTCTGCTGGAAACATCCCGGACGCTTCCGCTGGAAAACGGTTCTCGCCGGAGCGGCCGGCGTGGCCGCGGTCATGGCCGCCCTCGTTCTCTTTCTCCGCTTCCGTCCCGAATTCGAAGCCTTTCCGCGCTGCATAACCGTGGTTCTGCACAATCTGCTGTTCTATTCGGTGAACGGAGTGCTTCCGCTCGAAACGAATCCCTGTTATCCGTACGTCGACTGGAGCGACTGGTGGATGATTCCGGGTTTCTTCGCATTCGCCGGCGGACTTGCCGCTCTGAGCCGGACCGCAGGCATTGCATGGAAGACAATCGGGCTGAGCTTTCTTGGATTCGGAATCGTTTTCGGAGTCTTTTTCATGCCGTTCACCGGCGCAGTCGTCTACTCGCCGGTTGATTACGCGGACCGCTATTCCTACCTTCCGAACCTGGCGGTCTGGGCCTGCGTCGGTTTTCTGCTTGAACGCGTTTTCCGCGAACGCCCGAACTGGATACCCCGTTTCGGATGGGCGGGAGCCGCGCTCGGCGTGTTCGTTCTCGGCTCCACGCTCTGGCACATGCCGTTCTGGAAGGATTCGGCAACTCTCGGACGCTGGGGCGTCTACTCTTTTGAACTTCCGAACGACCGTTTTCTTGTTCTTCACGCCCAGCTCGGTCTATGGAACAGCGATCCGGTTCCGATCCGCGAGGCGCTCGAAAAGCTTCACCGCAAAAACAGTCTCCCCGCCCTCCCCCGCGAGACTGAATACTCGCGCGAAACCCGGCGCGGAACGATTCAGGCGTTTGAAATGGCGGCGGCTCTGCTCGAAGGCAAGCGGCAGGAGGCTTACGCCATCTTCGACGCTTTCATTCCAAACGCCGAGACAACTCCGCTCTACAGTTTTGAGCTCTACGATGCGCGTCTGAAGGAGCTTCTCTTCCGTTCGTTTCTGGAAACGAACGACCGGGCGCGGCTCGCGGCGTTCGAAAAATGGGGCTCCACGGTCATTGTCGACGGCAAAAATGTGCCGAACTATCCGGTCACCGCAATTCTGAAGTATCTCAAGCAGGATTACGCAGGGGCGATTCGGGACTGGCAGTACATGATCGACCACGATTCCGCCTTCCCCGGGATTCAGGACTACATCCGCAATGCGGAAATGCAGCTGCGGAAAAAACAAAAAAAATGATTTCCTGGACTTGCATTTTCCGGAAACCGCGGTAAGTTACCTGCAACAAAAGGATTTTAACACAATGAAACGTATCACTTGCAACATGCTCTACACGGGTTGGTGGCGTCGCGGATGTCAATCCACGGCGGCTGATGCGTATTAATTGTAAGTAAATTCAGTCGTTCTCTTAAACGGCGGATTGGCAAACTTGAATAAAGTTTATCAATCCGCCGTTTTTTTTGTGGCGAAAAACAAACCTGAACATAAAAACAAACTCTTGAAGGAGTGCAAAAATGCTGAAAGAACTTGATTTCAAAACGTTCTCGGAACGCAGTGAAGCCGGTGCCGTCGTACCGGTCTACCGCGAATTCCTTGCGGACATGGAAACCCCCGTCTCGGTCCTCAACAAGTTCAAAGACGATGAAGAGGTCTTCCTCCTCGAATCCGTCGAAGGTTCCGAACGCTGGGCGCGCTACTCCTTCATCGGAGTCAACCCCTACGCGGTCCTCATGGAACTGCCTGACAGAGTGGTCGTCGAGGACAAGAAAAAGGGACGCACCGAGCTTCCCGGAGCGGACGGGCTCACAGAACTCAAGAAGATTCTCAATACGCACAAGCTCGTTGAGACGCCCGACCTTCCCCCGCTGACCGGCGGAGCAATCGGATATGTCGCATACGATGCGGTCCGCAAATTCGAACCGTCCGTGGAACTCGAATTTGAAAAGAATACGCCGCTTCTCTGCTTCATGCTCACCGATGAAATGATCATCTTCGACAACGTCCGCCACACCATCATCATCTCGGTCTGCACAAAACCCTGTGAATTCATGTCGCTCCGCGAAGCTTACGACAGCGCGATTCAGAAAATCGAAGAGCTTCACAAGCGCCTGAACACCCATGTTCCGCAACCCGATATCGGGGAAGAACAGGCGCGTCCGATGAAGCCCTTCAAGCCAGAAATGACCTGCGAGGAATTCAAAGAGGAAGTCGAAGCGGCAAAAAAGGCGATCTATGAAGGCGAATGCATTCAGATTGTCATGTCGCAGAAGTTCACCGCCAAAGCGCCCGCAAGCGCGCTCCAGCTCTACCGCGCACTGCGTCTGATCAACCCCTCGCCCTACACCTTCTTCACAAAATTCGGCGGACGCACCCTCATCGGCGCCTCCCCGGAAGAGCTCGTCAAGCTCACCGGACGCACCGGATCGGTCCGCCCGATCGCGGGAACCCGTCCGCGCGGCAAAACGGAACAGGAGGACATCCGGCTCGCCGCCGACATGCTCAACAGCGAGAAGGAACGCGCCGAACATGTCATGCTCGTCGACCTCGGACGCAACGACATCGGACGCGTCGCCGCGAAGGGCGCGGTACAGGTCAAGGAGTTCATGATCGTGGAACGCTACTCGCACGTCATGCACCTGGTTTCGCATGTGGAAGCGGAGATTGACGAGAAGTACGACTGCTTCGACCTCTTCCGCGCGGCATTCCCCGCGGGCACTCTTTCGGGCGCACCGAAAATCCGCGCAATGCAGCTCATCGCGAAACACGAACACTCCCCGCGCGGCATCTACGGCGGCGCGGCCGGGTACTTCAGCTACTCCGGAAACATGGATTTCGCAATCGTCATCCGCACGATGATTCTTGAAGGCGACACGCTCACCATGCGAGCCGGCGCCGGCATCGTCGCCGACTCCGTCCCCGAAGACGAGTATCAGGAAACCCTCAACAAATCCCGCGCCGTCTTCAAGGCCGCGGAACTCGCCGCAAAGCTCAACTGAAAGGAACAATACCATGATTTTCATGATTGACAATTACGACTCCTTCACCTACAACATCGTCCAGTACCTCTACATGCTCGGCGCGGACGTCATGGTGAAACGCAACGACAAGACCACGATTGCGGAAATCGAAGCCCTTCATCCGGAAGCGCTTGTGATCTCCCCGGGTCCCGGAAACCCAGATTCCGCAGGAATCTCCCTCGAAGCCATCACCCGCTTCGCCGGCAAGATTCCGATGCTCGGAGTCTGCCTCGGTCATCAGGCGATCGGTCAGGCGTTCGGGGGAAAGGTTATTCACGCGAAACGCCTCATGCACGGCAAAACCAGCCCGGTCTCCCACGACGGCAAAGGAATCTTCGAAGGCATTCCGCAGAACTTCAAGGCGATGCGCTACCACTCCCTCGCAGTCGACGCCGCCACCCTGCCCGACTGTCTCCAGATTTCCGCCCGCAGCGACGACGGCGAAATCATGGGAATGCGTCACCGCGAGTTCCCGATCGAGTCCATCCAGTATCACCCCGAATCCATTGTGACGGTCACCGGAAAACGCCAGCTCGGAAACTTCCTCAAACTCGCAAAAGAATTCAATGAAGGGAAACGCTGAAATGCTCAGTTCCTATATCAATAAACTCATGGCGCACCGCGACCTGGAGGAACAGGAAGCATACGAATGCTTCACCCGCATCATGCAGGGCGACTGCTCCGACATCCAGATTGCAGCCCTCCTCTCCGCGCTGCGCCTGAAAGGCGAAACGATTCCGGAAATCACCGGAGCCGCGCGCGCCATGCGACAGAAAGCCGCCTTCATCGACACCGGAATGTCCAACGTTCTGGATATCGTCGGAACCGGAGGCGACTCGCTCGGGACCTTCAACATTTCCACGACCGCCTGCTTCGTTGCATCGGGCGCCGGAGTCACGATCGCCAAACACGGCAACCGCGCGATCTCCAGCAAATCCGGAGCCGCGGATGTGCTCGCCGAACTCGGATTCAATCTCGACGTTGAACCATCCGTCATGGAATGCTGCATACAGGAAAACGGGATCGGTTTCCTCTTCGCGCAGAAGATGCACCCCGCCATGCGCTTCGCCGGCCCCGTCCGCCGCGCGCTCAAAATGCGAACCGTCTTCAACCTGCTCGGGCCGCTGACCAACCCCGCCGGAGCCCGCAATCATCTCATCGGCGTGTTCGCACCGGAATACACCGAGGTTTTCGCCGCCGTGCTCAAATCGCTCGGCAGCAACCACGCACTCATCGTTCACGGAGCCGACGGGCTCGATGAAATCAGCCCCGAATCCCCGACCCGCGTCTGCGAACTCAAAGACGGCAAAATCAAAACCTTCGAGCTCTTCCCCGAAATGATCATGGACGAGGTTTATCCTCTCAGCGACGTCATCGGCGGAACCCCAAAGGAAAACGCGAAAATCACGCTCGACATTCTGCGCGGAGAGGAACGCGGCGGCAAACGCGCGGTCGTTCTTCTCAACGCCGGCGCGGCCATCTATGCGGCGAATGCGGCGAAAGACATCAAAGAGGGCGTCCGCAAAGCCGCGGAATCCATCGACTCGGGCGCAGCGCTTAAAAAACTCGAACTCCTCGTGGAGGCCGGAAAATGAGAGAATCCATTCTTGAAAAAATCGTCAAGGCGCGTGAAAACGCTCCGCGCAAAACGACAGATGAAGAGCTCAAGGCGAAAATCGCCGGGCTGCCTCCCTGCCGCGACTTCGCGGCGGCGTTCAAGGGCGACGGCATTCATGTGATCGCCGAACTCAAAAAAGCGTCACCCTCCAAAGGGCTGATCCGCCCGGACTTCCAGCCCGTGGAGCTGGCGAAGGCGCTGGAACTTGCCGGAGCCGCCGCACTCTCGGTCCTCACCGAACCGGATTGCTTCCTCGGCTCTCTCCGGTATCTCGAAGAGGTACGCAAGCATGTATCCATCCCGCTCCTCCGCAAGGACTTCATAACCAAAGAATATCAGATTCTGGAAGCGCGCGCGGCGGGCGCGGATGCCGTTCTGCTCATTGCGGCGGCGCTCGAAGAAAAACGCTTTGTCGAACTGCGCGAATACGCGGAATCGCTCGGACTCGCCGCGCTCTGCGAAGCCCACTGCGCAAAAGAGATTGAAATGCTCGTCCGCGGCGGCGCGAAGATCATCGGAGTCAACGCCCGCGACCTTTCGAGCTTCGATGTTTCGCTCGATACCTCACTGAACCTCCTCGGCGAAATCCCAGCCGGAACGGTCCGGATTGCGGAAAGCGGAATCAAATCCAAAGAGGATATCCGCCGCTTCCGCGAAGAAGGAGCCGACGGATTCCTCATCGGTGAAACGCTCATGCGTGCGGAGTTCCCCGGAGAAAAACTCAAGGAGCTCCTCGCATGAACGCGCTCAAGATATGCGGAATAAATTCGGCGGAATTCGCACACGCGGCCTCCGCAGCAGGAGCGGATTATCTCGGCTTCATTTTCGCCGCGAAGAGCCCGCGCCGCGTCACGCCGGAAGAGGCGGAACGCATCCTTCCGCATATCAACCGCACCCGCACGAAAGCGGTCGGCGTATTCGTCAACGCAACCGAAACGGAAATCCGCTCAGTCGCGGAGCGGCTGAAACTTGACGTCATCCAGCTTCACGGCTCGGAAAGCGCAGAGCTCGCCGCTTCGCTCCGGAAAGATTATGAAGTCTGGAAGGCGATCTCCGTTTCGTTCGACCCGGCATATCCGGCGGATGCGTTTCTCGTCGATTCGCAGACGCCGGGCAGCGGGAAACGCTCGGACAGCACGCTTGCGCGGCAGGTTCTCGATGCGGGAAAGAAACTGGTTCTCGCCGGCGGGCTCTCCGCCGCGAACCTCGCCGAAGCCGCAGAAGCCGGAGCGGATGTTCTGGACGTCAACAGCTCTCTGGAAGACGCTCCCGGACACAAAAGCATGGAAAAACTGAAAGAACTGATCACAACATATCAAGGAGTACCGAAATGAAACTGAGTTCCCATTACGGAATCTTCGGCGGCGACTACGTCGCCGAAACCCTCATGACTCCGCTCGCGGAGCTGGAACAGGCATATATCGACGCCAAAAACGATCCCGCTTTCCAGGCGGAATTCGACCGTCTGATGAAGTATTACGTCGGACGCGAAAGCCCGCTCTACTATGCGGAACGCCTCACAAAACTTTGCGGCGGAGCCAAAATCCTGCTCAAGCGCGAAGATCTCAACCACACCGGAGCCCACAAGATCAACAACACCATCGGTCAGGCCCTGCTTGCCAAACGCATGGGCAAGAAAAAACTCTTCGCGGAAACCGGAGCCGGAATGCATGGCGTCGCAACAGCAACCGTCGCAGCCCTCTTCGGCATGGAATGCGAAGTCTTCATGGGCGCAATCGACATCGAACGCCAGGCGCCGAACGTTGAACGCATGGAAACCCTCGGCGCCAAAGTGACCGCCGTCACTGAGGGCAGCGCCACGCTCAAAGACGCCATGAACGAAGCGATCCGCCGCTGGATCACCGAAGTCGACGAGGCGTTCTACGTCATCGGCACGGTCGCCGGCCCCCACCCCTACCCGCTGATCGTCCGCGACTTCCAGTCCGTCATCGGAAAAGAGGCGCGCAGACAGTGCCTCGAACAGTTCGGCAAACTCCCGGCCGCCGCCATCGCCTGCGTCGGCGGCGGTTCCAATGCCATGGGGCTCTTCGCAGGATTCATCGACGATCCCGAAGTCCAGCTCATCGGCGCGGAAGCCGGCGGAAAAGGCGTTGAAACCGGCGAACATGCCGCCAGCATCAACGGCGGACGCCTCGGCGTGCTCCACGGCAGCAAAACCTACCTGCTCCAGACCGACGAAGGCCAGATCATCGACACCTACAGCGTTTCCGCCGGACTCGATTACCCCGGCGTCGGTCCCGAGCACTGTCATCTGCACGACATCGGCCGCGCAACCTACACGGCGATCAACGACGACGAAGCCATCCACGCCTTCGACACGCTCTCCCGCTGCGAAGGCATCATCCCCGCGCTCGAATCCAGCCACGCCGTCGCCGAAGCCCTCAAACGCGCACCGCAGATGAGCAAGGACGACCTTATCATCGTCTGCCTCTCCGGACGCGGCGACAAGGATATGCAGAGCGTCCGCAACTACAAAGCCTCGAAAAAAGGAGCCTGATCATGAACCGCATACAGAAACTCTTCGCCTCCGCGAAAGCGAACGGCAAAAAAGTCTTTACCGCCTATCTCACCATGGGCTTCCCCGACATGGAGTACAGCGAACGCGCCGTCGAAACCCTGCTCGACAACGGAGCCGACATCATCGAATTCGGCGTCCCGTTCTCCGACCCGATGGCGGACGGACCCGTCATCCGTGAAGCCGGCCAGAAAGCGCTTGCGCACGGCACGAAACTCCAGGACATCCTGGACTGCATCGCCCGTCTCCGCAGGAAATATCCGGATGCGCCGTTCGTTCTTTTCTCCTACTACAACGTTCTCTTCAGCCGCGGACTTGAGAAATTCGCCGCGGCCGCGGAAGCCGCCGGCGTGGACGCCGTTCTCGCGGTCGACGTGGTTCTGGAAGACCGCCAGGAGCTCCTCGACGTTCTCCGCAAACACAATATGACGCTGGTTCCGCTGATTGCCCCGACCACGCATCTCGACCGTGTCGCCGAAATCGCGAAGGGAGTTGAGGACAGCTTCCTCTATGTCATTACGGTGAAAGGCATCACCGGCGCCCGCGCCGAGCTGCCCGCCGGACTGGAGCAGCGTCTGAACGACATCAAGTCCGTTTCCGGAATGCCCGTTCTCGCCGGATTCGGCGTGAGCAAGCCCGAACAGGCCGCAATGATCGACAAAGTCGCCGACGGCTTCATCATCGGCAGTGCGATCGTCCGCATTCTCCTTGAGAATCCGAACGACGCCGGCCTCAGGAATCTTGCGGAATTCACGCAGGCGTTCTGAATTTAAAACACATCGCCCGGTCTGAAGACCGGGCGGAAAAATTTGGCACCTTGAATTGTCTTGTTTTCAATTCAAGGCATACTCAGCAAATCACATCAATAACCGAAATTTGATGAACCGCGGCAGGTGCCATTGCTGTTGTAATGGTTGACCGTATTGCAAAAACAAAAAAATTATTTTTTCTTCAGAAACACAAATAACCGGACAGCAAAATAAAGGAAGGAATAAAAAAAGAGGCAGAATGTTTGCCGATTTCTCAACCTCCGGTTGCGAAATCCAGCAGTGGATTAAAAATGTTCAGAAAAAGACCGAACGCCTTCAAACCACTACGTTGTAGGCCCCGCCAAGAGCCCGCTGCATCATGACATGAAAGCGCCCGGCAAGATGTGGAAACACAATCCTACCGGATACATTTCACCTGGGGATGCAGCAAAAAAACTTTTTTCAACTTGGCGGGTTTACAACGTATTTGCTGAAATATAACGGTTTGTAATGAGCTCAACCACAAAGAATTTCTCGGCGGTTCTACAGTTTATCTAGTACAGTTCTCCTTTAAAGTCAAACGAATTTACAAAAAAATCAGATCACAAAATCTTGAATCAGAGAGTTCTTCTGTCGTGCGGAATTCCTCAAAGACCAGAAGACAAACCTTCTTGTCGATTCCATCTGCGCAGCCGTCAACACCGACCGTTCCGGATTTTCCGCGCCCTGCCGGGCGCACGCAAAAAAAAACCGCAGCTGCATTGCAGACTGCGGTTTTCCTTTTTCAGCGGAACTCGCGGTTATTTGACGCAGTATTCCACATTGTCAAAGAATCCTTCCGCCGTTTCGGAAGAACTGCGGAGCCCGAGGCGCAGACGGCACGTGCCCTCTTTCAGTCCCGTGTACTCGTTCACATCCGCGGGAACCGCGAACTCAAACGAATACTCCTTCCACTCCGGCTCAAGCTTGAATATGATTTCCTTGTAAAGATGACGGTTCTGTTCGCCCTGGAAGCAATCAAAAATCACATACGCATTGAGCGTTCCGTTTCCGGATTTCGCCCAGAACTTCACAACGGAGGTTTTGCCGGGAAGCACAGGAAGCGGATTCGAGCTGAAGCCCGCGCCCTTGTCTGCCGGCTTCACAATCTTCAGACTCTTCTCCCCGCTGAGAAAACCGGCGTCGGAGACAATCCGCACTCCGTCATCCGCGGTAAAATCCGGCTCGAATCCGCAGCCTTTTTCAAAGTCGCCGCCGGCAAGGAGATTGCCGCTGAAGTCGGCGACCTCTTCCAGTTTGATGTTGCGAAGCTCAACTTTGCCCGCAGCGCCCGGATTGAGGTTGATGAAGAGGTCGAAATTCTTCAGATCGCCTGTCTTGAAGTAAATCGCAAGCGGAGCGAACTCCTCCTTGCCGCCCTTCAGAGTGACATAGCGGGAAATCTTCTTTCCGTCACGGGAATCATGACCGCACAGCTGGGGAGCGACTTTGCCCGCAGTGCGGCACTCCACGGAAAAGCGGTAATACGTGTCCGGCTTCATGTCCTTGACGTCGAGCTTCACGGTCGGCCAGCTCTGGGAGCCGTCGTAGTCCAGCGAGTATTCCCCCGGAGCGACGGTGTTCCACGGCTTGTACGGTTTGACGGTGAGTTCCGCCGCCGAAGCGGCCGTGACTGCGGCAAGCGCCGCGGCGATGATGAGATGTTTCATTTCCTTTTCTCCTTATTTTGCAATGCTGAAATTACAGCGGTTTTTATAAAGCTCTTTTCCGTTTCCGAGCGGAAACTCCTTCACGGTCTTGCCGTCGGAATCGTCAATCTTCACGTCAAAGCCGAGATACTTCCCGGTCTTCGCCGCAACGGTCAGCACGAACGAGTAACCGTCCGCCTCCGGCTTCAGATCCAGCTTGCAGTTCTTCGCATCAATGCCCATCGTGTGCAGCTTTCGTCCGTCGCGCGGCGTGATGAAGAGACGGAAATTGTTGTCCGTATATGCCTGCGGGTTGTGCTCCGCGATGAAGAGGGGATCCGTATCGAAGAAGAATTCCACGCAGTCGGTCTCCCACGGGGACCGGGTTCCGGAAACTCCGGCGTCGGTGGCGTCCTTCACGCGCATGGTCACGGTGATTGCGCCGTTGCCGAATTCAATCGTTCCCTCCGCATTCGGCAGTTTGAAACTGCGGGGAATCAGCTGATTCTCCACGATTTCGAGCGGAGTGCGGAACGTGTTGTTCTTGAGCACCAGAACCAGTTCCGGCTTCCCGCCGTTCGATTTGATCTTCCGGACCGGAATTTCAACGGGCAGAGAGCTCCGCGCGGGGATCGTGAAGCGGACAGGCGCGACCGCCGCGATTCCGCCGCCCGTGACTCCGGCAATGCCCGATTCCTCCTTCCCGGAATCGTTGTGGAGCGAAACGAACAGCGTGTCGCCGACCCGCCGCGCGATTCCGGAGCCCGTGACCGGCTGGTCAAGACGAAGCGGAAGTTTTTCGAGTTCCGCAAGGAATTCCGCATCGGAAAGCTTGCCCTGTGTCAGATAGAACGGCGCTACGGTCAGCTCCTTTTCACAGGATTTCTCCGCGTTGCCGAACAGATCCATCACCTCGAATTTGCTGAAATCCGCGTGAACGCCCTTCTTGCTCTGATATTCCCAGACCGCCGCGATCAGCTTGCCGTCCTTGCGGAACACATAGCAGATCACCCCGTACGGGTGGCGGATTTTCTTCACCGGCTTCGCTCCTTCAAACAGACGAGCAAGCGTGTTGCAGGCGACAAGCAGTTCGGAAGGAACCAGTTCATGGTAGTTGTGGCCGTCCCACATGTGCGGAGTCAGCAGACGCTTCCAGAGAATGTCCATATGGAACGCGACGGACTGCCCCACGCCCTCCCCCGCATCGACGAGGAAGCGCTGAATGACGTCATCCGCAGTGTTCACAGCGTCTTCGCATCCCTTCCGCCCGACGTTTTCGCCGAGGTAGTAGAGTTCGGTGTTCCAGAGAGGCGTATCCGGTTTTCCGTATGCGGCCAGAGTCGCGCGGATATTTGCAACAGCCTGGTCGGCGGGAATGGTCGAACCGAGCTTGCGCGAACCGTACGGGTGAAAGCCCATCGCATCCACATACTTGAGTCCGCCCGCTTTCACACATGCCTCAAACCACGGACCCGCGTCTGTTCCGAAATCGGAAGTGATGCAGAAACCGGAAATCTTCGCCGCTGGGTCCGCCCTGCGGATCGCATCGTGCGCCGCCTTCAGATAGCGGACATAACCTTCCGGAGAAAGGAAAAGATTCGGTTCGTTCACGATTTCATACACCGGAACGCGGCCTTTCAGATGCTTCACGGTCTGCTCAATGTAGTTTTCAAAGAGATCGACCGGGGGGTAAATCACGCGCCCGCGTGCATCTGCCATCGTATTCGGAGAATCAATCCGCTTCGAAATCTTTTTCACCCATTCCGGGAAGGACTGCTGACGCCATGTCTGCGGAAGATTGTCGATGAAGCTTTCCCCCATGACGGGGAACAGGGTGATGTTGTATTTTTTGTAAAGTTCCATCTGACGGTCGAGAGGCGAGAAATCGAACTTTCCGCGCTCAGCCTCCACCGCCGGCCAGTCAACTCCGCGAACTCCGCCGTCATGGTCGCGCAGAATGCGGCAGCCTGCCGCGGCGAAGAGGGCGAAACGGGTTTCAAACGGGGCGTTGTAAACCTCGTATGCGGGAACTTTGCGCTGCGGAGCACAAATGAAGCGGACTCCTCCGTTGAACCCGACCACGGGATCGCGGAAAATATCGAACGGCTTCGCCTCATACTTTCCGATCACCGCAAAGAATCCGTCGTGCGAAGAAAGCGACGCGCCCGAAACGGTGATGCGCACGCCGCCGAAGCGATCCAGTTTCCACGGCTTCAGCGGAAGAACCTTTGTTTCTCCATGCGCGAGTTTGACCGGGAACGTTTCGGAAAACAGCGTTTTTCCGGTATACTCGTCGGTTCCGTTCACCGTCACATTTCCGGAATAATCCGCAACCGGATTGTAAAGTTTCAGTGAAACATCCGCGCGTTCGCCCTTCAGATAAAGCTGCTTGTCGGCAACGGCAACCGCTTCCGTCCGGTCGGGAACAACGGAATCCACAGGATCCAGGTGCAGATCATCAATATAGAACGAAGCCTCCGGAACGGCGTGAACGTCGGGCGGGCAGATCACGAGGTAATGCCAGCCGTTGCCTTCCCGTTCCTCCGTGGTGAACACATACTCAAAATCACGCCATTCGGTCCCGGCATTGCAGGTCTTTGTATACGCGAGCCATTTCTGGTCAACTTTGAAAATGCGGAGATTCAACGGAGTGTTTTCTTTTGAACTCCGGACTTTCGCACGCAGACGATAGCGCGTGGAGGGCTTCAGCCGGAACTCTTTGGAGAAAACGGAGAAGTATTCCGCACGGGAATTCTCCACGGCAAGCGCATACCTGCCCGCTCCGGGAGCTCCGGCGGAAAGTTTCAGCGGAATGAACTCCCGCGACGGGTTCACATCGGTGCGGAGTTCGCGCTCAACGGCAAAACCGTCCGTGCCGAGCTCAAACGAACCGTTGAAAAACGAATTCGCGCTCAGCGCAAGCGGAAGCGAACAGAGCAGAAAAATTTTTTTCATATACTGTCTTTCCTTTATATTAAGGGGTTAAAATTTCATCAGAAGTTGCAGAACGAGATCGTAGAACTCTTCCACATTATGCCAGCCGAGTGCGACCTGCATCGGCGTTCCGTGCCCGCGGTCGACAACCGTCATGCCCTCGTCCGTCACCGAAAGCGGCAGCTCTTCGATCTTCGCAAGCTCCGGCTTCACAATCAGAGCCGCGGCGGCGGGATCCGCAAGAAGAGTCGATTCGACTTCATACTTGTACGGACACTCCTCTTTCGCCGCAAGTTTCCACTTGCACCAGATCTCGTGATTCGCCATGACAGCTTTCGCCATCACCGCATCCGAACGCTTCAGGGTCTGAAACTTTTCGCCGCGCAGCAGAACGTTTCCGCAGATGTCCAGCGGAACCAGCAGAGCCGAATGCCACGGCGCGCGGAAAACCGTCTTCGCCGACTCCGCATCCGCCATGATGTTGTACTCCAGCGACGGCGTCTCACGTCCGAAATAGCCGCGGAAGACGCTGCCGCCCATTGCGACGAGGTCGATTTTTCCAATGACGTCCGGAGCTTCGCGCACCAGATCCGCGGGGTTGGAAAGCGGACCGATCGCGAGAAGCGTCACAGGGACCTCCGATTTGCGCACGGTCTCCGCAATCACCGAAACGGGAGAACGCGAGAGGTCGAATGCGGCGGGAATTCTGTAATCGCCGAGCCATTCGCCCTGGCAGCAGCGTTTTTTGATTCCCGGCTTGCCGAGCCCGATCGGAACGGGGGCGAGCCCGGCGGTCTCCACGAGTTTCGCGCAGAGTGCGGCGCGGTAGAGCGGATCACCCGTCTCCGTGGTGATTCCCTTCAGCTCCACCGCATCCGACCGGAAAAGCATTCCGAGGGTCCAGGTGTCATCGACGTCTCCGCCGATGTCCGTATCAATAATAAGTGGTTTTCTCTGCATGACTTTGCTCCTTGTCATCAGTTCCAGCCATCCGGAAGGCTGGTATTGTTCGGTCGGATGAAGGAATGAAAGAATTCCCTATCGTCGATGAGTCTGAAGATGTTCTTGGTTTCCACATGTCCGTCAACAAAGAGAATATTGTCCGTTCCGCCCGGATGCCTCATCGGAGTGCAACTTTTTGCCACATCTTCATTATGGTAGTCTCTGGAATTCGATGTACCACCATTCGCTATTCCATCTTCCCCCGCATAAGGAGTTCCAGTCTCATCTATATTTTTCACATCCCAGAGAGTTGCTGTTTTTGTCGGATATTTGTTTCTGCTGAGCCGGAGCGGCTTACGATATCCATCGCCAGCTAACCCGACACGTGCATTCCATGCCAGATTCGTAATCGGGCGGCTTTTTTTCTGATAATAGAAAATGTCCTTTTCTCCGCCCGGACAGATTGCAGGACTTTTCAGAGGTGCGTTGTCTGTCGGGAACGTACCGCTTTTCAAGCTCGGCCAAAGCAGAGCAAGCCAGTTGTTTTCATAGTTGATATCGTTGTTCCATGAAGAATTCGGATATGTAGGACCATGGGCGCTAGCCGGACACCAGTAGTCGTCATTGTCCTGCACATAGCCGATTGCCGCGACGCCGATCTGCTTCATATTGGACACGCAGCTGATCGCGTGCGCCTTCGCTCTTGCCGAATTCAGCGCGGGAAGAAGCATGCCGGCGAGGATGGCGATCACGGCAATTACCACGAGGAGCTCCACAAGCGTGAATTCGCGGAACCTGCATTTGAACCGCCGCGATCCCGGTCTTTGACACCAGGTCACAGTCCGTACGGAAACAGTAAATTCGTTTTCAGGTCTCATCAGTTCAGTCCTTTCATATTTATTTTTATTCATCATTGCCCTGTACTGCCCTGCTTCACTGTTCATTATACAACAAAACGACGAAAAAGGCAAGAGGGAAACTGCAAAAAGTTATGCAAATCTTATGCAAAAAATATTATTTCTTTTCTGTTCGTCCGCCGGTTTTTCACGCCGGCGGACGTTTGCGTTTTCAAGATCACCGGATTTGGGAATCTGAATTCAGGGATTCTCCGATCACATCCGCGAAGTATTCTTTTACGGTTCCGGCAATGTCTTCCGTTTCCGGCTGATAGATTATTTTCCGTTCGAGGATCCGCCAGCCCGGATCGGAAATCAGCTTTGCAAGGTGACGCCTGATCCGGTTTTCGGAATCCGCGCCACGCAGAACCGTCTGAAGCAACGCCCAAAAACGTTCCAGTTCCGCTTCCGGAAGATTTATATCCGTCAAAAAAAGAATCTGTTCTCCGGAGAAGAAACGCCCTGCCGCAAAAAGCGCCGCTTTTTTCAATGGAAGCGGGGCGTCACCGCAGATGAGCTGCTTCAGTTTTTCGACGGCAGGCTCCGACTTCAGCAATCCGGCCGCAAGAATCAGGGGCGGCAGATCCGGAAATCCGTTCAGAAGTTTGCATGCAAGCGCGGAATCATTTTTGCGGTAAAGGCTCCACGCCGCAAGCCAGGGATTTTCGGAAAGAAGTCCCTCTTTGATCTCCTCTTCCGTCTCCGGGAATTTCATGCATCTTGTTTCGGGAAGACGCAGTTCTTCCGAATAGGCGGAATACGGAACCTTTTCCGGCGGGATTTCCGCAGCTGCGGCCTTTGCCGCGATAATTCCGGCGACTTCCCCTATTGCGGCCATTGCGGAATTCATCCGCAGCGCATGTCCAAGGTCATGATCACAGCCCAGATGACGTCCGGCGGCGATTATTCCGGAATATCCTTCGGGGAAGAGGACGCCCGCAGGAACGGGAATGGTCAAGTAAATGGACTTTCCGTTCAGGAGGAGCCAGGACGCCAGAAGGTCGCTTTCCAGAACGGCATCGGCCACATTCGTGTCGACGGTCGCCCGGGCGACGGCAATGACGTCGGAGAAAACGGCGTCCTTCAGAAGAATGTCTTCGAAGGAAAGAACTCTCCGCGGGCGAATGTGTCCGCCTTCACGGATTCCCGGGCGTTCAGAAGGAACAAGAATGCGCTCTCTTCCAAGGAGATTCTCTTCTCCGAAACGAGCATCTCCCTTCAAAGATTCCCGGGCGAACATCTCCGGATATTCCTGTTTTACGCGCATATTGAATCCGGAATACGCGAACTTATCCGGCTTCTTCATAAAAAAGAGAGACGCCGAATGCTGATAGAGATGATCAACGGGTCTTCCGCCTTCAAGCGGAATTCCGGCCAAGGTGAACAGCGCGCCATCAGCCGTAGCGTCGACAACGGTATTCGCGGACGCCTCAATCAGGGAATCTCCCTGGCGGAAACACACTCCCGTAATGCGTGCGCCAGAACGGAGAACTTTTTCTATAACGGCTTCATACCGGATTTCCGTTCCGTATTTCAGCAGGTCCTCTTCCAGAATTCTCTTTTTCGCTTCGATATATTCCGGAGCGGCAGGCAGGATTTTTTCATACGCCAATGCCGTCCCGACAGGCGGCTGCTGAAAGAATTCATTCACAAACCCGCCTGTCTGCAGCCCTCCGGGATAGGTATTCGCTTCAAGAGCGAGAACGGAAGCGCCGCGTTTCGCCGCGGCAAGAGCCGCCATGGTTCCGGAAGTTCCAAGTCCGGCAACAAGAACATCATAATGTTTCATTTGAAGAGATCTCCCGCAATTCCGGCGTTGAGTTCAGAAACCGGATCCTGAAACGGCGAATTGAAAAAACGGGTTCCGATGAGCACGAGTTTCCAGCCGTTCAATTGATCGAATCTTTCGTAAAAGCATTTTCTGGCATCCTGCCAAACCGTGCCCGGCGGGATTTCCAGCATCAGAAAAGCCTCCTCCCGGACAGGCGCGGGCCAGACGGTCAGATCATCCGCCAAAGCAACCGCCGCATTCACCGGTTCCGGCGGCAGCGCGAGGGCGGTAAGAAAACATTTGCCGGAAGCGACTCCGCCATCAATGATCTCTTCCGTCTCAATCTGAAGAATTCCGCCGGGAGAAAGAACCGTAAGTTCCCTGCCGTTTCGCCGCAGAACCGTTGAATTCAGATGAAAACGGAGATTGCGCTCCAGACACCACTTCGAAAAAACAGCGGAAAGGCCGCCCGGATACAACGCGCGGGCTCCATACGGACGCAGCATGGAAGAAAATTCAGACTTCTCGTCCTTTTCCGGAAGCCGCCACGGAACAAACGCATAAATCCAGTTTGACCCCGGATGATTCGTTTCCTCAATGAGCAGAGTCTCCAACGGATTGCGGGAAGCAGCCCCGCAAGCGGCAAACGAAGCGTGAAGAATGACACGCGGAACGAACAGGGTTTGAGGCACAGGCGACGAAACATTCCCATTCAGCATACTCAAGAATCCTCTGAAAATTGTTTTGTTATGGAATTCCATAATAATAAGGATAGCATCTTCTGCAGAAAAAAGCAAGAGAGGGAAACGGCAAAAACAAAAAATTTTCACCTTGATTTTCACCCCATCCGTTTCCTCTATTCCGGAAACGGACGGAACGGGGGAGCTTCCGGGGGGGAGCGGATGTTCATATTCTGTTTTTTTCTCAATAAAATCTCATTTTTTGATTTGCGATTTTTGAAAAAAGATGTATTTTAAATAGACATACCCGGCGGCTTGTCGGATCGCCGGAGCATCCCGAATCATGAAAAGGAAGAGAGAAAATGGCAGTGGAACTTTCTTATGTGCTGATTACACCCTACTCGCTGAAAAAATCCAGAACCGGCGGCATCATTGCACGCCTGCTCTCCAGAACCGGACTTGAACTCGTCGCCGCACGCATGATCGCGCCGGACAAGGCGTTCGCCGAAGCATACGCCGAATCCCTCAAGCGCCGCGTCGGGGCGCGCGACGAATTCGCCGCGAAAATTCTCTCCGACTACGTCATCGACAACTTCACGCCGCTCGAAGACGGACGCCGCGAACGCCTTCTGCTCCTCCTCTTCCGCGGAGAAGACGCCTGCCGCAAACTCTATGAAGTCGTCGGCCAGCTCCCGAACTCCAAGAACCGCCGCGAAGACATCTACGGCGACACGATCCGCGACACCTACTGCAACCTCGTCTTCAACCGCGACGGCTCCCTGCTCTACTTCGAACCCGCAGTCTTCACCCCGCCGCACGTCGACGGCTGCGTCGAACGCCTCAAAATCATCGCCGACTTCATCGAACACGAAGAGAACATCGTCGACAACATCGTCCGTCCCGAGGATGAAGAGGGACGCGAGCGCACGCTTGTCATCATCAAGCCGGACAACTGGAGCCGTCCGAGCGCGCGCCCGGGCAACATCATCGACATGTTCAGCCGCACCTCGCTGCGCATCGTCGGCTGCAAAGTCTACCAGATGTCCGTCGCCGAAGCCCTGGAGTTCTACGGTCCCGTCAAACAGGCGCTCCGCAAGAAACTCGCGCCGGTCATTGCGAAGAAGGCGAAAGAGCTTCTCGAACACGAATACAAGATCGTTCTGCACGACTGCGAAGAGATGCTGGAGAAATCCGTCGGACGCGATTTCGCCGACGACCAGTTCAACCGCATCGTGGAATTCATGTCCGGCGTCCGTCCCGACAGCTGCCCGCCGGAAGAGCTCAACGCTCCGGGCAAAGTCAAATGCATGGTCCTGATCTACGAAGGCACCGACGCCGTCGCCAAAATCCGCACGGTTCTCGGCCCCACCGACCCGACCAAAGCTCCGGACGGCACGATCCGCCGCGAATTCGGCAAGGACGTCATGGTCAACACCGCGCACGCCTCCGACTCCCAGGAAAGCTACGAGCGCGAAACCCGCGTCATCAAGATCGACCGCAACAATATGGCGGCAATCATCCGCGACTATCTCAGCAACCACAAAGAGTGATCCATGGGACGTCAGCACGGAGAATACGACACGGAGACCGGATGCATGGCGGAGCTCGAAGAGCCCCCCATGTACCGCGTCCTGCTGCTGAACGACGACTACACCCCGATGGATTTCGTCGTCGACGTTCTCCGCACGGTTTTCCACAAATCCCCCGCCGAGGCGGAACGCATCATGCTGAGCGTCCACGAAAAAGGCTCCGGACTCTGCGGAATCTACACCTTTGAGACAGCGGAAACCAAAGTCTCCCGCGTCCGCTCGAAAGCGAAGAGCGCGGGATTCCCCCTCCGCTGCACGATGGAGCCGGAATCATGAACCTTTCCGAAGAGGCCGAACTTTGTCTCCGGCAGGTGCACGGCTGCGTGGAACACCTTCATCATGAATATGTCCTGCCCGAACATCTGCTTTACGTTCTCGCGGACTGCGAAGCCATTCAGGATCTGTTCGGGCTGTTCGAAATTTCGGCGGCCGATGTACAGCGGCCGCTCGCCGATTTCCTCCGCAGAAAAGTGGAGGAGATTCCAGGCTGCGAAATCTCATTTTCCGACTCCGTCCTCCGCATCTTCAGCACCGCTCATCAGCAGGTGACCTCTTCCGGACGCGACCGGATTGAACTAACCGATCTGTTCATCGCGCTTTATTCCGAAACCAACTCCTACGCGGTCCGGCTCCTCAACTCGCTCGGGCTGGAGGAGACGGATATGCGCGCCGCCGTAACCGATGCCGTTCACCCGGAACTGCGCGGCGGCGGAGAAGACGATGATTCTTCATCCGTCAAGCAGGGACAGTCCGCGCTCGAACTCTACGCCGTAAACATGACCGCGCTCGCGAAAGAGGGCGGACTCGACGATGTCGTCGGGCGGACGCAGGAGCTGAACGCCATTCTCCGCACGCTCTCGCGCCGCAAGAAGAACAATCCTCTGCTGGTCGGTGAACCGGGCGTCGGCAAAACAGCCGTCGTCGAAGGACTCGCCGTCCGTGCGGCGAAAGGAAAATTGCCGGAAAAGTTTGCAAACCTCACGATTTACGCGCTCGACATGGGCGCGCTCACCGCGGGAACGAAATTCCGCGGACAGTTCGAGGAGCGGCTGAAAAAAGTCGTGCGCGAGCTCGGCGAAAAGCCGGAAGCGGTGCTGTTCATCGATGAAATCCATACGGTTGTCGGCGCCGGCGCCACCGGCAGCGGCTCCCTGGACGCCTCGAACATTCTGAAGCCGTCTCTGAACAGCGGAACGCTCCGCTGCATCGGGGCGACCACGCACGAGGAATACCGCAATCAGGTGCTCAAGGACAAGGCGTTTTCGCGCCGTTTCCAGAAAATAGACGTTCCCGAGCCGTCTCCGGATGAAACCCTTCAGATTCTCTCCGGCATCGCTCCGGTTTATGAAAAACACTACGGAGTGAAGTTCGACAGAAAGGCCCTGATCCGGATTGTCGAGATTGCCGGACGCCATATTTTCGACCGTTTCATGCCCGACAAGGCGATTGACCTGCTCGACGAGGCGGGCGCGGCAAACGGCATGTCCGCCGCGCCGCTCAAACGCATCACAGCCGACTACGCGGAAAATCTCGCGGCGGAAATGTTTCATCTTCCGAAGAACCGGTTGACGGGCGACGATGTTTCCAGGCTTCAGTCTCTCGAATCCGAACTGCGCCGCGCGGTGATCGGACAGGATCACGCAATCGCGGCTGTCGTCCAGGCGATCAAACTCTCCCGCGCCGGACTCGCCGATGCGGAAAAACCGGTCGGTTCGTTCCTGTTTGCGGGTCCGACGGGCGTCGGAAAGACCGAACTTTCCAAACGTCTGGCGTCTGCCCTCGGGATCGAACTGATCCGCTTCGACATGAGCGAATACGCGGAGGAATACGCCGTCTCCAAACTGATCGGCTCCTCGCCCGGCTACGTCGGATTTGAACAGGGCGGACTTCTGACGGAACAGATCATCCGGCATCCGCACTGCGTGCTTCTTCTGGACGAAATGGAGAAAGCGCACCCGAAAATCTATGATCTCATGCTTCAGATCATGGATTACGGCGCCATGACCGACAATGCGGGCCGCAAAGCGGATTTCCGCAATGTCATTGTGATTATGACCTCAAACGTCGGAGCGAAATCGCTTTCGGAACACGCGATCGGCTTCAATGCGCAGGATCAGACGGGTTCCCGCGCGGACGCGGCGGTCCGCAAGCATTTTTCTCCCGAATTCCGGAACCGGTTAGACGGAATTATCCATTTCCATCCGCTCTCCCCGGATTCCATCCGCCGGATTGTGTGCAAGTTCCTTGAGGAAGCCTCGGCGCGGCTCGCATCCCGCAAACTTCATCTGGAAGCGGACGACAAAGCGATCGACTGGCTCGTTTCGCACGGATTCGATGAAAAACTCGGCGCCCGTCCTCTGGAGCGCCTGATCCGCGACGGCATTCTCGCAAAACTTGCGGACCGCCTTCTTTCCGGCCGCCCCTCACGCGCCCGGACGGTCAGAGTCACCGCCGACGCCACCGGATTGACCGTGCGCTAAAAAAAGTTCCCCGCGATGAAACCTGCGGGGATTTTGCATATCTGACTGGAATCATAAATATTTGCAACGAGTCTCCGCTCAGTTCCAGACTTTTTCAGTTCTCCGCCGATGCCGGAATGCATTTTGTTTTCACAAGAACTGAAATCGCCGACATCCGGAATATCCAGGCAGAAAACTGCCGAAACCCTTCCGTTGCAATTTTCGGAATTCCCATTTTCCATACGGACGCTTTTCAAAAAAAGCTCCGTACATTTTGCAAGGCTGGATCCTTGCCGTTTGCCCTCCAGAAATAACGTACTTTTTCACCTCCTCTGTTACATTTCCGCCTGTTCGTCCGTTTCATCTTCCGACGTTTCCAGCAGTTCGTCCCAGCGGCAGCCAAACGCCTTCGCGTAACGCTGCGCCGTCGTCGCTTTCCATATGCCGCGGCGTTCCATCTGCTGAACCGTCTGCGGGGTCGTGTTCACAACCGCCGCAACTTCCTTCAAAAGCATTTTTTTCCTGGAGCGCATCTCTTTTAATTTAGTCATCTTAGCACCTTGATGCACCCGGTCATCGGTGTCCTTTAAACTTAATATCAATATTCAAATATTTCAAGCCTTAAAGAAGAGAAATTTAAACTTTTTATCATCCAAAAACTCAAAAGACAACACAAATAAAACAATTTTTAAGACAATTTTCTTAATTCATGAAAGATTTATCAACAAACAGTACTATATATTATTTTAACATACCATTAAGAACTACACAAAAACGGAATAAATAATAAAAAATTCAACATCAAACAACAAACAAAAGCTAAAAGAAATCACCAACAAATATTTTAAGATATTTTTCTTACAAAAGAAAGATTGTTCATTTGTGATACTATATGTTAATTACGGAACCGCTCCGAAATGCCGTTCAGCATCCTCAGACACTCTTTTTTCCGTTTTTCTTCTCTTCCGCACTTGCATATTGCGCAAAAGCATTCTATATTTTCTTATCATAAGAAACAATTCTCACAAAATAAGAAAGGATCGACTTATGGAAAAGTTCATCGCGGGATTCGGAGAAGTCATGCTGCGTCTTGCTCCGGCGGGGAAAACCCGTTTCGCCCAGGCGCTGCCGGGCACGCTTGAAGCCACCTACGGCGGTGGCGAGGCCAACGTCTGCGCTTCGCTTGCAATTCTCGGAGCGAAATCACGCTATCTCACGGCTCTGCCCGTGAACCCGGTCAGCAACGCGTTCGCAACCCAGCTCCGCGGACTCGGCGTGGACGTCGACCGCATCCGCTACACGAAACAGGGACGCATGGGCGTCTATTACGCGGAGCACGGCGCGGCGCAGCGCGGCTCCAACGTCGTCTACGACCGCGAACACTCCGTTATCTCCGAAAGCGCGCCGGAAGATTACGATTTCGCGGCAATGCTTGAGAATGTCGGTCATCTGCACATCAGCGGCATCACGCCCGCGCTCAGCGAAAAGGCTTTCCGCTCAACGCTCGCCATTGCGAAGTTCGCGTCCGAACACGGAATCCGCATCTCCTGCGACCTCAATTTCCGCAAGAAACTCTGGAACTGGGAACCCGGAACCGCTCCGAAAGAACTCGCGAAAAAATGCATGGAACAGATCGTCGCTTTCGCCGACGTCATCATCGGCAACGAAGAGGACGCCTCCGACGTTTTCGGCATCGTCTCCGAAGGCTCCTCCGTCGAAAGCGGCAAAATCAACATCGACGGCTATCGCGAAGTCGCGCGCAAGCTCGGCGAGCGTTTTCCGAAGAGCTCCTTCATCGCCATCACCCTCCGCGAAAGCTACTCCGCCGACCACAACAACTGGGGCGGGATGCTCTATGAAAAAGCCTCCGGGAAGGCGTTCTTCGCTCCGCTCAACGCAAACGGAGAATATGCTCCCTACGAAATCCGCAACATCGTCGACCGGTTCGGCGGCGGCGACTCCTTCTGCGCCGGACTCATCTTCGCGCTCTCCGGCGACGAGTTCAACGCTCCCGACAAAGCGATCCGCTTCGCCGTCGCGGCAAGCTGCCTGAAGCACTCCGTCAAGGGCGACTACAACTACACAACCAAAGATGAAGTCGTCTCCCTCATGAACGGCTCCGGTTCCGGACGCGTCAAACGCTGAGGTCCGCACATGAAAATCACAAGAATTGAACCCATCCTCGTCGGCGCCCCCACCCCGGGCGTCGGCCTGCTCTCCAGCCGCAACTACATCTTCGTCAAGGTCCATACCGATGAAGGGATCTATGGACTCGGAGAATCCACGCTCGAAAGCCACGACAATTCCGTTCTCGGCGTCTTCAAGGACATCGAATGTCTGGTTCTCGGCGAAGACCCGACCCGCATTGAATACCTGACGCAGAAGATGGTCAAGCAGCTCTTCTGGAAGGGCGGCGTCATCAAGGGCAGCGCCATCGCAGGAGTGGAACTCGCGCTCTGGGATATTCTCGGAAAGAGCCTCGGACAGCCCGTCTACAAACTGCTCGGCGGAACCTGCCGCGACAAAATGCGCGTCTACGTGAACGGCTGGAGCGGCGGCTCGCTCGATCCCGCCGTCATCCGCGAAAAAGCGCAGATCGCCATGGCCGCTGGCTATGACGCGTTCAAATTCAGTCTCGCCCTCCCCGTCTGGCCGATGAACGACCCGGGCAACCTCCGCAAAATCGCAAAAGCGGCGGAGACCATCCGGGAAACCATCGGTCCGGACGCTCTTCTCATGTTCGACGGACACGGACGTTACGACGCCGATCTCGCCATCCGCATCGGCAAGATCTTCGAACCGCTGGACTTCACCTTCTTCGAGGAACCCTGCCAGCCGGAAGACGAGGAAGGACTCGCCAAAGTCGCAGCGCACGTCGACATTCCGATCGCGACCGGCGAGCGTCTCTCGTTCCTGCCGGAATTCAAACGCCTGCTCACCCGCAACTGCGCAAGCGTCATTCAGCCCGACATCGGACACAGCTGCGGCTTCGGCACGGCGCTTAAAGCGGCGCGTCTGGCGGAGGCGTTCAACGCATTCGTCGCCCCGCACGGTCCGATGAGCCCCGTCATCACGACCATTTCGCTGCATCTCGACGCGATCATCCCGAACTTCCTCATCCAGGAACGGCTGTTCCTCAACGACTGGCGCAACGAAGTCATCACCGAACCGCTCAAGGTTGAAGACGGCTACATCAAACTCAACGACAAACCGGGCTGGGGCATCGAACTCAACGAAGAACTCTGCAAGGCGCACCCCGCAATTCCGCCCTACACTCCGCAGCTCTACCGTCCCGACGGCGCAGTCTGCGACTGGTAATGAAAGGAACTTTTCACCATGGATGATTTCAAAGGCAAAACCGTACTCGTCACCGGCGGTTCGCGCGGACTCGGCGAGGCGTTCTGTCACAAATTCGCGGAACTCGGCTGCCGCGTCTTCGTCAACTACGCTCACGGACGCGAAGCGGCGGAACAGGTCGCCGCGGACGTCGGAGGCATTGCGCTCCCGTGCGATATTTCCAGCGAGGAATCGGTCAAGGCGATGTTCGAAAAAATCGGCGGAGTCGACCTTCTTGTCAACAACGCGCGCATCGACCCCTACAAGCGCGGCGCGGACGTTTCCGACGGCGACTGGTGGGATCAGGTCATGTCCGTCAACCTCAAAGGCGCGTATCTCTGCGGAAAATTCGCGCTTGAGGACATGAAGAAAAAAGGCTGGGGACGCATGCTCCACATCTCGTCGATCTGGGCGTACCAGCCGGCGAACGAGCGGATGCTCTCCTATGCGGCGGCGAAATCCGCCATGCACGCCATGAGCCGCGGATTCGCGAACCTCGGCGCGCCGTACGGCATCACCTCGAACGTTCTCGCCCCGGGACTCATCATGACGAAGCTCGTTTCGGAGCGCCTCTCTCCGGAAGCGTTTGCCAGAGAGAAGGCGACCATTCCGCTCGGACGCGGGGAATCTCCCGCCGAAATCGCCGAAGCAGGAATCAATATGATGCGTTCCGGCTTCATCACCGGCGAAGTGCTGAACATCAACGGCGGCGCGTTCATGCGCCCGTAACGAAAGGTTTTGAAAATGGATTTTGAATCTCTGATGAAAGAGTGTCCGCTGATCGCGATTCTGCGCGGCATCACGCCGGAAGAAACCGAACAGGTCTGCGACGTTCTGTACAAAAACGGAATCCGTCTGCTCGAAATTCCGCTGAATTCCCCGAACGCGCTCAAAAGCATCGAGATTGCCGTCAAGCACACTGAAGGCCGGATGCTGGTCGGAGCCGGAACGGTTCTGACCCCCGGGGACGTCCGGGGCGTTCATGCCGCGGGCGGCAGGTTCATCATCTCCCCGAACACGGACGCCGCTGTGATCCGCGAGTCGAAAGCGCTCGGAATGCTCTCCATTCCGGGCTTCTTCACGGCGAGCGAGGCGTTCACCGCGATTCACGCGGGAGCGGATTACCTCAAGCTCTTCCCGGCGGTTCTCGGACCGGGTTATGTGAAGGACCTCAAAGCGGTTGTCAAGAAACCGATTCTCGCCGTCGGCGGAGTGAACGCCGCAAACCTTCCGGACTTCATGAAAGTCTGTGCGGGCGCAGGCATCGGCAGCGCGCTCTACAAGGCAGGCAAGTCTCTCGCCGACCTCGACCGCGACGCGGCCGCCATGGTTGCGGCGGTGAAGTAAGAGATTTCATTGATGCGGACGGGCAAAATCATCCCGTCCGCATTCCTTTTAAAGTTTTTGCCGCAAAGAATTTGATTTCCGCACTGAAAGGGTGTACATTACTCAATTAAGAGCGATCTTCGGGGTCAGGTGAATTTCCTGAACCGGCGGTAAAGTCCGCGAGCGGAAGCCGATACGGTGAAATTCCGTAACCGACAGTCAAAAAGTCTGGAAGGGAGAGGGTCGACCGCTATGCTGATTGAGAAAAGCTGATGCGTGCGCCTGCAACGCTCTGTAAACAACAGGAACTCAAAACGAAAGGCGCAAAAATGAACACTCCGTTCGATTCCGTCGAAGCAGCAATCGAAGACATCCGCAACGGCAAAATGGTAATCGTCACCGATGACGCGAACCGCGAAAATGAAGGAGACCTCGTCTGCGCGGCGGAAAAAGTCACGCCGGAAGACATTGTTTTCATGGCGACGCATGCGCGCGGTCTCATCTGCACGCCCATCACAGAAGCCCGTGCAAACGAGCTCGGCATCGCCAGGCCGCCCTCCACCGACATGTTCCACACGGCGTTCACCGAAAGCGTCGATTCCAAAATCGGAACGACAACCGGGATCTCCGCGTTCGACCGCGCAAAAACGGCGCACGACCTCATTGATCCGGAACGCAAGGCTTCCGATTTTGCACATCCCGGTCACACCTTCCCCATCGCGGCACGCCCTGGCGGCGTGCTCCAGAGAACGGGTCACACCGAAGCGGCCGTCGATCTCGCGCGGCTCGCCGGACTCAAACCCGCGGGCGTGATCTGCGAAATCATGAACGACGACGGACAGATGGCGCGTCTCGATTCCCTCGTCGAATTCAAAAAGAAATGGGGTCTCAAGCTCATCACCGTCGCGGACATCATCGCATACCGCCGCAAAACGGAAAAGCTCGTCGTCCGTGAGGAAACCGTCGATTTCCCGAACAAGCACGGACATTTCAAACTGCATCTTTTCCGCTCCCTGATCGACAACTCCACCCATCTCGCGCTCACCTGCGGCGACGTCGCGGGCAAGGACAATGTTCTCACCCGCGTTCACAGCGAATGTCTCACCGGCGACGTTTTCGGTTCCAGCCGCTGCGACTGCGGGGAACAGCTCGACGCCGCCATGGACATGATCGCCAGAGAGGGCTGCGGCGTGCTCGTCTACCTGCGTCAGGAAGGGCGCGGAATCGGGCTTGCGAACAAGATCAAGGCATACAAACTTCAGGAAGAGGGATGCGACACCATCGAAGCCAACGAGCGTCTCGGCTTCCCCGCCGACCTCCGCGAATACGGAATCGGAGCGCAGATTCTGCTCGACCTCGGCGTGAAAGGGGTCCGCCTCATGACCAACAATCCGAAAAAACTCGTCGGCATTGACGGTTACGGACTGAAGATCGACGGACGCGTTCCCATTGAAATTCTTCCGCAGCAGTACAACGAGCGCTATCTTGCGACGAAGAAGCAGCGCATGGGACACCTCTTCCAGAACACGGCATTGGACAACATCAAATAAGATTGGAGATACAGAATGATCAACAGAACTCCCGGTAAGGTTTTTGAGGGCGAACTCAACGCAAAGGGACTGCGCATCGGCATTGTCTGCTCGCGCTTCAACGAATTCTTCGTCGGAAAACTGCTCGACGGAGCCATGGACGCGTTTGTCCGCCACGGCGGCGATGCGGCGGATGTGGAAGTCGCCTGGGTTCCCGGAAGTTTCGAACTTCCGTTCGCGGTTTCCCGCATGCTTGCACGCGGCGGATACGACGCCGTGATCGCACTCGGCTGCGTCATCCAGGGCGCAACCACGCACGCGGCTCAGATCAACAACCAGGTGTCAAAGGGGCTCGGACAGCTCGGCATGGAAAGCGGCGTTCCCGTCATCTACGGACTGCTGACCACTGAAAACATCGAACAGGCAATTGAGCGCAGCGGAACCAAAGCGGGCAACCGCGGTTTCGACGTCACCGTCTCCGCCATCGAAATGGCAAACCTGAACTATGCATTGAAGAAATAAGAGTGTTCCGATGAACCCGAATACGAACAAGCACCATCCCGTAAAAGTTTCCGCGCATTCCCATTTCAAGCGGCTCGGACGCGAACTCGCAATGCAGTATCTCTACGAATGCGACATGGCGGGAGGCAAGGACGACCCCGATGCGCGTCTCCTCTTCTGGCAGCAGGCTTCCGAAGCCGGACTGACCGACGACGAACGCACCTTCAAAAAGGCAAGTTTCTACGCGGAGAAAATTATCGACGGCGTATTCGCCCATCTTGAGGAGATCGACAAGGAAATCAGTTCGTTCTCCGAGAAATGGGACCTCACCCGCATTGCCGCGGTGGAGCGCAACATCATCCGCGTCGCAATCTATGAACTGAAGTTCCGCCCCGACATTCCGGCGCTCGTCAGCATCGACGAGGCGATCGAAATCGCCAAGGAATTCGCCTCCGAGAAATCGGGCGTCTTCATCAACGGCATCCTCAACGGCGTCAAGGACACCCTGCCCGCGGGAGCCAAACAACCTCAAGGAAACTGAATCCCATGTTTTCTCTCTTTTCGACATTCAAGAAGGGCCTTCAGAAAACCGCAACCGCCATCAGCCGGGGAATCTCCGGCGTCTTCACCGGCATAAAACGCTGGGATGCAGAGTCTTTCAAAAAACTTGAAAACGCTCTCATCGAAGCCGACTTCGGTCCCGCCGCGGCGAACGCTATCGTCGCCGACATCAAAGACCGCTATCAGCGCGGCCTGATCTCCGGAACCGAAGACATCCTCGCCGTTGCCAAAGAGGACCTCACAGCAATGCTCGAAAAGGATCTCCGTCCGCTGAACACCGCGGCGGACGGACTCACCGTCATTCTGATGGTCGGCGTCAACGGAAGCGGAAAGACGACTACCGCCGGAAAGCTTGCGAACATCTTCGCGCAAAACGGCAAAAAGGTCGTCCTCGGCGCATGCGACACCTTCCGCGCGGCCGCGGCGGAGCAGCTCAATCTCTGGGCAGACCGCATCGGCGTGCAGATCGTCTCCTCCAAGTCGGGCGCCGATCCCTCCGCTGTCGCCTACGACGCAGTTCAGGCCGCGCGCGCACGCAGAGCGGATTATCTCATCATCGACACCGCCGGACGCCAGCACAATCAGAAGGGGCTCATGGATGAACTAGCGAAAATGCGCCGCATCATCGCCAAGCTCTGTCCCGAAGCTCCTCATGAAACCCTGCTGACCATCGACGCCAGCATCGGGACCAACGCAATCGCGCAGGCGCGCGAATTCGCGGCATGCTCCGGCGCAAGCGCCATCGCGCTCACAAAACTCGACGGCACAGGCAAAGGCGGCGCCGCTGTCCAGATTCAGACCGAATTCAAACTGCCCATTCTCTTTGCCGGTCTCGGCGAACAGCCCGAAGACCTTCAGCCCTTCGACCCCAAACATTATGCGGAGGCGGTATTCGCTCTTCCGCAGGAATAAGGAACTCTCATGAACCGGATCGTTTCTCTCCTCATTCTCTCCTTCCTCGCATTCTCACTGAATGCAAAACAGTTCGAACTGCGGGAACTGCTGGACGGAAACAATCCGTTTGCGCTCCGGGCGGATGAATTCGTTCCAAAACACAAGTTCTTCCGCTGGCTCTCCGCCGACCGCGAAGGCGCACGGTACGCCGCATTCAAAAATCCCGTCAAGCTCACCTTCCTCGGATTCCCCGTCCTCGAAGCAATCCTCTATTTTGAAAACAATCAGCTCTCCAAACTCTATCTCTCCCTCTACAACCGGGGCGACGCCGGGGAAATCGACTACGGGAAATTCGAAACACTCGTCGCCCGCTTCAACGAAGCCCTCTCCAGGCAGACCGGCGAAAAAGGAACCGAACAGCGCGGACGCCTCGCAAACAATATGGTCCTCTATGCAAACTTCCGCGTTTCAGACGACATCCTCTACACGGTCAAATGGAGCGCAAGCGGACACCTGAAGCGCGATATGAAGCCGCAGTATCTCCAGTTCGAAATGGAACCCTTCAACCCGAAGGACGATCCGCGCAAACAGTCGCTCGTCCGCGTCGACCGCACCAAAATCGAAACCTCAAAAGATCTCGCGGCAAACGTCAGACGCAAAGCCGACGGAACCGTCTGGATCGACAATATCCCCATGGTGGACCAGGGCGCAAAAGGCTACTGCGTCGCAGCAGTCCTCGAACGCATTCTGAAGTATTACGGAATCGACGGCGTCAACCAGCACACGCTCGCGCAGATCATGAAGATGCGGAGCGGCGGCGTGACTTCCGAGATGATGCTCGACGCGCTCGACAAGGCCGGCAGCAAATTCGGAATCAAGGCGAAAAACCGCTACTCGGCGGAAATCGAAACGGTTGAAGACCTCTCCAAACTCATCTCCAAGTACAACAATCTCGCCCGCCGCGCGAAAAAGGAAAAAATCGCGCAGGTGCAGAAAGGCAACATCATCTTCGTCGGCCAGACCATGGCGCAGATGGACCCGAAACTCTTCCGCAAACTCCGATGCGACGGCTACAGCCGCGCCATGAACAGTTTCCGCCGCGACATCCAGAGCCGCGTCAACGCCGGCCTCCCCGTCGGCTGGTGCGTTTTCCTCGGACTCGTCAACGAAAAACAGAAAACGCTCCAGCTCGCCGGCGCCCACATGCGCCTCATCATCGGCTACAATGCGGCGGATGACTCCATCGTCTACACCGACACCTGGGGCTCCGGGCACGAATTCAAAACCATGTCCCTCGAAGACGCCTGGGGCATGACGATGCGGACCATTTACATCAACCCGAGACCTGCGCGATGAACGATGAGTTTTACATGCGCCATGCGGCGGAGCTCGCCCGCCGCGCACTCGGCGAAACCACTCCGAATCCGATCGTCGGCGCGGTCATTGTCCGCAACGGCGAAATCATCGGCGAAGGCTGGCACCACAAAGCCGGATGCCCCCACGCGGAAATAGAAGCGATCCGATCCGCAAACGGCGCAAATCTCGAAGGCTCAACCATTTACGTCACTCTCGAACCCTGCTCCTCGTGGGGCAGAACGCCGCCCTGCACCGACGCCGTTCTGCGCGAAAAATTCGCCCGCGTCGTCATCGGCTGTCCTGATCCGAACCCGAAACACGCCGGACGCGCCGTGGAACTGCTCCGCAGTCACGGTGTCGAAGTCACGGCCTGCGTGCTGGAAGAGGAGTGCCGCAAACTCAACGAAGCCTTTTTCAAATGGGTCACGACCGGAAAACCGTTCGTGCTTCTCAAACTTGCCATGACGCTCGACGGGCGCATTGCGACTCAAGCGGGAAATTCGCAGTGGATCACCGGACCCGATGCGCGCCGGCGCGTGCAGCAGCTCCGCCGCTGGGCCGACGCCGTAATGGTCGGAGCCGGAACATTTCTCGCAGATTCTCCGAAACTCACCGTCCGCGATGATGCGGGAAACACGCTCAAGACGCCCGCGCGGTTCGTTCTCTCCAGCCGAAAACTCAATCTGCCCGCGGGATGGGAACAGGCCGTGCTGAAGAACGCGGCGGAGTGGGAAACGTTTCTGACCGGACTCGGCAAGCGTCCGTTCGTCTCTCTGCTGCTTGAAGGCGGCGGCGAACTTGCCGCCTCGGCGCTGAACGCGGGAATCGTGGATAAAATCGAATTTCATTACGCGCCGAAAATTCTCGGCGGACGCAACAGCCGTCCGGGCGTGGGCGGTCCCGATCCGCTGACGCTTTCCGAAGCGTTCCCGATCGAAAACATGTCCGTGCGGCAGCTCGGCGCGGATATCGCCGTCACCGGATATCCGCGCAAACCCGAAGAACGGAGGTTCTGATCATGTTCACCGGACTTGTCGAAACAACCGGAATCATTCTCTCCCGCAAAATGACGGGCGAAGCAGGCAAAATCACAGTGGAGCCGCACAAGCCTTTCTCCGGACTCGAAGCGGGCGAAAGCATCGCAGTCAACGGCGCATGCCTCACGCTCGAACAGGGAATGGGCGGCGGACCGCTGACCTTCCACGTCATGCGCGAAACATTCAGCCGCACGAACCTCGGTTCGCTCCCCAACGGCTCCGCCGTCAACATGGAACGCGCCCTCGCGGCAAACGGCAGACTCGGCGGACACATTGTCTCCGGCCATGTCGACGCGACGGCAAAAATTCTCTCGCTCCGCCGCCGCGACTCCGACATGGAGCTTGAAATCGAACTCCCGGAAGGTCTGCGCGAATATTTTGTAGACAAAGGCTCCGTCACCGTCGACGGCGTTTCGCTCACTCTTGAGGCCGTTTCCGAAACCTCCTTCCGCATCGGGCTCATTCCGACCACCTGGCGGGAAACGGCAATTCATGCGCGCAGGCCCGGCGACATCGTCAACCTCGAAACCGATCTGATCGGCAAATATGTCATTTCGTATCTGAACCGGACAAACCGCAAGCAGGGCTCCTCCGTCACAATGGAAATGCTCGCAGGAGCCGGATTCCTATGAGACGGCTCGAACGGACCGTTCCAGAAATCGCCGCCGATTCCGCATTCGGCATTGCCTGCGGCGCCTCGGGCCTCCCGGTCGAAAACCTTGCGGAACTTTTTCTGCCGGAATATTTTTCCGCCATCGAACTTCCCGCCGGCCTGCTCGAAACCGCATCCGCTCCTGAACTCATGGCAAAAGTCCTCGACTGTTTCGACGACGTTCAAGTCGGCTCCATCGCATCGCCGCCCGAAGAAGAACCGCCCGCTCCCCTCCTCCGCGAATTTGCCGAACGGACCGGAGAGCTTCTGACCGGGCTTTCCGAGGCGGGAATTCACACAGCCTCACTGGAGTTTTCCGGAAAAACTTCTGCGGACGCCCTGCTCCGCGCGCTCCGTCCGCTCGCTCCCGCACTGAACCGGACGGGCATGACGCTTCTGCTCCCGTTCACCCTCCCCTGCGCCGATCCGGAGACGCCGGCACGCTTCATCCAACTCCTGCGCCGGAGCATGATTCCGCAGCTGAAACTGCGTCTGGATCTGCATCTTGCTGCGCTTCCGCCGGACGCCTCCCCCCGTGATCTCGCAGGGACTCTCCTGCAGGAAGTCCGCTCGGTCTTCCTCCGCTGGAATGCCGATTCCGGCGAATTTCCCGGCAAAGAACAGATCGCTCCGTGGCTTGCCGCGCTTGAAAGAAACGGCTTCCGCGGATCGTGGCTCGCCGCGCCGCAAAGCACCGACCCGCTCCGCATCCGGACCGAAGCGTTCCGCTTCACGGAACTCCTGAATGAACTGAAACAACCATCCGCACAGCAGAAAGGATTTTCATTATGAAACTCGGAGTGAACATCGACCATGCAGCAACCCTCAGACAGCTCCGCGGAGTGACTTATCCCTCCGTTCTGAAAGTCGCCGATCTCGCCATGCACGCCGGCGCCGACGGAATCACGGCGCACCTCCGCGAAGACCGCCGGCACATGAACGACAACGACCTTGAACAGCTCGCCGCCTCCGGACACCGTCTCAACATGGAAATGGCGGTCACCGATGAAATGGTCTCCATCTGCTCCCGCCTCCGTCCGGCAGCCTGCTGCCTCGTCCCGGAAAAACGCCTGGAACTCACCACCGAAGGCGGACTCGACGTCATCTCCCATTTTGACTCCGTCAAAAAAGCGACCGAAACGCTTTCCGCCCGCGGAGTCGAAGTCAGTCTCTTCATCGACCCCGACCGCGCGCAGATCGACGCGGCAAAATCCTGCGGCGCCCCGTTCATTGAGCTCCACACAGGCGCATACGCCAACGCCAAAGGCGACGACGTCGCGAACGAACTGCATCGCCTTGCCGACGCCGCGGAGTATGCCCATTCGCTCGGCATAACGGTCAACGCCGGACACGGCATCGACTACGAAAACATCATCCCGCTCCTCGCCGAAGTGCCGCATCTGAACGAGCTGAACATCGGCCACAGCATCATCTGCGAATCGGTTTACTACGGACTTGAAGCGGCCGTCATGAAAATGCTCGCCGCCATGAGCACCTACCGCAAAGGCTGATTTTCCAGAATTTCCGAAAGGTGAATTGTAAAGGCAAACGCTTCCCGGACAACGTCCGGAGGGATCAAGCGTTTGCTTTTTCAATTGACGGATATTTTTCTCTCATCTTTTTTCTTTCCGGGGGGTTGACATTTCCGGAGAATGTGCTATAATTTAAAAACAAACATGTACAACCAAATGTATGGAAATAAAAAAATGGCAGGACGGAAAAGTCTCTTTGAACCGGTGGCGGAAAAGCTGATCGCGCAAATTCGCGAAGGACGCATCGCACCCGGCGAAAAAATGCCTTCCGAATACGAGCTCTGTACACATTACGCTCTCAGCAGGTCGTCGATCCGGAAGGCGCTCGACTGTCTTGAACAGAAAGGACTCATCCGCCGCCAGCCGGGAATCGGGACGTTCGTCTGCGGAAACGAACCCGTCATGAAAAAGCCCGTCGTCATCGCCATGCCTGAACTGCCGCCGTTCTCATACGCATTTTCCGTAACCGCAGCAATTCAGAAAGTCGTTTCGGAACAGAACAGCAGGCTTGTCACCATCAACCCGAAACAGCTGAACGAAAACGACCGATTCCCATTCGATGCATTCGCCTTCATCGACGTCGGAGGGCTTTCAAAAGAACGTCTTCAGGAACTTGCACGACGCGGATTTCCATGCATCGCAATCAACAGGATCTGGAAAGAGGTGTCCTGTTTCTCCATTGATTTTTACGAGGACGCCAGACGCGCGGTCCGCCTTCTCCGCAAATTCGGAATGAAGCGGATCGGCGCCGTCAACGGAAGCTACTTCGGTTCCTACGGAAATGCGGAACGTCTGCGCGGGTTCCGGGATGAAATCATGGAAAACGGCGGGATTCCGCAGATTGCACAGCCGACGTTCAACCCGCTGACCGCCATTGATGAAATCACCGCATTCATCCGCGAAAACAACCCCGATGCGCTGTTTCTCCCTCTCATCGGCGTGCTCGACTGGACCCTTTTCGCCTGCAAACAGGCCGGGCGGATCCCCGGACGCGACATCCTGCTATTCTGCTTCGACCGTCTGGATGAGGAAATATATGCTGCCACCGGGCTCATTTACGCGGATATGCCGCTCGAAAAAGCCGGAGCGGACGCCGCAGACTATCTGATCCGCAAAGTCCGCAATCCCGAGCTTCCGCCGAAACACCAGGTATACAACTCTAACTTCGTAATATTCAACACTCTTTTGAAGGAGGTCTGAAATGACAAAAAAAACATCAAAAGCGTTCATCGGTTCCAAGAGAAAGATGAGGACAAAAAGGTTCACCCTTATAGAACTCCTCGTCGTAATCGCAATTATCGCAATTCTTGCGGGAATGCTGCTGCCGGCGTTGAACTCCGCACGGAGGAAGGCCCATGCGATTTCCTGCACGAGCCAGCTCAAACAGATCGGAACCGCAATGTTCAACTACACGGCCGATTACAGCGACTATACTCCGCACGCATATCAAAAGTGGGATAGCGAGTATGGCTACATGCACTCGTGGATCGTTATGCTCTGGCCGTACGTCTCGACCAAAAAACCGGATCAGTTTTATTCCAAGGGCAGCTCCATCTTCCTCTGCCCCGGAGCAAAAGAGGAAGATATTTATACCCAAACAGTAAGCGAAGTCATTTATCCCATTACATCCTACGCTTGGAACGCATATTGCGGACAGCTGAAAGATACCGGAGAGCCATCCAGCGCCAGCAGATATGTCAAACGTTTTTCAAAATGCATACAGCCCACTGCGGCAGCTGTCGGCGGAGACTTTGCCAAATCGGATACGGATCAGAAAAATACCGTTGCGATTTATGATACAGCCACTCTGGAAAAATACTTCCCGACAAACCGTCACCCCGGACTCTCCGCCAATCTGCTTTATGCTGACGGGCATGTCGGCTCAACAAAGAAGTCGGCGTTTTACGTCAGCGGTTTTCTGCGCAAAACCTTTGTTTTCGGAGCGGACAGCTCGGATACAACCTGCATCTGGAGGTAATAAATGCTGAAACATCTCACAATCGCGGCATCGATTCTCGGAAGCACAGCGGCGTTCGCTGGCAACCTGATCTACAACGGAGGTTTTGAGCTTGGAACCGACGGTTTCGCACTGCACCGCATCATCACGAGGAAAGACCTCAAGCACATTCCGCTGGAACTTGATTCCGCAAATGCGGCGCGCGGAAAGTTCGCGCTCAAAATGGCGAACCCGGACGGCGATTATTTTGAACTCTACGTTTCCGCATTCCCGCTGAAACCTGGCACGGACTACGTTTTTTCCATGTCCGCGAAGACCGATGTTTCCGGCGGCATTCCTCTGGAATCCCTGATTCATACAAAGGACTGGGACATCAAGCGCAAGTTCTTCAACATCAAGGACAAATATGCGAAATACTCCTTCCGCTTCAACTCCGGCAAAGGCGGTCCGCATGTAATCCGGTTCTGGTCGTTCCAGCGCACCGATCCGAACGGCGGATGGAAGGGCAATCTCTGGCTCGACGACGTCTCCGTAACCGAAGCCGGAGCGGAAGAAACCGGAAATATCTGCGCCGCAGTCTCCGCGCCGCGCTACTGGATGCATTCCGTTCCCGAGGAAGCCAAACTCTTCACGCTGAAACTCCAGAACGGAACAAAGCAAAAAACGGCACAGACCCTGACGGTCCGCACGGTCTCCGAATACGACGGCAAGACCGTTGCCGAAAAGGAAATCAAGGTGGAACTGAATCCGGGAGAAGTCAGAACGGTTCCGGTTCCGGAGGCATTCGTTCCCCGCTACGGCAGCTATATCGTATCCGTCGACGGAACGGACATCCGGACTCTCAAGTTCCCGTATGTGGTCATCGGCGAAGTTCCCGACATTCCCCGCAATCCGGAAAAAGATTTTGTTCTCGGCATCAACAGCGGACTCGGCTACCGCGACGGCTACACCAACCGCAAACTGATTACGCGGAGAGGTTTTCATTCCTACAACACCTCACCGGAAACAACGCTTGCCCTTCTGCGCCGCGCAGGATTCCGCCTGGTCCGCGAATGGGACGCCGGAGCTCTGCCGGTCGACTGGGGCATGGCGGAACCGGAAAACGGAAAATTCGATTTCTCGTTCTTTGATCTTACCATGAAAAAAATGAAGGAGCATGGGCTCATCCCCGTTCACGTCCTCGGCGGAGAACTCTTCCGTCAGCCCTATCTGGAGGGGAGCGGCGGATACGCCCGCCGAAATCCGCTTCCCGCATGGGTTCTGCCCCTTGCGGAACGTCCCGCGGTTCATCCGGAAAACGCCATGCAGAAACTGAAAGGATACATTGCATATCCGCCGGTTCAGTACTGGACACGCTACGTGACCGAACTTGCAAAGCATTCCAAAGGGGAAAAACAGTTCTTTGAATTCACAAACGAACCGAACCTCTATGTCACCCCGCAGGTCTACAGAAAGTATCTGAAAGCAACTTACACCGCTCTGAAGAAAGGCGATCCGAATGCAAAGCTCATCGGATTCTGCGCAACATCCGACTTCAAGGCGGACGGTTCCGGCTGGCTTGCCCGCGCATTCCAGGACGGTGGACTGAACAGCTGCGACATCGTAAGTTTTCATCCGTACGACCAGCGCGAACTCGCCTCCATCCAGCCTGCCGACAAAGCGATTCAGGACATCTTTGCGGCGATGAAGCGCTTCGGGCGCACTCTGCCTGTCTGGAATACCGAACTGTATTACCTTTATGACGGCGGCAACAATGATGAAAGCAGACCGGAATACTGGCTCAACCGTGCGCTGGTCGACTGCGGAGAAGGCGTCTCTCAGTCAATTTCGCTCGCCAATACAATGGCATGGCGCAGGGACTGTTACCTGAACTACACGGGAGAAGTGATCCCGTCCGTCTACTTCGCGGCGTCGAATACGCTGGCGCGTCTGTTCGAAGGCGCGAAACCGGTTGCGAAGCACCGTTTCCTGAACAGTGTCATCTGCTATGTTTTCCGCAAAGACGGCAAGCTCATTGCGGCAGTCTGGAACTACCAGCGCAAACAGGGAATAAAACTCGACGCCTCCCGCTTCAGCGTCCTCGACCTCTTCGGCAACCCGGTGAAGGCGGAGGTGAAAACGCTTGATGCAAATCCGTTCTACCTTCAGCAGGGCAAGATGTCCGATGCGGAGTTTCTCAAGGCATGTTCCGCCCTGAATCCGTTCCTTGAATCCCCCGTCCAGCCTTCCGACTCGGCGCGGCTCATCGACGGTCATGCGGTATTCGGACTGCATAACGAGTCGAATGAGAAAGCCTCCTGCACGGTCGGCTTCCAAGGCGGCGGATTCACGGCTCTGCACAGCCGGACCATAACCCTGAACCCGGGCGAAAGCTGTTCCGTTGAACTTCCTCTCCGCGCGGAAAAAGCGGCAGCCGGAACTCCGTCCGTCATCCTGCTGGACAACTCCATGCACAGCTTCCCGGTCCGCCTCACAAACGCTCAGACGAAAACGAACGGCGAAACCTGGCGGATCGCCTCGAAGGACGGCAAGCTCTCCGCGACGCTGCGTCTTCAGGTGAAAGACAAACGCTTTCTTCTGACCGCAGAGGTCAAGGATCCGACGGATGCGGGCGTCAGCGGTACGCGCAAACCGTGGGAGACCGATTCGGTTGAACTGTTCGCCGACACCGCGCCGCTCGCCGTTCCAGCGCGCTTCGGAGAACGTTACACGCCGCAAACCTTCCGCGTGTTCCTGACTCCCCGTGACGCTCAGCCGTTCACGCTCTGGTCCGAAAATCTGAAGCCCTCGGACTTCAAATGGAAAATCACACCGTCCGCAAACGGCTACACGGCGGAACTCGAAGGTCCGGCAAACGATCTTCCGTTCGGATTCGCAGTGAAAATCAACGACGCGGAAAACGGCAAGGGAAAAGCCGTCCGTTCCGCCGCCTGGGCAGGAAGCGAAACACACAAAAACCGTTTCGGGTTCGGTGTCATCCGAAAAGCCGGAAAAGAGACGAAAGCGGAAAAAACGCCGTTCGACGGAACCTTCGAGAGCGGGGAAAAAGCGCTGGACGCCTGGGAACGGAATTTTTCCTCCAGAAGCTATCCGGCGTCGCTCGACTCGAATCCGGAGTTTTTCAGCGGGGTACGCTGCATGAAACTCACCGCCTCGCCGGAAAGCATGCTTTCGGTGATCGCTCCCGATCTTCCGTTTGCTCCGGGGAAAAAAGTGGCGTTTTCCGGCTGGGCAAAAGGGAAAGGAGTCGATGTTCTCGACACCTGCATCGAGATCTGGAAAGATGGACATACAGGCAAACACCTTTATATCCGCAAGAAATTCAAACTTCAAAAGGACGTCTGGACTCCGTTCCGTCTGGAACTGGTCATTCCGGCTAACGCCAAAGAAGTTCCCGACATTGACGGCGGAGCCGCCCGTGTAAAAATCTGGCTGCCCGTCACCACAGGTTCGGTCCTGCTGGATGAACTGGATTTCCGGATTCTTCCCTGAACATCTCCGCAAAAAAATGCGCTCCCGGATTCCGGACACGGACCGGGAGCGCGCGCTTCCGCCGTCAGGGAAAACAGATGAAGACAAGCCCGCTGATGCAGATGGCCAGCGCGGCGAGGTGAAGCGGACAGAGACGCTCCTTCAGGAAACAGACGCTCGCCAGCATGAACGCAACTATGCAGGAACCGACAAGCACGGGGAAACACATTCCGCCAAGTCCGGCGTCCGCCATGGCATTCATTCCGGGATAAAACAGCGTATATGCAAAAACCAGTCCGAAGAACTGAAGGGCGCACACATATTTCCAGAGCGCGGCGGATTTCAGATTCCGCCATATCTGCGTCCGGAGATTTCCGTTCATCCGGATCCCCAGTTCCAGAACAGCCGCAAACAGAATGCCCGCCGCATTCGAAAGCGAACGGACAACGCTGTTCACCGCTCTCGCCTCCACGAAATAAGACGGAGCAGTCGTCAGATTCTGCTGAACCGCGCAGAGCGCAAGACAGATGAACGCGGCAATTTTCCAGTTTCCGCCACCGCTCCGCGGGGAGTTGTCCTTTCCGAATCCGAAAAGCACAAGCGCGGCAAGCAGCAGAAGAATTCCGGATATGCGGAATGCATTCAGACGCACATGGAAAAAGACGACGCCTCCGAGGAACGGGAAAATCAATGCGGACTGAATAATCGTCCAGATGATTCCGTTCGGTCCGCGCTGCATCGCATACGACATGATCTGAAGCATCACATAATTGATTGCCCCCGCCATGGCATACGTTCCGCAGGTCAGAAAAAGCACTTTCGCGGAACAGCGCGGAACCAGATCCGCACCGAACACGACGGCTACGCTCACAATGGTTGCAACCAGCGCACTGAGCAGCTGAACAAGCCCGGGGTTGACGCCTTTTTTCGGAGCGTCTCCCATGACAAGCCCTGTCAGACTCCAGCTGGAACCGACGACAACCAGAGCGGAAATTCCGAATCCGGCCGTTTGAAAAAACGGAACGGAAGCGATTGATTGAATCAAACTGTTCATTTCAACTTTTTCCCCGGGAGTCCGGAGCCATGCGCAATGTTCTTTCTGCAAGTTCTCCGAATCCCAGCGGTCAACCTTTCATACAGGCTTCGCAGTCGGCAAGCCTTCTTTTCGTCCGGTTTGCCCGGGAACGCCGCGGCAATCCTGAGCAAAGAGACCTTGTTGGGGGATACTGTAACATACTTGTGCGTTTTTTCAATTCCTTATTCTGAAATTCCCCCATATTTCCTGTCCGGAGTTTCCGTCGGGCATTCAACCGGGAAGTTCCTCCTCAAGCCATTCCGACAGTTCCGCCGCCGTTCCGCAGTTTTCACGGACCGGCTATTTTCATCATTTCTCATTCCGGAGCACTCCATGCTGTCATTGCTTCTCAGCAAAACGGTGCAGCAGGACCCGCACCCCCAGCCCCGGCAAGTTCTGTTCCTGCTCCAATGGAGCAGGAGTGCCCGCCACGAGGTCGCTCCACTCCTTTTCCCGCTCCAGCACAAGCCGGAACTTCTGCGGCTCCCGATTGTGATTCAGCAGAATGCAGAGTTCCGCGGAATCAGAGAAGAGGCGACAGACTTCAATGCCGGTTCCATCGCAACAGCGCCCATCCCGAAGCAGTTCGGCATTGCGCACCACGCCGGAGGCAAGAATCGCCTCCCGGAGCCACTCCACAGCAGGCGCGGCGGGAGATTCGTAATACTGCCGGAAAATCTCCGTTCCGGCCAGAATCGCCGTCCCCTTGCCGAAACGGTGGCAGGAGATGGCGCAGCGTCCATCCTCATAAGGAACCATTGCTTCAAGTTCGCCGACAGGTTCGAGCACATGCCAGTAAAAGAAGCAGGACGCCTTGCCCGCCGGATATTCCATTGCCGGTGCGGTTTCCCTGCCTTCCCGGTCATACATGGTTACGCCGAACACCTTCTCAAGACCACAGATCGGAGCATGTCCCTCGAACATGTTGTCGGCGTCTTTGAAGGCGAACGGCGACTCGGCAATCACTGTACCGCCGTTTGCCGTAAAATCCCGGATGGCATCCGCTATTTCCTGCGTCATATTTTCGACTGCCGGCAACAGCAACAGACGGTGGCGTTTCAGTTCGTCTAAATTGAACTCGGAGATTCCGTCATACGGAATATTCATATCCCACAATGCCTTGAATGCGCCGCGGATGCTGTTTTCGACGCCGTCTTCATAGTGGTTGGAAATGATCTTGCCGTCGCCCGTTTGAATATAGGATGACATCAGCAGCGTCATGAGGCGATCCGAAACGAGAACCGCAGCGGCAGGTCGCGGACAGGCGGTGTTAAGCAGCGCCGCATGCCGGCTCAACAGTTTCGCCTGTTCCGCATGGAGCCTGGCGCGGGACGACGGCGTGCCGTTCCAGCGCATCAAATTGAAATTGGCGACCTGATTGTCCGAGATTCGGGTGCGGTAGTTCCAGCAGACGAATGATTTTACGTTGTGCCCGATCGCCAGCCAGTTATTGAAAATCCGTTCCCGCGGGGTCAGCATGGCGACATTGGGACCGGCTTCCGTTTCCAGCACAAGAGTACGGCGCAAGGGATCGCGGGACATCCAGCGGAAACTGTCGACATAAAGAGATTTTGTAAAAGGAGTCAACCACCTTCCTTCGCCATGCGCAACAGTGTAATAGGAGAAGCCTGGAATGTCAAAGCTCTTCGCGACTTCCGACGGCCGGACGTTCACTTCGGGAAAGACGCCGCGGAATCCGTGTGTCAGGCAGATGTTGCCGGTTACCGGCCGGTCATACGGATCATTTTCGTGGATAATGCGCCGGATTTCCCCCATCGCCTCGGCAAGGCGGAACTGATTGAACTCATGCCAGTCGCGCCATGCGACAAAACCGCCATACAAGAAGCCGCAGCCCTGCGGAGGTTCGACCTCGTCCCAGTCGTGGTAAAGAACGGGGAACTCCGTGCTCCACGCCTTCAGCATCATCTCCAGATCATTCCGGTAACGCTCTTTCAGCCAATGGCGGAAGCGGTTGCGGGTATGTCCGCAATAGCAACACCCAAGCCACGGCTCATTCCAGTTCATCCAGCCCAATACCGCCGGGTGCTCGGCATAGCGGCGCACAGCCAGCGCGATGAATTCAAACGCCCTGCTGCGCCACAGCGGATCATCAAGACAGATCCGTACCCGCGGTCCTGAATTATTTCCGCCGCTCCCGGGGCTTGCCTGCGGCGGCAGCACCGGATAATCACGGACGAGCCATTGCGGCGGATAGATGCCCTGAAGATTGTCGAATACACCGCCGACGGTCAGCAATACGCCGATTCCGTGCCGGGCGGCCAGATCCATCACGGCATCCTGACGGGAGAAATCGTAGCGGTGTTCCGCATACTCAATGCGATCCTGCGGGACAAATATGCGGATTACATTGAAATTGAGTTTTTCAAGCTCCTTCATATCCTGTTCGTATTCGCCAGCGGGCCAATCGGTGGACTTCGCGTATGGAGCAACGGATGCTCCGTAAAGGAAACGGCTGTCTTCAAAAAATTTCTTCATCATGTTCTCTCCAGTTCAATTGCAGAACGTTCTGTCATAAATACCGGATAATCGGCAACGGGATACGGCGCAATAATTGCGGACCCATACGCCCAGTCGGGATATTTTACAATTTCCCGGTCGACTGCATAGACCTTGTTGCGCAGTGGATCGATCAGGACCGGTTCCTGAAAACGGCAGCCCAACTCCCCGGAAATTTTCACTTCGCACCGGATTGGAGGCACCGAGATTTCAATATTTTCCGGCAGGTACAGCGCAAACATCGGAACCTCATGCCGCAGAAAAGCCACCGAATTGAACTGATAATTCAGTCTGCTCCCCGCCATGTTGCCGTTGATCAGATTTCCGGAAATCATCATACGGGAAGTCGGTTCCGCCTCCGCCAGCAGTGTTGCCATCGCCTGAAAAGCGAAGAATCCCAGTTTGGGTCGCACAGGGTTCGTTTTAAAAATCCCGAATTCCTGATCTGACCCATCGGGATAATAGGAATGCAAATCCGATGCCGTAAAGATCGAAGAAACTTTCATTCCGGTCTGAAAATCGCACAGCAGACGCCGCAGAATATACTTGGCCTGAACATATTCTGATGTAATATAACAACCGCCGTGATGCGGACGGGTTGCCCGCCCGGCTTCGCCCTGCCAGAACTCCGTCGTTTTCCCCGGGACAGCAAGATGACTGCGGAAGAAAGCGACCTTATCGCAGTTTTCGACCTCCGGGGTGTTGGCATAATTGTGATAACTGATGATATCCACCCAATCCGCAAGCCGCTTGATGCCGGCAACTCTGACGTGATCGGAAACGGGCTGGGAAAATGTAGCGACGACCTTGACCTGCGGCAATGTTTTACGCAACGCCTCCGCGCTTTCCTTCACGAAATCCACATAATCTTCCGCAATCCGGATCCGCCGGAGTTCCTCTTTCAGATCCGCATAAACCGGGCGGCCGAGATGACGCCAGAATACGTGAAGGTCCGGTTCATTCCAGATTTCATAATGCCTCACACGACCGGCGAAATGCTCAGCCATTGCGGCCAGATAATTTTTCCAGGCAGCCATTGCCCGGGGACCGTGATAAAGCGGGACCTCGCCGACATAGCCGCGCACCATCCCATTGGCCGGAAAATTTCCGCTTTGCCGGAACTGCTCCTCATAAGCGGGTACAGGCGTATGGATCGGGTGACCGAATCCGGCGCTGAACCAGGGTTGAATCCCGCGCCGAAGCAGATTGTCCACAATGGCATCAAGCCAGGCGAAATCATAAACGCCCGCTGTCTTTTCACATTTGATCCAGCCGGTCTGCAACCGTACCCATTTACAGCCGGCGGCGCAGAGGGGATCGTAAAGGGGCGCCGGGTCATAGGTGTCGCGATCAAGCGTTTCCATGCCGATTCCCACGATGGAACTGGCGATATCATGACTGGAGAGGGTTTTCAACGTTCCGAGCGGACGGATGCCGAACTGTTGATCCAGCGGAGGCGGATTGTTGTCATACAGATTCAGGTCATCTGAATCCGGCAATTTGAAAAACTGTTCCATAACCTGTTCCTTCATTATTCCTTCAAAAGAGTGCCGAAGTATGTTCTGTCTTTGTGGTTGAGCTCACCTCCGGCCCAGACGGTCTGGTTCCGTTTCCCCGAACGGTCGGTGTTGTCCACGGCAATGTCGAATCCGAGCAGAGCTGGTTCAGCGAGCCCGAGGCAACTCCACGGAATCACAAGTTCCGCCGTATAGCCGGCGGCATCTTCCGTGATGTTCCAGCTGATTTTCGCGGTATTGACGCCGCTGCTTGCCTGCAGCGCAGCCGGCAGGCCGTTCAACGATGCCGGCGACAGAAAAAGCCGATGGACGTTCGGTGTATATCCGGGAAAATCGAGCATGCTTTCCGGGCGCGTATCAAAGAACAGTTCAATCGTGTCACCATTCCACGGCGCCCCTTTCTCCCTCACTCCGCGATCGGCGTCATTCACCCGGATCGATAACTTCAACGCGGCTGCGGTCATCTCAGGTTGAAAGCTGAAGAGCTCTCCGACAACGCATCTCTCTCCGCTGCGGCAAAAGCTCACCGGTTTGAAGGAAACCGGCCAGCGGCGGGACTTTTTCCCGTCTGAAACAATCACCTGCGCCTGACAACTCGTGCCGTCGAAAGGAAAATACACCACGCTCTCCGACTGAGGCGGCAAAGTCACCTTCTTGGCGCTTCCGGCAAAGTCCGGACGCACTTTCAGCGTCGTTGCCGCAGTGCCGTGATTGAAGATTCCGATTCCGAGCATCGTCTTCCCGTCAACCTTGCTTTGGCGGGCGCCGGTTACGGAATAAGCCTGTTCCGGCACGATCCGGGCATCCGACAAGACCTTGCGCAAATCGGAACCGCGCAGGAAACAGGGGTTTTGACCGACCGGCAGATCCTTGCGAACCGCCAGCTTGTTGCCATAGAGGTCATAAAGGGAAATGCCTTCACTTTTAAAAGTCAGTTTGAATTTCCGGTCGACCGTGTTATTCCAGAAAGCAGCGATCTCCTTCCCGTCGCGGTCACGATAGAGATAGCAGGTAATCCCGCGAATCCGCTCGATACGCGCCACCGGAACGGCGCCCGCAAAAAAGTGAACCAATGCGCTGTGCGCCGGATAAAGCATGGATGGCACAAGCCCGGTCTGTACAAACTCGCCCACCTGCTGCCAGCTTGGAGAAAGCTCGTGCATCAGCAGTGAAGTGTCCGGCAAGTACATGTTCTGCTTGACTCCTTCTCCCAGATCCAACAAAAAACGCTGCGTCAAATGCCGCGGCAGGGTACCGGTTTCAATCCGTTTGGTGTCATTCTTATCTCCCCAGAGATAATAAAGCTCCGTATTCCAAAGCGGCATTCCGGCGACGTATTTGTCAACCATCCGCTGCAATTGCCGCAAGCTCTCACGCGCCGGGTTTGCGCTGTTCTCCTGGCGGGACGAATACGGGTGAAAACTCAGGGCGTCGCAAAACTCCAACGCCTTCGACTCCCCGAGCGCCCTCAGGAATGCCCCGGCCGAACCGCCGAAGTCGGACGTAATTCCGCCTCCGACTACAATTGTGCCGGGAGCGGCATCCCGGATCGCACGCCCTGCAATTTTGACATACTCCGCATACTTCTCGCCGGGGATGCAGATGTTCGGCTCATTCGTCAGTTCATAAGCGGCAATCCGGCCGCGGTAGCGGGAAGCCATGGCGCCTGCATAACGTTCCCACATCTCATGCGGCGGCAGCAGACCGTCCCATGACAGTCTGGTTGCAACCTTGCCCGACTTTTCAACCACGAACTTCGGCAGACGCGTAAAATCGCGTTTTCCGGTCCGATAATTGTCCCGCAGGAAAAACATATTGCCCAATACCGGCATGATCTGCATGTCGTTCCGGTTGGCAAGCTCTACGAGCCGATCCGTATTGTTCCAATCAAATACCCCGGGAGCCGTTTCTATCAGGTTCCAGGAAAAGGCATCGCCGTTGTTGCCGCTGCGCAGCAACTTTATGCCGGCATTCCGGAAAAAACGCATATAACTTTCCTGATCGCTCTCCAATCCCCGGTAGCCTCCGGGAATAAAGCTCTGGTTTTCCGCCGTTTCCCCATAAGAGAACTCCACTCCAAGCACGCTCTCCCGGCGCAAATCCGGCTTGCCGGGACGGGGCGGGAAAACGCGGGCATAGTGTATCGGGAACATGCTGCCGGAACTCTCGCTCCCGCTGAATTCTCCCTCAAGCCGGAAGTGTCCGTAACGACCGGCGGCAAGCTGGAGTTTGCGGCGGACAACGCTCCCCGGTTTCAGTTCGAGCTGATGCTCGCCCAGCGGCGTCACAGTTCCACTCAAACTCTCCTTTTGCGTAAGCTTCACCGCAATTTTCCGAACGGAAGCGCCGTAGTTGACTGCCGCGATTTCCAACGGCATCTGCGCTTCTCCGAGGCAGATCCGCTCCGGGGCGATCAGAGCAGCTTCCACTCCGGAATGCGGCGCATACTCCGTCGTTTCGGATCCTTCGTCGACCTGAAACGCGTCGAACCAGACAGTTGCATCATTCGCAATCCGGTCCCAGTTTCCCCACCGGAACTCGGTGAAATAATTTCCATACCCCTTGGCGCGGAAGCTGAAAGAGTACCGCTTCCACTCCCGTTCCGGCTTCATCCATCGCAGTTCCGTGATCCAGGCGTCGGATTTCGGCGTGATGTCGCCGGAGAGAACTCCGCAACGGATACGAACCGGTTTGTCGCTTTTCATATACCAGGAAAGCGTATAGGTTTTCCCCGGCTTCAACTTGAACTCAGCCGAGAGGAATTCAATCATATCCGCATTCGGATTGGCAAAGCGGATGCTCTGCCGGCCGTGAACGGCAGAAGCTGTATCAAACTCCGGCTTGAAATAGCCCCCGCCGCTGCGGGCAAAGCGGACCACGCCGAAATTGGCGGAATCCAGCTCGAAACTGGAGTTGCGGATCGGGTTTGCCGCAACCGTCCCGGCCAAGCATGCCCCCAGCAGAATAGTCAAGATGCTTTTCATCGGACACTCTCCCAGGTGATTCCCTTGACATCAAGCTCATGACTTCCGCCGCAGAACAAGCCGATCGACAACGTCAGAACTCCGGATTTCAGCTGAATGATTTTTTCCGCTGTCGGAACTTCAATTTCAAATGACCGGTGCTGCCATTCCGGAGAAACCGTGAAGTTATTGAATTTCACCCAGTGCTCCAGCCCTTTCTGCCAGCCGCCATCGACGATGATCTGGGCCTTTCCGTCATGGTCGGCCTTGAACCAGCCGCCAACGCGGTAAACTTTTCCGGGAATGACCGGAACCGGCACGGATACCGCATTGATCCGTTCCGGCGGATTCTCGGAATCCCACTTCAGGCGCATGGCCTTGCCACCGTCAATATGGTCAGCGGCAGACACGACCGTCAGCGTTCCAAGTTTGTCGCCGCCAGCGCGCATCCAGCGGACATGGCGGGAAAACGCGACAGGAAACGGCCCCGGATCATTGTCAAAATCCAGCTTTACCGCATGTTTTTCACCGTCAACAACCTCAACGTCGATATCCTTGACCTCGGCGGAATACGGCAAGCTTCCTTCGGTATACCAGCTCAATTCCGCCTTGCCGTCACCATCGGTTTTGAAGTAAAGCTTTGCCGGGGCAAAGGTCTTTTGCGCGGGAAGCGCGACTGAATTTTTACCGCCGCGGCAATGCAGCCCCCCTTCCGGCGCAAGATATGAGAAACTGCATTGATACAGTGTATCCGCCTTCAACGGAACGGTGCGCAGAAGTTTGGGCCAGGTTTTGGGAGTATGGACAATGCAGGCCGATTCAGCCTTGACTTTCCATCCCCCATACCAGTTCCATGCCGGTCGTTTGATCTCCTCCGCCTGAAGCGTTCCGACCAAAAGAAAAAGAATGACAGCAAATCTCATCGTGATCTCCTTTCCTGCTGTTAGTATCGCGATGCTCGGTTAATTCTCCGATTTATTAACAATGCTGGCATTGCGAACCTTCGGGAACCCGCCGCCAGCAAACCGGGTCCCCGTCCGTTCAATCAATAAGGCCAGACGGAATACGAACGTGTCGAAGCGTCTGAACCATAATTGTTGCCGTACAGATAGCTCAGATTGAAATCGTTCGGGGTAAGACGACTCGGATTTCTAGAGGCGACATGTCCATCCGCCATTGCGACATTATCTTTTCCTCCATGCGGCAATGGCGCGCATCTGAAAGCGACATCCTGCGTATGATAGTTGAAATAAGCGGAGTTGCTCTCTATACCGCAATTATTTCCGCCGTAGATTTTACTGAAATCATGATCCTGAATGACAATCGCCAGCGAGGGCTGCCGGCATTTGCCGATCCGGCGCGGCATGTACTTGAACTGCTCCGAAGCGTTTTCCTGATAAAGCCCGAGCAATGCGTTCCACGCATAACTGGTAATTGGCATGCCGTCCCGGCTGCTTCCCCTGACGCAGTTTTCTTTCCTTGCCGCCGGACAGAGATACACCTTGTTGATCGCTCCCTTTACCGGGAATTCCGAATTGGCAATATAGGGATAAAGCAACGGCGGGAAGGAATTGTTGAATGCAAATTCGTCATTCCACCGCCAATTGGCCAGTGGATAATAATCCTGGTTATCCCCGGAGTAAGCGAGTGCGGCAATCCCGATCTGCCGAAGATTGCTTGAGCAGGAGATTGCCTGAGCGCTGGCCCTGGCCTTGTTCAATGCAGGCAAAAGCATCGCTGCAAGAATGGCGATGATCGCAATTGTCAGCAATAGTTCAATAAGGGTGAAACGAATCATTTTCCGTCTCATAAAAACCTCTCTTTGCTAAAGATTCCTTGTTGTGAAGGCGCCTCAAAGGTTGCGTCCGACATCCGGGGGGCCCTTCAGTTTGGGTTATGATATTTATTATATCATAAAACGATTTTTTTACAAGAGTTGTTTGTGACAAACTACCCATGAATTTTGTGCCATTTTCCGGCAGCCGCACAGAAACTCCGGAGATGAATTGTCAAGGCGAACGCACATGGAGCGTGATTTTTTGTGCGTACAACCTGACAAATCCAGATCGCGAAAGATTTTTCAATCGAAAACTCCATGAACACATTTGCCATTTCAACAATGAGCGGATCTCTTTAAAAAGAGAAGGGAATGAGTCCTGTACAATTCCGAACTCATTCCCAGCGGCGATAACCCGTCCAATATTTTGGGATCGCAACAGCTTTTTTCCAAGTCCCTTATTTTAAAATTCCGCCATATTTGCGCGGTCCGGAGTTTCCGTCGGGCATTCGAGCGGGAAGATCTTCCTCAACCCGTTCCGGCAGTCCCGGCGCGGGTTCTCCGGGCGCAGTACTTCCATGACGACTGTTGAAAAAACGCCTCATTCCCGCCCGAAACACTTTCCGTAATCGTTGTTTGCCCGATAGAAACGGATCAGAATGATGCTGTCATCCGGCGAAAAGAGATTGAGCAGTCTGACCGGGGCATCGGGAAGAGCGGACACCTGAATCCTCTCTCCGTTGTTCTCCCGGTCGGTTTTGATGATCTCGTACTCGTTGATTCCGGCAGGGAGTCCAGCGATCTGCAAAGTGACCGTATCGCCTTTGAGATACGGATTCTTCGGATTTCCATGCGACCCGCTTTTTATCAGGACAACGGCTGTCTCCTGCATTTTCTCATCGGCGAAAGCCCGCATGTAAATGTGTTCCCGCTCCGCGGATGTTTCGACTTCTGCAGGAAATTTCGAAAGATAATGGAAGGTCTGAAACGCATAAAAGACTTTTCCGGGGGCGCCGTAGAGATCAAACAGACCGCAGTATTTTGCGCCGATCTGTCCATCGTAATAGTGCATCATGTCGATTTTCTCATTCTGCATCCGAAGCAGCGTTTCGAGACAAAAGGCGGCGGCCTGTTCACCTTGCATCAAACGGAACGCCGTCGCCGAAACTTCCGGCGGAATGTTGTTCACCCCGTTGCAGCCGGGCTCGAAATTCCATTCGTCGCAAATGCTGAGAGTTTTTTCGAATCCTCTGGAATCCAGTTCACGGCGTGCGATACGCGCCCATTCGACAACATCCTGAACATTGCGCGAATAGATATGCCACGAGGCGAAATCAAGCGGAGCGCCTTCCGCTTTCACATAATCCAGAAACTTGCGGAAGAACGGTTTACACGGCGATGTCACCGCCGCACCGCCGATCAGCAAATCCGGAAAGAGACGCTTCAACTCCTTCGACGCATGAACATAAAGCCGGTAAAAATCCTCATCCGTTCCATTCGCGAACATAAGACCGTGACTCTCCGGCTCGTTCCAGATTTCCCACTTGCGGATCGGATAGTGAAAACCGTTCTTCCATCCCTGCGTGTAGTGGCGGATAATGTTTGCGCAGACCCGTGTCCACTGATCGTAATCGGCGGGCTTGACCGCGCCATACGCGCCGTCACTCCATTCAATGGAAGCTCCGAGACGGTAAATGACATCCACACCCATGCCCATGACATAATGCATGTATTCATCCGTCCGTTCGAACGTATAATTCGCCGGATCGTCGGGATCAGCCTTCGGATTGTTGATCAGCGGGAATACGGCATGCACGTCGACCACGCTGCTGAACGTGCCGTTGGAGTCGTGAAGCCGGATGCCGGAAACGCCGATTTTCTTCCATGCGGCAGTCAGATCTTTTCCGCCCATGCGGCGCGGTCCGTTGTTGACGCCGTTGAGCAGACGCAGTTTCCCGCCGGACGCCTTGCTGAAGTCCACAAAACGCCACTCGCTTTCCCGTTTTTTCGCGATCATTTTTTCCGCGGGAACGACGCCCGCCGTGAGAAAGGCGCCTTTTGCACCGCGGCGCAGACGGATGTCGAGCGTATGCGTTCCGGAATTCAATTCCGCAAAAACGGCATGGTTGTCTATGGCGAACGGAGTCTTCCGGTTGCCCGTCCTGTCAAGATCAAGGATTTTTTCCCCGTTCAGCCATACGGTGATGTACCAGTCGCCGCCGACGCCGACAGCATAAGCGCCGGGGTCGGCAACCTTGAACTGCGCCCGAAGCATGGCGGTTCCTTTGTCGGCTTCTCCGGAAATGAATTTGAGCATATCAATTTTTCCGTTTTTGAAATCGACGGGGATCCCTTCCGCACTCTTCCAAACGGAGGAAGGGGTCGCATTCATTGCCGTGTCCGCGATGACTTCTGCATTCTCAAACGGCAGAGCGAAAGGTTCGAGTCCGCAATCGGCAAAACAGGTGGATGCGGAACATGCCGCCACCAGAAAAGCATTTTTGAAGATGGTCATTTTTTATTCCTGTTTCATGTGTATGGTTCGAGCCGGTCCGCGAGTGCGGATTTCGGTGTTTTCGCCGGAGCGCGATCCAGCTCCCGGAGCAGAGCATTCTCCGGCGGAATCCGCGCACCGGCAAGGTTCCCTCCGGAACGGATTTCAACAAAAACTTTTTCATCGGAGTCAAATGAACCGAACGCATACGGAACTTCAGCGTCCTTCATCGTCCGCCGGGCTGAAAACTCAAGCTTCCGTCCGTTAACGAAAACGGAGAAAACCTCATCCGGAAATTCTCCGCTGACAGAGTTGTCGTGCAAAGTGAGCATTCGGATATTTCCCGTCACTTGAATTTAGGGTTGTAATAGTAATTATGAAACGCAAAAAAAAGTCCGGCGTTGTTTGCCGCGGTTCTTGCACCGCCCGGACCGATGCCGAAAATCATCTGACGACTTGTCTTGAAACTGCCATGCCCGTCAAGCCAAACGAGATTGTAGCCGGTCTTGTTGTGAACGGGGAGATAGAGCTCCAGTCCCAATGCCGTATCTGTTCCGAAAACATCCGATGGAGGCGCGATGCGTGAAAGATGCTGTTCCTGTGAGTCTTCTTTCCGCACCTGCATATCGGAAATGGAGAATGTTTCGGAAAGATGCGTGAGACGTTTCATATCCAGCGGAGAGTCGCTGATGAAGTTGACCTGAGCGGCGTCAAAATAAGTGATGCGGTCGCTCCAGCCGTAACCGCCGGCACGGGGATACGTCCATTTTTCCGTCCAGGATTCCGCATTCGGAAGAACGGAAGCCCAGGTCGGACAACGGAAAACGCCGGTGTAATAAGCGGTTTTCGGAATATCGCCGTCCTCGGAAGGCATCCTGTATTTCGTCACATACGGCATCAGCTGCTTTTTCCATCCTGCATGCGTACTGTCGGACCAGGAATCGTTCAGGACCGGCAGATAATCATTGCTGTCGTTGCAGTACTGCTGAACACCGAGTCCCAGCTGTCTGATGTTGCCCATGCAGCTGATGCTCTGCGCTTTTTCGCGGGCGGCATTCAGGGCCGGGAGAAGCATCCCGGCCAGAATCGCAATGATCGCAATCGTTATCAAAAGTTCGATCAGAGAAAATTTCAGATGACGTAACTTCATGCGACATCTCCTTTATTTTAGAATACCGAACAAAGTCCGGTCTTTGTGGTTATCCTGATTTCCCGCCCAGAAGGCACGGGAAATCAGCTTCCCGGAATCATCGTAATCATTGACGCACGCATCGAAGCCGAGCGGAGCGCCCGGAACCGTTCCGAGAGAAGCCCAGGGGATTTCAAGCACCGCCTGATAACCGTCATTCCTCTCGCGGATGTTCCAGCGGACCGCGGAAGCATCCATGCGCATACTCTCCAATTTTTCCTCAAGTCCATTGGCGGATTTCCGCGCGAGAAAGAGACGCTTGCAGAATGGAGTGTAAAAGCGGCGGTCCGGAACAAGCCCAGGTTCCGCGTCGAAGAAAAGTTCCACCGTGTCGCCCAGCCAGATCGCTTTCGGGTTGCGCTTTCCTCGCACGGAATCCTTGACATTGAGCGCAATCCGGAGAAACTCCTTCTCCGGAGTTACGGTGCAGGAAGCCTTGCCGTCAATCGAAAGCGGTTCGCCGAACGCGGCGGTTTTCGGCTTTCTCGGAGTCACTTTGACTTTCGTCATTTTCTTCCCGTCGAAGACCACGCACTCGAAAGATTCCGGCAGATTCCGGGACGCTATGACGGACACCTCCTTTGCGGAGGCCGCCGGAATCGTGACGGAGGTCGCGGAGAATCCGGGGAGGACCGGACGGACTTTCAGCAAAAGCGGTTCGGAGGAGATGTTTTCAAACGCCATCAGAAGCTGTTTGTTCATCACGCGCGCCCCATGGTATTTCCAGGGGCAGAACGGAGCGACACGGATTCCGCCGCGCCATTCGTCAAATGCGGCCTCGTCTCCGTTGAAACGGAAAACGACCGGAGCATCCGTCAGCTTCTCCGGAGCGGCGATTTCGTTTCCGAAACAGTCGTAAACCTGAACCGGAGCTTTGGCTTCCGGAAGAGTGAGGAGCATTTTGCTTTCCGGCTCGACGCTCCAGATTCCGAGTCCGTACCAGCCGTCGGCATGACGGAATGCCGTGGAGTTCACATATTTGGAATAGAGATGTTTTTTCAGCGAGACGGCATCGTTCAGCATCGCCCCCGCTGCGGCATGGGCGATGAAAATATCATTCGGTATCGGTTCTCTGCGGAACAAGGCGGTGAATTGACCATGATTCAAGTCGCTCCGGCTGAAGATGACGGACGCATGGAGAGAAACGCTTTTTGCGATCCCGTCGCCAAGATCTATGAGGAAACGGCGGAACACATATTTCGCTTCTACCGGATCGACGCCGGAATCCACCGGTGCGCCCGGGCGGATGTAGTACAATTCCGTATTCCAGACGGGAAGCGCTCTTCCGTCTTTGCGTTTCGAAAGCGAACGGATTACGCGGTTCAGATCATGCGCATTGCGCAGACTGCAGTCCAGCTGCGCGGAATAGGGGTGAAAGGAAACGGCATCGCAGTACTCCATCGCACCCGCATTCCGGCTGTCGAAGACGAAGTCGCCGGGTCTTCCGCCGCGGTCTCCCGTTGCGGAGAGACCGATAACTTCCGCTTCCGGATCGTTCTCCCGGATCGTGCGGAATGCGGTTTTGAGATATTCCGCGTACTCATCCGCCTTCATCATGATGTTCGGCTCGTTCATGATTTCATAATACGGAATCCTTCCCCGGTACCGGACGGCATGCTGACGGACGAATTCAATCCACACTTTCTGCGGAAGAAGCATCGGTTCCACTTTTGTCCCATGGTGTGTGAACACATCGAGTTTTGAGGGGACCGCCTGTTTGAACAGATACCAGTTTTCATTTGTCGAATAGTGCTTCGCTCCGGAAATCCGCAAAAATGACATGCGCCCGATGCACGGAAGAATCTGAATGCCGGTTTTTCCCGCCGCATCGACAAGAGCGTCCATGTCTTCCCAATGCCAGACGCCCTCTGCCGGATTGATCTTTTCCCATGCGTATAAACCGTCGTCATGCAGACGGTAGATGCGGATTCCCGCACGGGCGCAGACGCGGAACGCCGCATCGAGCGCGCCATTATGCAAAGGATAAAGGGAGGAAGAAGAAACGGCGGGGATTTCGTTGTTTGTCGGAAACAGCGCACTTGTTCCGAGTTCAAAACGATGCCGCGACTCTTTCGATGCGGGACGCTGCGGGGCCGAGCATCCGAACTGGAACCCATAAGGCAGTTCTTTGCCGGAAAGTTTGTAGACGCCGTACTTTCCTACCGTAACGGAAAGTACGGCATCCGCGGTTCCGTTCGCGGGAATTGTCAGCGACCAGGGGACTTTCGCAACGGTTTTTCCGGTGGCGAGCTCCGTAAGCCGGAGTTCCCCCGAGCGCACAACCGGAACCGCGGCGCTGTTTCCGCCGCGAAGCGTGAACGTGAACGGTTTTCCGCGTTCCGCGAAACGTTCCGTCTGATTGAGAAACAGCAGCTCCACGTCCTGTTTCGGGGCATAAGCCATCGCCTCGAATCCGGGAACGACACTGAAGGAGTCGAACCAGAGTCCGCAGTTCGGGGCTTCCGCGAGAGTCTGTACACGGAAAAACGCGCAGCGAACGCCCTTCGGCATCTGTTTTGTGACAGTGTGACGACTCCAGCCCGCGGGAACCGTAACGACGCGCGTGGAAACGAACCAGCGGGCGTCGGGTACCGCATAGATGCCGAAAAGAAGTTTCGTAGGCTTCTCCGCTTTTACCCAGAATGATGCGGTGTAGGCTTTTCCCGGTTCGACGGGGAAGTCGCCGCTGTTCACCGACCAGGTCGTTTTTGCAGGAGACGGCGGAAGATGAAGCGAGTTGCGTCCCTCTTTTCGTTCAGAGGAATCGATCTGGAAATCCGGAATGTTTTTCTGAACATCTTCTATCGCGACATTCCGCCGGGCGGTCCACCCGGCGGTTCCCATTTCAAATCCGCCGTTGGAAATCAGATTCCCGGCGAATGCCGCGGAACCCGCCAGAGCGACGAGTATTGAAAGGTGGGTTTTCATTGCTTCTCCTCCTCGATTTTCACGTCTTTAAAGGTGAAATCCTTGTTTTTGTCACGGAAAAGATCGAAGGCGAACTGATACCATGGATTCGCCGCAAACACGGGATCCTCCGCCGCCGAAGGAACGGAATAAGAAAATTCAAACTGTTTCCATTCCGGAGTAATCTTGAACACATTCGGAACGCGGAACTCTTTTTTCATTCCCTTTGAAAAGCCCCAGAGAGTTACGGAAACGACGCTGTTTTCGGAGCTTTTCGCCCAGAAAGTCACCTTGTACTTTTTGCCCGGAACCGGAACGACCGGTCTTGCCATGACGCCGAGATACTCCGGAGCTTTTTCCGGGGAAGTTTCATTCACCTTCCAGTAAACCGCTTTTCCGCCGTCGATATGATCGGGCGTTTCAATGATTTTCAGAGTCGCAGCACCGGGAACATTCGCCCACGTCACTGGTTTCCAGACTGCCGGACGGTCACCGGTCTTCTCGGAATTCACACTCAGATCGCGTCCGGCGCCAAAAACTCCGGTGCAGATTCCGCAAGCGGCCATGACTGTCAAAAGAGACTTTTTCATTTTCTCAAACTCCTTGTTTTGTGTTTTCCTCTTTGAATGCAATGATCGGTCATGCCTATAATTATAGCACGGAAACGAATTTCTGTAAATATAAAATTCTATTGATGTTTATGCAAAAAATCACTTTTCTGTCAGTTTCCGGAGTTCCCATGTTTGCAAATTTATGGAAAAAGCTGTATTTGTTACACAGCTTTTTCAACCAGGAGAAAACAAGATGCCCAACAACGTTTCCGATAAAATACAGCTGAATTTTGACTATATCCACGGAGGAATCACTTGCATAGAAAAAGGGTACGACTCCGAAATGCGGAAATACCCGTTTTATGTGCTGACCATTCCCAATGTTCCCGTCTTTCTGGAAAAAGACGGAAAAACGACGCCGTTTCCGATGGATACGGCACTTCTGATTCCGCCCGGGGTGCAGCATCGTCTTTACATGCACGAGCGGAAAGGCGCATTCGCCGTATGGTGCCATTTCCAGGTGACAATCTACTCTTTTTTCGACTATCTTTCCCTTTTTGAGCTTCCGGAGACGTTTCGCGGCGAAAGCGCAGAAAAACTGCGGTCGATGATACGCGGATTTTTAACCACTCAGCCCGACACCTTCTACCGCAACATTCTGCACCTCAAAGCCAACGGGCTGATGCTGACCAATGAAATCGTGAAGAGGGTCGCCTCCCGCAAAGAAGCACCGGAACGCCTCGAAGGACTCCTGCGGATCCATCCGGCTCTCGAATACATGCAGAAAAATCTCCATCATAAAATCAAACTCGAAGACGTCGCAAAACAGGTTTATCTTTCCAAATCGCGCTTCATGGCTCTCTTCAAGGAGGTCATGAGCATTTCCCCCGGAGAATATCACTGCCGGATGCGTCTGAATGCGGCGTATTCAATGCTGACGCTTGAAAATTACACGACGGCGCAGGTTGCGCAGGAACTGCAGTTTTATGACGTTTTCCACTTCATGCGGCAGTTCAAACGCCAATTCGGCATCACTCCGGCTGCCTTGAGGAATCAGAGCCGGATCGACAGTAAAAGATGAAGAAGACTTCTTCAAAAGAAGGTTTCCCGCCGGTTCAAACTCCCGCATGAAACCGGCGGAAAGATGCGCTGCAGTCACTTCCCTTCCGATTTCAGAAAACCGATCACAGCATCGGCGACGTGCGCGACGGGAACGGCCGAAAGGTTGATGCAGAGATCATAGTTCACCTTGTCGCCCCATTTCTGTCCCGTGTAAAAATCGTAATATGCGGCGCGGTTGCGGTCAACTGCGGCAATCTTCCGCTTCAGCTCCTTGTCCGAAAGTTTATCCGGTTCAGGGTCGCGGGCGCGACAGCGCTTCAGCTTGCTCGCTTCATCCGCATAAACGAAAATACGGAACGGGTTCTTCTCCCGCAGGATGTAATCCGCACAACGGCCGACAATCACGCAGTCCGACTTGGCGGCGAGTTCTTCAATAATCAGGCTCTGTTCACGGTAAATCGAAAGATTCTGCTCCAGAACAGGGTCGTGATAAAGGAAAAAGCTGCGTCCGACCGAGAGCGGAAACGGCTGAAACGGACGGTGCTCGATCACAGCCTGCACATATTTTTCCGCCAGAGCGGTGCGCTTCGCAATCGCGGAGATGATCTCCTGATCGTAATAAGGGACCTGCAGACGCTTCGCAAGCTGATGTCCGAGCTCGCGTCCGCCACTGCCGAATTCGCGTCCAATCGTGATGATTCTCATAAGCCGTCCTCCTTGTTGTTCTCTTTGAGAAGTATAACGCGCATTCCGATATTTTTCAACTCAAATCCAAGAAAAAAAAGAAGATTTCAATGATTTTTGCGGTAAAGATCGGGTGTTGTGCCGTAACGGAGCCGGAAAGCCCGGCAGAAATAGCTTTCATCCGCGAAACCGCAGCGGGCGGCGGTCTCTTTGACGCTGCAGTTTTCCATGCGCAGAATCCGTGCGGCATGACCAAGCCGCAGTTCCCGCAGGAACGCGCCGGGCGAAGTTCCGTGAATCCGGGTGAACATGCGCGAAAAATGACAGCGGCTGTACCCCGCCGCATCCGCGATTTCCGCAACCGTGATATCTTCCGCGTAATGATCCATGCAGTATTTGACCGCATCCAGAGCAAACGAAGCCTCCGACTGCGCGAGTTCCAGTTCCGCAAGCTCTTCCGAGAGGGTCATCAGGAAATCGTATGCGAGAGCGGAGGCGCGGAGCGCGGAGCGGATACGCTTGTTTTTCGCCGCAGTCCAAATCGAAAACGCGGTCTCCAGAGTTTTCGAACGGTCCAGCGGAAGATGAACGACCGGACCGTATTTGCGTTTCAGCTCCGTCCAGATACGCACGGCTTCCGAACCGGAAAAGTTCAGATAGACATGCTTCCAGCGGGGGGAATCGGAAGGGAGCATGTAGCGGTGGTTCTCCGGAACGGAGAGCAGCATGGCGTCTCCCGGCTTCATCCGGTATGCCCTGCCGTCCACGGTCAGCCGCCCCTCCCCTTCGAGCGTGCACTGGAAGATGCAGAAGGGACGCTCGCCGCGCTGCAGCCCGTTCCAGTCATACGTGTGCTCACGGCGGTCCTCGAACCCGCACGCGGTCAGCATGACGTGCAGATGAAGCGGCGCGTGCGGAAAGTAGAACGGAAAGAAGCGGTATTCCGCATCCGACCAGAGCGACATGTTCAGAACCCGCTCGGGATATCCACGAACGCGCACGGAATGCCGAACTTCTCCTCCACGAGGTCCTTCACGGCAAGGACGCCGGGAATTTCGCTCCGGTAGTGTCCGAGGGTGATGACCGGGATACCGGTTTCCAGCGCATAGTGATAGGATTCGTGCGTGAATTCGCCCGTGACCAGACAGTTCACGCCCTCCGCGCGCATTTCGCTGAAGAGTGCGGGAAAGGCGCCGCCGCCGGAAATGACGCCGATTTTCTTGATTTTCGTGTTTTCCGCTCCGATAATCGAACTGTTGCATTCGGATGGAAGATTTTCATTCAGCCATTCGGCGACATCCGCGACTTTGCGCATCCGTCTGAGCGTTCCGGAAAAACCGATTTTATATCCGCCGTACGATCCGAACGGCTGGATATTTTCGAGCTCCAGGAGTTTGGAAATCAAGGCGTTGTGCCCAAATTCCGGGTTGGCGTCAAGCGGCAGATGCGCCGCGTAAAGAGAAATATTGTTTGCGGCGAGAAGCGCGATGCGGTCGGCGTCCACCCCCGTAATGCGCTTGAGACTTCCGCCCCAGGAAAGGCCGTGGTGTACGAAGACGAAATCGGCGTCGGCATCGGCGGCGTCCATGAAGAGCGCGGCACAGGCGTCCACGCCGAACACGGCTTTGGTCACATTTTGCGAGCCCTCGAACTGGAGCCCGTTGTTGGAACAGTCACTCCCGAAGGCTTTCAGATTCAGAATCTCGTCCAGATAAGCACTCACTTCGTTGATCGTCGGCATGGTTCAGTTCTCCTTCGTTTTGGAATCGGTACAGGGTGATTTTCATGCGCAGATCGGTCTGCGCCAGTTCGTCAAGAGTCCGCTTCAAATCAGACGCGGCAAGGCGGGCGAAGCGCGCGATCTCGGCGGAGGTGCAGCGGAAGAGGACCGCCGCGGGACGCGCAAAGCCGCATTCACGCAGAATCCGCTCCGCGCGGAAGTAGGTTTTCCGCTGCAGGGCATTGCGGATCAGCAGGTAAGCGGGCCAGGCGAGAGCGAGAATCCAGAACGGATATGCGGGAATCTGATGCCAGCCGAATGCGTAAACCGCAATCTGAATGCCAAGCAGAAGCAGAATCGGAAGCAGGAAAAGAAGAGCGTCGAAATCGGACTGAAAGCAGTTGCCCATGTAGCGGCGGAGCGCGCTGTGCGCCCCGGCATAGGCGAAATGCTCCTCGAAAATACGGTCCGAAAGCGGCGCGCGCGCGGCGTGACAGAGCTCGTGCGAGAGCAGTTCGTCGCGCGAATAAATGAAGAAACGTTCCGATTCGCGGAAACTGCCGCGGATCAGAAAAACGGGAACGCAGTCCGGTTCATCGTCGGAAAGAGCACAGCCGCCCCAGAGGAAACCGAGTCCGCCGGCGGGGAAGTACCCGGGCGCCCAGCGGATCGCAAAACCGTAGCGCGAATCCGTCTCCTGCGCCGCCTCGTCCATGATTTCATCCGGAATGCGCGCGCTTTCCTGAATGACGATTCCGGGGAAAACCTCGCACGATCCGTCCGCCGTCATACGCTCATCGAGCGCACGGAAACGGGCGTGCATGGCGCGAATCCGTCCGACAAAAGCCTCCGCCGCTTCGCCGGGTTTCAGGAGGAATCCCTGCGCATCCAGTGCGGCCAGAGCGGAAATATCGCCCCGCGCCGCACGGTTCAGCAGTTCCTCCTCCGGAAAATGATCCATGCCCGCGCCTTACTTTTTCATGATTTCCGCAAAACGGACGGCCGCCTCATCCCACGCCGCCTTGTTCTTCGGCGTGTAGACTTCCGGCGCAAACGACGTGCGGATCAGTTTGCGGGCGGACTGGACGGAATCAATCTTGCCGACCGCAATCGCCTGAAGCATCGCATTGCCAATCGCCGTCGCCTCGACCGGCCCCGCCATGACGGTGCAGCCGGTGGCGTCGGCAGTGTACTGGCAAAGCGTGGAGTTCTGAGCTCCGCCGCCCATCAGGTGAATCACCTTCGTCTTCTTGCCGGATACGGAATCCGCTTCTTCAATCGTCTTGCGGAAGAGCAGAGCGAGACTTTCCAGGAAAGTTTCGATATACTCCGCCGGAGTTTCGGGAAGCGGCTGGCCGGACATTTTCATGAACTCATCCACAGACGCCTTCATGGATTCCGGATTGAAGAACAGCGAATGATTCGGATTGTAGAAACAGCGGAACTTGCGCGCCTCCGTCTCCGCCAGCTTCATAACGTCGTCATAGGAGACATCCTTCGCAACGTCGTCTTTGAGACCGCGCAGAATCCAGAATCCGGTGAGGTTCTTGAGCACGCGGTAGGTGTGCGCGACACCGCCCTCGTTCGTGAAATTGAGCTCGGCGGCAAGCGGAGTCGCAAGAGCTTTCGGCGACTCGATGCCGGTCAGGCACCAGGTTCCGGAAGCTACGTACGCCCAGTTTTCATCGCCCGTGGCGGGAGCCGCGGCAACGCCGGACGCGGTGTCGTGCGAGCCGACCATCACACACGGAACGCCTTCGAGGCCCTTCACGCCGGAGAAGTCGCAGGTTCCGATCTTCGTTCCGGGCTGGGTGAGCGGCTTGACACAGCGGCGCGGGAGACGGACCGCCTCGAGAAGTTCATCCGACCAGTCCGCTTTCGCGCAGTCCAGCAGCTGCGAAGTGCTGGCAATGGTGAATTCATTCGCAATCACGCCGGAAAGACAGTATGCGATGTAGTCGGGAACGAAAACGAAATGCTCCGCTTTCGCCGCGTAATCCGGATTCGCCTTGCACTCCGCGTAAAGCTGGAAAAGCGTGTTGATATTCATGATCTGAATACCCGTCAGACGCTGGAGACGCTCCTTGCCGAACTTCTCCACAAACTCCTTGTCGAGCCCGACCGTGCGGGGATCGCGGTAGCAGACGGGATCGGCGAGACGGTTTCCGTCCTTGTCGAGGAACAGGTAATCAACGCCCCAGGTATCGACCGCGACGGCGTCCGGCTTCATTTCCGCGGCGCCCTTGGCTAGTCCGGCCTTGATGTCCGCGACGAGCGCGCCGACGTCCCAGCGCAGTGCGCCGTCCACTTCGCGGCTGTTGTTCGGAAAACGGGAAATTTCAGTCAGTTCGACCTTTCCCGCGTCCGAAACGGTGCATCTCATGATCCTGCCGCTTCCGGCGCCGATGTCGATTGCCAAACAGTTGAACATGTAAAACTCTCCTTTTTTTAATCAGCCCACGGAAACGCCGGAGGGGAAGTCCGGAGCGTCGACCGTCACGAGACGGAGGTCGTCACCGGTTTTCGCAGCGAGAAGCATCCCGCATGATTCCACGCCGCGGATCCTGACGGGCTTGAGGTTTGCAACGACGACGATGATTTTTCCGACCAGTTCTTCGGGAGCGTAATATTTTGCGATTCCGGAAACGATCTGACGTTTTTCCGCGCCGAGTTCGATCTGGAGTTTCAGCAGTTTTTCCGCATCCGGAACCTTTTCCGCCTGAAGGACTTTCGCCGTCTCGAGCTTGACTTTGGCGAAATCGCCGATGGTGATCACGCCTTCGGGAAGAATGGGTTCCTCTTTGATGATTTTTACTTTTTCCTGTTTCTTTTTCGGTTCCGGTTTCGGGGCTTCCGGAACCTCGAACTGAATGCGCGGGAAGAGCGCGTCCACGTCGTGAATCGGGGCGCCCGGAGTCAGAACGCCGTGGTTTTTCGCCTCTTCAAACGAAAACGCCGTGGAAGCGCCGAGGGTCTTCAGCAGCGCGGTCATTTTCTCCGGCATGACGGGAAGAAGGAGCTGGGCGACCACGCGCAGGGTCTCCGCGGCCGTGTAGAGAACCGTTCCGAGACGCTCCGTCCTGCCCTCTTTCGCGAGAGTCCAGGGAGCGGTCGATTCCATGTAGCGGTTCGCCTTGCGGACAACGTTCATGACGGATTCGACGCCCTTGTCAAGATGCAGATCGCGGACGGCGCGTTCCATGAAGTCGGCGGCTTCGGAAGCTGCGCCGAGAAGTTCCATATCCTCCGTGGTGAGGGTTCCCGGAGCCGGAATTTTGGAATCGAAGTTGCGGACGATGAGTTTGACGGCGCGGTTCAGCATGTTTCCGAGATCGTTCGCGAGATCGCTGTTGTAGCGTTTCACAAAAGCCTCTTCGGAGAACGCGGCGTCCTGACCGAGCGTCATTTCCGAAAGCAGGAAGTAGCGGAAGGCGTCCACGCCGTACTTGTCCGCCATCTCCATGGGATTGACGACGTTTCCGAGGGACTTGCTCATTTTGTTCTGTCCGATGAGCCACCAGCCGTGCGCGAGAATGGTTTTCGGGGGTTCGAGCCCGATCGCCTTCAGCATGGTCGGCCAGTAAACCGTGTGAGTGGTGAGAATGTCCTTGCCGATCAGATGATGCGCGTTGGACCAGTACTTCATGCAGCGGTCCATGTCGGTTCCGTAGCCGATGGCGGAGATGTAGTTGATGAGGGCGTCGAACCAGACGTAGCAGACGTATTCAGGGTCGAACGGGAGCTCGATGCCCCAGGAGAGACGCGCTTTCGGACGGGAGATGCAAAGGTCTTCCAGCGGTTTCTTGAGGAAGCCAAGCGTTTCATTCGCGCGGTATGCCGGCTGAATGAAGCCCGGATGAGTCTTGATGTAGTCGATCAGCCAGTCCTGATAACGGCTCATGCGGAAGAAGTAGTTGGATTCGATGATGTCGTTGGTCGGACGGTGGCAGTCGGGACAGAGATTGCCGTCGACGAGATCCTTGTCCGTGAAGAAACGTTCGCAGGGAACGCAGTAGTGCCCCTCGTATTCCGCCTTGTAGATGAGGTCGCGGTCGTAGAGATCCTGAAGAATCTTGCGGACGATCGTTTTGTGGCGCTCCTGGGTGGTGCGGATGAAGTCGTCGTTCCGGATGCCTAGTTTTTTCCAGAGCTCCTGAAAACGGACAACGGTGGTGTCGCACTGTTCCATCGGGGTCATATTGTGCTCGGCGGCGGCTTTCTGAACCTTCTGCCCGTGTTCATCGGTTCCGGTGAGAAACCAGACGTCCTCCCCCATTCCGCGGTGATATCCGGTGATCACATCGCCCAGAATCGTGGTGTACGCATGGCCGATGTGCGGCTTGTCGTTGACGTAATAAATCGGCGTCGTCAAATAAAACGATGACATAGAAGCTCCTTCCGTTAAAATATTTTCAGCATTTTAATATAATCCATCTTGATGAATATGCCAGTTGGATATACATTAAGAACAACAAAAAAACAGGAGATTTTATGAAAGAACCGCAAAAACATGCCGATCTGCCCGTCGAAATGACCTGGGATCTCACGAAAATGTATCCGACAAACGATGACTGGGAGAAAGACTTCAGGAAAATCGACGGTCTCGTCCGCAAATTCCAGAAGTTCAAAGGACGTCTCGCCGACTCTCCCGCGACCCTCGCGAAGGCGTTTCAGGCGGAAGACGAACTCAGCTTCCTGCTTGAAAAACTCCACACCTTCGCACACCTCCGTTCCGATGAGGATACCGGAATCTCCGAAAACCGCGGACGCGTCGACCGCATTCTCGCGAAATCCGCGGAGATCGAGGGCGACACCGCCTGGTTCGAGCCGGAAATCATGAAAATCGACAAAAAGGAATTCCGCAAGCTCGCCAAGGCTCCTGAACTCAAATTCTACGCTCTCACCATGAAGCGTCTCGAAGCCGGCCGGCCGCACACCCTCTCCGAAGCGGAAGAACGCGTGCTCGGACTCTCCGGCGAACTCTTCGGCGGACCCTACAAAACCTTCTCCGTCATGAACGACGCCGACCTCAAGTTCCCCGTCATCAAGGACGCCGCCGGCGCGGATGTGCGCCTCACCCACGGCAACTACATCAGGCTTCTCGAATCCGCCGACCGCAATGTCCGCCGCGATGCTTTCAAGGGCATCTATTCCGTTTACGGACAGTTCAAAAACACCTTCGCCGCGATTCTCGACACCGCCGTCAAATCCCATGTGGTCGACGCCAAGCTTCACAAGTTCAAGTCCGCCCTCGAAGCCTCGCTGTTTGAAGACGCCGTCCCGGTCAGCGTGTACGAATCGCTGATCTCCACGGTGCACGACGGCTTCGCGCCGCTTTACGACTACTTCAAATTCCGCGCGAAACGCCTCGGGCTCAAGAAGCTGGACATGTACGACATCCACTGTCCGCTCGTCCCCGACGCCGCGATGGAAGTCGAGTGGAAAGACGCCGTCCAGTATGTCAAAGAGGCGCTCCGCCCGCTCGGCAAAACCTACGGATCAATTCTCGACAAGGCGTTCAGGGAACGCTGGATCGACGTCCCTGAAGCGCAGGGCAAACGCTCCGGCGCCTACTCCAGCGGCTGCTACCGCTTCCCGCCCTACCTGCTGCTGAACTACTCCGGGAACCTCGACAGCGTCTTCACCCTCGCGCACGAGCTCGGACACTCCCTGCACTCGTACTTCTCCGACCACGCGAACGACTATCATTACGCGGGCTACAAAATCTTCGTCGCCGAAGTCGCCTCCACCACAAACGAAATCCTGCTCCAGCGTCACATGGTTGCAAACACATCCGATCCCGCGCGCAAGGCGTATCTGCTCAACCACCTGATCGACACGATCCGCGGAACGCTCTTCCGCCAGACCATGTTCGCGGAGTTCGAGCGCGACATTCACAGGATGGCCGAAGCCGGAGAACCGCTCACCGCGGACTCCCTCTCCAATCACTATTTCGAGCTGAACAAGCTCTATCACGGCCCCGGAGTCAACCCGGACGACGACATCCGTTACGAATGGGCGCGCATCCCGCACTTCCATTATGACTTCTACGTCTACAAGTACGCGACCGGAATCTCCGCCGCCCTCGCGCTCTCCAAAAAGATTCTCGACGGCGAAACGGAAGGCTACCTCCGCTTCCTCAAAGCCGGAGACTCCAAAGAGGTCATCGACATCATGAAGGACGCCGGAGTGGACTTCACCACACCCGCCCCCGTGCAGGACGCCATGGACGTCTTCGCGGAACAGGTGAAAGAGCTCAAGAAGTGCCTGAAGTAAACTTCGCCGCGCCGCTGGCTCTGCCCAGCGGCTTCGTGCTCCCCTCGCGCGTCATGCTCTCTCCCATGGAAGGAGTCATGACGCCCGCATTCGTCCGCGCGGCGAACATGCTGAAGCTGAACGACTTGTGGCTGACACCGTTCATCTCCGTCACCGGTTCAGTCCCCTCCCCCGCTGTTCTGCGCAAACGCCTGGAGCCTTTCCGGGAAGCGGGGATTCCGCTGATCGTGCAGATCATCGGACGCGAACCGGACCCGCTCGCGGAATGCGCGGTCTCCCTCGAACGCCTCGGAATCCGTGCGGTCAATCTGAACCTCGCGTGCCCAAGTCCAACCGTCACAAGCCACGGTGCGGGCGGAGCGCTCCTTCGCACACCGGACCGCGTCGGAGAGATTGTCCGTGCCGTGCGGCAGGCGCTGAAACCGGAAACATCGCTCAGCGTCAAGCTCCGCACGGGATATGACAAGCCGGAAATTCCGCTTCTGCTCGAAGCCGTGGAGGGAGCGGAGCTCGTCATTCTCCATTTCCGGACCGTTTCGGAGAACTACCGTCCGGTCACGGGCGGACTGAAGCGTCTTGCGGAAGCGGTTCGGCTGAGCAAAGTTCCGGTTTTCGGAAACGGCGATATTGCGTCGCCGGAAGATGCATGCAGAATGGCGGAAAAGACCCGCTGCGCCGGAGTTGCGCTTGCGCGGATGTTCCTCAAGAACCCCGGACTGCCGAATCAGATCCGCTCCGGAGCGGAACACGCGATGAGTGTCTATGAGATGCTGGACGCCATGCGGAACGCGGGATCGCCGGAAGGACCGCTGCGCGAATTTGCCCGCCGCGCCCTGCCGCCGGAAGAGTTCCGGACGTTTATCGGAAAATAATCAGTCCATCATATCGAGAAGTTCCGGAAAATCGGTCTCCTCTATGACAGGGATGTTCGGAAAGCGGCGCTTCACGAGAGCCGCGAAAATACCCTGACCGGAAGCGGAAAGACAGCGTCCGGAGCGGTTGAACTTCTGCACGTTCTTCCAGCCGCAGGAAGGCGATTTGGATTTGAAGACATATGCCGCTATGCCCAGACGCTCCAGCTTGTCGAGCTTGTTCTGCGCCCAGTCGAGCATAGCGGCGGTGACATCCTCACCCGTCTCGATCACGCGGATGCGCGTTCCGGCGGGAGAGGCTTCCAGACGCATCGGCGGACGCGGGATCGAAAGCCCGCATTCCACCTCGGGGCAGACCGGGATGAAATCCACCCTGTCCTTCAGCGCATTGATGAAATCCATGTTCATCTTCGATCCGCCGTCGTAACGGTACTTCAGACCGATCAGGCACGCGCTGACTGCGACTTTCGGCTTTGTCATCCCGGAGCTCCGCGTCAGAGTTTTGTGATTTCCGGACCCGCGGCGGTGTCTTTCACCGCCCAGCCGAGCGATTTCAGCCGGTCGCGGATTGCATCCGCCTTCGCAAAATCCTTCGCCTTCTTCGCCGCGGCGCGCTGACCGACGAGATCCATGACCTCGGCGGGAACATCGGCCTTCGATTCCTTGACGGCGTCCACGTCGAACACGGCGAAAATGCGATCGAAATCGCGGAACTGCGCGAGAATCAGCGCGGCGCCGGAAGCCTCCAGTTCCTCCTTCGCCATCAGCGCGTTTGCGGTGCGCGCCAGCGTGTAGACGGCGGAGAGACCTTCCGCGACATTGAGATCGTCGGCGAACGCATCGCTGAAGTGTTTGCGAGCGGCTTCGGCGGCCTCCTTCGCCGCCTCCAGCCCCTTCACTCCCGCCGGAAGCGCTTTCAGACGCTGGAAGAAGGCGTCGAATTTGCCGAGTGCGGAACGCGCCTGGTCGAGCGCGGCAAGGCTGAAATTGAGTTTGGAGCGGTAGTGCGTGCCAATCAGAGTCCAGCGGATTTCACGTCCGGTGTACCCCATCTTCTCCAGATCGCGGATCGTGTAGAAGTTGCCGAGCGACTTGGACATTTTCCTGCCGTCGACGATCAGATGTTCGCAGTGGAGCCAGTAATTGACGAACTTGCATCCGTTCGCGGCTTCGCTCTGCGCGATCTCGTCTTCATGGTGCGGGAACATGTTGTCCACGCCGCCGGTATGAATGTCGAAGGTTTTGCCGAGATACTTCTGGCTCATGGCGGAGCACTCGATGTGCCAGCCGGGGCGGCCGGGACCCCAGGGACTGTCCCACTTGACGTCGCCGTCGTTCTCGTCCCACGCTTTCCAGAGAGCAAAGTCGGCGACGGAATCCTTGGCGTATTCATCGGTGTTGATGCGGACGCCCGCGCGCTGGTTCTCCATGTCGATTCTCGCAAGGCGTCCGTAGGGACGGAACTTGGAGATGGAAAAGTAGATGCACTTGTCGGGCGCCTGGTACGCATAGCCCTTGTCGATCAGAGTCTGGATGATCTGAATCATTTCGGGAATGTGCGCAGTCGCTTCCGGGTAGACTGCGGCGCGTTCGACGCGCAGTTTGTCCAGATCCTCGAAGAAGGCTTTTTTGTAGACGGCGGTGAAATCGCGGAGCGGCACGTTTTTCGCGCGGGAATCGCGGATCGTCTTGTCGTCGACGTCGGTGAGATTCATGACCTGCGTCACCTTGAAACCGTGATACTCGAGCGTTCGCTTGAGAACGTCTTCGAAGAGATAGGCGCGGAAGTTGCCGATGTGCGCGAAGTTGTAGACCGTCGGTCCGCAAGTGTACATTCCGACACCGGCGGGGTTGATCGGTTCAAATTCCTGAATGCAACGCCCGAGCGTATTGAAAAATTTCATTTTTACACCTCAGCGCAAAACTTTCTGGAGTTCTTTCTGGAACTCCATGATATCGGTTTCCGTGGGTTTCCCGGAGTTGTTGGAGAGGCCGAGGCGGTAATCCTGATCGAGGAACCAGTCGGCCGTCACGCCGGAAGCGAATTTGACGGAACCATGGACGAGGAAGCCCGGCTTTGCAATGGGGTTGACTTCCACAACCGTCTTTCCTGCTGCGGGAGCGGCCTCCGGCGCGGCTTCCTCCGCGGCGGGTGCGGCGGCTTCCGGCGGGGTCAGCTCCTCGTCGTCGCCCTCTTCCATTCCGGCGTCCATTCCCGGAACCGGAGCGGGTTCGGCGGGCGCGGCCGGCTTGGCTTTCGGCTTGTCGAGCTTCTCCAGCTGCGAAACTTCAATTTCGGAAGCGAGGAGACGCAGCTCCATATACGTAATATGCGTTCCCTTCCCGGTCAGCGCATCCTGAATCTTGGAGAGAGAGAGGCCCTGCGCAATACCGTCTGCGATAAACGCTTTGATTTCCTGTTGTGTCATCATAGAAATCTCCTTTCATCTTTACATTTGAAATGTAGCTTCAAAATTGATTTATGCAAGCGCGGAAACGGGAGATTTCAGATTTTTTTGCGACAAAACCCTTTCCCCGCTTGAAAATCGCCTCATCGTGGCTATATTGAATTCACCTCTAACACAACAAAACAAGGAGCCACAAGATGAATTTCCCGCGAATCCGCCAATTTCTGCCTCTTATTCTCGCCGTTTTCGCACTTCCGCTCGCAGCCGCCGACTTCGCACGTCCGCCGGAGAAAAACAGCAGGACTCCGCGGAAGCAGGAATACAAACTCAAGCGGAACCATCCCGCTCCCGCGCCCGTCGATGCAAAGGAGCTCGCAGCCTTCCCGCAGAACGGAACCCCGCGCAACATCATCTTCATCATCGGCGACGGCATGGGACAGGGCGCGCAGGCGTTCGCTTCGCTCCACGCGCACGGCGCACCCGACAAACTCGTCATGCAGCAGATGCCCGCCGCCGGACTCGCCCAGACCTTCTCCGCGAACAGCTCCGTCACCGACTCCGCCGCCAGCGGAACCGCCCTTTCCTCCGGATACAAAACCAACAACTCCATGATCGGCGTCAACCCCGAACTCAAAAAGTTCCGCTCCATTGCGGAAGCCGCGCAAGCGGACGGACGCGCGGTCGGAATCATGACCTGCGACTCCCTCGCCGGAGCCACTCCCGCCGCCTTCTACGCGCACGAAAAGCACCGCTACATGGGGCCTGAAATCGCAGCCTGGACCGTCGCCAGCAACTTCGACGTTCTCATCGGCAACGGCGACCGCAAGCCCTTCCTCCCCAAAGAACTCAAGGGCAAACGCGCGGACGGACGCAACATCTGCGCGGAACTCACCGCGAAAGGCTATCTCGAAACTTCGAAGGAAGATGCTCTCGCCAAAGCCCCCGCGAATTCCAAAGTCTTCGGCTTCATGAACTTCCCGCTGGACGACACGGCCTCCCTCGCCCGTGCAGCCGGACTTGTCTTCGAGCGTCTCAACGCCAGCCCCAAAGGCTTCTTCGTCATGGTCGAGTGCGCATATCCCGACTGGGGCGGACACGGCAACAAGCCCGACTCCTCCGCCGGCGGCGTGCTCATGACCGACTTCCTGGTCCGGCAGGCTCTTGACTTTGCGATGAAACACAAAGACACGCTCGTCGTTGTGACCGCCGATCACGAAACAGGCGGAATCTCCGTCTCCCCGAACCGCGACGATCCGAAAAATCCGCACATTTACTACAACGGAACCGGCCATTCGGGCGCTCCGGTCGCAGTGTTCGCATTCGGCCCCGGCTCCGCATTCTTCAACGGCATTGTCGACAACATCGACATCCCGCGTCATTTCTCGAAACTCTGGAACCTGAAAATCGGACTTGATTCCGAAATCAAGTAAGAGGAGAACAAGGGGGACTCCATGAGCAAAGAACTGCTGAAAACTCTCGGCCTGCTTGACATCTTCTGCATCGCAACCGGCGCAATGATCAGTTCGGGCATCTTCATCCTGCCCGGCGTCGCATTCGAAAAGATGGGACCCGCGATGATTCTCGGCTACCTCCTCGCCGGAATCTTCGCCTGCCTCGGCTCGCTGGCCACGATCGAGCTTGCAACCGCCATGCCGCTTGCGGGCGGAATCTACTACTACACCGAACGCAGTCTCGGTCCGCTCGCCGGAACCATCTCCGGCCTGCTGAACTGGGCGGCGATCGCACTCAAAAGTTCCTTTGCCATCTTCGGCATGGCGGAACTGCTCCACCAGCTCTGGGGCATCCCCCGCATTCCAAGCGGTATCACAATGACCGTATTTTTCCTGCTCGTCAATCTGATCGGTACGAACGCGGCGGCATGGGCGCAGGACATCATGGTGTTCATTCTGCTCGCCGCAATGGGCGCGTTCATCGTCTGCGGAGCACCCGCGGTCAACCCGTCCCGATTCACTCCGTTCTTTCTCGACGGAAAGGCGAATTTCGGCGAAGTGATTGCGCTCGCCGCTTTCGTTTTCGTCGCTTTCGGCGGACTGCTCGACGTGGCGAGCGTTTCGGAGGAAGTCAAGAACCCCGTCCGCAACATTCCCGCGGGAATGCTCCGCGGCATCGTCTCCGTCACTTTGATTTACGTATGCGGACTCATCGTAACGGTCGGCGTCCTGCCCGGAAACGAACTTGCCGGTTCCCTCACGCCGCTCTCCGACGCAGCAGGACGCACCAGCCTCGGAAAAGCCGGATTCTGGATCATCACTCTCGGCGCGATGATGGCGTTCGTCACAACCGCAAACGCCGGCATCATGGCGGCCGCGCGGTTCCCGTTCGCGCTCAGCCGAGACAAGCTCATTCCAGCATTCTTCAGCCGCGTCTACGGACGCAAACAGCTTCCCCTCCCCTCGCTCATCCTGACGGGCGCGGTGATGGCGGCCGCGCTCTTCCTCGACCTCGAACGCCTCGTCACCGTCGCCTCGACCGTCATCATGCTCTCGTTCATTCTCACGAACATCTCCGTCATCATTCTGCGCGAGAGCGGAATCCAGAACTACCGTCCGACCTTCCGGATGCCTTTCTATCCGGTTCTCCCGCTCATCAGCATCATCGCCTTCCTCATCCTCATTATCCAGATGGGCATCGGCGCGGTGCAGATCGCGCTCGGAATCATCGTCGCAGCCGTGGTGCTCTACTTCCTCTTCGGACGCAAAGTGCAGCTTGAATACGCGCTCATGCACCTCGTCGCCCGCATTTCGAACTGCCGCATCAACACAAACGGACTCGAAACGGAACTTCGCGACATTCTCCGCAGCCGCGACGGCATTGTTCTGGACGACTTCGACAAGCTCGTGGAGAACTCCTCCGTCATGGTGATCGAACACGCAGTGACCATGCCCGACCTCTTCGACATCGTCGCCCAGAAAATGGCACCCCAGCTCGGCTGTCCGGCGAAGGAACTGGATGAAAAACTGCTGATCCGCGAATCCGAATCCAGCACCGTTCTGAACCCGTTCGTCGCAATTCCGCATCTGACGGTCGAGGGACACTCACAGTTCCGCATGATGCTCGTGAAGTGCGCGGAGGGCGTCGAATTCGCCCCGGAAGCAAAACAGGTCCACGCGGTCATCTTCCTGTTCGGAAGCCCGGACCGCCGCAACTTCCACCTGCGTGCGCTGGCCGCAATCGCCCAGACGATTCAGGGACGCGCCTTCGAGCCCCGCTGGCGCAAGGCGCACACGCCGTCGCAGATCCAGGACGTCTTTCTTCTCGGCAAACGCCGCAGAGAAATTTGAAAAAAACCTTGAATTTTACGTTTCCCGGTGTATCTTTCCACTACAAAACCGAAAAGAGGTGTAACATGTTTCAGATTATCGCCATCGCGTCCCTGAAAAAGGGTGAAGCGGAAAACTTCAAAAAACTCATTCCCGCCATCGTCAGCGCCTCGAAAGCGGACAAAGGCAATGTCAGCTATCAGTGCGATCAGGATGCGCTGAACCCCGACGTCTTCATCTTCCAGGAACGCTGGGAAAGCGACGCCGCGCTGGACGCCCACCTTGCCCAGCCGCACTTCAAAGAGTTTGCTGCCGCGATCGAGCCGCTCGTCGCCGCTCCGCTCGCCATGCACAAAATCATGCTCTGAGAAAGTTCTCTGCCCCGCGTCTCAAAGGCTCTCCGCTTTTGAGACGCCTTTTTTATGACGATTTACGCACTCCGCAAACGCCCCGGAATCCCGCGGACGCAGATTCGGCAGAGTCATGCCTGAATTCGGCATCCAAACCTTTGAAGTCCGGGAAGTTACCGTCAACGAACAGATCCCTCCGCCAGCTGGATTCTCTCATCGCCTGGAATTTGCGATGTGCAAAACGCACCGCAGGGGAAAATCCCTGCCCGCCTCTTTACATGCGCCGCGCCTGACGCGTCCCCCTCCTCCGCCATTGCCCGCACGGGAAAAATATTTTCCGTATTTTTCAAGAATGGATTTGATGTTTAGCACTTTCCATAGTATATTGCGGTGTGTTGCAAAAAAGAAAAAAGAAGAAAGGCAAAATGGGTACCAAACTATGGACTTGTGCGTCTGATGGCAAAGAAACTCTGACAGGTGAACTGATAAAAGGAAAAGCGCTGCCGCGTGCGATCGCAATGTATCTTGCCGCACGGGACATCGCGCCGGAGCAGGTTGATATGTATTTCAACGCCGCTCTTTCCGATTTAAGCGACCCCTTCCGCTTTCCCGGAATGGAGACAGCCGTCAAACGCCTCTGGCAGGCGATCGTCGACCGCGAGCACATCCTCATTCACGGAGATTATGACACCGACGGCATCACAGCCACGGCGCTCCTCTCCTGGATTCTGGAACGCAACGGCGCGATTGTGACGAATTTTCTCCCGCACCGTTTCGACGACGGATACGGCTTCACGCCCGAATCCCTTGCGAAAGCGCTTGAGGGCGCAGGCGGAACCTGCGGCGTCCTCGTGACCGTCGACTGCGGCATCAACAGCTGCGAAGCCGTGGAAGACGCCGCGCGGCGCGGAATCGACGTGATCATCACCGACCACCACGAACCCGGCGACACGCTTCCGAAAGCGGTTGCGAACATCAATCCGAAGATTCACCCCGAACTCGCGGATATGCACAATCTCTCCGGAGTCGGCGTTGCATTCAAGCTCGGACACGCCTTCCTGAAATACGGACGCGAACACAACCTCGGCGGGTACATGACCGAACTCAAGGAAGTCCTTGATTACGTGGCTCTTGGAACCGTCGCGGACATCGTCCCCCTGCTCGGCGAAAACCGGATTCTCGTCAAACACGGCATGGAGATGCTGAAACGCCAGCTCCGTCCCGGCGTACGCGCCCTGATCGAAGTCGCCCGCATTTCCAGCAATTCAATCAAGCCGTCGGACATCACCTTCAAGCTTGCGCCGCGCATCAACGCCGCCGGACGTCTCGGCAACGCGATTTCCGCGCTCCAGCTCCTCACCGCCTCGAAAATCGTCGACGCCTATCACTACGCGGATATGCTCGAAGGCTTCAATCAGAAACGTCAGACAAAGGAGCAGGAGATTTTCAACGAGGCGAAACACTATGTGGAATCCGCTCCGAACTTCTCCAGCAGCTATTCGATCATCGCCGCCGGAGACGGCTGGCATCAGGGCGTCATCGGCATCGTGGCGTCACGGTTTGCCCGCGATTACAACCGTCCGGCGATCGTCCTTACGATCCAGGGCGATGAAGCGCACGGCTCCGGACGCAGCATCGGCGGTTTGAATCTGATCAAGGTTCTCTCGAAATGCTCGCACCTTCTGACGCGCTACGGCGGTCACCCAATGGCCGTCGGTCTGGGACTCCGCAAGGAGGACATCCCCGAGTTCAACCGGGTCTTTGAGGAAACGGTCCGTTCGGAAATCACACCGGAAGACTTGATCGACAGTGTATCCTACGACGGCACTGTGAACTTGAGCGACCTCGGTCCCGACTTTTTCTCGTATTACGACAAACTTGGTCCGTTTGGCCATGGGAATCCGCAACCGTGTTACCGTCTCAACCGCGTGGAAGTGATCCGAACATTCCCGATCAAAGCGGGTCATACGAAGGGAATTCTGCGCGACAGCGGCGGCGACACGACGGACTTCATTGCCTTCAACATGCTGTTGGATCCGCATACGACCTGGGATGTCGTAGCGGTTCCGCAGATCAATGAATACTACGGAGAGCGCCGCCGCCAGCTTCAGCTTGTGGATGCGCGTCCGTGTTCAGATTGAAAAAACTTTTTCCAATCTCTTGAAAGATTGGGAAATTGCGCTATAGTATAGTTCCTTCGTTTCGAGGGACTATGCCCGGATGGCGGAATCGGTAGACGCAACAGACTTAAAATCTGTCGGGTAATCCGTGCGGGTTCGAGTCCCGCTCCGGGCACCACATCAATTCAGCCTCAAATTTTACGTTTTACACCATTTTCTTTAAAATGCGAATTGCTCCTATTTTGCCTTGTTTTTACTAGTTATACATCGAATTGCCGGATAATTGTCGGCAAAAAATTTTGAGTGTAAGCCAAGCCGAAATATTTTTCAGAAAATCTGCACTTTTCAGGAATTGCCGGATAAAAATCAGGAATTGCCGGATAAATTTTCCAGTTTTACTCCGCGTCCCACTCGCACTCGCCCAGACGCGCTTTCAACTCATCCGGAACTCCGGAAAGAAACTCCGCAAACACGGGATCATCGCTCGCCAGATAGTTCGCTGCAAAAAACTGATCGGAAAAACCGGCGTCTTCGATCATCTGACGGTACGTCGGCCACTGGTCGCCGAGCGCACGGATGATCTTGAGCGTGCTGTACTTCTTCACTTGCGGGACAGCATCCGCCCGTCGACGCGCCTCAATTGCATCAAATGTCTCTTTGTCGAAAATTCTCATCTTGCACCTCCAGTTATTTCATATTCCATATTTCATATTTCATATTTTTTCATGCGATAATGCACGCCGGGACCACCCACGGTTCCGGATTCGCCGAATATGTGTATAACACTCCCGATGACGGTTGCGGCACGAGCAGGTTGCGTCCGTCATCCGTCTTATAAACGGATCGCAGCCAGTATTTTACATACGAACTCCCCCCGCCAATGGGATACTTTAATTTGTTGTTGGTGTGGGAGTACCACTCCAGGCACTCGTTCTCCATCACGGCACCCACAATATCGTTATTTTTCAACCCGTACACCTGCGAATAGGAGAGTATCCAGAACTTCGCGTCCGTCGTTTCGAGGCCTCCTCCGTCCGCCGCCGGAAGAGCCGTCGTGATCCGCGCGGGCGACACCGCCGCAAGAAACTCCGCGTCAAGATTTTGACAGAACCCGTTCTTCTGAATCAAAACCTGGCTGTAGATATCCCATATACTCTTATCCTCAAACCAGTGAACCGACGATGCGGTCGAATTCAGCCATTGTAGAAGATTCGACGGCGAAAAACGGCTGTAGCCAAGCTGATCGCGAACCCCTGTATTCTTTTCATACTTCCCGACAATCAAGTCTCCGACTTTGTAATCCGTCCCCTCAACCAGTTCCGTGTATGTATAGTCACTAGTATTCATTTTGTAATACGTCTTCCCCGCCTGCGCATACTCATCTTCTGTAAACCCATACGTCTTTTCCGCCGCGTCCAGCGGAGTTGCAAACAGCGCGTCCGTCATATCAAGACACATCGTATGCGTCAGCGATTCGTCCGCCGCCGGAACCTGATCATGCCCGACAACCCGGAACGTCAGCCCCGTTCCGTCCGGATGTTTATATTCCCCGTGCGAAACCTCAAACACCGTCCCGACCGGAAATTTCGTCGCGCCAAGCCCTTCGCGTACAAACTTTTGCACCAGCCCCCACGAAAACACATCCTCGTTCGGAAAACTGTTCGCCGCAAGATCGTTCCATGGTCCGCTCTCCGTTTGCGAAAACAGACGATAACAATACCCGCTCCCCCCGCGCGACCCCGCATCCGTGAAACCGTTCCGGTACGCATTCTTCGTACCCTCCGCACGAACCGTTTGCGCAACGACCGTCCCGTCAGCCGCGCTCTCCGGATAACTCCCCTCCTTGCATACCAGAACCGTCTTCTCCCAGCGAGCAAGCTCCGCGCCGTTGTAAAACACGTCGTCCGGATCAATCCACGACAACACGTTTCCCCCTGCCGCGTACTGCACGCCGATTCCCGTGCACGCGGGAAGACGGATCGCGGAACTCTCCTGCGCCGGATTCAAACACTCCCACCCGTTGCGGTAACTCCAGAGTTTCCCCGTGGAAACCACAAAGTAGAGTTTGTCGAGCGGAGCAAGCGTCGCCGTCCGCTCCGCGTCTGTGGAAAGACGGATGATGTCCCGAATCTGAATCCGCTCGCCGCCTTTGTCAACGAACAGTTCTTCCGAATCGGACGCGACAATCAGCCGTTCGCCGGTTTTCGCCAGCGACTGAAGCCGCGATTTTATTGCAGATACAAATTCGAGCATCATCCGTCCTCCGTCACTTATTCAATGGTTTTGAGCGTGAGCGCCGCCGCAACCGCCTTTTCCGTTGCCAGAGTGTTGCCGTCCGGAGTCGCCGCAATCGCATCGCCGCCGAACACCTTGCCGGAATCCGCAACCTGTCCGCCAGCGCCGAACGAGGCGATGTTGCCGGCTTTCGCTCCGGAAACAACGTTCATCTTGCCGTCAAGCGCGGAACTCTTGAGTTTGAGCTTGCCGTCCTCACCAAATTCGAAAACAGTCGTATCGGCGTTCAGTGCAATCGTCGTCCCGGAAATGGAAACGCCGTTCCCGCCCGTCATGGTCAGAGCCGTGATCATCTTGATCCAGCGACCGTCCCCGCCTCCCTGAACGACTTTGTCGTCGTCGCCCGCGTCAATGCTCTGCGCATCGTAGCGATAGAGCGCCCCCGCATCCTCAACGAGAATCAGATCCTTGTCCAGCATTCCCGAAACGGTCTTGAGCGCGGCAATGTCCTGAACCGCCGGATGAAGTCTTCCGCCCGCCCCCGCATCAATCTTCGCAAGCTCGCCGAGAACAAAATCGTATACCGCTTTCGCCGTCGCAAGCTGTGCGTTCGTGCTGGAAGCGTTGACCGCGTCGCTCTTCGGAAGCCCGACCGTGCTCCATGCACCGTTGCTCCAGATTCTGACTTCAAACGTCATCTGGTTGATGTAGACGACTCCCGCCGCTCCGCTTGTCGGAAACTCACTGACGACCGAAAACTTTCGACCGTAGCAGACTTCTCCGAGGAACAGAATTCCCTCATCGGAGATGTAGTAAAACTCGTCATCCTTCTTCGTCCCGAGCCCTTCGTATTGGGCCCGCGTACACCTCGTCCATCCAATCATTGCACTTTCTCCTTGATTGTAAGGTTTTCTTTTTTCAGAAGTTCATCGGAGTCAATACTCCCGAGCTTCTCCTTTTCCTCTTTTGTAAACACCTCGCCTTCGCTGATCCCGTGACGCGCGAACAGCTCCAGAACTTCCGCTTTCGTGAAATAAAACTTCTCCTCAACCGGAGTCGGCGCCCCCTCGTTCACAAACACGCGCGGCTTCAGAACAATTCCGTCGTCTTGCAGAACTGCCGTTCCGTGACCCTCCGATTCCTGTTCACGGACAACAATTTCCATCTTGGCGACGTTCTCCGCCGTACCTACAATCTTCGCAAACTTCGGCGAATTGCAGCGGACCGTAATCCGGACCGTCCCCGATTCCGCGTCAAGAACTTTTGCCGCGTTCTGTCCCGGATGCGAAATCATCGCGTCCGAATGCAGAAAATTGTTGTCGATCGCAATCGAAAGTTCCTGCCCTGTAAGGTCCAGCGGAGTTCCGTCCGCATGCAGAAACGTCACGTCGAACGTCTTCTCTTCCACATGCCGGAACCACGGTTTCGCCCCTGACTTTCCCGGTTCCGCCGGACTTTTGCAGAAGAGTTGAGTATCAATGTTCACATAAAACATCTCTCACTTCTCCGCTTTTGTTTGCCCGGATTCTTCCGTTTTCCGCTCCATCGCCGCCTTGCGCTTTTCCTCAAGCACTTTCATTGCCTTTTCCGCTTCGGCTTCCGATCCCGCCGTGAAATCATACTCCACAATCTTCTCTTTCGTCCCGAACAGACTTTCCGTCTCCGTCGACTTGAAATATCCCGTCGTCGGAACCTTCTGATCCGCCGGAATCCCCACCTTGCGCGACTTGTACGTCACGCGACCGATAATCAGACGCCCCTGCGGCGTCCCCGTTTCCGAACTCGATGATTCAACGTCTCCAACCATCAGATATCCGTCCAGATTCAGATTCTTCCCCGACGCGCTCTCCACCGCTTTCCCTGCCGTGCAGCCCGTCAGTCCGATAAGTCCGCCCAGTCCGATAAGTCCGATAAATCTGATAATTTTTTTCCGCTGCATAACGCCTCCTCGTTTTATAATTCATCCTTTGTCAACAAAAAACGGAGGAGCATAAAAACAAAAAAGCAACGGTTCTCCCGTTGCAAAAAATCAGTAAAAGCAAAAAAATAAAATCAGCGCAGCTGTTTCTTGATTCGCTCGGCAACCAAATCGCTTGACAGGACGCCGCGAACAACTGCGGAAACAATTCCCTGCGGCATGCTCATTCGCCGTTGCGCGTTCAGTTGACCGAAATTCAACTCAAATTCATACTTGCTGTACTTGATGGGCGTGTTGCAGTCTATGACGGAATCATGATCCAACGGCGGATAATCCGATGGAGAAAGATAAACAAGCGTTTCTTCTGATTGACCGTTTTGTTTGATCCGGTTCCGCGCTTTCTCAATGCCTGATGTAACCACCCCGAAAACAATCAGTTCCGATGAAGCCGGATCAGGATTCAAAACCAGAAGATAATGCGCTTTCGGAGAGGAAACGTCCCTGTGCTGAACAAAAAACACATCGCACTGCGAAACATGTATCATATTCATCTTACAGATACGACATTTCCGCAAAATGCGCTTTATTCAAGTTCACCCGTTCCGAATTCGCCGGGCAGTACTCCGCACTTTTCGGAGCGTCCGCAAAAAAATCAAGCATGTTCATCGGAACCGATTTTTTCTCTTTAAGATCATCCCACCGCCGCAACCATTCCGGAAAACGGTGTGTAAAATCGACAATGGCTTTTTTCTCTTTGCAGTAAATTTTCCACGCGGCGTTTAGAGCATCCAGATCGGTTTTTGAAAAAACGTCAAGGTCCGGCTCTTTCACCGATGTAATCTTGCAATCGTCATGCGGATTCAGATACTGCGCCGCATACTCCATCGCTTCCGGAGGAATGCCGAGAAATTCAAACATTTTTTTTGTTTCGGAGGCAACCGGACCGTACTGCATGGCAAAATAGCAATCGTTTGTCACCGTTCTGCCGTACATCCGAAGATGCCAGCGGTCCGCAAGATACACCGCCTTCAGAACATGCAGTTTGGTGATCGTGCGATTTTTGCTTTTGCACGCAAAAAAATTGATCGCCTGTGCTATTTTTTCATATTCCGCTCGCATGTCGTCCTCCATATCTGATGTAATATACAGCGCCGGAAATGAAAAGTCAAGAAAAAATCCGGAAACGCAGAAAAGCATCTCCGGGTTCCCCTGACCACTTACTGCCCGACTCTTACTACAGACTGCGTGTTCAGCCTCGTCTCAAGACGCGCAATCGCATCGCTGTTTTTCGCAATCCAGCTCTTGAGCTCCTTGATGTCCGCGCAATGACCGTCCATCGCACGGTTGCAATCCTCCTTCAAAACAAACGCCTTCAAGTCTTTCCGCAACCCGGATATGCTCGTCGCCATCCACCCGAGAAGCATCGTCATAATGGAAAGCACCCCCGTCCCTATCGCAATCGCCCACGTCTCGCTCATTTCACCAGCCCCCCCTGACGCCAGCTCGATCCGCCGAAAAGCTTCACTCCC
>ERZ1673741.127-NODE-127-length-103416-cov-10.851424_pt1 | contig 103416 bp, 113 predicted proteins | sample MGYA00580209_ERZ1673741 | MGnify/ENA primary metagenome ERZ1673741 (study PRJEB41218, sample SAMN15661754) | gut metagenome | host: Homo sapiens | place: Canada: London | collected 2015-08-20/2019-03-30 | study: EMG produced TPA metagenomics assembly of... | reverse complement strand
ATGGCGGCTTTTTTCATGGCCGGGAATACCCCGGAGAAAAGGAGGCTCTATGCAGTTTTTCGCATCCGCTATTGATACTTTACAGACCCTTGTTGTTGCCCTCGGCGCTGGCCTTGGCGTGTGGGGAGTCGTCAATCTTTTAGAGGGCTACGGCTCGGACAACCCAGGTTCCAAGAGCCAGGGCATGAAGCAGCTCATGGCTGGCGGCGGCATCATCCTTTTGGGCACCACGCTGATCCCTCTGCTGTCCGGCCTGTTTTAAGGAGGGCCTATGGATTTTCTCACCGACTGGCTCACAGGCTGGCTGAAGGAGCTGCTGGTGGACGGCATCATGGGGAACCTCTCAGGGCTCTTTGATACCGTCAACGCCCAGGTCGGAGAGATTGCGGTACAGGTAGGGACGACCCCGGCGGCATGGAACGCCGGGGTTTTCTCCCTCATCCGCCAGCTTTCCGAAACGGTGATACTCCCTATCGCCGGGCTGGTGCTGACCTTTGTTGCCACCTATGAGCTGATTCAGATGCTTTTGGAAAAAAACAATATGCACGAGTTTGATGTGGCGAATATCTACAAGTGGGTATTCAAAACGTCCTGTGCCATCCTCATCCTCTCCAACACCTTTGATATTGTGATGGCCGTGTTCGATGTGTCGCAGAGCGCCATTTCCAGTGCGGCGGGGCTCATCCAGGGCTCTACAGACATATCGGCGGATATGCTCTCACAGCTTGAAACTACACTGGAGGGCATGGATTTGGGCCCGCTTTTGGGCCTGTGGCTCCAGTCCTCGATTATCGGCGTGACCATGCATGTCATGGGCATCATCATTTTCGTTCTGGTGTATGGCAGGATGATTGAAATATATTTGCTGACCAGTTTAGCGCCCATCCCCGTGGCGACCCTTTCCAACCGGGAGCTTGGCGGAACCGGGCAGAACTACTTAAAATCCCTGTTCGCTGTGGGATTCCAGGGGATGCTGATTCTGGTCTGTGTTGCGATTTATGCGGTGCTCGTCCAGGGGATTGCCACAGGCGGCGACCCCATCGGGGCAATCTGGGGGACGGTAGGCTATACGGTTCTCCTGTGCTTTATGCTCTTTAAGACGGGCGGCATCGCCCAGCGCATCTTCGGGGCGCATTAAACAGGACTTCGGGACAAAGTGTCCCAAGGCCGGAAAGGAGGCTGGATATGCCAAGGCGGGCCCCCGCCCGGTATAAGCCGGGCCCGGATGGGGAAATGCGCCGGACATGGAACGGCAGGCTCCCGGAGGAATTTACCCGGCAGGATGTGCTGGCTTTTATGGCTGATACGGATTTGCTTTTGGATGGCAAAGTATCTGCGGAAACGCTGGCCGCTATCCATGCGGCTGGCTATGACTATGCGGGCGGGGCTGTCATACCCCGGCCCGGAAAGGAGGAAACAAAACTGAGTAAGGATGTAACACTGACCCCGGAACAGATCGCCGCCGAGGAACGGCGCTGGCTTTTCGAGGCTCCGATTGCGGAGCTGGCCGAGGTGAAAAACGTAACCATAGACGAGGCAGTGAAAATGAGGACGGACGCCATGCTGAAGGAGGCGATCCCCATCGAGGTATCGGTGCGGCCTATCGAGCCCCAGGGAAAGCTGATCGGCTTTGCCAGCGTGAATATCGGCGGCGTGGTGATTGATGATTTCAAGGTGGTGGACGGGAAGAACGGGATTTTTTTAGGCGCTCCCTCAAAGCCCGATCCCACCAGCAGGACGGGCTACCGCTCCACGGTGCGGATTCCAGACCGGGCCACCCAGGAGCGGATCAATGCGGCGGGCACACAGGCATACCATACGGCGGTGGAAAAGCTGATTGCAAGAGCCGAGGCAGTGCGCCCCGCCCCGATAAGGGAGCAGATGGCCCAGGCCGCAAAGGAGGCGGGAAAGGAAAACGCCGCCCGGCCAGCCCCGGCAAGGAAAAAGGAGGCCCGGGATGACCGCTGAGAAAACTTCGGGACAAAGTGTCCCGAAGTCCCCGGAGCTTTCGGAGGGGCTGTTCCTTATGGACGGCATCGAGGGCCTGCGCTCCCTCCCCCGTCATTCCGTAGATATGCTTTTGACCGACCCGCCCTACGGCACCACCCGGAACTTCTGGGATGTGCCGCTCCCGCTCCCGGAGCTCTGGGAGGCGGTGAAATGGGCCGTCAAGCCGGACGGGGCTGTGCTCTTTTTCGCACAGTGCCCTTATGACAAGGTGCTGGGGGCATCCAACCTCTCCATGCTCCGCTATGAGTGGGTATGGTACAAGAGCCGGTGTACCGGCTTTCTCAACGCAAGGCGTGCTCCCCTAAAACGGACGGAGAACATTCTGGTATTCTACCAAAAGCTCCCCTATTATGATCCCCAGTTTGAACAGGGCAAGCCCTATAAGAAAATCTCCCGGGAGGGGAGCAACAGCCCCAACTATGGGAAATTCCTGCGTTCCAGCAGTGGCTCGGAGGACGGCCTGCGTTTTCCCGGAAACCTTTTGACCTTTTCCTCGGTACAGCGCACCGTCCACCCTACGCAGAAACCTGTGGAGCTGTGCGAGTATCTGATTAAAACCTATACCCGGCCCGGTGAGCTCGTTGCCGACATCTGCGCTGGCTCCGGCACCACCGCCGTGGCCGCCGTCAATACGGGCCGCCGCTTTGTCTGCTTTGAAACGGCCCCGGCCTTTTACGCCCCGGCCACGGAGCGCATCCGGCTGGCAAAAGAGGCGGTAGGGGATGGAGAGAAAGGAGTGTAACTATCGGAGACTATTCTATCATTTACGCCGATCCCCCTTGGCAGTACCAGCGGAACAAGGTGCAGGGGGCGGCGGAGAACCACTATCCCACAATGACGATTGACGAGCTGTGTGCGCTCCCGGTGGCAGATCTGGCCGCCACGGACAGCGCACTTTTTTTGTGGGCTACGTTCCCCCAGCTCCCCGAGGCCCTGCGGCTCATTGGAGCGTGGGGCTTTACCTATAAATCTGTGGCTTTCGTCTGGCTCAAGAAAAACAAAAGGGCCGACAGTTGGTTTTACGGGCTGGGCTTTTGGACACGGGGCAACGCCGAGGTGTGTCTGCTGGCGACTAAGGGCCGTCCAAAGAGGCAGGCGGCGAATGTCCATCAGTTTATCATTTCCCCGGTGGAGGCCCACAGCAAAAAGCCGGACGAGGCCCGGGAGAAGATTGTGACCCTCATGGGCGACCTGCCCCGGGTGGAGCTCTTTGCCAGGCAGTCCCCGCCCGGCTGGGACGTATGGGGAAACGAGGTAACAAGCACGCTCCCGGACTTCGGGACACTTTGTCCCAAAGTACAGGGCAAGGAAGGAGGCGCTTTATGCCCTATGTAAATGTACCCAACGACTTATCCAAAATCAAAACGAAGATGGCTTTTAACCTTACCAAACGCCAGCTTATCTGTTTCGGCTCTGCGGCGGCGGTGGGCATCCCGTCCTATCTGCTGGCCCGCAGCCACATCGGGAACACCGGGGCCATGTTTGCCATGCTGGTGATTATGCTCCCGGCGTTTTTGCTGGCCATGTATGAGCGTGACGGGCTCCCTTTTGAAAAGGTAGTTCGGAATATCATCCGGGCCCGTTTCCTGCGGCCCGGGGTAAGGCCCTATCAGACACAGAACATTTACGCCCCCTTTACCGGGCGGGGCGTTATGAGAAAGGAGGATGCGATTGCAGACAGCAAAGCAAAAAAGCGGGAAAACAGCCGCAAAGGGTAAAGGCCGGGCGGCCCTCTCCGCCCAGCAGTCAATCCCCTATATTTCCATGCACCCGGACGGCGTGTGCAAGCTCCCCGGCGGGCTCTACACAAAGACTGTGGAATATGAGGACATCAATTACTCGGTGGCAAGCACCGAGGATCAGACGGCAATCTTCGGCGGCTGGAGCTCGTTCCTCAATTACTTTGATAGCTCCCTGCCGTTCCAGCTTTCTTTCATTAACCGCCGTTCCCACTCCCGGAGCCGCTACAAGGTAAATATCCCCCGGGCCGATGATGACTTTAACAGCGTCCGGGAGGAATTTACCTCTATGCTGAAAAACCAGATCGCCCGCTCCAACAACGGCATTGAACGCTCCAAGTACATCACCTTTGGCATACCCGCCGAGGGGATTGCGGAGGCCCGTCCCCGTCTGGAGCGTGTGGAGGCCGATGTGATGGGAAACTTTAAGCGGCTGGGCGTCCCCTCGGAGCCGATGGACGGACGGGCAAGGCTGGCCCTGCTCCATAGCCAGATGCACCCGGGGAGCCGGGAGCCGTTCCGCTTTTCTTGGAAAGACATCCCGCAGACCGGGCTCGGCACAAAGGACTTTATCGCCCCGGACAGCTTTGACTTTCGGCAGTCCCGCACGTTCCGGGTGGGCCAGTATTGGGGAGCCGTGTCCTACTTACAGATTTTAGCGTCCGAGCTTTCGGACAAGCTGCTGGCGGAGATTCTGGAGCTGGATGCGGAAATGACCGTGACCCTCCATATCCAGACGGTGGATCAGCTAAAGGCGATTAAGACCATCAAGGGGAAAATCTCGGACATTGGAAAAATGAAGGTGGAGGAACAGCGGAAAGCTGTCCGGGCCGGGTATGACCCCGACATCCTGCCGCCCGACCTCATTACCTTTTCCAAGGATGCGGCGGAGCTCCTTGCCGACCTCCAGTCCCGCAACGAGCGGATGTTCCTTTTGACCTTTACGGTGGTAAACCTTGCCCCCACCCGCCAGCGGCTGGAAAACGATGTGTTTACCGTGGGCGGTATCGCCCAGAAATACAACTGCGCCTTAAAGCGGCTGGACTGGCAACAGGAACAGGGCTTTGTGTCCTCGCTGGCCCTCGGCGTGAACGAGGTGGAAATCCAGAGGGGCATGACCACCAGCTCCACGGCGATCTTCATTCCCTTTATGACAAGGGAGCTGCGGATGGACGGGCAGGCCCTCTACTACGGCATGAACGCCCTTTCCCACAACGTCATCATGGCCGACCGAAAAAAGCTGAAATCAGCGAATGGGATGTATCTGGGCTCCACTGGCTCGGGAAAATCCTTTGCGGCAAAGCGGGAGCTCTTAAATGTGTTCCTTACGATCCCGCAGGATCGGATTATCATTGTAGACCCGATGGGCGAATATGCCCCGCTGGTGCGCCGCCTTGGGGGACAGGTGATTGAGATTGCGCCGGACAGCCCCCACCACTTAAACCCGATGGATGTGGAATTAAACATGACCGCCGGGGAGAGCCCTCTCTCCATGAAAGCGGATTTTCTGCTTTCCTTATGCGAGCTGGTGGTCGGCGGACGGGAGGGCTTACAGCCGATTGAGAAAACCGTCATTGACCGCTGTGTGCGGCTGGTGTACCGGGAGCAGGCGCTGGGGCTGGAAGATACGAAAACGCCGCTTTTGCAGGATTTATATGAGGAGCTCTTAAAACAGCCGGAGCCCGAGGCCCGCCGTGTGGCGACGGCGTTAGAGCTCTACTGCACAGGCTCCCTTAACCTGTTCAACCATCCCACGAATGTCAAAACGGACAGCCGGGTGGTGTGTATCGTGCTAAAGAACATGGGCGAAAACCTGAGAAAGATCGCCATGCACATCACAAACGAGTTTGTCTCCCAGGCGGTGGATACCAACTTCCGGGAGGGCGTGGCGACATGGTGCTACTTTGACGAGTTCCATGTCCTGCTCCGTGACCCGCTGACTGCCAGCTATTTTGTGGCCGTCTGGAAAATGCTCCGTAAAAAAGGCTGTGTGCCGAGTGCCTTAACGCAGAACGTCAAAGACCTTTTGGCCAGCCGGGAGATTGAGAACATTCTGGACAACACGGACTTTATGATCCTTTTGTCCCAGGCCCAGAGTGACCGGGCGATCCTTGCCAGACAGCTCGGCATCTCGGAGCACCAGCTTTCTTACATTACCCACTCTAATTCCGGCGAGGGCCTGCTGTTCTACGGGAATGTGACCATCCCGTTTATTGACCGTTTCCCCAAGGGGGAGATTTATAACCTGCTGACCACCCGCCCGGAGGACATGAGAAATGAAACGGAGAACCAGTAATGAAAGGCCGGAGCCGTGGACGCAGACGGGCCGTCATGCTCCCGGGGGCGGGGCCGCCGATACTTCGGGACAAAGTGTCCCAAAGTCCTCCAAGGCAAAATTCCGGCAGGAGCAGGCCGGGCCCCGGGCTCCCTCCGGCTCTGCCGAGGCTGGCTCCGGGAAACAAGCCGGGCCGGAGGCAGACGGCACTTCGGGACAAAGTGTCCCGAAATCTCCCAAGTCCAAATTCAGACAGAAAAGCCAGCAGGAGCAGGCCGCCGCCAGTAAGCTCCGTATGGAAAAGCGGGGCGAAAAGCTGGAGGCGGCAAAGGAAAAGCTGGCAAAACAGAAACCGCTGAAAAAGCCCGGCCCCGTGAAACGGGCGGGGCAGATGGCTGGCGGCTCCGTCCACGGCTTTGTGCATAAGAAAATCTATGAGGTGGAGCAGGAAAACGTGGGAACCGAGGGAGCCCACCAGTCCGAGATTTTCGGGGAATCTGTTTACCATCACGGCTCCCGCTTTGTAAGGCGCAAGATCCGGGAACATCCGACAAAAGCGGTAAGCCGGGCCGAGGCGAGGTTTATCAAGGCTAGGGCCGACTATCATTTCCACACCGCCGCCCAGGAGCACCCGGAGCTTGCGAAAAACTATTTTACCCGGTACTGGCAGAAACGGCGGCTTAGAAAGCAGTATCAAAAACAGGCGAGGGAGGCCGCAAAGCAAGGGGCCACAGCCGCCGGGAAAACTGCCGCCGCCACGGAAAAGCTGGCGGCAAAGGCGGCGGGCGTTGTAAAGCACCATCCCGTTGGATGCCTGCTGGCCCTTGCCTGTGTCCTGCTCATTTTTATGATGCAGTCCTGCTCGTCCTCTCTGGTGATGCTGGGGAACGCCGGGGCCGGTGCGCTGGGGGCCACCACCTACCCCTCCGAGGACGGTGAGCTTTTAGGGGCGGAGGCCGCCTACTCCGCTATGGAGGCGGAGCTTAACCATTACCTTGATACCTATGAGGACACCCACAGCTATGACGAGTACCACTTCGATCTGGACACGATTGAACATGACCCCTATGTGCTGATCTCGATCCTGTCGGCGCTTTATGAGGGGGAATGGACAGCCGTCCAGGTACAGGGGACTCTCCAGACGCTCTTTGACCGCCAGTATGTGCTGACCGAGCGTGTGGTGCGGGAGACACGGTACGACAGCGATGACGAGCCCTATTCGTGGTATATCTGTTATGTGACGCTCACCACCACGGATATGTCCCGCCTGCCCGTTTCCCTTATGGGCGAGAATCAGCTCTCCCGGTACGCCATCTATATGTCCACCCTCGGCAACCGTCCCGACCTGTTCCCCGGCTCCGCCTATGTGGATTGGTACATTGAAAACCCGCCCGAGATTTACGAAGTGCCCCCGGAATATCTGGACGATGAAACCTTTGCCGCCATGCTCTCGGAGGCGGAGAAATACATCGGCTATCCTTATGTGTGGGGCGGGAGCTCCCCGGCCACATCCTTTGACTGCTCCGGCTACCTGTCATGGGTGATTAACCACTCCGGCTGGAGCGTGGGCCGCCAGACCGCCCAGGGGCTCTATAACCTGTGTACCCCGGTGCGCTCCCCCAAGCCCGGCGATCTGGTCTTTTTCAAGGGCACTTATGACACCCCGGGCGTGAGCCACTGTGGGATTTATGTGGGCGATGGGCGGATGCTGCATTGCGGAGATCCCATCGGTTACGCAAACTTAAATTCAAGCTACTGGCAGTCTCATTTCTACGCCTACGGGCGTTTACCATGATTGGAGGTCTTATATGGCAACAGCAAAAAGCATGAAAATCCAGGCCGAGATTGATAAGGTCAAGGCGAAAATTTCCGAACAGCAGACCCGGCTGAAAGAATTGGAGCAGAAAAAGCTGGAGGCGGAAAACAGCGAGATTGTGGAGATCGTGCGGGGCATGAGCATCCCCCTTACCGAGCTCCCGCTCCTGTTTGAAAAGCTGAAAGGCGGCGGGACTTTGGGACAAAGTGTCCCGAAGTCTGAGATGGATTCCACGGCGGAAAAGGAGGGAAACTAATCTATGAAACGAGTTCGAGCTTTGACAGCGGCGCTTTGTGCCGCTGTTCTTTTATGCGGATTTACCACCACGGCCTATGCCGGGGGCGGCGAGGAATGGGAGGGGCTTGACCCGGTGGAGCCTGTTGTCACGGAGGAACCTGCCGAGCCTGCGATTGAACCGGGCGAGGGCTTTTCTGAGGAGGGGAACCTTGTGACCCGTGACCTGCTCTATGACGAACATACCAACAAGCAGTTCATTACCGTCCAGACCAGCGGCGGGGCCACCTTTTACATCGTCATTGATTATGACAAGCCCGTGGACGAGGACGGCGAGCAGTATGAAACCTACTTCCTGAACATGGTGGACGAGGCCGACCTGCTGGCCGCTGCCGAGGCAGCGGGTGCGGAGCTGGCGGTCTGCTCCTGCACTGAGAAATGCGAGGCCGGGGCCGTCAATACCGACTGCCCGGTGTGCTCCGTAAACATGGGGAAATGTATAGGCGCAGAGCCGGAGCCCGTGGAAACGGAAATTGAGGAGCCCGAGCCGGAGCCGGAAAAGAAAGGAAACGCCGGGACGCTCCTTATCATTCTGGCCCTTGCGGTGATCGGCGGCGGGGCTGGCTGGTACTTTAAGATTTACCGTCCGAAACAGGAAAAGGCCGCAGAGCCCGAGGAGGATTATGAGCCGGAGGCGGAGGACTATGACGGCATGGAGGATGACGGGCCGCCCTGGGACGAGGACGAATACGAGGAAATGGAGGACGGGGAATGAATTTCACGGAGAACGCATTGGAACGGACAATGAAACAGAGGCCCCGGCCCCAGGCTCCCCCTGACCCTAAGCCGCCCCGGGGCTCCGCCTGCCATGCCTGCCCCTACTGGCGGGGCCTGCGGTGCGTCTGCTGTTACCGGGCCCTGTTATCCAGGCCGGGCGGCGGGAGGTGACGCTTTGGGCCGTGAGCTGACCCGGAAAGAAAAGGCGGCCATCCGCTCCCTTGTGGTGAAATGGTGCGCCAACTATGACCGGGACTGCGGATGCCTGCCCTTGGACTGCGAGTGCTATATGTTCGGCAAGTGCTGGACAGGGGGCTACTGCCGATACTTCCAGAGGGCCGTCCTGCCACTCGATCCGGCGCTGGAGGCTGCCCTTTTAACCGAGGGCCCAAGGCCGGATTTCAAGGTCTGCCCGGTCTGCGGCGGGGCCGTGGCCCCGGACAGGCGGCAGGCGTACTGCTCGGAGGCGTGTGCCTTAAAAGCCCACCGCCGCCAGCAGAGGGAATATATGCGGAAAAAACGGGGGCGGTCTGTTGACAATTAGACCCCCGAAAATCCGCTTGTAGCAAGGCTTTCCCGGGCCGTTTCGTGGGCCGTCCATAGTTTGATATGGCCCGCCAGCAAATGGCCGAAATGCTGTCAACATCTGTATGCCGGGACTTTGGGACAAAGTGTCCCGAAGTTCCCGGCGAACAAGGAGGTGCAAGATTGGAAGAAAATCAAGGTTATGTGATCCGGCAGTCTATCCTGTTTGATAATGGCCGGGGCTTTGCCCTCGCTGAAAATCCCGGGGCTCCCAACCCCTTTGTGACATGGCAGTTTACTGAGGAACAGGGCAACCGGGACTATTACTGGGGACATTATTACAATGATAGAACCGCCGCCGAAAAGGATTTTTCCTCCCGTGTTTCCGGCTACCAGAAAAGTTACGGAGTGCATGAGGTACGGCGTTCCATAGCGGAGCAGATGCGGGAGGCCGGGATGCTGGCAAAGGAAAAAGCGTTGGATAAGGTGCGGGAGATCCCCGGCCCCCACCGTGGCCGGGATCGGGAGGAGCGATGAAAAAGCGCCGCCGCCCTGTCCATCTCCATGTGATGGTGTCCGAGGAGGAGCAGGCGCTGATCCGGGAACGTATGTCCGAGGCTGGCATCCGCAACATGGGAGCCTATATGCGGAAAATGGCCCTCAATGGGTATGTGCTCCATGTTGACCTTTCACCCGTCCGGGAGCTGGTGTCGCTCCAGCGGCGGTGTTCCAACAACTTAAATCAAGTGGCGATCCAGGCCAACACCTACGGCGGGATATATCCCGAGGAGATCGCCGCTTTGAAAAAGGACTATGAGGCCCTGTGGGAGCCGTTGTCCGACCTGTTAAAAAAGCTCGCCGCCGTGGTGGAGCTTTGATCTTTGCCGGGGAGTGGTTTCGTGCCGCTCCCCGGTTTTCTCGACTTCGGAAACCGGGGCCCCCGCAAGGTCATTGACCTTGTGGGGAGAGGAGGCGCAAACGGAACGGGGGCGGCTTTGGGACACTTTGTCCCGAAGTCGCATAGTGCAGTTTGTGCTGACGAGTCCCGAAGTGGCGAAAGCCGTTTTACAGAGGGGAGGGATTCTTACGGCGGCCACACGGCTCATTACTCATCATATCAGCAAGGGCGAGACGATTGCCCAGTCTCTGAAAGAGCGTCTGGACTATGGGAAGAACCCGGAGAAAACACAGGACGGGGAGCTCATTTCCTCTTATGAGTGCGACCATCAGACCGCCGATGCCGAGTTCCTGCTCTCCAAGGCAAAGTATAAGGCCGTCACGGGCCGGGAGCAAAAGCGGGAGGCGGATGTGCTCTGTTACCAGATCCGCCAGTCCTTTGTCCCCGGCGAGATTACCCCGGAGGAGGCGAACCGGGTAGGCTATGAAACAGCCATGCGTTGGACAAAGGGGAAACACGCCTTTTTCGTTGCCACCCACACCGACAAGAAACATATCCATAACCACATTTATTACAATCCGATCTCGCTGGACTATACCCGGAAGTTCCGGGATTTCTGGAGATCGGCTGGGGCCCTGCGGCGGCTCTCTGACCGGGTATGTCTGGAGCATGACCTGTCCGTGATCCAGCATCCAAAGCTCCACAGCAAGGGCCGTTTTCTGCATTACGGACAATGGATCGGGGAACGTCCCCCGTCTGCCCAGCAGAGGGTACGGCTGGCCATCGTCTCCGCTCTGGAGAAAAAGCCCGCTGACTTTGATGCGTTTTTGCGGCTCATGGAGGAGTCCGGCTTTGCGGTAAAGCGTGGCCGGGGCGGGGTGATCTCGTTCCTTGCTCCGGGACAGGATAAGCCCACCCGCCTGCGTCCCTCTACGCTTGGAGATGGCTTTGATCCCGGGGACATCCGGGCGGTGATTGCCGGGGAGCGGCCCATCCCCACACTGACAGACGAGGCCCCGGCTCCGGCCCGGCGTGTCAATCTGCTTATCGACATCCAGGAGCGCATGGCCCAGGGCAAGGGCCCGGCCTATGAGCGGTGGGCCAAGGTCTACAATCTGAAACAGATGGCCGCCGCCCTCCAGTATCTGCGGGAGCATGACCTTATGGACTATGAGGCAATGGTGGCCAGTACCGAGGCGGCGGTGGAGCGTTTTCATGCACTGGCCGGGGAGCTGCGGGAAACGGAGGCGGCCCTCGAAAAGACAGCCGGGCTCATGGCGGCCACAGTGAGTTATGCGAAAACCCGGCCCGTGTTCGATGGCTACAAGGCGGCCCGGTACAGTAAAAAGTATCTGGCCCAGCATGAGGCAGAGCTTTCCGACTACCGGGCGGCAAAAGCGGCGTTGAATAATCTGCTGGACGGAGAAAAACTTCCGAAAATGGCGGATATGAAAAAGGCCCGCCAGGAGCTGGCGGGGAAGAAAAAAGCCCTCTATGCCGAGTACCGCAAGGCCCAGGCGGATATGCGGCAGGCCGTGGCGGTCAAGGCGAATATCGATCATCTGCTCGGCGTGACGGACGGGCGGGAAAATAAGGCCCAGGAGCGATAGCGACAGGCCGCAGACAACAGGCGCATAGCGCCGGGACTTTGGGACACTTTGTCCCGAAGTCCAGCGGGTTTGGGGAGCTCCCCAACAAGCATTTTTGCGGGGCCTTTGGCCCGGCAAAAATAGCAGGTGTGACCACACCTGCCCTGCTTGCCGTTTCGTGCGATCCCGCTACATAGCGCAAAAACGGAGGTCACGCTTTCCTTACGCATCCTCCGTTTCCTTGGCGGCCCGCATCGCTTGGATGGTGGCCTCCACAATCTTTAATTCCTTTTCATCTAACGAGTTCAGCATGGCATCAATCCGCTTTCTGCACTCGCTCCCCTTGTTTTGGGACGGGTAAAAGTATTGGTCTACCGATATATCAAACATTGTGACCATCTGGTAAAAAGTGTTGAGGCTGGGGTGCTGGCCGTCATTTTCGTGGTACATGATGGTACGGGGAGCCCGGTCAACAATAAAGGCCAGTTGCTCCTGCGTCATCCCGCTGGCTTTCCTTGCATCCTTAATCGCTTTTCCTATATCGTGAAAATCAAACCGCCGTTCATCTCGTTCTATCTTCATAACATCACCTAATGTAATTTTACATTTCAGGTGTTAGTATTTGAACGACTTTGATTTTCATGCTACTGACTATTTGATTTCACATTTTTTGCTTCTTTGTGCTTCATTTGAAGCAGACGAAAGATCAAATAGCAATTAAAATAGTAATTGAAGCTGAGGTCAAATTGTCTCTTGAGTGCAAAGGGAGGATAAAGATGGTAAATCAGAAACCAGCAACTTACCCCTCGATGTCTCCACGATGCCTCTGTGACGTAATTCGCTGATTTCCCGAGTAATCTGTACCCGGCTCATACCAAGGATTTCCGCAAGCTCATCCTGTGTCATATCAATGACCAGACCGGAATTAGTGGGTTGGTTGATAGTTAATAGGTATAGGAGATTACATAGTTTCGTCAGCGAAGAATTATATGCTTGGTGGATTGTTTCAAAGAGAAAACGGTTGATATACATGGAGTACCAGTTTACGACCTGTTCGCTCAAAGCTGTGTTAGTCTCAAACATCGCTTTGAACTGTGGAACGGTAAATTCCAGCACTTCCATTTCAGAAAGCGCAACTGTAATCAAGGAAAGCTCCACACGGAAGTCATTTAGGCGGTAGCCGGGAAAAACGGTTCCAGGGCCATGAAAGCTGATGATTTTCCTGCGCCCGTTTTCGTGGTCAGCGTAGTGCATTTCCACTCCCGAGATAATGTAATATATCTTTTCATAAGGTGCTCCCGGCGGCCATAAGTAGTCACCTTTATGAAATATTCGGACGCTATGAGGTTGTGATAGAAAATAGTCATAGAATGGGCGAAAATCATCTGCAAAATAATATCTTGGTATTAGCATAATAATCACCTCTCTTTCAACGAAGCATGAAAAAATTATATCATAAGTCGTTGGCTTTTTCTATTGTCCGGCGCAGAAAATGGAGGAAAAACAATGAATATCGTTGTGATAACAGGAAGCCCACATAAAAACGGGACATCCGCACTGCTGGCAGATGAATTTATTCGGGGCGCAGAAGAAACTGGTCATAGTGTCTATCGCTTTGACACAGCTCATGAGTGTGTCCATCCTTGTATTGGGTGCGATGCCTGCGGGTGTGGAAAAAAGCCATGCGTGTTTCGAGACGCTATGAATGAGCTATACCCAGAAGTATTAAAAGCAGACATGGTGGTATTCGTTTCTCCGCTTTACTATCATGCCATGTCCTCGCAAATCAAGATGGCCATTGATCGTTTTCATGGAATTGATGATTTGTTGCGTGGAACTCCGAAAAAAACAATGCTGATTATGACAGCCGCCAGCGAGGTTAAAAGCATTTTTCAAGGCGCAGTTGCAAGCTATCACGAAACAGCAACGTATTTGGGATGGAAGGATTGTGGAACGCTGCTTGCTTATGGGTGTTACACACGAGCCGACATTGAGAAAACAGATTATCCAGGGCAATCTTATGCGATTGGAAAGGCGGTGCGGTAAATGGGATCACATGGAGAGAATATGACGAGTGAAGTGTTGGAGAAAATTAAGTCAAGAAGAAGTATTCGTAAGTATAAGCCTGACGCAATTCCACAGGAAGTATTGGATCAAATCATTGAAAGTGGACTATATGCTGCCAATGGCATGGGACATCAGAACACAATTATCATCCAAGTGACAAATAAGAAGTTGCGAGATAAGATTTCAAAGCTAAACTGTGAAATTGGTGGTTGGCGAGATGGCTTTGATCCATTCTATGGAGCACCAGCTATGCTTATAGTCCTTGCTAAAAAGGATTGGGTGAATGGCATATATGACGGAAGTCTTGTTATGGGTAATCTTATGCTTGCAGCACATGATTTAGGGATAGGTAGTTGCTGGATACATCGAGCAAAGGAAGAATTTGAAACAGATTGGGGAAAGCAACTACTCAATTCTCTTGGGGTTAATGGAGAATATGAAGGCATAGGTCATTGCGCTCTTGGATATGTAGATGGCGACTATCCAGATGCAGTACCGAGAAAAGAAAACAGGGTATTCTATTTGAAATAATTGGAGGACGGAATTATGAAATATAAAGTGAAAGTAACGGTCATCGACAAGAAACTATATCCTGAATTACAGCAGGAGTATTGCGCCGACCCGGGCTCGGGAGCTTGCCCCTGTTACAATGTGGGGGATGAATTTATTTTTGAGCGTAATGGCGACCGGGATGATTTTTGGCACATGGGGCTAAGTACACTGGTTAAAACTAATGCTGACCCTAATACTGTTGCGGGTGGCCCGAAAATGCCACACTGCTCTGAAGCATGGGATGCGATTGCCCGTTATATCTATACTGGATTACAGGGCGGGTCTATTATGAAAGGTTGGATGAAGGAGGAGAACACCATGATTACCTGTTGCTCCGATGGTACTCGTCCAGTAATTTTCAAAATTGAAAGGTTGGATATTGAGGAATAATTTAAACACATGATTTTCCGCAAAAATACACAAAAATATTGATTTATAAACGACAGATACTTGTCATTAAAGCTATTGAATAGCACCTAAGCAAAAGCCGTGGCGCTTTTCAATAATGGCGGCGGCTTTGGAATTGATTCAAAGCCGCCGTTTCTCTTTTCAGAAATGGAAATACGGAGGGTGTATTAAAGTCGCCCTTTTTTAAGGACACGGCGGTGCCTTGGAGGTATTTCCGTGTTCATTTTCATATTCCATAATTCCCACGAGCTCCACCAGCTAAAAAAAGCGTAGCCCCTCCCCCGGAGCAGTCCGGCTATGGATATGAAAATAGACAGTACATAAATGAATATATTACTTCGTGCGTCTGCATGGCTTTGTGTCATGCGGGCGTTTTTTGTTATCCGTACTTCGAGACAAAGTGTCCCGAGGTGCGGAGCGACTCCCCGGGATGCCGCTCCCCGCCGGACTCCGTTTTGGTTACTCATTCACTCAACACCAAAACGGAGGTTTACTTATGACTATCATCAATCTGAAAGATTTTTATTATTGGTACACGCAGGATCAGCTTATCGAGGTTTCTGAGGAAGTGGCTGGAGTTTTTCTCGCCGATGCCCGCTATGAGATGGCCTACCAGCGGCGGCTGTCCCGAAACAAGGCGCAGTATTCTCTGGACTGCGAGGACGGAATCGAATATTCCGCTTGCCTGCATGAGCCTACGCCCGATGAACTGCTGGAGCTCAAGGAGCGGTTCTGCCGCCTGTGGAACGCTCTCAATTCTCTGCCGGAGATCCAGGGCCGGAGGATCGACGCCCACATCATTCTGGGAAAGAGCGTCAAGGAAATTGCCGAGGCCGAGGGCGTACATGAGGAGTCTGTTCGCCAGTCTATTAAGCGGGGCCTTGAGCGCATGAAAAAAACTTTTTAATTTTTTTCATTTTCCCCACTTGGAAATGATGAAAAAATGTCTCGGTTTATGAGAGGAGGTTTTCTTCTCTCCGCAGATTAACAGGAGCGGCCCCGAGCATGATCCGGGGAGCCAGGCGGCGGGTGCGCTGTAACTTCTTCTCTGGAAGAACGAGCGAACAACACCAGCGCCGCAAATGGGCCGGGCCATCCCAGGGCCACGATCCGCAACAGGACAGGCTGGCCGCCTGTCCCTCCGGGCCGCCCTCTTGTCTGTGTGGGTGCGCCGCCCCGAGTAAAGTTGTCTTTGGACAGGTCAAGCAAATGAGGGCGGCGTTCCCTTATTTTTAGGAAAGTGAGGAACATTCGATGAATTATAATCCAAAATTGGCTGCTCTGCTTTCCGAGGCTTGGAGCAACGGCGCTTGTCGAGGCTATGTCATTATGGCGATGGAAAACTGTGATTTTTCCGAGAAAGACATCCGCCGTGTGATGGCGGAGCTTTATGAACTGTTCGACTTTCATACCTTGGCAGATGCCGAGGCGCATTATCAGAAAAGCCCCTACTGACTTCGAGACAAAGTGTCCCGAGGCGGAGTGAGGCAGGAGGGCGTCACCCTTGGCGGTGACGCCCTCCTGCGTTTCCCCACTGGACAGACGGGAGGCGGCTATCAATCAGAACGAAGGAGGTTTTGCTGTGAGATTAAATGCACAGGTACTGGATCAAATGAGGGGCGTTGACATCGGCGCAGTATCTCCCGAGGCCCTCCCCGATGTGAGTAATATGGCCTTTAATAATTCCCTTACCCGTGAGGAGCGCATCGTCCATTTTCTCCGGGCAGTCAAAAATCCCTACTGCTTTTGTATCGGCGGCGTGGGCGTAAAAATTGAATTTGCGGAAAGCGGGCCGTCCCTGCAGGACTCGCTGACAGGCTTTCTGCTCCGGCAAAAAAGCGGGCTGTGACTTCGGTTACGGCCCGTTGCTACTTCGAGACAAAGTGTCCCGAGGCGGAGGCATCGTTGTTGTCCCGCCCCGGCAGAGTTATAATATAAGTGTAATGTGATAGGGAAGGAGGAACAATGGCAAGAACAAAAAACAGAGGATTACAGCAGAGTTTCTCTCCCTCTTATACGATCCGCCGCTGGCGGCTGGGAGAATACATCCGGCTTTCCAAGGAGGATTTGAAAAAAGGCAAGGACGACAGCAACAGTGTAAAAAACCAGCGTGACCTGCTGAATGACTTTTACCAAAAGCATATTGAGGAATTTGAAAGCTATTCCGAATATGTGGATGATGGGCACACCGGGACGGATGCCAACCGTGAAAATTTCCAGCGGTTACTGGCCGATGTCATGAGCGGGAAAATCAACTGTGTTGTGGTAAAAGACCTTTCTCGGTTCGCAAGAAATTATAGTGATGCTGGCAGTCTGATTGACAACCTGTTTGTCCAGATGGGTGTCCGATTCATCAGTCTGGCGGAAAATGTAGACAGCTACCTCAACCCGGACAGCGTTTCCAGTATTATCGTTCCGATCACAAATGTAATGAACGATCAATACTGCTATCAGACCTCAAAGAAAATCCGGCAGGTATTTGATTACAAGCGGCGCAACGGCCAGTACATCGGCTCCTTTGCTCCCTATGGGTATATCAAAGACCCGAAGGACAAGCACCAACTGCTTGTCGATCCCGATGCCGCTGAGATTGTAAAGCTCATTTATGATATGACCTTAAAGGGAACAAGTCGGAGGGCTATCGTTTATCATCTGAACGATCACGGCATCCCCAGCCCGACAACCTACCGCAAAAATAAGGGCCTGCCTTATTCCTGCTCGGTATCCGACAATCCTATGTGGGGCGACAAGGCGGTGTCACTCATTCTCACAAACCCTATTTATACTGGCGACTTGGTACAAGGACGCCGCCGGGTGAAAAGCTACAAGGTACACGAGATTGAGGATGTGCCGGAGGAAGAATGGGTACGGGTGGCCGATACACACGAGGCCATCATAGACCGGGAAATTTTTGACCGGGTGCAGGCACTCTTAAAGCGTGATACTCGGACGGCTCCCCGGAAAAAGGAGCTCCATCTGTTCAGCGGTTTTCTCCGCTGTGCGGATTGTGGAAAGTCCGTTACCCGGAGCCAGAGCGGGAAAGATTACCGTTATCTCTGCTCTACTTATAAAAACCGCTCCCGGACAGCCTGCTCCCAACACGCAATCAAACATGAGAGGCTGGAGGCCGCCGTCCTGTTTGCTATCCGGCAACAGGTACATCTGGCGGTTTCCTATTCCGAGATTGTGGCCCGTATCAATTCGGCCCCAGTCAAAAAAAGCCAGTCTTTCCGACTGGACGATCTGATCTCCACAAAGGAACGGGAGCTGGCGAAAATTACCCGCTATAAGCAGTCCCTTTATCAAGACTGGAAAGACGGGGAAATTACCCAGCAGGACTACCGGGATATGAAAGCCGATTATGAACGGCAGATTGCATCCCTCTCGGATATACTCGCTCGGCTAACTTCCGAGCGGGCGGAACTGGCAAACGGCGTTGACAACGAACATCCCGCTCTGGTGGCCTTTATGAAACACCAGAACATTGAAGCACTCAACCGGGAAATTCTTATTGAACTTGTGGACTACATCAAGGTTTATGAAAACGGCAACATCAGCGTGAGATTCAAATTCGCTGACGAGCTCCGCAAAATTGCCGAGTACATTGAAATCAACACTACCGAAGATCCCGCCGTGGCGGGCTGAGGCCCGCTACACACCTTTCCGACAGCTTGTATTCCTAAAAAGAAACATTCATATGAGAGTTATTAAGGAACATAAAGAAATTATTTTAAAATATTTAATGAGTGCTTTGGACTATAGCTATATAGATAATAAAAATTTTATTATTGAATATAAGTTGATCGTTGATCAAATGAACAATATTTTTATGAGGTTTATAAAAAATAATATATTAGGAGTAAATCAAGATATTGAGTTGATAGATTCTATCAGAAAGTTGAATTATAAGGAGGCAGACCTGTTGGGTAGATATTTAAAATATTGTGGAATATAAAATATTTTGGAATAAAAACAAATAAATAATTATATTATGTACGAAACTATAATAAAAATATAAAAAATCATTATTTTACAAATTATCATATAAATTTGATTGAAAATCAAGCCGTTTAATTGTAATTTTGTATGTGTAAATACCGCCTTTGAAAGCTACACTAGCACGAAGTTTTAGCCGCAGGTCTGCAGAGTTTTAGTAGTACTTTCATGGACTATATTTCGACAGAAAACGACTTGTATGTTTATTGAAAATATGACATAATTATTTATACAATATGCTAAACAGGTGATTGTAGGAAGTGAGATTAAATGCGTGGCAAGAACAACAGAACAGAAAATCAAACTTCTTGTACTATATGATTTGCTCTGTAAGTATACGGATGCAGACCATCATTTGACGACAAACCAAATTGTCGAAATGCTGACAGAAAAAGGAATTGATGTATCAAGGAAAGTGATTCCGAGCGATATAGGATTCTTACTCAAAAGGGCAAGCGGTGGATATTGAGAAGTTTGTCACCGACTATCTCAAATATCAAATTGCTTATGATAATATTGCAGAGGAAGATGCGGGAAAGACTGCTTTTCTCGGAGACGGAAAAGCAAGTTTGTGTGTGTGGCGTGACGGAAAGCGAGTGCGAGCTGTTCGCCCGCCAACATCATTGTAATTGACAAGCATTTTGCTCAAAGTACAATGACGGCTCCACGCCGTTTCAAACTTGCTCACGAGGCAGGTCATATCATCATGGATGAGTGGAAATGCTGTTGGCGCGGCATTTCACAATGAGTTCGATGTGGAGCAAAATTATACCTTGCAGGAGCTTAGTAGCTTATTCAGTTTCAAGGAAACACAAGCAACCTCAATGGGTGTTTCCTTACTGATGCCGAAGACACTTGTAACAATCAGATCACAGAGCCTGAAAGGTAAGAAGCATATTCCCGTATATGGAAACAATGTCATGCTCGATGACGACCGCAAGATTATTTGCAATATGGCGGAGCATTTTATGGTATCATACAAGAGTATGTTTTACCGAATGAGAGACTTGAAGCTCTTTGAATACCGCCTTATTGATGAATACATCGACTTGAACTTGGGCGGAATAGGAGATGGTCTGCCTTGTTGACTACTCTGGTTGAACCTAAATTCCGGGTCCGTGAGATAAGTGAGGAGGTTCAAGCCAAGCTCACACTTTCACTTTCCGAGTGTGAGAACCAAACATTCAAAGAAATACGATGCGGATATTGTGATTTTCCCGTAGGAATTGTTTCCATCTCAAGCAACGGATATTTTTGGGTCAAATGTAAGAAATGCAAAGCCGAGTATCCGATCAATCTTGCTTATTACTACCGGGCAAGAGGATATAAACGCCCAGACCCATTTATCATTTCAATAAATACAACTGAATAACCACACTTTGTAGCGCGTAAGCGGAGCCGACGAAAGTTGAGACTACCCAAGCACCGTATGAAGGCGAGTAACAGAATCTAATTCTGTCTTGTTGTCATACGGTGCTTTTTTTGTTGCACTTTTGAACGCTTTGCTTGCCTTTATACGGCTGCTTTTATCCTTTCCGGCGCTTTCGCTTCGGAAAGGATTTTATATGTATCAATGGTAGCCGTATATAGCGGAGTACCCGTGATCCCTTGAATTTTGATTTTTCCCCGCCCATTAATCAATTTTCAAAATTCAAGGAGTCACAAAATGATAAACACAATTTATTTGGTAAAGAAAGATGTAAACAAGCCTTACAGCCAAGAGAATTGGCTGATGATGAATGTCAAGGAATTCAATGCATTTGTAAAGCCCCCCGATGCGAGAGGCAGATACTTTGCCGATGTTGGTGGGCATGAGTACGACGATATATGGTATATTGTCGAGTGTCCAAAGGAAAACGCTATAAAATGGCGTAAGGAATTTAACCGCCATTACTATCTCAAACGGACGGAGCGTGAAAGCGGCTATCAAACCGTTTCTTACCATAATCTTATGATCGAAGATGAAGAAATCAACGGCGAGGAACTTATCTCGGATATTGATGATGACTTTGCTGCAGAAATCATGCACAAGATTGACCTTAAAATATTAGAGCAGGCACTAAATACACTTTCGGACTCGGACTATGACCTTATATATGCATTATTTCTTGCCGAAATAACTGTGACTGAGCAGGAATACGCAGTTCTGCAAGGAATTACTCAACAGGCAATTCATAAGAGAAAAAGCAGAATTCTACAAACTTTGAAAAAGTTTTTTTGAAATCATAGGTTGTTATTTTACCGAAAAGTAAGCAACGAATAGTAGAAAGGCAAATCAAGAACCCTCACAATCTTTGAAAAGACAACTGAATATCCATTCATCAAGCATATTACTTGTGTTGTGTCCGTGAGTAACGGAGTTAGCCGAGTCCGAGGGTGCGCCATGATCTCTCTTATATAAAACAAGGGAGTGAGCGATAAACACCGACAGCGGAAGAACCGAGATTGCAATCGGCGGTGGCGATGACACGCATAAGGGACATTGATACTTCAGTAGCCTTAAGGCGCTGCCTGCGGAGTACCCGGGGGAGGTGAAATTCCTATGGAGTTAGGTTGCAGCCTAACCGCTTGATGACTTCCCAAGCCGACAGAATTTCTGCCGGTCGCACTCGGGGGCAGGGCAAATAGAGTGTTTACGGATTTCGGAAACTATGCAGAGTGCATGGGACATAGCACTCGCACCCGAATATCCCGATACATATTCTTTTACCTGCCCGATGGGAAGAAACCATACGGTTGTGGATATTCAGAAATCAAGACTACTTACGATAGGAGAACAGAAAATGAAAAGAAGAATCAAAGACATTGTAAATACCTGCCGTGAAACGGGAGATATCATGACTTTCACGGATTTCAAAATCTGCATCGACGGCATCTATTACCACTTGAGAGCATCCACCGGCTATCCCGATCTCAGCCGTGAATCTGAGAACCATCTGCGTATAGCAGACAACCTCTGTGCGACAATCTCGGATTGTTTCGATGACGAGAGAGACAATCTCGTTAATTGGTTCAAGGGTATACCTTGTAGCTTTTGTCATCCGGCTACGGGAAACGAAGTTCCAATCAAGGTACGCATGGACTACGAAGCTATTTACTGCTTTCTTGAATATTGTATGTTACTGAAACATCATAAGCCGATCAGTGATGAACTGTTCGACTATCTTGCATTTATCCTTTGCGAACCGTCAGAGGGATGATGACACCTCCTTTCACGGGGATCTGAAATGATCCCCACATACATAACCGACGAAGGTCGGAGAACATAGGAGGTCAATATGACAAAAGAAAAAGTTTATCGCGGAGATATTTTCCTTGCAGACCTCAATTCTGTCAAGGGCTCGGAGCAGGGAGGCAAACGCCCGGTCATCATCATTCAGAATGATGTAGGCAATCGACACAGTCCTACGGTTATCGTGGCGGCGGTAACAAGTCGATTTCTCAAAAAGAAATCGCTCCCCACGCATGTGCTACTTGAAAGTTGTGTTCTTGAAAAGAACTCGCAGGCACTCTTGGAACAGATCGGAACCATTGACAGATGCCGCTTGATTAGCAAGGTCGGCAGAGTAACCGAGGAGAATATGATGGAAATTGAAAAGGCTTTGATGGTAAGTCTTGCTTTAAGTTCCTAATTGCCTCCATGTAAAGGCGGCAAAATCCGGTATGATAACAGTATTTAAAAAGATGTAAATAAGGAAGCAAGTTGATATCTGCCTGATGAAGACAGGTAGATGCCTACATAGGCTTGCAATAAGCTAAATTCACAAAAGGAGAACACGCCAATGAGTGAAGATTTAAAAAAACAAAGTATCTATCTTGCTTCCGTCGATCTGCTTTGCCGTTTGCTTCGTGACGGCAAGTTTGACAGAGAAATGCTTGAACGCTTGAATCGCAAAAATGCAGAAACGATGAAGTGCAAAACGGTGAGCTTGGCATAAAAATCGCATCCTTGCGAGAAAAAACGGAAATCGGTAAAATTATAGCAGAAACGGAGGCGATAAATGATGATACAAAATCAGCAACTAAAACAAGTCAAAATTATCAACCCAACTATCGGGACGGAAGCAGAGAAGATCACCCGCATTGCGGCATATTGCCGTGTTTCCACGGATTCGGACGATCAGCTTAATTCTTTTTTCGCACAAGTGTCCTACTATAACGAACTGATTCGGTCACAAGAGAACGCAGAGCTTGTCGATATATGCCGATGAGGGCATCACCGGAACCTGCATGAGCAAACGCGATGATTTTCTACGACTTATTCGAGATTGTACCCTTGGTCGCATCGATAGAGTGTATGTCAAAAGCGTAACCCGATTTGCAAGAAACTCGCTTGAATGTCTTGAAACCATACGCAAGCTCAAGGAGTGCGGTGTCGGCGTTTTGTTTGAAAATGACAACCTCGATACCATGACTATGAACTCGGAGCTTATTCTCTATGTAAAGAGCATCTTTGCACAAAACGAAGCGTTAGCAGGAGCCAAGCGTGTATCTACCGCATACAGAATGAAGATGGAAAGCGGAATGTTTTTTACTTATTCCGCACCGCTTGGGTATCGATTTGTAGACGGCAAGCTCACGGTTGAGCCGGAGGAAGCGGAAACGATCAAAAGGATATTTGCCCTCTATCTGTCAGGTGTCAGTCTCAACGGTATTGCTGCTATGATGAACAGAGAGGCTGTAAGTGGTAAATCGCATTGGAGTGCAGTTACGGTCAAGTATATTCTTACCAATGAGAAATACATCGGCGACAGTATGACACAGAAAACCTATACACCGCAGATATTTCCTTTAAGAAGCAGACCGAATAAAGGTGAGCTTGATAAGTTCTATACAGAAAACACACATCCTGCTATTATAAATAAGGAAGATTTTAATGTGGCTCAAATGCTAATCAAGAAGAGAGCCGAACGAGAGAACGCACCCAACAAAGCGGCTGTTGACACAGATGATCGTGTGTGAGGAGTGCGGATGGTCGTATAAATATCGCGTTCAAAAAGGTATCGAATATTGGGTCTGCTCCCGAAAGGGAAACGCAGGCTATGAATGTTCGAGTCCCAATATTCCGCAGAAAAGCATTTACGATGCTTTCGTACAGATGTATAACAAGCTACGACAGTTTGAACATGAGGTTTTGGATACATCACTCACGATGCTTCGGGAACTGCGAAACAAATTGATTTTCGAGAACAGTGAGATACGGCAGATCGATATACGATTTATTCCTTGATGGAAAGAGCTTTGTTATGATAGCCAAGTATCTGTCGGAGCAAGAAATTTTGACATACAGCGGCAAGCCCACTTGGACTCAATCTCGCGTGAAAGAGATATTGACCAATGAAAAATATGCGGGCGACCTGCTTTTGCAAAAGACTTATATTGAGGACACAATTTCAAAAAAATCGAGAGTCAATAACGGGGAGCTTGCGAAGTATCTGATTACGAATAATCATCCTGCCATTATTGACCGCGATACTTTCAATTTGGTACAGGCTGAAATTGCAGCAAGATCGAATAAACACAAAAAGTCAGAGCTTGGAATTACCGGACAGGGAAAGTACAGTGCAAAATATGCCTTGTCCGAGGTTCTTATTTGCGGATGTTGCGGCTCTCATTACAGAAGAACCGGAAAGAATGTTCGCGGCAAGGTCGTTCACACTTGGAGATGCATCGGAAGGATTGAGCATCGGTGCAAGGATGCTGTAGGTGTTGAAGAAAACAGATTACATACGGCAATCTGCAAATGTTTATCCGAGATGATGTCAAACAGAGAAGCGGTCGTTTCGCTTTGCCGCACCAATTTACAGTATGCCATCACAGGCGACACAAAAATACTTGATGCGTATGCCATTGAAAATCAGATCTCGTTGTATCAAGATGAGATTGATGTGCTGATGGAACAGGAGGAAAAAACGGGCGGAGATCCCGAAAGATTTGAAAAGGCGACTATCGCTCTATATGAAAAAATCGGTGTTTTGCGTGAACAGTTGCGCTTGGCTCAAAAGCAGGCAGACTCAAGTGACACGGTAAACGCCGAAACGGATAGATTTTTGAAAGCAATCGAGGAATACGGTGATGAGGATTTCACCGAGTTCAGCGACATTGTTGTACGGAGGCTGATCGAATGTATTCGTGTGATGCCGGACAGAAGCATTGAAGTTGTACTCAAGGGTGGAATGAAGGGGAATATTACGTACTGATGTTGACTTGCAATATATACGAGATGCAAGCAATATTTGCAAATGATGTTCTCCTCAAATCACGGTAAGCTCATTGCTTTTTTCAATTATATGTGGTATAATATTTTTCATAAATAGCGACGTTTGGGTTCGAGTCCAACTTCAATTTTGGTCGAGGGTTCAAAATTGTAAGAGGAACACAAAAGGAAAGAGTCGTCCGGTGGACGGCTCTTTCCTTTTGCATTTCTAAAAGAATCAAAGTTATGTCCCTGCTAACACGGCTGCATACCGGACAATGTGGACCGGAGCTGCCCGGTAAACGTTTTTTTAAGTTTTTGGATGGGATCATACAAAAAGCCGCACTTGTCATTCAAGGTAAGCGCGGTACATTAGTAAAGATGATGAGATCATTGTGAAAAACATTGCAATTTTTTGGTTGCTATGGTATAATGAATTTGATCTTAATATGTATGCGATTCAAAATTCAGGTGCGAGAAGTGGGACAGTGATTATATCTTTTGAAACTAACGCTGCTTTTGGACCTGATCATGGTATTACTAATGCTAGAGTTATTAAATATCTACCGGTAAGATCAGTTTTTCCTGGACCAATCCACGTTCAAAATATAAGAGTTGTAGGATAATATATTATGAAGAAAATTAGCATAAAAAATTTTTCTGGTTACTTTAATATTGAATCAAAATTTTATAGAGTGAATTGCACATGTGATGATTGTTCTATGGATATGTATGAAGGGCTTAATATTATCGCAGGAGACATAGACTCAGAGAGGAGCGGAATTTCTTATACTTTATCATTGTACTATTTCCTAACTCTCAAATTTTAGTTGATGATGCTGCTTGTGATTTTAAGGAAATTTGTAATAAAAGTTGTTATGTGGACGAAAATTATCCTCTCTTTAACAATAAAAGGTCTATAGAAAAAAACGTGGAATTTGCTTTAAAAAAATCCAAACTTAATCTTTCAAGCAGTGACATTAAACAATTATTTGAAATTAGTGACGTATATTTTAAGCTCTCCCTTGGTAAAACAGGTAATGAACGTTTAAGATGTATGTCAGCAATAGGATATGCATATGGCAAAAATGTGTTTTGTTTTCCTTGGATAAGTAAAAAGCATATGGAATATTACGCTCGTAATATATTTAGATTGTTAGATATTTTGTCTGATCAACATAAATTTATAATTTTACCAACAAATTATACATTGCGAACTTAACAGGAATGAGTATTGCCGGTGAGAAGAAATAGCTTTATGAGATTGTTTTGTATTACCAAGCATGGCATGGGCACAATTGGACAATACTCACATTATCATGTAAGAGGCAGAAATTTATTTGGATATTATAAACATTTTCATGTTTGGTATGGCGTTAAACATTGAGGTAATAGAATGAAATTTACATATTATGATAGCGATATATTTACTGGAGAAGGGGACTTTGATATAACCGGAAGTGATTATGAAGAGTTGTTGAATCTTTGTTTTAAGTATAGCGATGTTATGTCATTTTTAATTTATGATTCTAACACTTCTTATCTCAAGAACTTAGAAAAATTCAAAATAAGAAGACCGCAAAGTATCACAGGCTCTTTTGAGGAGCAGCGGACGATAGAAAATTCTGTGCCACCCTGTTATCAGTATTATAAAGCGTGTGAAGGACTGAAAACGCTGATGCGGACCATCTCGGGCAGTATATTTCAATTTGTTCATGCATGGGGATATACAAACCCGGAAGATCCGACATTTTATCGTGCGGACGGGAGTGTTTTCTTTTATTTGATTGGTCATGCAGGGGAATGCTCCTTTTTGCCCAGAGATAACGAAGATATCAGTAAAATTTTGTCTATGGGTCATTGGGTAGTTGACAGCTATCCTTATCTCGGTAAGCCGGGATAGTATTATCAAAATGAGTAATATCATATAGCAATCAGTTGTTATACATAAGGGGATGGGAGGGACTCCCACCCCCCTTATGCGAAATGATATGGAAGCTAATATAGGCTTGCTTGACAGGCTGACATCGTACAATGGAACGGCAATCACCTGCGATAATATCGGCAATCCTTTGTCATACAATAACGGAAGTGCCTATACGTTCACATGGCAGAATGGCAGAGAGTTGGCGGCAGTTACCAAGGGCGGGGTGACAACAAGCTATCAGTACGGTGCGGACGGGCTTCGCACACAGAAGACTTATGGCAGCACAACCTATAGCTATTACTATTCTGACGGAAGACTGATACGTCAGACATGGGGAACGCACTACATTGATTTTCTGTATGACGAGAGCGGTACGGTATATTCTATTGTCAACGACGGAACACAGTATTACTTTGTGAAGAATCTGCAGGGTGATGTCGTACAAATTCGCAGCATTTATGGAACTGTAGTGGTCGAGTATACCTATGACGCATGGGGAAATGTGCTGTCAATGACAGGTATGTATGCAGATACACTTGGCGTCAATAATCCGATAAGATACCGCGGCTACTATTATGATTATGAAACGGGCTTCTATTATTTGCAGAGCAGATACTATGATCCGAAGCTTCTGGTGCGAACGGGACATTTATTGGGTATACCGATCTTGGAGTAAGAAATAGATTGAGGAAAGCTCATGATAATATCTAGGAAGCATAAAAATTGAGATTTAATGAATTGGTAGAATATATACAAGGAGATATCCAAGATAATGAAAACAAAGCCTGAATATTCTCAGTTTATTTTCGATCTAAATAATGGAATAATTTTAGAGTTCGCATTTGAGGTAGAAGGATATGCGCATTATTCAGAATGTAGGATATATCTCACTCATGAAATATCTAAATTGGGAAATATATTGACGTTTATTAATGTTCAATTAACAAAAGATGGAAGTGAAAGCGTTAGTTTTTATAAGAAATTTAATGAATCTTATAAATTATTTTATATGGGAAGAAAAGGTTCATACACTTTAAAACAAGTATGGAATAAAATTCAAGTTCATGATATTGTTTTCAAAACAGCCAATGGATGAATGCTTAAAAGGTATACACTAACAATAAAAAGCAAACCTGACTCGAATGAACGAAAAGGTTAAGCTCTGAATTTAACAAAAGATTGTCAGAAAAATAATGGGTGGATAAGGAGAATAGCAATGAAGAAATATTTTTATGACTTGTGGTTTGTATATGGAAATAATAATCAAGAAAATTTTCACATTGGCTATTTTTCAACTATAAAAAAAGTTAGAGAAATAATTGACGTGTTAAAAAATAAGCCGGGGTTTCAAGGTTATTCGGCCAGCGCTTTCCAATACAAAAGGCTTGGAGTGGAGTTCCCCGATAATATAATAAGTGAAAGTCCTATTTCTCTATTTGTTCCTTCGCATGAATATGATGATGAAAATTGTATAACTCATTGGATTATATTTGGAGTTTTTTCTACAAGAGCACAAGCCGAACAAGAAATAGAAATGCAAAAAAAGAAAAAGTCATATCAAAATAGGGAGGAAGTTTTTCTAATTGCAGAGTGGATTGTAGACAAAAGCATTGAATGGAAAGAAGGCTTTGTAAGCACTTGAATCATACTTTATACTGCGATCGCATTTCAAAAAGCCGCTTTAATGTTCAAGGTATGAGGTACAATCCGTTCACATACAAAGGTTACTATTATGACAGTGTATACTTATCTGAACAGCCGGTACTATGACAGCAATACGGGACGGCTCGCGTATTGTTTTTTGGGGATAGGTCTTGGCGTCTAATTTGATTGGAGGGGAACTGTTATGATAAAGAAAAGCTTTAAAGCATTTGTTATTATGACCATGATTATTGTGTTTATTATGTTCATGGTAATTGGTATATTGTATGTTGTTGATCAAATTGTTGGTTTTGATAATACTGCCTATGAAGAGCTGTATCGAGAAATAACGGAGAAGGAGATATGTTCTTCAAAAAACGTATATTCCGCTTTTAAAAAATCCTTCAAGGGTTCAGGTAATCCCTCTCACTCAGATAGAGATTACGATGTTGAGTTGTTGGATCATGTAAAAGTTTCTATTGGAAGATTCGACGGGTTGTTGACAGTCAGTCGCAGCTTGGTTGAACATAAAAAAATATCTATCACAATATCAAGCGCCGTAAAATCCGGAGAACTTCGGATTTTTCTTATAAAAAACGATTCGGAGATTTTAGAAGAAATTTTACCGAATGAAGAAGTTTCACTGGAATATATATCTGACGGAACCGATACCTATACGGTCAAAATTCTTGGGCTTTCGGCGGACATGGAAATAGAAATCAATCGGGTAATAAGCTAAGCAGAATTTGTTTTTTGGAATCCATTCGGCTCATTATGAGAGTTTTGGATCTTTAGATAGAAAATCCTTTTTGCGACGTTGACACATCCATTTTGGGTGCCACAGAAGGGATGGACAGACGCGATACGAGACAGATTGCAGTTTCTTAACGGCGAGTATGTAACAGTGCAGCATGAGCTGCTGGAAAGTCCTGTAACAGTATACAACTTCGAGGTCGAAGGTTTTCATACGTACTTTGTTGGCAGTACCAGTGTATTGGTGCATAATAGGTGTGGGGATGAATGGAGTACAATATGAGAATCATCAAGTGCTGTTAATAAAACAAAAGGACTGAGTACAAGTCAATATCAAAATTATGAAAATATTTTAACTAAATTGGCAAAAGGAGACATGAGCGGCTTGAATGTACATGTGTCAAAGTGGGGTTATTTTTCTGCGGATATTCCGGGATTTGGAAAGGGGCGCGGAATGGGCAGAATTTTATATGATATAAAAAATGGAATTATTGATATAATAGATGTAACATTAAAGCATTTTGGATGATTTTTTGAATGTTTACGGCAATTATTTCGTAAATTGTCGTGAACAAGAAGTGAGGTTGAAATGAATCACATATTATTAGAACTATATTGTTTAAAAGAAGATGGTGAAGTTTGTTGTTCAAATATTAAAGGACCTAATTATTTGTGCTTGAAAAATAATTGCAAATTTTTAGATTATACAACTTGTGAAAACACATTTTGTTATATAAATGAAAAAAGTGAAATGGAAGAAGGAATATCATTTGGTGGCGAGATGATAAAAAATAATGTTAATGAAGATGTTGATAATTGGAAAAAAATATCGTTGAAAAAAATAGAAGAAGGATATATGGAGTACATGAATAATTCACATTAAAATGTGTAATTAATTTGTTCACATAACAGCCAATGGGCCGATACTTGTTTTGAGTATCGGTCTTTTGTCTAACTAAATTCACATGGAAATTTTCTTTATCGCTCATATAAAATTTTGAAGAATCTTAAATTCTGTATTGACAAAATCCTTCTAATATGGTATGATTTTCGCAGAGGTTAGTTTAAACTAACTTTGCGATAAAAAACACTTTAACTTAGCAAGGCCGGCGAACTTCGGCTGTAACGAAAGGAAATACATATGAGTGTTGTAATTGTTGGCGGCAATGAAAGAATGGAATGGCAATATGAGAGCATCTGCAAAGAATACGGTTATAAAGCGAAAATTTACACAAAAGAGAACGGCTCTTTCAAAAAGAAGCTTGGATGTCCGGATCTTTTAATCCTGTTCACCAATACGGTATCCCATAAAATGGTGACGAGCGCGTTGCAGGAGGCGAAGAGAAGCAACATTCCGGTGGCGAGGATTCATACAAGCAGTGCCTCTGCTCTGCATTCCGTGCTGACCGCTCACGCCGGCGCGTGAGGTATTGCGGACTTTTTCGGATAAAATTTTTAAAAATAAAAATATTCCGCTTTTCGGCGGAATATTTTTATTTGGACTCTTTTTTCAAATGAACATGATTTTTTATCGCTGTGAAGCTTTCTTCGCTGATGACATGCTCCATACGGCAGGCATCATCGACGGCAACGGCCGGATTGACACCGAGGGAAATCAGCCAATCGGATATAAATGTGTGGCGTTCATACATCTTTTCCGCGATTTTCCTGCCTGATTCAAGCAGTGTGATGAAGCCGCCCGAATCCATTTCGATATATCCGTTTTCTCTGAGATTTTTCATGGCGATGCTGACGCTCGGCTTGGTGTAATCGAGTTCATTTACAATATCGATGGAACGGACCGAGCCGTTTCTCTTTTGGAGAATCAATATCGTTTCCAGATAATTTTCAGCGGATTCCATTATTTTCATGACTTCACCCTCTTTCACAAAATTGGTATTTTTGATGAAGTATATCATAACAAAATAAAATATTCAATAAATTTTTTGTAAATTCAAAAAAGGACTTGACAATTTAGTTTGCTTGTGCTAACATATGAAGCGGTTAGATAGTGCTAACTTTGGGATAAAAACAATATGAAAGTAGAAAGCGGAAAGGAAGGATAACATGATGCCGCTTATGCTTGCCGAGCTCGGTGAAGAAAATATCATAAAAAAAGTAGGCGGAAACCCTGAGGTGAAAAAACATTTGGAGGACCTCGGCTTTGTGCCTGGGGGGACTGTCACGGTGGTTTCCACAATCGGCGGAAATCTGATTGTAAGCATTAAAGAATCGCGTATCGCTATCAGCAAGGAGATGGCAAGCAAAATTATGGTTTGATTACCCCATAAACGCGAAGCATTTATGTTGAAATAAAATAGAAAAAAGCTAATTTCCAAAAGGGTATGGATCGTTCGGAGTTTGAGCTGATATCGGCATTTTAACAGTATTGAAAATCATGGCGAGAGCCATTTGATAGAATAGTAAGGAGGAAAATTTTCGATGAAAACCTTGAAGCAGGCAAAAGTCGGTGAAACAGTAAAGGTCGTAAAGCTTCATGGCGAGGGCGCAGTCAAAAGGCGGATCATGGATATGGGAATCACCAAAGGCGTTGATGTATATGTACGCAAGGTAGCGCCGCTCGGTGATCCGATCGAAGTGACGGTCAGAGATTATGAGCTCTCGATCCGGAAAGCTGACGCAGATATGATCGAGGTGGAATAAACGTATCATAACGGGACGAGATCCCGCATTTATAAGAAGCTGGGTTAGATCAAACTAACTTTGAGAAGGAGAACGGCAATGGATCAAAAGCAAATCAAGATTGCCCTTGCGGGCAATCCGAACAGCGGAAAAACGACGCTGTTCAATGCGCTGACCGGTTCCAATCAATTTGTGGGAAACTGGCCGGGCGTCACGGTTGAGAAAAAGGAAGGCAAGCTGAAAAAACATGACGGCGTTATCATCATGGACCTTCCGGGTATCTACTCTTTGTCCCCGTATACACTCGAGGAGGTCGTGGCGAGAAATTACCTGATCGGAGAGCGTCCGGATGCGATTTTAAACATCGTGGACGGAACCAATTTGGAAAGAAACCTGTATCTTACGACGCAGCTGACGGAGCTTGGCATCCCGGTTGTGGTCGCCGTCAACATGATGGATGTAGTAGACAAAAACGGCGATAAAATCAATATCGCGGAGCTTTCGCGTCAGCTTGGCTGCAAGGTAGTGGAGATTTCGGCCTTGAAAGGCACCGGAACCATGGAAGCCGCAGAGGAAGCGGTGACAGCGGCGAAAACCACCAAAACCGTTCCACAGCATAGTTTTTCCGGCGTGGTTGAGCATGCGATTGCACATATCGAGGAAGCGGCTGTACATAATATGCCGGCAGAACAGCAGCGCTGGTACGCCATCAAGATTTTTGAGCGCGACGAAAAGGTGCTGGCATCCCTGAATCTGCCGAAAGAGACGCTCGATCATATCGAGGAGGACATCAAGGCGGCGGAAAAGGAGCTCGACGATGATGCGGAAAGCATCATCACCAACGAGAGATACGTCTATATCGCTTCCGTTATGAAGAGCTGCTATAAGAAAAAGAAAGCCGAAAAGCTTTCCGTATCCGATAAAATCGACCGGGTTGTGACCAATCGCTGGGCGGCACTTCCGATCTTTGCCGTCATCATGTTTATCGTTTATTTTGTCTCCGTTACGACGGTCGGCGGATTTGCAACCGACTGGGCGAACGACGGCGTGTTCGGCGACGGCTGGCACCTGCTCGGTATCGGAGATTCCGCGGCGGCGGATGCGGCGGATGCGTATACGGATGCCATGAATGCGGTAAATGCTTTTGTCGATCTGGATACGGAGGCCGATGATTTTGATGCGGCAGCCGCATTGGAAGCATTGAAAGCTTTCAAGCCCTCCTCCGACAACGCGACCGGCACGATCACCGTCGAGGATGAGGAAACCCTCGCGGAAACCGACATGACGGTTTACTATTCCTCTGTTCCCGAAGCGGAAAAGAAAAATGAAGAGGTTATTCAGACAACATATCTTGAAGCGGTTGCCTATTTTGAGGAGAATGGCTTTGAGGAGCCGGATCCCGCCGATTACGGTGTATGGGTGCCCGGCATCCCTGTTCTTGTCGAAAGCGGACTTGACGCCATCAACTGTGCGGATTGGCTCAAAGGTCTCATTCTGGACGGTATCGTCGCCGGTGTCGGCGCGGTGCTCGGATTTGTTCCTCAGGTTCTCATTCTGTTCATCTTCCTTGCTTTCCTCGAATCCTGCGGTTACATGGCGCGTATCGCCTTTGTGATGGACCGTATTTTCCGTAGATTCGGTCTTTCGGGAAAATCCTTTATTCCGATTCTGATCGGTACCGGCTGCGGTATCCCCGGAATCATGGCGTCCCGTACCATTGAAAACGAACGTGACCGCCGTATGACGGTCATGACGACAACCTTTATCCCCTGCGGTGCAAAGCTGCCCTTTATTGCCATGATCGCCGGCGCGATTTTCGGAGGCTCTCCGTGGATTGCTCCTGCCGCATATTTCATCGGTATGGCGGCTATCATCTGCTCCGGTATTATCCTGAAGAAAACCAAGATGTTCTCCGGTGATCCTGCACCTTTCGTTATGGAGCTTCCTGCGTATCACCTGCCGACGGTCGGCAACGTGCTGCGCAGCATGTGGGAGCGCGGCTGGTCCTTTATCAAAAAGGCCGGAACCATCATTCTTCTGTCTACCATCGTGATTTGGTTCACGACTTACTTCGGCGTTGTGGACGGTACATTCCGTATGCTTGCCGAGGATGAAATCGATAAGAGCATTCTCGCGGTGATCGGAAATGCAATCGCGTGGATCTTCATTCCGCTCGGCTGGGGCAACTGGCAGGCGGCTGTGGCTTCGGTCACGGGACTTGTTGCAAAAGAAAACATCGTCGGAACGCTCGGTATTCTTTACAGCACCGGCACAGCTTCGGTATACAGCAACATTGCCGCCGCTTTCACGGCGATCAGCGGTTTCTCTTTCCTTGTATTCAACCTGCTCTGCGCGCCGTGCTTTGCGGCTATGGGTGCTATCAAGAGAGAAATGAACAGCGCAAAATGGACGTGGTTTGCCATCGGCTATCAGTGCCTGTTTGCCTATGCTGTGGCGCTCGTCATTTACCAGCTCGGTACGCTCTTTACCGGAACCGGCAACGTATTCGGAGCCATCGTCGCCTTTGCGCTTGTCGCGCTCTTCATCTACATGCTTGTTCGTCCTTACAAGGAAAAGAACAAACTGGATGTCAAGGTCAAGGTCTGATTATAGAAAGAAGGGAAAATCATGATCACGTTCCTTCAAAATAACTGGGGAACCATTCTCGTCATTCTCGTTTTGACTGTCATTGTCACGCTGATCGCAGTGAAGCTTGTGCGGGATAAGAAAAAAGGGAAGACCTCCTGTGGATGCGGTTGTGAGAATTGTCCTTCAAAAGGCATGTGCCATAAAAAATAAACAAGACGGAAAAGGTCTGATGCATTCATGCGTCAGACCTTTTTGCACTGAGGAGGGCACCGGAAAATGTTTCGCTCGTATGTTGACTTTATGGGTCGGTTACGTTATAATAATTCCGCAAGCGCACGATACTTTCAAAAAATAAAATGCGGAAGAAATCCTCTTCCGAGGAATATGGTCTGATTCTATTGTCAGGTAGGGCATACCGATTATACGGAGAAAGGAACTGTCTACATGGAAAACGATGCGATGCGGATCCCTTGCGACGGCTTTGCAATAAACCTGCGCAAGGATTCGTTTGATATTTTTGTCGGCGACACACATTTTTTCACGGTATCTCCTGTCAGTGCGGTTTCGACAAAGGACAAGGACGACGAGGACGATGCGGATTTTCTCCGTTTGGACGTTTCCTATGAAAATGACGCCGTAATCGCCTGATGGACATCGAAAAGCTGCCTTTGGGAGCGGAAGGAATATCTTCTGCGGATTGAGAAAGCTTTTTTTTATTATTCCGTCCGCGTTTACGGAAACGAGCGTCCGCATCATATCGACTATTTCTGCGGCACACTTTTGGCCGGCAAGCCGGGGATTCTGTATGACACATCGGCATATCTGTTTTTGTAGCCGCGCCTTGGGACGGAAACCCGTATGTATTCCATGGCGGAGGACAATACAATTTCCATGCAGCTGATGTGCCGCCGCCTCTTTGTTTTCCGTTTCATACCGAGGAGGATTGCGGCTGGTTTGGCATCGGCCTTACGGCGGAAAACGGAAGCTATCACTTTGACGGCTTTTCCTATCGCAATATGAAGGGACGCGCTCGCTTTTCCGCGGATTTATACGGCGGGGCGCAGGCGGGCGGCGAATGGCGCTCTCCCGGGATTCTCGGATGCCCCGGCACGGACGAATGGGCAGTGCTCTGCGCCTACGCCGCATGGCACTATCAAAACGGATGCCATCCGACGGGCAGAACTCCCGCGCGCTGGTGGTACGGGCCGCTTTTCTGCGGCTGGGGTGAGCAGGCGATTCTCAAATGGAAATATCACACGGATATATACGGCGCCGCATCGGAGACCGTATATAACGATATGTCGGAGCATCTCGACAGGCTGGGACTGCGTCCCACCGCCATCATTATCGACGACAAATGGCAGAAGGAATACGGCACGTTTCTGCCGGATCCTGAAAAATGGCCGAATTTGAGGAGCTTTGCGGATAGGGAACATGCCAAAGGCAGGCGGGTTCTGCTGTGGTATCGGTGCTGGTCGCCCGAGGGGCTGCCCGCCGACGAATGTATCGTAAAGGACGGTGTGCCGGCCGCCGGCGATCCGACCAATCCCCGCTATATCGAACGGGTCAAGAACACCGTTCATACCTTGCTGTCGGATGATGCCGATGGCTTCGGGTGCGACGGCTTTAAAATCGATTTTGCCGATTGGGTCCCGACGGGGGAGGGACTTGTGACATATGAGCCAGGTGTCTATGGCATTGAGCTTGTGAAGCGGCTGCTTCGGCTGATCTATGACGCCGCGAAGGCCGCGAAGCCGGACGCTCTTGTCAGCGCGAGCGGCTGTCATCCGTATTTTGCGGATGTCATGGATATGGCGAGGCTCCACGATTATGACGCGCGGCAGCGCTGCGTCAAAAGCAGTATGTCGTTTAGGGCGAGGCTCTATCGGACGATGCTGCCGGAGGCGCTCATCGATACGGATTTCCCGGCCTTTTCGGGACGGGACGAATCGGTGCGCTATCTGCGGTTCGCACCGAAGCTCGGTGTGCCGGACCTATACCGTCTTTCCAATACCGATGAATGCGTGTTGACGGACGGCGACTGGGAAGAAGTGAGAGCCGTTTGGGACGGATATGAACAGGAAATCCGTTCAAAATTTGATTGATTATAATTCCGTTGCTACGGAATAGGAGGTAATTTTATGCCAAAAATGCAGCCTGAAATTGTTTCGAGTCCGGTGATACACCGCTATAACGGCGGAGCGCCTGTCCTTTCCAAGAAGGATATTCCCTATGAGGCGGAATGTATCTATAATGCCGGTGTTGCGAAATTCGGCGGGAAATACGTCATGGTGTTCCGCGACGACTTTGAGCGCGCGCCGTGGGGCGGATGCCGTCATATCGTAATCGGCGTTGCGACAAGCGACGACGGCAAGCACTGGGATGTGAGAAAGACGCCGTTTATGACGCCGGAGACCCTGAACGATCCCGATGTGCTGCGTGTCTATGATCCGAGACTGACCGTCATGGACGGGCGCTGCTATATCTGCTTTGCCGTGGATACGAAGCACGGTCTGCGCGGCGGCATCGCCGTCACGGACGATTTTGAAAAGGTCGAGATTTTGTCGCTTACCGTTCCGGATAACCGCAATATGGTGCTGTTTCCGGAGAAAATCGGTGGCCGCTATGTCAGATTGGAGCGCCCGATGCCGATCTATTCGAGAAACGGAAAGGACCGCTTCGATATTTGGCTTTCCGAATCTCCCGACCTGCGCTTTTGGGGCAATTCAAGGCTTGTCATGGGTGTGGAGCAGGTCCCGTTTGCCAATGACAAGATCGGACCCGGCGCACCTCCCGTCAAAACGGAAAAGGGATGGCTGACGCTGTTCCATGCCGTCCACCGCGATCCCGAGCGCGGCAAGCACGGCTGGGAGGAAAAATGGACGAAATGCTATCATGCCGGCATTATGCTGCTGGATCTTGCGGATCCGTCGAAAATCATCGGCATGTCGGAGGTGCCGCTCATCGCGCCGGAAACGGTATGGGAAACCGAGGAGGGAATGCGGACGAACGTCATTTTCCCCGGCGGCATGATTTTGGAGGAGAGCGGCGAGGTGAAAATCTACTATGGCGCGTCGGATACGGTCGAATGCTTGGCGACGGCGGATGTGAACGACCTTTTGTCGCTCGTTGTGAAATAAAAAGCGTTTTGCCGACTATCGAACATTTGGGGAATGAAAAAGAATACGGAGCCGGAAGGCTCCGTATTCTTGTGAGAAATCAGGTTTTCAGCTGTGGCGCTTTCGGTTCTCTGACGAGACCGGAGAGCCATGTCATGTCTTCCTTGGTGAGGCCCTGCGTGGTCCTGAGAAGAATGACGTAGAAAATCAGAGAAAGCAGAATCCCGACGACCGTGACCGCGGCATAGCTTGCGGAGGCCGGAAAGCTGAGCTTCATGATGAGCGAGGAAAGGGAAGTCGCGCCGATGATGCAGACGACGGGGGAAAGCACTGCGCGGCAGAGCGGAATTTTGGCGTCGGTCACCATGAGCAGCCGGTTCAGACTGAACGCGAGATTGACGAGCTCGGTGAGAAATACGCAGATTACGTAGCCGTATATGCCGATCTTCGGCATCAGCGTCCAAACGAGGAGCACGCTCATCGAGGCGTCGATGATGTTGTATATCATCGAGTTGAACTGCTGCCCAAGCCCTTTGAGCATGCCGTCGACGGTCGTATCAAGGTACATGACGGGGATGAGGGATGCGAATATCCCGATATACTTTGCGGCCTCCTCACTTCCGTATACCAAAAGACCGATGGGCTTTGCAAAGCAGAGGAAGATTCCGGCGGTGCCGATGCCGAAAAACAGAGCGAAGCATAGCGCGCGCCGCACGATATAGCAGATGTGGCGGTTTCCGCGAACTTCTCCGTATTGCGCCGCAAGCTCGGAAAGCTCCGGCACGATCAGCCCCGCAAAGGTGGAGCATACGGCGGACGGAAACAGAATGAGCGGAAATACCATTCCGTGAATTGTGCCGTAGGAGGCGAGCGCCGTCTGATAGTCCGAACCGTGGCGGCGCAGGCCGATCGGAATGAGGATATGCTCAATGGTGACAAGTCCGGAGCGAAGATACGACGAAAGGGCGATCGGAAGCGAAATGGAGAGCATTCTTTTTCGCATATCCGGACTTTTTTTGCCCTCATCGGCTTTGATGTGACGTTTTTTGTCTATGATATAAAACAGCAGGAGATAAAAGAAGGAAAGCGCCTCGGATGCCGCGGTCCCGACGACGAGCGCGAGGCAGGCGTATTCCGTTCCGCGCGGCGCGATGGCGGCAAGCAGGCTTACCGTGATGAAGATTTTGACGAATTGTTCGGTGATGCTGGCGGAGGCGCTTTTATAGACGCGTCTGACGGCGTTGAAATATCCGCTGAAAATATTGGAGAGCGCAATAAACGGAAGCGCTATGGCGAGCACGCGCAGCGAAAGATAGGTGCGTGCGTCGCGCAGGATATGGGTGGAAATGAAATCCGCGCCGAAAAAGAGCAGCACGGCGGCGGAGCAGCCGAAGACGAGCGCATAACCGACGCAGCTCTTGACCGCCTGAACCGCGCCCGCGCCGTTGTCATGTCCCAGCTCCTCTGAAACGAGCCTTGTGACGGCGAGACTGATGCCGGAGGTTGCGAGGGTTACGGCGAACATATACACGCTTGAAATGAGGGAAAAAAGCCCCATTCCCTCGGCGCCGATTTTGTTGGAAACATATGCGCTGAAAATCACGGATATGCTTCTCATAAAAATGGTGGTCCCGCCGAGGATAAGCGCATTTATGACAAAACGTTTCAATCTTTTCATTGGATATCCCGATTCTGCCGGCTGCCGGCTGTAAATTTGCGTGAATACCGCGGGGGTTCCTTGAACAAGGAACGGCTGCGCGTGAAAAAAGAGGGCGCCGTTCTCCTGTTTCCGAATCGGCGCAAAGCTTTATGAAGCATCGTCTGCCGATACGCGGGGATTCGGTGCTTGCTATAAAAATATATTCATTGTTCGGTTTTGCTATTCCAAAGGAGGTTGTGATTGTGGAAAAAACGGATAAAAGAAAAAGGAGCAGAGAGATTCTGACAGATATCGGATTTCTTTTTGTGAGCGGGATTCTTTTCGGCATGGCGTACAATATGTTTCTCGTTCCGGGCGGAATTTTTATCGGCGGAGCCGGCGGTCTTGCCACAGTATTGAATATTTTATACGGTCTTCCGACCGGTACGATGATTTTGGTAATCAATGTCCCTTTGGTGCTGCTGTTTCTGCATTTTTACGGCTTCCGTGCGAGCATTAAGGGTATCATCGGAATTGTCGTTTCGTCCGTATTTGTCGATGTGACGGCGTGGCTCGGAATCTTCAAGCCCGCCTTTCCGAATCCGGAGGAAAACTCGCTTTTATATGCGATTTTCGGCGGCATCGTCGTCGGTGCGGCGGTCGGACTGATGTTTGCCAGAGGCTATACGACGGGAGGCTCGGACCTTGCGGCGCTGCTGATCAAGCTGAAATTCGGAAGACTGCCGACATCGAAGCTGATTCTCGTCATCGACGCTGCCGTTGTGATTGTGTCGGCGGTTGCGACGCGGAGCTATGTTGCGATTTTCTTCTCGTTTATCGCGATTTTTATGTCGTCGAACGCCTTGGAGATCGTGACCGGAGGCTTTGAAAAAACGCGGCTTGCGTATATCTTTTCCGCGCAGTATGAGAAGGTTGCCGACGCGCTGACAAAGGATTTGGAGCGCGGGGTCACGGTGCTCGACGGAATGGGCTGGTATACGAAGGAGAGCAAGAAGGTCATTTTATGCGTGGTGAAGAAAAATGAGATTTATTCGCTGAAAACGCTGGTGCGGACAATCGATCCCGCGGCTTTTATGATTTTCGGGGAAGCGACGGAAACCATCGGAGAGGGCTTCAAGGAGGGGCTTGGGGACGTTGCAATCGAGCCGAGGACGCGCGGGAAAAAATCCGGCGGCAAGGAGAAACGGCAAGAATAGGTGAATGGCTTAAAATGAAAAGGCGGAGCCGGATGAGCCGGCTCCGCCTTTTGCGGTTTTATATTGGATTTCAGGGGAAGCTTCTTAATTGGTTTTCGTGGAGAATCGGATTTTCTGCGCACTTGTCACAGCGTCATGTCGATTTTTTCGATGAGGTCGGCGAGTGCGCCGTCCTTGCAGTGACAAACGTGAATCGCAGCGATTTTTTTGATTTCCTCGGAGGCGTTTTCGGGGCAGGCCGCGACGTCCGCATGCCGGAGCATCTCGGCGTCGTTGTCATAATCTCCGATGGCGTATAGCGTGGCGCTTTGATATCGGGAGCGCAGAAAAGGAAACTGAAAGCTTTTGGATACGCCGAGGGGCTGAAGCTCAAGCAAAAATTCACTGGAACGCGTGAGCGTGAAAACCTCGGAATACCGGGCTTCTATGTAAGCCGCGACTTCCGAAAGCGTCGCGACATCCGCAACAAACACCGCTTTGAACCACTCTTTCCCGTCAAATTCCGAAAGCTCGCGCACGGTTGCGATGTCCGCGATTCCCCATTCGGAGAGCTGGCGCATCATGACGGCGTCGCCCGCCGGAACAAGGAAGCCGTCCGGTACCGTGACGCGGAAGCCCACCGTCGGAAAGCTGCTTTTGATCTCATGCAGGAGCGTCACCGCGTTTTTTTCGTCGAGATACCGGGGATTTAGGATTTCCTCGGTTTCCGCGTCATAAAGATAGCTTCCGTTGCAAAGGATGCAGGGAGCGCTCACAAGCTCTCGGAGGTTCGGCAAAATCCGGTAAATATCCTTGTGATTGCGTCCGGAGGAAAAGGCGAAATGTCCGCCGTTTTCCTTGAAATATAAGATTTTCTCGATATTTTCCGGAGGGATATATTCGCTGTTCCATGCGATCGTTCCGTCGATATCGGATAAAAGGAGAATGTTTTCAAATTTTTTCATTCGGATATGACCTTTCCGATGGTTTTTATTTGCCGGCTTCCAACAATGCGAGGACATTCCTGAAATAGTCCGGCAGCTCGCATTCAAAATGCAGGCGCTCTCCCGTCCGCGGATGTGTCAGGCTCAGCTTGCCCGCATGAAGACACTGACCGGCTGTATATTTTCCGTACCGTATATTCATCGGCTGCTTCATGCTTCCGTAGACGGCATCGCCGAGCAGCGGATGCCCGACGTGGGCGAGATGGACGCGGATCTGATGGGTTCTTCCGGTTTCCAAGATGCATTTCACATAGGTTAGGGAGGGGAACCGTTCGAGAATTTCCACATGCGTGACGGCATTTTTGGAATTTTTGTCCGTCACAGCCATTTTCTTTCGGTCGGTAGGATGACGGCCGATCGGAAGGTCGATCGTGCAATTTTCTTCTATTTTCCCGAGGGCGATCGCCTGATAAACGCGGGAAATCCTGTGTTCTTTGAGCTGCTCCGAAAGCGCAAGGTGCGCCGCATCGTTTTTGGCAGCGACGATAAGGCCGCTTGTATCCTTGTCGATTCGGTGCACGATGCCCGGACGGAGGACGCCGCCGATGCCGGAAAGGCTGTCGCCGCAGTGATGGAGCAGGGCGGAGACGAGTGTCCCCGTGTAATGACCGGCGGCGGGATGCACAACCATGCCTTTTGGTTTATTTACGACGATGATATCCTCATCCTCATACCGGATATCAATAGGAATATCCTCTGCCTCGGCGCGGCATGGCGCGGGCAGGGGATATTCAATCTCAATATAATCGGATTCCCGCAGCTTGTAATTTTTTGATGCGGTAAGCCTGCCGTTGACAAACACACAGCCGTCCTCAATCAGCTTCTGCACCCGGGAGCGGGAGAGCGAGGGTTCTTTTTCCGAAAGGAAAACGTCGAGGCGCACGCCCGCGTCTTCATTTGTCGTCGGTATCGCTTTTTTGATGGTTTCCGTCATTTGGCAGAACTTCCTCTCCGGTAGCTTCCTCTGGTTTCGGGGCTTTTTTGTCGGCAAAGAGCGTTTTGTCGATAAACGCAATGTAGATGAACATGAGCACCGTTCCGACCGTCACACAGATGTCGGCGACGTTGAATACGGGAAAATCGATGAACGTAAACTCCAAGAAATCGATGACATAGCCGCGAAACAGACGGTCGATCATGTTGCCGATTGCTCCGCCTATGATAAGGGACATCGAAAAGCCGAAGAGAAAATGCAGCTTCCTGAATCGGTATAGAATGATGGGGAGCACGATGATTGCGATTCCCGTAATCACAATGAAAACCCAGCGGTGTTCGCTGAAAATTCCCCATGCGGCACCGTAATTGTGAATATACGTAAAGGAGAAAAAGCCCTTTATCAGCGGAACGGATTCATATAAAGCCATATTTCCGGCCGCAACGATCTTTGTGATTTGGTCAATTAAGACGGAAACGGCAATGACGATGATCCATAAAACCATGGGCCCCTCCTTTATTTGCCGGAGAGCACAAGCTCGGCATTCTCATTTTCGCCGTCGATGTCGAGCATGAATTGCCGCGCGCGCGGCAGCTTGGCCTTGGCTTCGCGCAGCACCTCAGGGTCTTCATATTCGTCAAGTAGCTCCATGACGGACGGAACGGCGCGCGGCTTCCTCTTTTTCGGGGCGGGAGCGGTCTTTTGCGGTGCCGTCTCATGTACCTCGACGATCGGAGGCTCCGCTTCCGGCGTGGCCGGCGGCAGCTCGCTTGTGTCCTCCGCTACCTTGGTCTGGGTATTGTCCGGCGCAGTGAGGGTATCAAGGGAGATTCCGTACTGGGCTGCGACCTCTTTTTTCAGGTTGGTGACGACGCGCTCCACATATTCGTCGGGGGAAAGCTCCTCCTCATATTCGTATACGGGGGAGATCTGCTCGATCAGCTCGATATGAAGACGGTATTTTTCAAAAAGCTCGTTTTTGAAGGTGAGAATATTCTGTTGGATATCGGCAAGCGCGGTTTTCTGTGCTTCGATTTTGTCTCTGAAATTGCGCAGAATGGAATCGCAGCTCGATTTGATCGACGCGAGAATGTCGTCCGCCTTGATATAGGCTTCCTCGATGATTTTGTCGCCCGCTTTTTTTGCCGTTTGAAGCGTCTGTTTGACAAGCTCCTCTTCGGAACTCAGATTTTCCAGTCTTCCCGTCGCTTCGGAAAGCCGACGTGCAAGCTCGATGTTTTCCCTGTAAAGAATCGAATAGTTTTCTACAATGCGGCCTATATATTCGTCTACCTCGGATATGCTGTATCCGCGTATGGTTTTGGTGAACTCCCGCTCGGAGAGCGCCTTGGGTGTGATCGGTGCCATGAAATTATCCTCTCCAATTTTCATAGGGTCTGCCGGCTGCCCGTACAAAACCTTGACGGGACAAATATGCCCCGTCTCAAAATTCTATTTGTTTCCGTGATCAAAACAGGGTATCGCTCGTCAGATTGACGGCGGGAGCGGGCTGCTGCATGGTAGCTTGGCGTCTCGGCTCCGCCGATCTGATTTGGGAATCCGCCACATCCACGTTGCAGGGCGTGATGATATATGTATTGTTGGCTACATTTTTGAGCTGCCCGTCGATGGAATAAGCGACTCCCGCGAGAAAATCGATCAGTCTCTTGGCGACCTCTCTGTTTGTCGCTTCAAGATTCAGGACGACCGTGCGGTGATTGAGAAGATGGTCCGCGATTTCCGTCACGCTGCCATAGCTTTCGGGTCTTACCACCTTGAGCTCGATGGCGACGGAATTGTCATGCCCCGAGATATTCATGCCGGGTCTTGAAGCCGCGGAACGGGTAGGAATGATGTCGTCGTTTTCGGTCTCGTCGAGGCCGTAGTTATCTCCATATTCGTCGTCGGTGTTGACCATTCCTTTGATTTTATCAAGCAAGCCCATTTTGTACCTCCAAAAATAACTTTTATCTGATTTATATTTTCATAATGATAAGGAAAAAGGGATAGATTACCCTTTATGCCATTATAACATATTGTGGACAGAAATTGCAATTATTTTTTTGAAAAAAAGAGAAAAAATTTCAGATAATTCTTGGACTTTTTGTCATTTATTTACAGCTCTGTCTCTTTTCCCGAAAATACCCTCGCCGATACGGATGATATCGGCTCCGTTTTCAAGCGCCGGAAGGTAGCTTGACGACATGCCCATGGAAAGCAGCGGATGTCCGGCGGACGGAAAATTTTCCGCGAATACCGTATTTCGCAGGCGGTTCATCTCGGAAAAATAAACACCGTATTCGGCGGCGGACGTACAGCGCGGGGCGATGGTCATCAGTCCCGAGGGAATGAGTGCCCGATATTTTTTTAAAATCTCGCAGAAGAGGGGAAGCTCCTCGGGCGCGATGCCGGATTTCGACGGCTCTCTGCCGATGTTGATTTCGATCAGTACCGGCATGCGGATTCCGTGCTTTGCGGCATGCCGGTCGATTTCAGCAGCAAGCCCTTCGCTGCCCAGCGATTCGATCATCGATACTTTATCGATGATATATTTGACCTTGTTTTTTTGCAGCGTGCCGATAAAATGAATCTCGGCACCTTCTGCGCTTTCATAGTGAGCGAGCAGCTCTTGGACACGGTTTTCCCCGATCAGCTTGATGCCGCATTCCCGCACGGCATAGCGGATTTCCTCCGGTGTGCGCGTTTTGACGACTGCCATCAGCTGCGCGCCGGGAAACGGCGCCGCGTCCGAACGAATTTTTTCAATATTCTCCTTGATGGAGAGAAGATGTTCTTCCATTATGCTCCTCCTCTTATCAGTCTATGATTTTCCCGTCGTACAAATCTTTTTCTCCGACGATGATGAGATCGTTCAGCTTTAATACTTTGTTTCCCGCGGGACTTTCATAGGAATCCGAAACGATGAAATATCCGTTTTCTTCCCACAGAATCCCGACCTCGCGGAGCCTCGCGGTCCCTTCGTCGAATACATAGACGAACGTCGCGCCGTCGATGACCCTTACCTCGTCGGCGGGAATCCGGTAGCCGCTGTAAGTGGCCCTCACCGTTTCCATGCGCTGACAGCGCGTCATATCGAAGGAACGGGGAAGCGCGGTGGTGGAGAATACGAGAAGCGCGTTGCCCGCATCGTCGGTTTGCTTGGAAACGATCTGCATTCGGATGGGTTCCGAATATCCGTTGTCCGTGAAGAGACAGTCATAGGTATTGCCCGCGGAAAAGCCATCCGCTTCGGATACGGTCGTCTTACAGACGTAGTACCAATGAAAATCCGTCATCAGCGTGCCGACCGCATTTGTCGTGGAGACGGGAGCGGAGGAAACAAGCGCATTGAAGCGTTCGATGCTGATTCCCTCCGCGGCGGAAAGTGTGAATAAGCTCTCGTAGCCGTCGGTTTCGGAATAAAAATATCCGGAGGCGGCCGTGCGCACGGATTCGCTCGGCGTGCCGAGCGAGGAAACAAGGGAAGCCCTCTGTGCTTCCAAGACGGAGATTTCATAGCTGTAATCGGATTTTCCTTGCACAAGGAGGTCTTTTTTCGCCATCAGCACAAGAAGCTCGTCGGCAAGTGCCCCCGCCGCCGCGGTGTCTCCCGCGGCATTTTTTTCCGAAATCCGGTAGGTCAGGGAATCGATTTGCTTTTGCACCTCGGCGACGGTGGTCCCGGCGATGGAGGTGCTTCTTTTGAGAATATCGATCTGCTGCCTGAGCTGTGCGATTTTTTCCGCCGTATCCTCGCTGCCGAACCGGTAGATGTCCGCGACGACGCTGTTTGCGGCGACCTTTTCTCCGTCGTAATAGCGATAGTTCCGAATTCCCGACGTGTAAGAGACAAGAACGGTTTCGTCCCGGAAAATATAGCCGGTGAAAGTCTGAATGTCCTGCGCCGTATACTTCTCGACGGCAAAAAGCTGCACATCTCGGCGCAGATTTAACGCGATATGATAGATGACGTATACCGCCGCGAGAACGCAGAGCGAAGCCACCAATATTTTTTTGTATATGGATTTTTCGCTCTTTTCCATTTCCCATCCTCTTTTTTATGTGCTGAAAATGAGCGCCTGCGCCGCTGTGAAAAGCGACTGTGTATCCGGATAATCGTCCGGATACAGCCATCGGACGGCTTCATTTCGCCGCAGCCATGTCAGCTGTCTTTTGGCATATCGGCGCGTCGCGGTTTTAACCGCTTCGACCGCCTCCGCATAAGATATGCGCCCGTTTATATATTCGATGAGCTCCTTATATCCGATTGCGCCGCCCGCCGTGGAATCCGGTGTGAGACAGCCGTCCGCAAGCAGCGAGCGGACTTCATTTTCAAGTCCTGCGTCAAGCATTTCCTCGACACGCCGATTGATTTTTTCATAGAGAATATCGCGGTCCCGATAGTCGAGCGCGATAACGGTGGCATCATAGGGGGATTCTTTCCGGACGGCTGCCTTGTCCCATTCCGTTTTTGTCATGCCGGAAAGACGGCAGATTTCAAGCGCGCGAATCACCCGCTTGACGTTGTTCGGGTGAATCCTCTCCGCCGCCTCGGGGTCCTTTTCCCGCAGCATTTGATGGAGAAAAAGAGCGCCTTTTTCCGCCGCCGTCCGCATAAGCTCCGCGCGGTAGGCGGGATCGGCCTCCATTTCGCCGAAATCGACGCCGCGCAGCACGGAATCGAGATACAGTCCGGTTCCGCCGCACAGCACGGGAAGCTTGCCGCGCTCCGCTGTCTCGCGGATTGCCCGGTCTGCGAGAACGGCAAATTCCGCGACGGAAAAATCCTCGGAAGGGTCGCAGATATCGATCAGGTGATGGGGGATTTCCGCGCGTTCCGCGCGGGACGGCTTTGCCGTGCCGATGTCCATGCGGCGGTAAATCTGCATGGAATCGCAGGAGATAAGCTCGCCGCCGTATTTCCGGCAGAGCAGCATGGCAAGCGCGCTTTTGCCGCTCGCAGTCGGTCCCGCGACGGCGGCAACGCGGATTTTATCGGGATTCATGATGTCCTCCGGAAAAGCAAGAATAAAACAAATGATTTCTATATAGTCTCAAACAATCAGCATCGCGTCGCCGAACGAAAAAAATCGGTATTTTTCTTCAACTGCGGTTTTGTAGGCGTTCATGACGGTGCCGCGGTCGGCAAATGCGGAAACCAGCATAACAAGCGTGCTTTCCGGCAGGTGGAAGTTGGTGACGAGCATGTCCACCGCCTTGAAGCGATAGCCGGGATAAATGAAGATTCCCGTATCGTCGCACATTGCATGGACGACGCCGTGCTCGTCGGATGCACTTTCGAGCGTGCGGCAGGAGGTGGTGCCCACGGCGACGATGCGTCCGCCATGCGCTCTTGCGCGGTTGATTTTTTCCGCGCTTTCCTCCGTGACGGTGAAAAATTCGCTGTGCATCACATGATCGGTGATGGAATCCGCCTTGACGGGGCGGAAGGTTCCAAGCCCGACATGCAGCATGACCGGTGCGATTTCGACGCCCATACCGCGGATTTTTTCGAGCAGCTCCTCGGTGAAGTGCAGTCCCGCGGTCGGCGCTGCCGCGGAACCTTCCTCGCGCGCATATACGGTCTGATAGTCGCTGTTGTTTTTGAGCTCCTCTGTGATGTAGGGCGGCAGGGGCATTCTGCCGATTTCATCGAGAATGGAATAGAGATTCCGTCCGCCGCTCTTGTCGTATTCAAAAGCGATAATCCGGTTTCCGTCGTCCGTCACTTCGTCGACGACGCCCTCGAGCAGCCCGTCTCCGAATCGGATGCGAGCGCCCTTTTTCAGCCTTTTGCCGGGGCGCACAATCGTTTCCCAAACGTCGAGAGAGCGCTGGCGCAGCAGCAGACATTCCGCGTCCGCGCCCTCGGTGCCGTCCTCTCTGATTTTCTTTCCGTAAATGCGCGCCGGAATGACCTTGGAATCGTTGACGACGAGCACGTCTCCGGGGCGCAGATAGTCCGTGATATCGCGGAAAATCCGGTGAGAGATTCCGCCGGTTTTTCGGTCGAGCACCATGAGTCTCGCGTCGTCGCGCCGCTCGGTCGGATGCTGGGCGATGAGCGCTTCCGGCAGCTCAAAGAAAAAATCCGAGGTTTTAAGCCCTGTGGGCGTCAGTTCATTTTTTATCATAAAGCAGTCTCCGTCCTGCGAAAGCCATTTGCATACCAATTTCTATATTAACTTCCATTATATCACGTTATCGGAGGGGATACAATATGTATTTTGTGAATTTTGCGCGTGAAGATGAGAAAATCCGCCGGTTTATCCGACGGATTTGTAAGGGCTTACAGGTCGTTCTGATATTCGGCGTCTTCTTTTCCGGAGCTTAAAGATTTGAAGAATTCCGCGAGGTCGTTTTCGATTTCCGCAAGGCTGTCGCAGACGCTGACCCATTCCGTCCAAAAGGACTTGTAGGCGCGCACAAGCATGACCTCGGTGAACGCGACGGAACGTTTCAGCGCATCCTCCGAGATGCGGAGCGTTTCATCATTTTCGAGCTGCTCCGCGTCCGCTTCGGTTTCCGCGGACTCAACCGCCCTCCGGTTTTCCTCGGCGAGCTGCTCGTCCTGTGCAAGCTCCTCCTCGGTCTTTTTTCGTCTGACCGTGATGAGCGCGCGGCTGACGTAGCCGCTCTCGTACCGTTTCCCCTCTTCGAGAACGAACTCGGCGTAGCTGTTTTGCGCTTCGTCCTCTTTTTGGCCGAATTCGAGGTCGAGCTCATAACCGAGAGCTTCAAATTCGCGGGCGTGCTGCCCGCAGAGAGCGGAAACCTCTTCCGCGAGCCTGCGCTCGGTTTCAAAAATTTCCTCTTCTGTGATTTTTTTGCGCTTGATTTCCATTTGGTGACACATCCTTCCGTAAATTTATGCGGGTTCCCATGTAAATAAATAGAAAACAATGCTGTGAATTTGCATGTCTTTCTAAAAAAATGTTGAAAAAATCTCTTTTTTGGTATACAATAATCACGAGTTTAAAAATATGTGTTTGAAAGGACAGAGAAAATGTCGGCTTATCCAAACGATCAGACCATCACCTTTTCGATCGAGAGCGACAAGGAAAGACAAAACAGGCGGATTTTAGGCGAGGTCTATGCCGCGCTGCTGGAAAAGGGCTACAATCCGGTGAATCAGCTTGTCGGATATATTCTTTCGGAGGATCCGACCTATATCACCAATCACCGAAATGCGAGAAGTCTCATTCGTAAAATCGACCGGGACGAGCTTCTCGGCAGCATGCTGCGGGTTTATCTTCAAATATAGTTTTTCCTTTGTTTCCATTATAACGGAAATCCGTGGCCGAATGCAAGTGTTTTTTTCTAAAAAGCTGCGGCTGTGAGCAGAATCGGCAGAACTTTTTCGTATATTTTATAAAAATCGGCGGGAGGGAGCGGATTTTTTCCGTATCCGCATTCGACCGTGAAGGCGGGAATCCCAAGCTCCGAGATGACCCAGTCCTTATAGCCGCCGTAGGAGGCGATGCCGTCGGGCGCGGAGACCCGGTATCCGCTGACGTTTGCGAAGCATTCGGCGAGCATGCGGGAGCCTTTCGGCGCCTTGCCGAGATAGTCCCAGTAGATTTCCTCGCCCTGCGTATGCAGCGCTACGGCGCACCGAAGGTTCGGCGTGAGAAATCTTGTGAGCCTGCAAAGAGCGGCCGTTTCCGGCTCGCTTTCCGGATATTCTCCGCCGTACCGCGTCGGACCGCCGGAATAAATCCCGTGCTCGTGCTCGAGCTTGCGGCATTCGGCAAAACCCGCGTCGTAATTGTGATTGAGGTCCACGCCGCGCGCATTGGCCTGCCACGACACAAAATTGTGGTTCCCGCCGTTCATGGCGAGAAGCCGCTCGCGCAGAAGTCCTGCGGTTTCGGCTCCGCCGGTTTCGATTTCCACGCCGTCCGGATTGAGCATCGGGATGACATAGACCGACCGATGGGCGAGGATATAACGGACGTCGAAGCCGCCGGCGATTCTCGCGCCGGAACGCTCGCAGGCGAGCGCGTCCTCGATGAATTTGATGAGCAGATTCGAGGTTATATGCTCCATTCCATGATGCGCACCCACAAAAAGGGATGCGCTTTTTCCGTGCCCGAGACGCAGATACAGAAGGCCGCGTCCGAGGATGCTTGTGCCGATGTAGCCGTTTTCCGTTTGGGGGTATTTTTCCAGTATGGCGTTTATGCAGTCCGTCATTCTTTCATAGCCTGCGATCGCCTCGTAATCGATTTCCAAAAGACCGCTCTCCTTCCTGTCTGCGACTGCCTTATACCGAGCAAATCGGATCATGATATCATATGCCGTAGGGCTTTTAATTGACAAAATGAAAATATTTTTTGAAAATCGGAACAAAAGTTTGATTTTTTTGAAAAAGTATGATATACTGATTCTGCAAGTATTGTTTGCTTTCATCGAATGGCTTGAAAAAAACGGAAAGACAGAACGGCAGCGGCTGTTTTTCATGCCGTGAGATGGGGCGAAACGTGATAATTTTAAGGAGGCATCCATGCAAAATCTGACCGAACGCGAAAACGAAATCTACAAATATATCTGCGAGACCATGGAGGCGAACGGATATGCGCCGTCCGTGCGCGATATCAAGGCGGCGCTCGGCATCAAAAGCACGGCGACGGTCCATTCCTATCTCACGAAGCTGGAAATGAAGGGTTATATCCACAAGGAGCAGGGAAAAAGCCGCACCTTGCGCGTGGATGCGGACGGCATGACCGGACAGCCGTCCGTCAGAGTGCCGATTGTCGGACAGGTGGCGGCGGGGCTTCCGATTTTGGCGCAGGAAAATTTCGACGGCTATCTCGAATACTGTCCGCCGCACGGCATGGCGAGAGGGGAGCTTTTCGCTTTGAAAATCAAGGGCGACAGCATGATCGAGGCCGGAATCATGAACGGCGATTACGTGATCGTGAACCGCACAAGCTATGTGGAGAACGGCGATATCGCCGTTGTGCTGATCGACGAGGAGGCGACCGTCAAGACCTTTTATAAGGAAAACGGCATGTTCCGTCTCCAGCCGGAAAATCAGACGATGAAGCCCATTCTTACCAAAGAGGTATATATTCTCGGAAAGGTCGTGGCGGATATCCGCTATTATAACTGAAATGATGGAAACGCAGATTCTTTGCTCGACCGGCACGTTGGTCGGTCGGGCGAACGGATATGACTATCATGTAATCATTGAGAATCGGAACGCCGTCGCGGCGGACGGCTTCGAGCTGATGATGCTGAAAGCGTGGTACGATAAACTTCCCGAGGTGGCGGACGCTTTGGAAAGGGCGGGGGTGAAGACGCCGACCATTCATTTTGAAAAGGATGTCGGCGCGCTCCTCTCCCTCGGTTCAGAGGAGGACAAAGAGGAGGGGCTGCGGCTTTTTACGCTGAATGCCGACATGGCAAAGGCCGTGGGCGCGGAGAAAGCGGTATTTCATCTGTGGGACGGACGTTTTTCCGAAGCTCAGCTCGCGGGGGCGATTTCTCGGCTTGACGCGCTGTATGAAATCTGCGATAAGCGCGGCGTGCGCCTCGCGGTGGAAAACGTGCCGTGCCGCAAGCCGACGCCGCTTGAAAACATTCTTTCGATTTCACGGGCATTTCCGGAGGCCGGCTTTACGTTCGATACGCGCCATGCGTCTTATATGGATCAGTGCGGTGCTTTCTTTGAAAGCGAGATCTGGGAATCCCGCATCTGCCATCTGCATGTCAGCGATTATTCCGGTGAAACCGTACCGGGTATGTGGGGCGTGACGCGCCCGATTCTGCATCCGGGAGACGGAATCATCGATTTTGAAACGCTTTTTGCCGAGATGCCGGCTTATCACGGCGGCACGGTGACGCTGGAATCTCCGGTGCTTGCCGCGGACGGAGGGCTTGATCTTCCGAAGCTGAACCGGTCGCTCGCCTATCTCTCCGAAAAAATGAAAAATCATTGAAAATTTTGTGAAGAATTGCGGCTATTCGGCTTTTTTATGTAAAAAAGGTTGAATTTATGCCGAATGTGTGATACTATTAAAAAACTCTATACTCTTGAAAAATGTAAATTCGTTTGGATGGTGGAACTATGAAAAAGTTTATTTGTCTTGCCTTGGCTTTTGTCATGTGCGCCGCAGTGCTCACGGGCTGTGGAAAATTCGATATCGAAAACGAGGACCTGACCGCCTATGTGAAGCTCGGCGACATTACGGATTTCCCATATGAGGAGCTTTGCGAGCGGTATGAGGCATACAGAGAGCAGCTTTCGGAGACGACGAAATCGTTTTATCCCACGACCGGCTATACACTCGATTTTTTTGTGACGGCCGAGCTTGTCGGAGAGGATGGGACGACGACCGAAATCGAAGCTTGGACGCATGATGACGATGCGGATTATATCAAGGACTATGATGTTTACCGCTATGCCGATAAATCCGCATTTGATTATGGAGTATGCTATAAGGTGGACGATGTTTCCACCAGTACCACCGCAGGCAGAACCGTTAAGGTTGACGAGGCGTTTTCCTTTACCATGAAGCTTGACAAGGACTATGAGGACGACGCTCTTGCGGGAAAGACGGTGAAATTCACGGTTACGGTCAAAAAGGCGCTTCCCGCGGTTTATACGGACAGCTATATATCCGATTTGCTCGTGTCTTTTTATAACGCGGTGGCAAAGAGCAAGGACGTGATCGAATACGGCGATACGATAAAGATGAATTTTACCGGTACGATCGACGGTGAGAAGTTCGACGGCGGAACCGGAGAGAATTATTCGATCGTCGTCGGCGAGGCAGGCTTCATAGAAGGCTTCGAGAGCCAGCTTGTCGGACACAAAAACGGCGAGAAATTTGAAATCACGGTGACGTTCCCCGAGGATTACGAGCCTGACGAAACGCTGGCCGGCAAGGAAGCGGTATTCGCCATCGAAATCAAGGATGTCTACAACGACAATGCGCTGATTACGGAGAACACGCCTTTTGATAACATTTGGGAATTGAAATACGCATTCCGTGTCCAAAGCTTTTCGGAGTATGCGCTGATGGATTTCGTCTATGACCGTTCCGAGCTGATTTCTTATCCGGATAAGCTGGTTTCGACGTTTGAGAAAATTTACACCGATTACGTCAACCGCGAGGTTTCCGATATGGTTGCGACCTATGCGCAGTACGGGCAGACGTACACGAAAAAAGAGGTCAGGGAGATGCTGTATCCGGACGGAAGCGACAAGACCTATATCGAGGAATCCGCAAAGAAAGCCGCTTATCAGTATATCGTTGTGAAGCTGACACAGAAAGCGCTGGGCATCGAATATACCGATGAGGATTATGCGGCGGATCTGGAACAGATTGCAAAGGATTATACCTCTTATTATGGGGTGGAATATACGGCAAAGGAGATTGAGAGTCTTTACGGCGAAGAGGTGATGCGTCTTTCCTTTATTGAGACGCTTGTCACCGATACGCTTCTCGACCGGATTTCGGGTGCACCGGAGATTCCTCAGTCGGGCACTTCCGAATCCTGACATCTGTGATGATAAGCGCCGGAGCATAGCTCCGGCGCTTTGCTGATTCTGCGGATAATCTATCGGAATTTTAGCGGGAGGTATCCTATGCTTGTGAAAGTCATCGTATGTATCGTCGCCGGCCTTGGGGCGGGAGTGGGAACCGGTCTTTCCGGCCTTTCCGCCGCGGCGGTGATTTCTCCGATGCTGATTACTTTTTTGGGTTTTGATGCTTATGAGGCGGTCGGAATCGCGCTGGCGTCCGACGTGCTGGCATCGGCGGCCTCCGCTTATACTTATGGAAAAAATAAAAATCTGGATATCAAAAACGGCCTTATCATGCTTGCGTCCGTCTTGCTCTTTACTCTTGTCGGCAGCTTTGCCGCGTCCAAGGTATCGGGCGGGACGATGGGGACGTTTTCCGTCTTTATGACGCTCCTGCTCGGCATCAAATTCATCGTAAAACCGGTCATGACCACAAAGGAAAGGCTTGAAGGGAAAAGCCGCAGAGCAAAAATTCTGCAATCGATTCTGTGTGGAGTTGTCATCGGCTTTATCTGCGGCTTTGTCGGCGCGGGCGGCGGCATGATGATGCTGCTTATTCTGACGAGCGTGCTCGGATATGAGCTGAAAACGGCAGTTGGTACAAGCGTTTTTATCATGACCTTTACAGCTCTCACCGGTGCGGCTTCGCATTTTTTGATCGATGGCTCTATGCCCGATCTCACAGCGCTGATTTTGTGTATCGTTTTCACGCTTGTCGGCGCCGAGGTAGCGGCGAGATTTGCCAATAGGGCGCCGGCAAAAACACTCAACCGCGTGACCGGTATCGTTTTGGCCGTGCTCGGCGCGGTCATGCTGACGGTGCGTTTCCTATAAAGACGGCGGCTTCATGTAATAATCTTTTCCCGAACTTTGAAGCTGCTGCGATAAATGAATCCGTCTATGTGTTGAAATATCGGCAAATGTGGTTCTCTTTGCGGGATTCCGGGCAGCTCCGCTTGGGGCAAAATAGGAGGGCCGACGTTTGAGCTGCCGCATTATTTTTCAATTTGGTAATCATCTGTTCATATAATTTTAAGCAAAGGTATGGAAAAACGGATAAAAGTATGATATAATAATTAAAATAGGGATTTTATCATCCCTATTGCTGTAACATTGCTGAAACGCGCCTTTTATAACGGCGCATCACATAGGTGCCCCCTCCCGGGCACATGGAAAGGGAGTGAATAAAATATGGCAATCACAACAGAAACCATAAAAAAATATACCATGCCGTGTGCGGTCCTTCGCCGTATCGTGGCTTTTCCGGGGATTCCGATGACCATCGACATGGACAAAGGTCCGGCGAAAAAAATCCTGGAAACCGCTGCAAAAGAGGGCTCGCCCGTCTTTCTTGTCTGTCAGAAAAATCCGCTTGAAGATGTGACGGACATCGACGACGTCTATACGGTAGGCGTCATCACAAAAATCAAGCAGGTGGTCAAGACCCAAAGCGGTCTCTTCCGCGCCATCATCGAACCCGAGAGGCGCGCGGTCCTCACCGGCTTCGGCGACGAAAAGCTTCAGACGGCGAACATACTGGAAAAGCTCGTGATTGAAACCGGAGTCGAGCTTCGTTCCCGCGCGCTGCTGCGCGAGATTAAGAGCATCATCGCGGAGTTTGCGAAATATGCGCCGAAATTTTCCAAGGAGTTTTGGCTGCTTTTCGACACGATACACGATCTCGGCGCGGCCTGCGACTTCGCGGCGGAAAATCTGATTCCGGAGCCGGAGGACAAACAGAAAATTTTGGAGGAATTCTCTCCATGTGCCCGCGCGGAAAAGCTTATCGGCATGCTGGAAGCGGAAAAGAGCGTTATGGAAGAGCGCGTCCGCATCAAACGCGAGGTCGACGAGCGTATGAAGAAAAATCAGCGCGACTATTATCTGCGCGAACAGATGAAGGTCATTCGCGAGGAGCTGGGCGAGGATGAGGAGGAGTTCGACGACGACGATATCAAAGAATATACGGAACGGCTCGCAAAGGGCGGTTATCCGGATTATGTGAAAAAGGCGCTCACAAAGGAGATCGGGCGGCTTTCGCGCGTTCCGTTCGGTTCGGCGGAAAACACCGTTATCCGCAATTATATCGAGGTATGCCTCGACGTTCCGTTTGCAGCTTCCACAGAGGAGAGAATCGATATTCCCGAGGTGAAAAAGATTCTCGACGACGACCACGAGGGACTTGAAAAGGTCAAGGAAAGAATCATCGAATATCTCGCCGCCTTGAAGTTGAATCCCGACCTGCGCGGACAGATCATTTGTCTTGTGGGACCTCCCGGGACGGGTAAAACCTCGATTGCGACGTCGATTGCGAGAGCGACGAACCGTAAATTTGTCCGTGTCTCCCTTGGCGGCGTCCATGACGAGGCGGAGATCCGCGGTCACAGAAAGACCTATATCGGCTCCATGCCGGGGCGGATTATTAACGCGCTGATCGAGGCGAAGAGCAACAATCCGCTGATTCTGCTCGATGAAATCGACAAAATGGCGAGCGATATGCGCGGCGATCCCGCGTCCGCTATGCTGGAGGTGCTCGACAGAGAGCAGAATAAGACCTTCCGCGACAATTTTGTCGAAATCCCGGTCGATCTTTCAAACTGCATGTTTATCACAACGGCGAACAGCCTCGATACCATTGCGCGCCCGCTGCTCGACCGCATGGAAATCATTGAGCTTCACGCTTATACGCGGGCGGAAAAATTCGCAATCGCGCGCCGTCATCTGATTCCCAAGCAGATGAAAAAGCATGGGCTTCTTGCGCGCATGTTCAAGATGGACGACGAATCCGTCTATGAGCTTATCGACTGCTATACGAGGGAAGCGGGTGTGCGCGGACTTGAACGGTGCATTGAAAAATGCTGCCGCCGCGCGGCGAAAATCGTATCCTGCGGAGAGAAAAAGAGCGTTCGTGTGACGCTTAAAAATCTCGCGTCCTTTGTCGGGGAGCAGAAAATGCTCCGCGAGCGGATTTCCGATGAAAACGAAATCGGCATCGTCAACGGAATGGCATGGACGGAGCTTGGCGGGGACCTTCTGCGCATCGAAGCGATGGCGCTGCCCGGCACAGGTCATTTGGAGCTGACAGGCTCGCTCGGCGACGTGATGAAGGAATCCGCAAGGGCGGCAATCAGCTACATACGGAGTCTTTCGCCCGCACTTGGCATCGAATCCGACTTCTATAAAACAAACGACATTCATATTCATGTTCCGGAGGGCGCCGTCCCGAAGGACGGCCCGTCGGCGGGTGTCACGATGGTGACGGCGCTTGTCAGTGAGCTTTGCGGAATCCCCGTGCGCCGTGATGTGGCGATGACGGGGGAGATTACGCTCCACGGGCGTGTCATGGCGATCGGCGGACTTCGTGAAAAAACGATGGCGGCGTATCTCGCCGGTGTCCGGACGATTCTGATTCCGAAGGACAACGAAAGCGATATCGCGGAAATTGCCGATGAAGTCAAGGCTGCCGTTGAGATTAAGACTGTTTCCTCCGCAAAGGAGGCGCTGGTAATCGCCCTTGAACGCGATCCGTTTGAACGGAAGAGAAAAAAAGAGGGAAAATATGCTCAATACACAGAATGCCGTCCTTAAAATGACGGCCGGCAGAGCCGATCAGTTTCCGCGCGACGGACTGCCGCAGATCGCCCTTTCGGGACGCTCGAACGTCGGAAAAAGCTCGCTTATCAATACGCTGCTCGGAAGAAAGAGCTTTGCCCGCACGAGCTCGTCTCCCGGGAAGACGGTCACGATCAATTTCTATGAAATCGATAAAAAACTGTATCTTGTCGATCTGCCGGGTTACGGCTATGCGAGACGTTCCGAGAGCGAGCGCCGCGTGTGGGCCGGTCTTACCAATGATTATCTCGAGAGCGGCATGGCATGTGCCGTCTTTCAGCTTATCGATTTGAAGGTCGGTCCGACCGAGGACGATTATATGATGATCGAATGGCTGAACGCGAACGCCGTGCCGTATCTTGTCGTGGCGACTAAGTCCGACAAGCTGAACACGACGACGCGGAATGCCAATTTTGACGCGCTTTGCTCGCATCCGCTTCTGTCATCGCCGTATGCGGCGGAAAAAATCCGTGCGATTCTGTTTTCCTCGCAGACGGGGACAGGGAAAAATGAGCTTCTCACTGCGGTTTCCGAATATATCAGGTGACAGTTTCCTAAAATATTCTTATAAAGGATGATACGTAATGCTGGATATTTTTTCAAATCCGAATGTTCTTGTATCCTATCTTCTGTCAATACCGGGTGTGCTTTTGGCGCTGTCCGTGCATGAGTGTGCGCACGGCTACGTGTCGTATAAGCTGGGAGACCCTACGGCAAAAAATCTCGGCAGGCTGACGCTGAATCCGATCAAGCATATCGATATCTTGGGTCTTATCTGCATGGTGTTTTTTCGGTTCGGATGGGCGAAGCCGGTTCCGGTCAATGCGCGCTATTATAAGAAGCCGCGCCGCGACATGGCGCTGGTCGCCGCCGCGGGACCGATTTCCAATCTTCTCATGAGCTTTATCGGACTTTTTCTGCTGTATCTGTCCTATCTGATTTATTCCTTGACGGCGGCCTCTCCCGTTTCCTTCGTCGACCTTTGGAACGGCGCGATTTACAGTCTGCCGCCGGAAACAGAGCTTATGTCGGTAAAGGTGATGTATCTTGTCTTTGTGTTTTTCCTGCAATTTGCACTTCTCAACGTCAGCCTTGCGGTATTCAATCTCTTGCCGATTCCGCCGCTCGACGGCTCGCGCATTGCATATATTTTTCTGCCGACGAAGATATATTTCGGTATCATGCGGTATGAGAAATATATCATGATCGCTATGTTTATTCTGCTTTGGTTCGGCGCTTTCAGCAATATTCTCAGTACGATTTCCGTGTGGCTAATCAGCGGCATGAACTGGCTCATCCAGCTTTTTCCGTTTTTCCGATTCTATTAAGTATTTCGCCGTATAAGACCGGCGACGGAGGTTCTTTTGGAACAGCTTGTTTTTAAAACCGAAGTATTTGAAGGCCCTCTCGAGCTTCTGCTCGCTCTGATTGCCAAAAACAAGATGGATATTCTGGATATCAAGATATCGCTGATTTTCGATCAGTATATGGAATACGTTGATTTGATGAAGCAGATGGACATGGAGGTCGCCGGCGAATTCATCACGATGGCCGCGGAGCTGATGTACATCAAAAGCCGAATGCTGCTTCCCAAAAAAGAGGAAGAGGAGGACCCGCGCGACGCGCTTGTCCGCGTTCTGATGGAATACAAGACCGCAAAGGAAGCGGCGGCGTGGCTTTCCGACAGAGAAAAGAGCTTTGCGGGACGGTTTGAAAAGGATACCGATGAGATGAAACCGGATAAGGGAATCCCGGATGAGATGGATATCGCGCTTCTCACGGGTGCTTTGGAAAAGCTGCTGATTCGTATGGGCGAGCGCCGGCGCGAGGAGGAGGAAAACCGTCCGATGGACAAAATCGCGCCTATCATCAAGCGGCATATCGTGCCGGTTTCGGAGAAAATCGTGTCCGTTCTGCGGTTCATGTATCGCAGGCGGAGCGCACATTTCGACGAGCTTTTTGAGAGTGTGACGAGCCGCTCGGAGATCGTTGCAATCTTTTACGCCACCCTCGAGCTTTTGAAGGCGGGAAGAATCGTTCTGCAAAAGGAAGTGGGAGACGTGACAAGCTCCAATATTATTCTGAATTTCAGTACCGAACACAGACGGGACGGGACGGAGGCGATGGTAAATGCCGGATGAGGAGAAAATCATAACGCCGGAGGAGACAAAACGGATTCTCGAAGCGGTGCTGTTCGCGGCGGGGCATCCCGTGACCTTTGCCAAGCTTTCCGAGGTAATCGGCATCCCGGAGGAGGAAATCCGGACGCTTGTCTCGGAATATGCCTCGGAATATGAGACCTGCGGGCTTCCGCGCGGCATTCAGCTTCTGACGCTCGGAAACGCCTGTCAGCTTGTGACAAAAGAGGTTTTCGCGGATTATATCAAGGAGGCGCTCGGAATCCGCGACGGCGGGAATCTTTCCAAGGCGTCGCTTGAAACGCTGGCGATTGTCGCATACAATCAGCCGGTGACGCGCTCCTATATCGATCAGGTACGCGGCGTGGACAGCTCCTATTCGGTCGGCGTTTTGACCGAGCGTGAGCTGATCGAGGAAAAGGGAAGAATGGACGTCCCGGGCAGGCCGCGCCTCTACGGGACGACGGAGGCGTTTCTGCGGGTTTTCGGGCTTTCGGATTTATCCGAGCTGCCGCCGCTGCCGCTTGTCGGCGGGGACGCCTCATGACGGGATTTCTCATTGCCGGCGCGGTTCTCCTGTTTTTTGTATTTCTGCTCACGGTTCCTTTTCACGCGGTGATTTCGGCGGACGGCGAGCTTCGCGTTTGGATTCGTGTGCTGTTCGTGAAAATATCCGTTTTTCCGGCAAAAAAGCGGAAGCGTCCGAAAAAAGAAAAGCGAAAACGCGAAAAGCAAGCGGTAAAAAAGAAGAAGAAAAAAGAGAAAAAGGAAGCGGCTCCCAAGAAAAAGCGAAATATCCTGCATATGCTCCGATTGATTTTGCGGATTGCGGCAGCGATTATGAAAAAACTCAGACGGCATTTGCGGATTCGGCTGCATGCGTATGAAATCGCCGTTGCGACCGGTGATGCTGCCAAAACGGCGGTGCTTTACGGGGCTGTTGCGGGGCTGTCCAGTAATCTCTTTGAGCTTCTCCAAAGCGGAATCCGTTTTAAAGTGAAAAAATCGGCGCCGGTGGACGTATCTGCGGATTTTTTGGGTGAAAAAACAAAGGTGCGGATTAAAATCGATTTTTCCATCAATCTGTGGGGCGTTCTCGCGACATTGCTTGCGGCGGGAATCGCATTTGTGAAGAATAAAGGCCAAACGGCTGTCAAATCGTAATAAACGGAAGGAAAGGGTGGCACGATCATGGATAATCAGAAAAACACACAGAAAAACAGAATCAGCGAGCTTATCGAATCGTCGCTTGACAGCATTCGTGAGCTTGTGGATGCCAATACCATCATCGGGGAGGCGATCATGACGTCGGCGGGGACGACGATCATTCCGATTTCCAAGGTTTCCGTCGGCTTTGCGGGCGGCGGAAACGACTATGCGGGAAAAAACTCGGCGGCGGTGGGCAAAAACAATTTCGGAGGAGGCGGCGGTACGGGCGTATCGGTTTCCCCTGTCGGCTTTCTGATTGTTTCTGCCGACGGAAAGGTGGAGCTTTTGAGTATTCACAATCCGACAAACACCTCCGACCTCGGCGCATCGATCGAAAATATCGTGGACAAGGCGCCGGATATCATCTCGAAAATCAAGGCGGCGTTTGGCTCGAAAAAGAAGAAAAAGGAAGAGACGGAATCGGAAGCCGAGGAGACTTCGGATTCTGACGTTACTCCCGATGAGCCTGTTCCCGAAGAGGAAAAATAAGGCCGGAAATTTTTTACAGTGCCTTTTGGCGCATAGAAATACGGATTTTTCCATATTTATGAATTATAACCGCGACATCTGTCCCGTGTCTCCGATTTCGGAATTTTGATCGGAGAACATATTCTCCGACTGGGAAAGGCATTTGCCTTTGTCGCTTGTTAAATGACAGAGGACGGTGTCCTCGCTGAAAATATGGGAGAATCCTTCATGAAAAAGACAGTACGTTTTTTGTGTTTTCTGTTTGTGGCTTTGCTGCTTGTGCCGAATATGCTTCACGCGGAAAGCGTGGCGCCGTCCGTCTCGGCGTCCTCGGCGGTGCTCATTGAGGCGGGAAGCGGCAAAATCATTTATGGAAAAAATGAGAATCAGCGCCGCGGCATGGCAAGCACGACAAAGATCATGACGGCGATCGTGGCGCTGGAAAACGCGAGTCTCGATAAGCTTGTTACGGTAGCGCCGGCAGCCTCCGGCGTGGAAGGCTCTTCGGTCTATCTGTATGCCGGCGAGGAAATCGCGATGGAAACGCTTCTGTATGCGCTGATGCTGCAAAGCGCGAATGATGCGGCCGCGGCGATTGCCTACGATGTGGCCGGCGGTATCGAGTCCTTTGCCGCTATGATGAACGAAAAGGCGGCGGAGCTTGGCCTTACGGATACGCATTTTATGAATCCGCACGGACTTGACGACGAGAATCATTATACGACTGCATATGAGCTTGCCAAGATAGCCGCTTACGCACTGGAAAATGAGACGTTCGCCGAGATCGTTTCGACCGAGAAAAAGCTGATTCCGCTGCACAATTCCAGCGCGTCGAGACTGCTTGTCAATCACAACAGACTGCTGCGTCAATATGACGATATCATCGGCGTAAAGACCGGCTTCACCAAAAAGTGCGGCAGAACGCTGGTTTCCGCCGCGGAAAGAGACGGTGTGCGGCTGATCTGCGTCACGCTCAACGACGGCGACGATTGGCGGGATCATCGCGCGCTGCTCGACTATGGCTTTTCCCTCTATGAAAGGGAAGAGCTTGCCGTAGCCCATGCGCTATCCTATGATGTTCATGTCTGCGGAGGGGAAACGGATACGGTTCGCGTCTCCAATATGGAAGCCTGCTACGCCGTGCTTGCCAAAACGCACGGGAAAATCACCATGACGGTGGAGCTGCCGCGCTTTCTTTACGCCGGTGTGGAAAAGGGTGACGAAATCGGAACGGTGCGCTTTTTTGAAAGCGGCACGGAGATTGCGTCCGTGAAGCTGTATGCGGAAAGCGGCGTGACGGTTCAGAAAAAAGAAAAAACGTTTTGGCAGAAGCTATTCCCGTTTCTGAATTGACGGAGAAAAAGTAAGGAGCTTTCAAATGGGAGAAGTGCGTCTTCAAAAATATCTTTCCGAGCAGGGCATCTTATCGAGACGCGCGGCGGAGGAGGAAATCAAGAGAGGAAAAGTCCGTGTCAACGGCACGCCGGCCATGCTGGGTATGAAAATCGATCCGGCGGCGGATACTGTGGAATATAATGGACAGGTTGTCGCGTCCTCCGTGAGGCATGTGTATCTCATGCTCAATAAGCCGCGCGGGTATGTGACGACGATGAGCGATGAGATGGGGCGTCCCACGGTGGCGGAGCTTGTGGAGGATGTCGGAATGCGCGTTTTTCCTGTCGGCAGGCTTGACCTCGAATCCGAGGGACTTCTGCTTTTCACCAATGACGGGGCACTTGCAAACCGCCTCACGCATCCGAAATATCATAAGCCGAAAATTTATCATGTCAGAATACGCGGCGCAGTATCGCCGGAAAAAATTGCGGCGCTCGGCCGTCCGATGGAGATCGACGGCTATCTGACAAAGCCGGCGGAAATTTCCGTTGTGACGCGCAAGCAGGATTATACCGTGCTTGCGATACGGCTGTTTGAGGGGCGCAACCGTCAGATCCGGAAGATGTGCGAGGCCTTGGAGCTCAAAATCATGACATTGAAGCGCGTTGCCATCGGAGAGCTGCGGCTTGGCAATCTCGCGCCGGGAGAATGGCGGTATCTGACGCGGGCACAGGTGGATTCGCTGAAAAGATAAAAGTTTGGATAGAGCCGTCCTGCGGCGGCGAAAAGGAGCCTATATGCTGGAAATTAAACCGATTGCGGACAAGACCGCTCAAAAGGCGCTGTGCGAGTTGTGCGGAACGGCGTATAACGCCTCGGCGCTTGCTTATTCCGCGCATGACGGCGGTGCGCCGGTCGGAATTTGTCAGTTTCGGATTATCGAGGATGCGGGGCATCTGTATGATTTATGCAACACCGTGGGTACCGACGATATGGAAGCGCTCATTATTATGGGACGAGCCACGCTCAATTTTATCGATCTCTGCGGTGTGCATAAGGCTTATTTTGAGGGTGAGAAGACCGAAGCGGCGAAGGCCGTCGGCTTCAAAGAGAAAGACGGCAGACTTGTGATCGAGCTTTCCGGTATGTTTGATCATCCGTGCGGTAAGCACGGGGACGGGAAATGATTTTACAATTCGCTCATAAATAACAGTTTACAAAAGCCATATATTTTGTTATAATAAAAATAAGCAGGCTTGCAGAGCTTTTTTGTTTCGACGAGAATGCCGCGGGCCGTGACAAAATGTTTCATTTTGTCTTATCTTTTATGTGATGATATCAGTAAAATGAAAAGTGGAGGGAGTTCCGATGTGACGGCAGCGCGTGAAAACATACTGGGAATCAAGTTATAAATCGGAGGACATAAATTGATTATTCAACTGGAAGAAGCGAAAAGAACGCTTCAAGGAATGAAGGGTGATCTTGAAGATCTCGGCTCGGCGCTGAAAATCGACAGACTCCGCGACGAAGCGGAGGAGCTTGAACAAAAGACGCTTGTGCCGAATTTTTGGGATGACACGGAGAATTCCGGGAAGATTCTGCGGGAGCTCAAACGCATCAAAAGCACGATTGAGGAATACGCAGAGCTGAAAAGATCGCTTGAAGACGCCATGACGCTTGCCGACATGGGTATTGAGGAAAACGATGAAAGCGTGACCGATGAGGTCATTGCCGAAGTGGAAAAAATCCGCGCCGGAGAAGAGCGCATGAGGCTGGAAACGCTGCTGTCCGGCGAATACGACGCATGCAACGCAATCGTTTCGCTGCATCCGGGCGCCGGCGGCACGGAAGCACAGGACTGGGCGTCCATGCTTTACCGCATGTATACGCGCTGGGCGGAAAAGCACGGCTTTGCCGTCAAGCTCCTCGACTGGCTCGACGGCGACGAGGCGGGACTCAAAAGCGCCACTATGCTTGTGGAGGGCACGAATGCCTACGGATATCTCAAAAGCGAGCACGGCGTGCATCGGCTTGTACGCATTTCGCCGTTCGATGCATCCGGACGTCGGCATACGTCGTTTGCCTCGGTGGAGGTGACGCCGGAGCTTGACGACAGCGTGGACATCGAAATCCGTGACGAGGATCTTGAAATTACCGCTCACCGTTCCAGCGGCGCGGGCGGCCAGCATATCAATAAAACGGATTCGGCTATTCGGATCGTGCATAAGCCGACGGGAATCGTGGTCGGCTGTCAGACAGAGCGCAGCCAGCTTCAAAACAAGGAGACTGCGATGCGCATGCTGAAAAGCAAGCTCGCGGAGATTAAGGCGCGCGAAAATCTCGACAGAATCGAAGATATCCGCGGAGAGAAATCCAATATCGAATGGGGCTCTCAAATCCGCTCTTATGTGTTTATGCCGTATACACTGGCCAAGGACAGCCGAACCGGTTACGAGGACGGCAATATCTCCGCCGTGATGGACGGGGAAATCGATGGGTTTATCAATGCTTTTCTGAAAAGCAAAGCATAAAATAAAAGCAAAATCAAAAAATAAATCATGAAAGGGGATTTTACCATGTTCAAGAAAACAAAACTTTATGTAGGCGTATCGCTTCTCGTTCAGGCGGTTACTTCGATTGTGATGTTCTTCATTCTTCTCGGCAAGAAGAAGAGCATTGCAGGCGCATTTCTCGCTCTGGCCGCTGTCAGCGGCGCCGCCGGCGGCTATCTGATTTACGATTGCAAAAAGGATGAGGAGCTTGAGTTCGGCTGTCTCGACTGCGATGAAGACTGCGATTGCGACGGCGAGGGCTGTGACTGCTGCGATGAGGACGATCTTGACCTCGACGGCGAGCTTTTCTCCCGTGACGAGGAAGCATCCGAAGGCGAAAACGCTTAAATTTTAGAAGAAAAAACGACCGGATTGTTTCCGGTCGTTTTTTACTGCTGCGATTTTAAAGCGATAAAAAGGCACCTCCAAACTATTGGAGGTGCCTTTATGTAAAGATTAGCTTCTGTTTTTTCTGAGAATGTTCATGATGTCGTCGAAGTCGCTGTCCGAAATAAGAGACTCCTTTTCATCGGAGGAAATTGCCGCTTTGGGCGTTTCTTCCGCTTTCGGCTTTGCGGTTTGAGCGGAGAAAGAGGACGCCGATGCGGAACGGGATGCCGTGTTTGCCGTGGGCTTTGCGCCGCCGACTGCATTGTCGTCGGATTTCAAACCGGTTGCGATAACGGTCACCTTGATGGTGTCTTCCAAGGAATTGTCAAAAGCAGCGCCCCAAATGACCGTTGCTTCCGGATGCGCTTCATTGGTAATCATCGCAGACGCGGTCTCTACCTCGTCAAGGCTGATGTCGGGAGAAGCGGTGATATTGATTAAGATACCGGTTGCACCGGATATCGAGGTTTCAAGCAACGGGCTTGTGACGGCCATCTTTGCGGCAACTTCCGCTTTGTCGCGGCCTGTTCCGGTTCCGACACCCATGTGAGCGTAGCCGGCATCACGCATGACGGAAGAAACATCGGCAAAGTCGAGGTTGACGATGCCGGGGACGTTGATAAGATCGGAAATACTCTGAACGCCGTGACGGAGCACGTCGTCCGCATATTCAAACGCATTGGCAAGCGTGATTCTGTTTTCGGAGATCTGTTTGAGTCTTTCGTTCGGGATTACGACGAGAGAATCGACGAATTCACGCAGACATACGATTCCGTTTTCAGCCTGAACCATGCGCTTTCTGCCCTCGAAAGAGAAAGGCTTCGTCACAATGCCGATGGTGAGAATGCCCATGTCCTTTGCGACCTTGGCAACGATCGGAGCGGCGCCTGTTCCGGTCCCGCCGCCCATACCGGTTGTGATGAACACCATATCGGAGCCGCGGATGATATTGGAGATATCCTCGATGTTTTCCTCTGCGGCCTGCTTGCCGACCTCCGGATTGGAGCCTGCACCGTGTCCCTTGGTGATTTTTTCACCGATGGCGATTTTTGTCGGAGCGCTCGAAGTGAGAAGAACCTGCTTGTCACAGTTCACCGTGACGAAGTCGACGCCCTGAATATTGGATTCGATCATGCGGTTGACTGCGTTTCCGCCGCCGCCGCCGACGCCGATTACTTTTATCTTAACGCCACTGTCGTAATTAGAATTGAATTCAAATCCCATTTTTTTATATTCCTCCTGGCTATTGATCTCGATAATAGTACACAATATTATTGTAATATGTTTTTTATTTATTTGCAAGATGTTTTTTGAAAATTATTCGGAAAAACGCAAAAAAATTTATTAAAAATCGACTAAAATATTCCCCGTTATGCAAATTATGGCGTGATTTCGCAAAAATCTATTCCGATTCCGCAACACCGGTAATCTCAAAGGATGCGCCGGTGTTCCCGGTTGCATATAGATTGCCGGTGACGCCGTACATGTTTTCCGTCAGATATCGGATGGCTCGCAGGCTGGTCTCGATTTTCGTGGACAGCTTTTCGCTGTCTCCATAAAACAGGGTGTATTTGTTCATGAGATTTGCGGTGATGTCAAACTTTTCCGATACGTCAATCCATGCCGGTTTATCCGGAAAGGCGGCGTCGTGAAATACCGAAAGGATAACTGCCGCCGCGTTTCCGTCGTCTTGATCGGTGAAAACGAGCGTTTTTCCGACCTCCGCCGTTTTGATTTCGGGCAGGATAACCAGCGTTCCCGCTTTTTCTGCGGCAGCCGCTTTGTCCGGTGTGTTTTCCAGCACCCGCAGCGTGTCGGAAAGAATTAGGTAGGCGCCGTCGTGCTCCGTATAGTAAAGCGGCTCATATTCCTCGACCACGATTCTGAGCTTCGAGGGAAGCCGGCGCTTTACGGTCACGGCTTTGATATATGGGCTTGTCCCTGCCGCGGCTGCGGAGATTTTTTCCTTGCTGATTGCATATATGTGCCGTCCTGTTTTGATGCCGATGGCTTCAAGGATGGCTTCTTCCTCCGCTATGGCGGTGTTTTCGACCGATATCGTTTTGATTCGACAGCCGAATAAAAAGAAAATGACGCACAAAAGGGTAACGGAAGTAAACCCGAATACAATGAAAAAATTGCGTTTTTTCAGGCTTTTTTCCGTTACCGGTGATATGGGACGTGATTTTGTTTCCTTCATGTTATCGAACCATGCCTTTCCGCCGCGGGATTTGATGGGAAGCGGCGCGGATTGCATATCCATTTCCGACGGAGCGGACCGTCAGGATTTGTTTTTCTTGATGAGTGTGAGCACGTCGCGGCTGAGGAGCATCAGAATATCCTCATAAATCGCCTCTTTCGCCGTCGGATTGGCGAATGCTTTGATGTTTTTGGAAAGCGTATCCGCCGTTTTTTTGTTGTGCAGGATATCGCATACGCTGTCATAGAGCGCGTTGGTCGTCAGATATTTCTCTTCCAGCATGATCGCGGCGCCCGCATCGGCAAGACGCTTGGCGTTTTCATACTGATGGTTGTTTACGACATTGGGAGAGGGAATTAGGATACAGGCGCGGCCGAGCAGTGCCATTTCCGAAATGGTCATGGCTCCGGCGCGGCAGATGACGGCGTCCGCCGCTCTCTCCCAGAGCGGCATGTCGTAGATGTATTCGACAAGCCGGATATTCGGACACTTATCGAGTCCGTATTCCGCTGCCGTTTTCATCGCAGCTTCGTGCTCGATTTTTCCGGTCGCGTGAATGTGGAAAATATCCGGCTCCCTTGCCGACAGCATGCGCATGAGTCCGAGCACCTCCTCATTGACGCGCTCGGCGCCGAGACTGCCGCCGAAAGAGAGGACCACGTGACGGGTGCCGTCGGGAATGTTCAGTGCTTTGTGCAGATTGCCGTTCATTTTGCCGGACGGCGGCGAAATCAGAGGATTTCCGACGCACAGAATCTTATCCTTTTCCCTGAGGGCTTCGGCGGTGGAGGGAAAATTCGTATAGATCCGGTCGACCTCCTTTTCAAGCATCCTGACGGCTTTCCCGGGAATCGCATTGGATTCGTGGACGGCGGTCGGAATGCCGAGCTTTGCGGCGGCGTGCAGAAGCGGCCAGCAGAGATAGCCGCCGGTGCCGATCACGATATCCGGCTCGAATTCGAGCAGGAGCCGTTTGGCTTTGTGCGGAGCGGTAAAATAATAGTAAGCGGTTTTGATGTTGGAAAGAGAGAGGCTGCGGCGAAGTCCGCGCATCTCTATGTGATAGAGAGGATAGCCGGCTTTCGCCACAAGGCTGTTTTCAAGTCCTTTTTTTGTCCCGATAAAGGCGATTTCCGCGGTTTTATCATGATCCTTGATGGTGTTGGCGATGGCGATGGCGGGATTGATGTGGCCGCCGGTGCCGCCGCCCGCAAGAAGAACTTTCATGAGATTGGCATCCTTTCCGATGATAAATTGCTTTCATGTTTCAGTCTTTCTCCGGAGGAGAAGCGCGAAATCGAGAGTATAATTCCCATTTCGGCGAGCTGCATGACAAGGGCGGTGCCGCCGTAGCTGAAAAACGGAAGCGCGATTCCCGTCGTCGGGATGGTCGCCGTCACCACCGCGATGTTGAGCAGCGCTTGAAGCCCCACCTTTGCGGTAAGGCCTGCGACGAGCAGGGCGGAGAAAGTGTCCGGCGCTTTTTTCGCAATGAGAAAGCCGCGCCAAATGAGCAGGATAAAGAGTGCGATAAGGACCAAGGCGCCGATGAGTCCGAGCTCCTCGCAGACGATGGCGAAGATGAAGTCGTTCTGCGGCTCCGGAAGCCACAGATGCTTTTGGTAGCTGTTGCCGAGGCCGACGCCGAAAAGCCCGCCGGAGCCGATGGCGAGCAGGCTTTCATACGGCTGAAAGCCCTTGTCGAGCAGATGCAGCTCCGGATGCAGCCATGCATCGATGCGTGCCTTGGTATAGTCGGTGAACAAAATGATTCCGAGCGCCGCAGCGCCGAAGGTGCCGGCGATGCCGCCGATCCATTTGATGCTGGCGCCGGACATGAAAATCATACAGGCGCCGAGGAGAAAGAGGATAATCGTGCCCGACATGTGCTTTTCCAGCGCGGTCGTGGCGCAGACCAGTACGACCACGCATGCGGGGAAGAAAATCCCGTATTTGAAGGTTTTCATTTTCGATGCGAATTTGGATATGTAAAGCGCGAGCAGCAGAATCAGGGCGAATTTCATGATTTCGGAGGGCTGAAACTGGATGGGGCCTATTTTCACCCATCTTGTCGCGCCCTTGGCCGAGGAGCCGATGCCGGGGACAAAGACGCACCACAGCAGGAGATAGGATACGCCGAAAATCGGAAGTGCCATCTTTTTGAGAAAGCTGTAATCGACGACGGACATGCCTATCATCGCGAGGATTCCGAGAACACCCCAGACGAGCTGTTTTTTGATGAAGTAAAAGCTGTCGCCGCCCATATAGGCTTTCGCATATACGTAGCCCGAGGAGGACACCATGACGGAACCGAAGCAGATGAGAAGCACCACCAAAATCAAAAAGGGCTTGTCAACGCCGCCGCGGACGCGGTAGACCGTCGTCTCGTCGGAGGAGACAAGCTCATGCAGAAATTTCTTGACCGGATTTTTATGTTCCGCGGGTGCCGTCATGCGGCTCCCGGTATGTTTCGTTCTTTCGTCCGTATTTGTCACCTTAGCACCTCTTTTACAATTATCAATATAGTTTAGCGCTTTTCTTTACAAAAAGCAATAGGAAATGATTGACATGACAGCGGTGACAAGGATTCCGAATGCGGCGATTGCGGGCTCGCTCCAACCGCATTTTTCAAAATGATGATGAATCGGCGCCATTTTGAAAAGGCGTTTTCCGTGTGTCAGCTTGAAAAATATGACTTGAAGCATGACGGAGACCGTTTCAATCACATAGAAAAGTCCGACGACAAGGATGATAAGCGGGCAGTTCAGAAGAAAGGCGAGTCCTGCGACCATTCCGCCGAGAAACAGCGAACCGGTGTCTCCCATGAAAACCCTTGCCGGATGCCAGTTGTATACGAGAAAGCCGATGCAGGCGCCGAAAGTCATGCCGGCGAGAATCGCGAGGGAGGCGTCGGTACTTTCGGAGGAGATAAGAGCATGAGGCAGGCGGAAGCCGCAGACCGCGAAAAAGGCTGCAACCATCGCCGTGACCGAAGCGCAGAGCCCGTCGATGCCGTCGGTCAGATTGACGCTGTTGTTGATGCCGACGATGAGAAGAATGGCAAAGCCATAGTAAGAGACGCCAAGCTCGAACGTCTTGTGAAAGAAGGGAAGCGCCACCTCCGTATCGACGTCACAGAAAAGTGTCATAAGGAGAAGATACGCCGCTGCGACGATGACTTGGAGCAGAAATTTCTGATAGGCGCGAAGCCCCTCGTTTTGCTTTTTGAGGAGCTTGGCGCGGTCGTCGATGAAACCGATCGCTCCGAACGCCGCCGCCATGCCGAGCGTGATCCAAATTTTCGGAAGCTCTTCCCTCGGAAATGCGAAAAAGGAGAATACGGCGCTGAGGATGAGAATGGCGGCGATGAAGAAAAGTCCGCCCATCGTGGGCGTACCCTCCTTGGATTTATGCCATCTCGGTCCAATTTCAAGTATCGGCTGTCCCATCTTCCGGCTGATCAGCGCGGGAATGAATTTTTTCGACAAAAGTGCGGTGACAAGAAAGGATGCGATAACCGATAAAATGAAATTGAAAAGCATAGGTTTTCTCCGTTAAATCAGCTTGATAACTCTTTCGAGTGCCATGGCGCGGCTGGCTTTGAAAAGCACGGCGTCGCCCTTTTCGATGATGCTTTTGATGATTTCCGCCGCTTTTTCGGCGTTTTCCGTATCCTCGATAATCGTTATCCTGTCTTTTTTCATGCCGGCGGCAAGTGCGCCCTCCGCGATGTCGCGTGCGGCTTTGCCGAAGGTAATGAGCCGTTCGACGCCCTTTCTCGCCGCTTCGTTGCCGAGGTCGAAATGCGCTTCGCGGGACATGTGCCCGAGCTCAAGCATGTCGCCGAGAACGGCGATGGGACGAAGCTTTTTCTTTTTTGCCGTGTGCAGGAGCACGTCGAGCCCTGCGGACATGGATTCCGGATTGGCGTTGTAGCAGTCCTCAATGACGGTGATGCCGTTTTTTTCTTCGATGTGCTGTCTCATTTCCGCCGGCGTGAAGTTGAGCAGTCCGTAGCGGATTTTTTCCTCCGGCACGCCGAGCAGAATGCCGCATACGCAGGCGACGAGCGCATTGTAGATGTTGTGCCGCCCGATGACGTTGATTCGCACGTCGTTCATGATTTCTCCGTCGTGCAGACGGATATCGAACAGCATATGCTCGTCGAACATGCGGATATTCTCGGCGTTGTAAACGCAGTCCTCATTTTCGATGCCGATGTAGATTTTGAAAATGTCGTTTGTTTTGACGTCGCGCAGATACGGGTCGTCTCCGTTCAGAATCAGGATGCCGCCCGGCTTCATGCCGTCGATGATTTCCATTTTGGCGTCTCGGATATTTTCCTTGGAGCCGAGATTTTCGATATGCGCGGTCCCGATGCCGGTGATGACGGAAATATCCGGCTCCACCATTTTGGAAAGCTCGGAGATTTCCCCCTTGTGATTCATTCCCATTTCCACGACGAGCGCCTTATGGACGGCGGTGAGCCCGAGCAGCGTCAGCGGAAGACCGATTTCGTTGTTGTAATTGCCTTTGGTTTCGTTCGTTTTATATTTTGTGTCAAGAACGGAATAAATAAACTGCTTTGTCGTCGTTTTTCCGACGCTTCCCGTTACGGCGACGGAGATCGTCCGGAAAAGCTGCTTATAGGAGCGCGCGATTTTTCCGAGCGCATGTCTTGTGTCGTCGACGACGACACAGGGAAGCGTGCAGCCGTCGGGAATCCTTTCCACAACGGCGAATGCGGCTCCCGCCTTGGCTGCCGCCATGAGATAGTCATGTCCGTCGAATTTGTCTCCTCTCAGCGCGATGAAAGCGTCTCCCTTTTTGATGGTGCGGGAATCGATGGAAATCCCGTAGGCCATGAGAGATTTGTCGGCACCGCCGCTTATGGTTCCGCCGGCGAAGCTTGCGAGTGTTTCGAGTGTGATTCCGCTGTCATTCAAGCTGAGATACATTTTTTTATCCTATCCTTTTCGTAAGTTTATAAACGATATCCCGTTCGGAAAATTCGTGTTTTCCGGACTTGTCGCATACATAATTTTCGTGTCCTTTGCCTGCAAGCAGGATGATTTCACCTGCCGCGGCGTGTGTCACCGCATATTCGATCGCTTCCTTGCGGTCGGTGATGCGGATGTGCCTGTTTTGCGTCATGCCGGCTATGATGTCGTCGATGATGGCGTCGGGCTCCTCGCCGCGCGGATTGTCGCTTGTCACGATGACGAAGTCGGCAAGCCGTTCCGCCATCCGTCCCATCTCGGGACGCTTGCCGTGGTCCCGCTCGCCGCCTGCTCCGAAGAGCACGGTCAGTCGGCTCGTAAACGGACGCAATGCCGATAGGGCCTTTTCCAGCGCGTCCGGTGTGTGCGCATAATCGATGAAAACGGAAAAATCCGTGCCGGTGTCAAGCTTTTCGAGCCGTCCGGGCGGAGCTTTCAACTTTTTTGCCGAATCCGAGAGGACGCTGGCGGGAATCCCGACGAGCCGTGCGGCTGCAATCGCCGCCGCAGTGTTGTAGATGTTGAAGCCGCCGGTCAGTGTGGAGGAAACAGGGATGCTTTCCTCTCCGTATGTCAGCCTGTATCGGATTCCGTCTGCCGTAAGCTCCGGCGCATCGATGAAAAATTCCGCCCCGCTGTCTTTTTCCGAGTAGTAATAAACATCGCCGCCCGCAGCAAAGCCCATATAGCGTGCTTCCGCGTCGTCGAGATTGATGACGGAATTTCTGCAATTCCCAAACAGCTTCGCCTTGACATCCCGATAGGCATCCCATGTTTTGTGGTAATCGAGATGGTCACGCGAGAGATTGGTGAAGACGCCGACCTCGAAATCAAGCCTGAACAGCCGGTCCTGTGAGATGGCGTGCGAGGAAGCCTCCATGACCGCGAACGTGTTTCCCGCCTGTTTCATATCCGAAAGCAGGGCATACAGCTCCTCCGGCGGAGGCGTTGTGTAATCGGAGACCGAGGTGTGACGTCCGTCTGAGTATTCGACGGTTCCGATGAGTCCCGTGCCGTAACCCGCCATGCGGAGAAGCTCGCATATGAAGTAAGAAACGGAGGTTTTTCCGTTGGTGCCGGTGACGGCAATCAGACGCAGCGATTTTTGGGGTTCGCCGAAATATCGGCTCCATGCGAGCGCATAGGCGCGGCGCACGTCCTCGACCTCGATGACGGGGATTCCCATCCGGCCTGCCCGCGCGGCGCCGCCGCGAGAGGTGACGATGGCGCAGGCTCCGGCGCTTTTCGCTTCTCCGATGTAGGAGAAGCCGCTTTGCTTGGTGCCGTCGGTACAGAAGAAGATGTCTCCCCGCTTTAATTTTCGGGTGTCCGAGCACGGCGCCCCGACCGGAAAGTCGGAAACCGACGGGGTGAAAGAAAGAATTTCCTTTTTATAGATAATATCTGAAAAACGCATGGTATCCTCCGCGGTAATCGGAATTTTTCTTTTGCCGTCCGGATATTTGCGTGTTTTCCTTGTTTTTTTAGTCCGCGGTATCGAGATAGCGGAATTCCACGGATATGACGGAGCCTTTTGATACTGTCGTGCCTCCGGTAATCGATTGGCTTACCGCTACGGCGCCCGAGCCGCTTGTCGCTCCCGTGAGATGAATGTTAAAGCCGGCGTCCGTCAGGGCTTTGTTTGCCTGAGCCGCCGTTTTTCCGATTACATTCGGCACGACGGCGGTTTGTTCGGCTGCGGTTTCGCTGGTGTAAAGGATGACCTTACCGTTTTCCTTGGAAAGCATGCTTCCCGATGCCGGTACTTGATTGATGACGCTGGTTCCGTTTCCGACGACCTCATAAGAGAGCTTCGACGTATTCAGCCGACTGATGGCTTCGTCGAGCGACATGCCGCGGAAGTTGGGAAGATTCATTTCCATGGTTGCAAGCTCGCTCTCGGTGTACTGCGGTTCGATTCCGAGATAGGGAAGAACGTCACCGAGCAGCTTGGATACATAGGGCGCAGCGACCGTGCTTCCATAGATGGAGCCGATGGTAGGTTCGTCTACAATGATGATACATACGACCTGCGGATCGTCCGCCGGCGCATAGGCGACGGTGGAAGCGATGCGCGCATTGGAGGTGCCTTTTTCCGATGTACCGGTTTTGGCCGCGACGGAATAGCCTTTGACATAAGCATTTTTGGCGCCGCCGGTTCCGGAAACGCCTTCCGCAAGGATTTGACTGATGGTTTGCGCGGTTTCCTCGCTGATGACCTGACGCACGACATTGGTGCCGAACGAAGCGAGGATGTTGCCGTCGTCGTCGACGATTTCCTTTACGACATGCGGCGTGACGAGTGTCCCGCCGTTGGCCACTGCGGCGACGGCCGTGATCTGTTGAAGCGCGGTTACGTTGTATCGCTGGCCGAAAGAGTATACGGCGAGGTCGACGTTGGTCATGTTTTCCTCTTTGGTATAGATGGAGCCCGCCTCGCCGGGAAGGTCGATTCCGGTTTTGGAATCCAGCCCGAAGGCGGAGAAGTATTGGCAGAAGGTGGAGATGCCGATGCGCTCGGCAAGCTTCATCATGACAGGGTTGCAGGACTGTTGGAGTCCCTCGGCGAAGGTAAGCACGCCGTGTCCGGTCGTCTTATGGCATCTGATTGGGCGCGACCAGCCGCTGACCATATAGGAGCCGGTGCAGGTGAAGCGCTCCGTCGTTGTCGCAAGATTTTCTTCGAGTGCCATGGAGGTTGTAAAAATCTTGGAGGTGGAGCCGGGCTCATAGGTGTCCGTCAGGCACTTGTTGTTCCACATCGAAAAGAGAAGATTCGAGGCATATTTTTGATATTCCTCGGAATCCTCGCCGTACTGTGCGGCATAGGCTGCGAGCGCGCTGTCATAGTAATCCGGGAGCGTGCGCGGGCTGTTGAGGTTATAGTAAGGATAGGTCGCCATGGCATAGATCTCTCCCGTTGTGGGGTCCATGACGATGCCGCAGGCACGAGATTTGCAACCGGATTCGATCGCCGCTTCCTCGAGATATTTTTCGAGATAGCTTTGGATTTTGTAATCAATGGTCGTGACAAGATTTGCGCCGTTTTGGGCGTCTATGTAGGTTTCATAATTATACGGCATGGAGCCGCCCTTTCCGTTTTTCGCGGAGAGGATTTTTCCGGAGGTTCCGGATAGGGAAGTATCGTACTGGTATTCCAAGCCGTAAAGGCCTCCGTCGCTTCCGCAGAAGCCGATTACATGAGAGGCGAGCGTACCAAAGGGATAGACGCGGCTTGTCGTTTCAACGAGATGGATGGAGGAGAGGTCGTTGTCGATGATGAACTGGCGTACCTTATCCGCGGTTTCCTTTTCGACGTTCTTTTTGATTGTGCGGTCACGGTATTTCGTCTTTTGTGCCTCTCCGTATACGAAATCGTAATCGACCTCGAGAATTTCCGAAAGTCCTTGGGCTACAAGTGCACGCTCTGCGTCGTCCTTCATAACGTGAGGATCGATGAAAATGCGTTCCGTCGTGTAATTGGTGGCGAGCACGATACCGTTTCTGTCGGTGATTTGTCCCCTTTTTGCGGTGACGGTGGTTTCATAAACCATTTGCTCGAGCACGAGTCGTCTGTAATCCCTGTGCTTTATGATTTGCAGATAAAAGAGTCTTCCGATGATAATTGCGGCAAAAAATGTACACACGGAAAAAAGTACGAAGGACCGAACACGCACGGTGCGGGACGGTCTGCCGATGATCGAGCTTGGTTTGGAGGTATCGGGTTTTTTGTTTGTGTGCATGTTTCCGATTCCTTTCGCCCGTATGGTAACTTTTTCCGTAAGCTGTGAGGGAGCCGCACGCTTGTGCTTCCCCGATCACGCCGGTATTTTCATTATATTTTTCTGTGTGAAAAATATGCTTTTTTGACAGATTTCATTCAAAAAATTTTATGAGATTGCGCAGTCTGCCATACAGCGCGTTCATCAAAAGTGAGTTTTTTCCGCTCCTTTTTGAGGATGCAGAAACGGGATCGGAATCGGGAAGCTCCTTTTCCAATATGATTTTCTGCCCGTTTCCCGCGGAAAGTCCGAGCGCGGCCGCCGTATTTTCGATTTCTTGGAAAGAATATCTGTGGTCCAGCTCTCCTTTCAGCTTGTCCTCCTTTGCGGCGAGCGTAATCATTTCTTTTTTCATAGCTGCGATTTCAGAGGAAATTTCAGATACTTTAATGAGAGAGAATACCAGTATCAGAAACAGAACAGTCGCCGCCGCGGCGCAGAGCACGGTCATTATCGGGAACGGCGTTTTTTCGCCTTTTACGGTTTTGTATTCCTTGCCGCCGATAAAAATATCGCGGAAAAGGAGTGCCGCAGGATTTTTTTTCTTTGCTTGTGCCTTTTGCGGTTTCATGGACATCTCCCTTTTATAGGCGTTCACAGCTTTTCGACTGCCCTCAGCTTGGCGCTGTGCGACCGGTGATTGTATTCGAGCTCTTCCTCCCCCGGGAGAATGGGCTTTTTTGTGAGGATTTTGACCTCGGGATGCTTGCCGCACACACAGACAGGATAGGAGGGCGGACAGGTGCATCCGGCCGCAAGCTCGCCGAATGCGCGCTTAACGCATCGGTCTTCGAGAGAATGAAAGGTGATAATCGCGATTCTGCCGCCGGGATTCAAATGCGCGGCGATGTCTTTTATCGTCGGTTCGATGATGGCAAGCTCGTGATTGACCTCGATTCGGATGGCCTGAAAGACTTTTTTTGCCGGATGATGTCCGACGGCGAGCAGCTTTTTTGGCGTGACGCTTTTGATGATTTCCACAAGCTCCGTCGTCGTTTCGATCGGCTTCTGCCCTCTCGCTTTCACAATCGCCGCGGCGATCCGTCTTGCGTTTTGTTCCTCTCCGTATTCGGTGAAGATCCGGAAAAGCTCGGATTCCGTGTAGGTATTGACGACATCGTAGGCTGAAAATGCCGCGTCGGCGTTCATCCGCATATCGAGCGGCGCGTCGGTGTTATAGGAAAAGCCGCGTTCCGGCGTATCGAGCTGATAGGAAGAAACGCCGAGGTCGAGCAGGGCGCCGTCGATGCGCTCGATTCCCGCATCTTCCAGAATGTGCCGTATATCGGAGAAGTTGTCCTTGACAAAAAGAATTTTTTCCCGGTAATCCGCGAGCCGCTTTGAGGCGGCTTCGATTGCCGCTTCGTCCTGATCGATGCAGAGGAGCCGTCCCCCTTTGCTTAGTCTCTTGGCAATTTCAAGCGAATGGCCGCCGCCGCCGAGCGTGCCGTCGACATAGATGCCGTCCGGCTTGATGTTCAGCGCTTCGATGCATTCGCACAGCAGAACGGAGGTGTGTGCATACTCATTCATGTCATCCTCCGGTTTAACAGCCGAGCGCGACCATGAGGTCTTCGATTTCCGCGGAGCTTTCGAGCTCACTTTCCGCCTTCCATGCTTCCTCAGACCAGATTTCGAGATAGGAGCCGAGTCCGAGAATGACGGCGTTTTTATCGATGCCGGCGTATTCGCGAAGATTTTGGGCGATGTTGATGCGTCCCTGCGCGTCAACGGTGACGTCGGAGGCATTGCCGAAAATGAAGCGCCTGATTTTAGCGGCCTGTGCCTGCGGAAGCTCTTCGATTTTCGCGGTGAATTTTTCCCATTCCGACATCGGATAGACGGTGATACATTTCGCAGTTCCGCGGGTGATGACAAAGGTTTCGCCGAGTCCGTCGCGATATTTCGCGGGGACAAAAACTCTTCCCTTGGCGTCTACGGTATGGGCATACTGACCGAGGAACATGATTTCACCGTCCTTTCTCTTTTGCATAACGATTGTGGAAAACTCCGTGGAAAGTGTGGAAAACCTCCACTTTTCACCACAATTAACCACTCATGCTTTCATTATAAAGGAATCAGAGGGAAAATGCAATAGATTTTTTAGAAAAAAACACAAATTTTTAAAAATTCGTTTGCATTTTTGAAATTGGAAATCAGTGTAATATCATATTTAACAGAAATATATTTATATTGAGAAGAAAGCGATACGGCAGCAATCGCCTGTTATGTCATCCCATGTGGAGGATAAATCCGAGCCGATATCGAGACTGTTTTCGGTGCTGTATGTTTTTCCCTTTTTTCGGTATTGAAAAGCATGCCGGAATGTGATAAAATAAGGCGGATCAATCGATGATGAAAGGCGGATCACACATGAAAACAGATAAAAATACCGAGCGCCGGATCACGGAGATGCTCGCACAGATGACGGTCGAGGAGAAAATCGGCCAAATGCAGCAGATCAGCTACGAATCCTTCCGTCCCGAGGTTTTTGAACGTTTTCAGAAGCTCGGAGCAGGTTCTTTTCTCCATGTGCTGGGAGAGCAGACGGAGGAAATTCGCGCCGATGCGGACAAAACGCGGATGAAGATTCCGCCGATTTTCGGAATAGACGCGATTCACGGTCATTCGCTTTTAAACGGTGCGGTGATTTTTCCGTCACAGCTTGCGGCGGCCTGCTCGTGGAATCCTCGGCTTGTTGAAAAAATGGGTGAGGTGACGGCGCGCGAGGTCAATGCGGACGGAATCGATTGGGTATTTTCTCCGGTGCTTTGTCTCGGACGCGACACGAGATGGGGAAGAGTCGACGAAACGTTCGGCGAAGACCCGTTTCTCACGGGAAAGCTCGGCGCCGCCATCGTCAAGGGCTATGAAAAGGATGGTCTTGTCGCAGCGTGCCTCAAACATTATATCGGTTATGGCGAGGCGACCGGCGGTCGTGACGCCTATGACACCGAGGTGTCGGAGAGAAAGCTGCGCGAGGTTTTTCTGCCGCCGTTTACGGAAGCGTTAAAGGCCGGCGCTTCCACCGTTATGACTGCCTACGGCTCGATTTCCGGTGTGCCGATGACCGCCCATCGGAGGCTTTTGCGCGAGGTATTAAAGGAGGAGCTCGGTTTTGAGGGGTTCGTCGTGACGGATTGGTACAACGTCGGTGCGCTCCGTACCAAGCAAAAGGCCGCCGAAAGCTATGACGCGGCGGTTCAGCTTGCCATTTCGGCAGGCAATGATATGAGCATGATGTCGCATGATTTTTACGATTCCGCGATCCGTCAGGCGAAGGAGGGTAAAATCCCGATGGAGGAGATCGACGACGCGGTGCGCAGAATTCTGCGGGTAAAATTCTCACTCGGCCTTTTCGACGGAAAACGCAAGCGTCTGCCGCGCTCGGTGATCGCTTCCACAGAGCATATCGAGGCCAACCGCGAGCTGACGCGGGAAAGCCTTGTTCTCCTTGAAAACAACGGGATTCTGCCCTTGAAATCATCTCCGAAAAAAATCGCCGTCGTCGGCCCGAATGCGGACGATATTCGTGCCCAATACGGCGACTGGACTTATTTCAGTCATCCGAGCGCAAAGCCGGATGCGGTGCCGAAGGGTGACGTCTACACGGTGCTTCGCGGAATCCGGACGGTATTTCCGGAGTCGGAGGTCGTTTATCATAAGGGCTGTGATATTATGGATTCCGCTGTCGAGTCAATCGATGAGGCAGCGTCGATGGCGCAGGATGCCGATGTCATCATCGCGGTCGTCGGGGATTGTCTTTGCCAGAACGGCGAGGCCAAGGACAGGGCAAATCTTGAACTGTCCGGCAGACAAAACGAGCTTGTGGCGAGACTGAAAGAGACGGGGAAGCCCGTGGTCACCGTCCTTGTGAACGGAAAGCCTCTTTGCATTGGAGAGGTCGCGCGTCATTCGGATGCCGTGATTGAATCGTTCAACAGCGGCGACCTTGGCGGACTCTGTGTGGCCGAGCTGATTGCCGGACGCTTCAATCCGAGCGGGAAGCTGCCCATCTCTTTTCCGCGCTCTTCTGCGCAGCTTCCGTGTTATTATAATCAGTACAGCGGCTGGCACGGCGGGAAATATATGGATGTGGAGGAGGGAAGCCTTTACGATTTCGGATACGGCCTTTCCTTTACGACTTATGAATATGCGAATCTGACCTTGTCGCAGGAGGTCGCTTCACCGGAGGATGTAATCACGGTTTCGGTGGAGGTCACCAATACCGGAAACAGAGACGGCAAGGAGGTCGTGGAGCTCTATGTCAACGATGTCATCAGCTCTGTTTTGACGCCCACGCGCGTGCTGAAAGGCTTTGACAAGGTGTTTGTCCGCGCAGGTGAGACGGTCGACGTAAAATTTGAACTTCCGGTGTCGTCCCTGTCTCTCATTGATGCCGACGGAGAATCGGTGGTGGAGCCCGGCGAATTTGAAATCATGGTCGGCGGAGGACTTGATTCTCTGCAAAAAACGATTTTGAAGGTCGTAAAATAAAAAAAGAAAGACGGCACACCTCGTAAAGGTGGTGCCGTCTTTATTGAATCGATGCCGATTGAATCAAGAAGAAAATGAAACGGATTTCGCGTAAGTCAAAATGTTGTCTTTCTGCGACTCGTACTGTTCGGTTTTTGCCGAAAATTGAATCAGCCAAAAAGCGTCGTCGCTCTTATGGACGGTTGCAAAATACGTGCAGTCGGTGCCGTTGTTTTCCTTTTGGTAAGTAAAGAATGTGAGTCCATCTTCGGTAACGGGAGAGACGTCCAAGCCGTTGGCGAGAATCACGGCGTTTGCATAATCGTTAAGGGAAGAATTTTTTCCGAGGGCTGAGCCTTCAAAAAGGGTAAATTCCTCTTTTAAGACGAATACCGCGACATATTGAGAATCATATACGGCTGTGAAGGAGACATAATCCCGCTCCGTAAACCGGTCGGTTAGGGTGATGCTCATGCCGGCTTTGGTAAATGTTTTGGGCGACGCTTCAAACAGCGCGCATCCGCTGAGGAAAAGTGCTGCCATGAGGACGATGATAAGGGCAATGCTGGAAATGCGTTTCATAATAACCTCCGAATGATAATAATATGGCGCTCATTGGCTGCTTTCAGTCTATCATATCGATGCGCTCATGTCAAGTGAAAAGCAGAAAAATAAAATGCCGCATGATGCGGCATTTTATTTTTTTAGTTGATATTATTCGTTGCCGGAGACCTCGTAGGCTGCGATATCCTCTTCGGAAACGCCGTCCGCGTCTTTGTTCAAAAGGGCACGGATGGAGAGGCTGACCTTGCAGTTTTCCGTATCGATGTCGGTGATCTTCGCATCGACGACCTGCCCCTTGGTGAGCACCTCGGAGGGACTTGCCAGCTTGCGGTCGGCGATTTGGGAAATGTGGATCAGTCCGTCTACGCCGGGAATGATCTGCGCGAACGCGCCGAAAGGCATCATCGATACGATGGTGACGGGAACCACGTCGTCTACGTTATATTTGTCCGTGAAGAGCTTCCACGGGTTGTTTTCCTCTGTCTTGTAGCCGAGCGAGATTCTGTTTTTCTCGCGGTCGAAATCCTTGACGAAGACTTCAAGCGTATCGCCGACGGAAACGACATCCTTGGGGCTCGAGATTCTGAGCCAAGAAAGCTCCGAATTGTGAACCATTCCGTCGATGCCGCCGAGATCGATGAACGCGCCGTAGGAGGTCAGGCTCTTGACCTTGCCCGTATAATGCTTGCCGATTTCGATTTCCGACCAGAATTTTTCGAGCTGTGCCTTTCTTTCTTCTCTTGCGACAACGCGGATCGAGCCGACTGCGCGGCGTCTTTCTTCCTTGATGTCGATGATTTTGAATCTCTGTTTGGTTCCGACCAGTGTGGAAAGGTCTCCGTCTTTCGGCACGGGTGTCTGAGATGCAGGGATGAAAACCCTCTGCGAGAGGGCATAGACGATTACGCCGCCCTTGACGGCTTCGGTGACCTTGCCCTCCAAAACCGCTCCCGTTTCTTTGGCTTCGAGAATTTTGGACCAGTTGTTGTGTGCGTCGATTTTCTTTTTGGAAAGCGTTGCGATTCCGTCGATATCGCTGACGCGCACGGCGATGGCTTCCACCTCGTCGCCGACCTTGAACATATCTTCCAGCTTTGCCTGCGGGTCTTCCGTCACGTTTTCCAGCGTGAGGATGCCGGTTACTTTCGAGCCGATATCGACGTGGACTTCGGTTCCGGAAACCGAAGTAACGATGCCGCGGACGGTGTCTCCTGTATTTAAAGTTTTGAAAGATTCTTCAAGAAGCTGTGCGAAATTTTCCTGTTCGCTCATGGTGTTTTGTACCTCCTCAATTATGTAGCCGGGTGTTGACGCTCCGGCCGCGATGCCGACGGTGCCGGTCATCGTTTTTATGCTTGACGGAATATCGGCCGCCGATTCGACAAGATAGGTTTCGGGGCAGTTGCCGCGGCTGATATCGAAAAGCTTTTTGGTATTGGAACTTTCCGCACCGCCGACGATAAGCATGCCGTCGCATTCTCTTGAAAGCGCGTCGACTTCTATTTGCCGCGTTTCCGTAACATTACATATTGTATCAAAAAATAATCCGTTTGTATATAGCTTTTCGAGAAATTTTTTTGTTTTTTGATAATCTGCTAAATTATGTGTTGTCTGTGAGGCTAAAATTGTTCTTTTCGATTCAAAATCATGTAATTCTCCACAATGATAGGCGGATTCGATCTCACCGCAGTCCGCGAATACCCGGTAGCTGCCTTTGATATGGCTGGAAATGCCGATAACCTCGGGATGACGGCTGTCTCCGAGCAGAACGGTGAAAGTGTCGTCGTTTGTGTTGTCGTCCATGATTTTGTAGATTTTTGCGACAAAAGGGCAGGTCATGTCGAGAATTTCCGATTCGGGATTTTTCTGAACGAAAGCCGCCAGCTTTTCTTTGATGGAAAGCGGGACGCCGTGCGTCCGGATGACAAAGACCGAGCGGGCAGGCGCTTCGGCGAGCACACGGTCAAGCTCATTTTCTCTGACGGTGACAACGCCCGTTTCGGAGAGCTTTTTCGTGACGGCGGGATTGTGAATCAGCTGTCCGATCGTATGGATTTTGGCGTCCGGACGCGAGTCCACAAGCTCAGATACCGCGTCGACTGCACGCTTTACGCCGAAGCAGAAGCCGGCGTATTCAGCCGTTTTGATTTTCATGATGATCTCCGTTTTCCGCCGCTTTTCCGATTTCCAGTATTCTCTCGAAGATGCGCTTGGAGGCGGCGTCGTATTCCGCCATTCCGCCTTTCTCGAAGCCAAGCTCATCATATAAAATCGGCTTGCCGATGATGACCGTTACGGGGCGGAACAGACGGATTCTGTTGTTTTTGGTCTGGATATAAACGGGCAGGACGTTACTTTTCGCGCGGTAGGCGATGAGTCCGACGCCGCTTTTGACATCCTCTGCGGACGGTTCCTTGTCCGGCATCCTCGTGCCCTGCGGGAAAAGCCCGATGTATCCGCCGGAGCGCAGTACCTCGATGGTCGCGGTGATCGAATGCAGATCGACCGTGCCGCGGTTGACGGAGATGGTGCCGAAGCTGCGCAGGAACTTTGCAAGCAGCGGATTTTTGAAAAGCTCTTTTTTGGCGAAGAAGAAAATCTGGCGTTTTAGGTTGACGGCGATGAGGAAAATATCATGCATACTGATGTGATTGGCGCAGATGATGCAGGGCCCCTCGGGAAGCTCGTTTTCCAGTCCCGTGACGCGCATGCGATAGAATATTTTATAGAAGGGCTTTAATAGGATTTGCAGAAAGCGATAGCCTTTATTCATATTTCATCCTGCTCCTTATCACGGAAAGCGCGCGTTCGACGGTTTCTTCAAAATCTCCTGTGTTGTCGAGAAAAACGGCGTCCCCGGCCGGTACGGCGGGCGCGATTTTTCTCGTGCTGTCGCAGCGGTCCCGCTCCGCCATGGTGCGCTTCACATCCGAAAGCGTGATGACCTCACCGCGCGCCAAGAGCTCGCGGTGACGGCGGCGTGCGCGCTCGTCGTCGGATACGGTCACAAAGAATTTGACCTCGGCGTCCGGCAGAATGACGGTGCCGATATCGCGCCCGTCCATAATCACGTTGTTTTTTCTCGCAATATCGCGCTGGAGCTCGAGCAGAAAAGCTCTCACTTCGGGAATGGCGGAAACCTTGGAGGCGTATGAGGAGATTTCATTGGTGCGGATGCCTGCGCCGACCTCCTCGCCGTCGAGATAGAGCTTTTGTTCTCCGTCGATGTATTGTAAGGAAATTTTGATGTCGGGCAGCAAGGCCACGACCGCATCCTTGTCGTCGGGCGAGATGCCGCGGCGCTTGACCGCGAGGGCGATGGTGCGGTAGAGTGCGCCGGTATCGGTATAGAGGAATCCAAGTCTTGCCGCGAGCGCCTTTGCCAGCGTGCTTTTGCCGGCTCCGGAAGGGCCGTCGATGGCGATATTCATGATTTTATTCGTTTCCTTTCCTATTTATGCAGTCCGATATCGGCCGAGCCGCGGCATTTGCCGCCGCCATAGCCGTGGAAAATGCGATTTGCAGATTAAAGCCGCCGGTATAGGCGTCGAGATCCATGAGCTCTCCCGCAAAATACAGGTTCGGACAGAGCTTTGAGCGCATGGTCTGCGGTTCGATTTCCGATACCGTAACGCCGCCGCTTGTGACGATTGCCTCCGAGATCGGACGAAAGCCGGTGATTTCAATCGGAAGCCCTTTCAAAAGCTCCGCAATCTTGCGACGTTCCTCGTGTGTAACGGCGTTGATTTTCTTTTCGGGCGGGATGCCGCAAAGCAAGACGAACGGCTCGCGCAGCTTCGACGGCAGAAGGTCGTCGAAGGCATTTGCGAAATTTCTGTTTTTGAATTTCTGAAAATCGGAGAGGAGCCTGCGGTCGAGCGTCTCTCTGTCCAGTGCGGGCTTGAGGTCGATCATTACGGTATATTTTCCGCTTTTCATGGGACGCATATGCGCCGAGGCGGAAAGGATTACGGGACCACTTATGCCGAAGTGGCAGAAGAGCATTTCTCCGAAATCGCGGTAGATAATTTTGTTCGTTTCCGTATCGAGCACGCGGATTTCCGCATTTTTGAGGGAAAGTCCCTGCGCGGCGGGACAGAGCGGTGCGTCCGATTCCAGCCCTACAAGCGACGGGACGGGGGGCGTTATCGTGTGCCCGACGGACGCGGCGAGCCGATAACCGTCTCCGGTTGAGCCGGTGCCGGGATAGGAGAGGCCGCCCGTGCAAAGGAGCACGGCATCGAAGCCGTCGTATTTCTTGGATTCGGAGCGCACGCCGGAAAGCGTGCCGTCCGCGTTTTGGAGAAATCCCGTGATGCGGTCGCAGACGATGCGGCAGCCGTTTTCGGTGCAGTACCGTTTGAGTGCGAGCACAACGTCGAGCGCCCGGTCGGAGACGGGGAATACCCGCCTGCCGCGCTCCGTTTTGAGCGGTACGCCCAGCGATTCAAAAAACATCATCGTATCGGCAGGCGTGAAACGGTTGACGGCGGAGAAGAGAAACTTCCCGTTTGACGTTATATTTTTGATGAATTCGTCGGGGGTGCAGTCATTTGTGAGGTTGCACCGCCCTTTGCCGGTGATGCCGAGCTTTTTGCCGAGCAGGGAATTGCGCTCGAAGAGCGTGACCTCACATCCAAGCCCGGCTGCGCGTCCGGCCGCGGTCATGCCGGCGGCGCCGGCACCAACGACGGCGATTTTTCGTTTTTCCATATATATGTCCTTGCCGTCAGAATTTGTTTTCCGACAGGAATTTTTCCGCTTCCTCCATGTCGAGGAACAGCTCGTCCGTCCGTTTCCCGATTTCCTCTATCCGCGCTGTGATTTCGGAAAGCCGCACATAGTCCGTCGCGGCCTCGTCGTTCATTTCGGCTTCAAGCGCCTTTCGCTCTCTGTCAAGCGCGTCGATTTCCTCTTCCGCACGCTCGATGCGCTTTTCAGCCTTGCGGATTTCGGCCGCAAGCTTCTTGCTCTCCACATATTTTGCCTTGTTTTCGGATTCCGCTTTTGCCGTTTTGCTATCGTATCCTGCGGTTTCCTGCTTCTCTTTGAATTCAAGGTATTCGTCGAAGCTGCCGCAGTAATCGGTGAAGCCCTTTGTCATATCGAAAATGCGCGTCGCGAGCTTTTTCATAAAATATCGGTCGTGCGATACGGCGATGATGGTTCCGCCGAAGGCGAGCAGCGCATCCTCGAGCGCTTCGCGCGAGGCGATATCGAGGTGATTGGTCGGCTCGTCGAGAATCAGCAGGTTGACCTTGGAGAGAATCATTTTGCAGAGCATGAGCCTCGCTTTTTCGCCGCCGGAGAGGACGGAAACCTTTTTGTCCATATCCTCCGCGAAGAAAAGAAAGCCTGCGAGCGCCGTCCGGATCTGCGTGAATGTGAGCTTTTCATGTGCCAGACAGACCTCCTCGAGCACGGTGTTTGCGTCGTCGAGCGTCTGCTGCTCCTGGTCGTAATAGCCGGCGACGACGCCCGCACCGTATTCCAAAACGCCGCGGTCCGGCTCGGAGAAGCCGCCGAGGATTTTGAGCAGTGTGGACTTGCCGCAGCCGTTCGGGCCCATGATGATTATCCTGTCCCGCTTTTTGACGAGAAAGGAGATATCGTTGAAAATCTGACGGTCTCCATAGGCTTTGGCGAGATGCTCCGCTTCCATGACGTCGCTGCCGCTTTCCGCGGCTTCGGCGAATGCAAGCCGAATGCCGCCCGGTGCGTTTTCCGGCGCGTCGATTTTTTCCATGTGTTCGATTTGCTTGCGTTTGCTCGCGATTGTGATGAAATTGCGTTCCTGCCCGAAATGACGCTGCTGCGCGATAATCGCTTCGATGCGGGCGATCTCTTTTTGTTGGAGCTCGTAGCGCTTTTCGAGCGATTTTCGGGCTTCCGCTTTTTTGGCGGCGAACTGCTCGTAATTTCCGGTATAAAGCGTGGCCTTTGTGTTCTCGATATCGAGGATTTTCGTCGCCGTCCTGTCGAGAAAATACCGGTCGTGCGAAACGAGAATCAGCGTTTTCGGATAAGCGCGCAGATGCTCCTCGAGCCAGTAGAGCGTATCGGTGTCGAGATGATTGGTCGGCTCGTCCAAAATCAGAATATCCGGTTCAATGAGCAGCAGCCGCACCAGCGCGAGCCTTGTGCGCTCTCCGCCGGAAAGCGTCGCGATCCGCTTGTTCTGCTCCGGCTCGGGAAAGCCGAAGCGCGTCAGCATGGCGCGGATTCGGGATTTGTACTCATATCCGCCGATTTCCCGGAATTTCTCCGTCAGCGAGGAAAATTCCGCGATTGTTTTTTCATAGCTCTCGTCATGGACTGCACCTGCCATGGCTTCGATTTCGGCATGAAGGGTATCCAGCCGCGCTTCGATCCGGCGGCATTCGGAAAAGGCGTCCGCCATTTCCTCGAACAGCGTTTTATCGCTTTCGAGCATGGCGTTCTGTTCGAGCATCGCGACCGATTTGCCCTTGGCGATATAAACGGCGCCGGCGGAGGGCTCCGTCTTGCCCGCGATGATGCGAAGCAGCGTGGATTTTCCGGCTCCGTTGACACCCACCACGCCGAGTCTGTCCCCTTCGTTCAGGGCAAAATTTATTTTTTGCAGAATGATATCCGTGCCGTATTCGACGAGAATATCATGAGCGCTCATGACCGTCATTTTCTTGTAAATCCGTTTCCTTGAAAAATTTATACTCATTATACTACGAAACCGGCGTCATTGTCAATTTTATTGTGAAAACTCGTTGCGGATTTATCCTATGCTGCATACAATAGGAAGGAAAAGCCGGAAAAGGAGCGATATTTTTTATGAATACAAGGATAAAGACACTTTGTACGGTTCCGCTGCCGTATCCAACTCCCCGCGTGAAAGCGCCGAATCTGAACTATGCAAGGATGCTTTCCGTTCCGTATGCGGGACAGGGAGGGGAGCTTTCCTCGGTGCTGCAATATCAATACGGGCATTTGATTTGCCGGAATGCGAAGCCGGCGCTGCTTACGGATGTATTTGCCTATATAGCCGAGGTGGAAATGCGCCATTTGGAAATCCTCGGAACGCTGATCTGCGACCTTGGCGGTGCGCCGCGTTTTCAGTCCGACGGACGGGGCGCTTTCAGCGCGGCGGGCCTGCATTACGGCACGGCTCCCGACAGACTGCTTGCCGCCGCCGAGACAAATGAAAAAAATGCGATCGCGGTTTATCAGCGGCTCATGAAAAATATTCGGGACGAAGCCATCACGGAGGTGCTCGCGAGAATCGTCAAGGATGAGGAGCATCACGCGAAGATATTCAGAGAGCTGATATCGGAAATCGCTTGACATATCCCCTGTCTGTGATATAATAAATCCATAAAACAGATAGGAGATACACCGAGATGACGAGATCGTTTTTGACAAGAATGCTTGGAGCGGCAGCGGCTTTGATGATGGCGCTTTCCGTGTTTGCCGGATGCCGTGTGTATACGGGCTGGAGGACGGTGAGGCTTTCCGGCGATGTGCAGGAGACCACCGTTTACGGAAGCGGGGCGTCCGATGGCTGGACGGTGGAGATTGAAAAGCTGAGCTTTTCCGACAGCGAAAACGCCGTCATCCGGCTTGTTCCGTCGGATTCGGTGCGTATAGAGGCGAAATATAGCGGGGATTTTGCCGATTATGGCTTTGAAATCACGGCAAAAAACGGGAAAATCCGCATCGGGACGAATCATAATTATAATTATATCGCGGATGTCTTTGAAATCACGGTGTATGCTGATTTTGATCATGTGGAGCTTTCCGGCGGATGCAGTCTCGAAATCGACGCCTCGGGTGCGGAAGAGCTTCGGCTCGATATTTCGGGCGCCTGTGACTGCCTTGTGGAGAATGCGGCGGCAAAGCGGCTTGAAATCGAGCTTTCGGGTGCCGCAAATATCAATATTTCCGGCACGGCGCAGACCTTTGTGGTGGACCTTTCCGGTGCGGCGGATGTGGCGGCGAAATCGCTTGTCGCGGCGGACGCGGACATTCGGGTGTCCGGCGCGGGCTCGGTTATCCTGTCCGTCACGGATACGCTGAAAACGAAGATATCCGGTGTCGGGTCCGTCTGTTACTACGGCTCGCCGGTCGTCACGTCGAATGTCTCCGGCCTCGGCGAGGTGAAGCAGCGTTCGGAGGAAATCTATATGGAATGAAAGAAGCGGAGACGAAAATCGTCTCCGTTTTTTTACGGGAGATATGACTGCCTTGGGAAATTTACAAATATTTCACCAATGTGCCCATAAATATGTGATAATATTATCATACTATAAAGATAGAAATTGAAAACGGGGACGGTGACGGATATGAATAAAAGGGTATTTCTGATGGTGATGGACAGCTTCGGCATCGGCGGTGCGCGCGATGCCGCGGCATTCGGCGACGAGGGAAGCAATACGCTTTCCTCCGTCATGGCGGAGGACGGATTTTCCGCGCCGACGCTTGCTTCCCTCGGACTGTTTCATATCGACGGCGTTCTCTCGTCTTTTCGGACGGGGACGCCTACCGGTGCTTATGCACGGGTTTGCGAGATGTCGCAGGGCAAGGATACGACCATCGGACACTGGGAGATCGCCGGTATCCGTTCGGATGTCCCGCTGCCGACCTATCCGGACGGCTTTCCCGAACGGATTCTGCGGCCGTTCTCGGAGAAATGCGGCCGCGGCGTGCTGTGCAACAAGCCTTATTCCGGGACGGAGGTCATTCGGGATTTCGGGCGTGAGCATATGCAAACAGGCGATCTGATCGTTTATACCTCGGCTGACAGCGTATTTCAGATTGCGGCGCATGAGGATGTGGTTCCGGTCGAGGAGCTTTACCGCGATTGCCGGATTGCGAGGGAGCTGCTGGTTGGAGAGGACTGCGTGGGCCGTGTGATTGCAAGGCCGTTCACGGGTGAATGGCCGTTTGTCCGTACATCGCGCCGTCATGATTTTTCGGCGGTGCCGCCGGCAAAAACCGTGCTTGAACTTCTTGCGGACGCCGGTTATGCGACGGAATGTGTGGGCAAGATCGGGGACGTGTTCGCCGGTGTCGGCGTGACGGAATCGATACGCACATCCGGCAACGACGACGGTATGCGCGTCTGCTTGGAGCTTTTGGAGAAGGATTTCACGGGACTTTCCTTTATCAATTTTGTGGATTTCGATACGCTTTACGGACATCGCCGCGACGCGAAGGGCTATGCGGAAGCCGTTATGCGCCTTGACGCATGGCTGCCACGGTTTATCGCGGGCATGAAGCCGGACGATATCCTCATGATTACGGCGGATCATGGCTGCGACCCGAATTTTGCGGGGAGCGACCATACGCGCGAGAACGTTCCGCTGCTTGTTTATGGAAGAAAAATAAAGCCGGTAAATCTCGGGACGCTTTCCACGTATTCGGATATCGCCGCCACAATCGCGGCATATTTCGGCGTGCCGTATTCGCTGAATGGCAAGAGCTTTTTAAATAGAATCCTTTGAGGTGAAACTATGGATTTTGACCGTCAAAAGCTGATTCGTGCCGCTATGGCAGCGCGCGAGAGGGCATATGCGCCGTTTTCGCATTTCCGTGTCGGCGCGGCGCTCCTTTGCGGGGACGGCGCGGTATATACCGGCTGCAACATCGAAAATTCCTCGTATTCGCCGACACTGTGCGCCGAGCGCTGCGCCGCGGCAAAAGCGCTGTCCGAGGGACGGCGGGACTTTATGGCAATCGCAATCGTCGGCTCCTCTCCTGAACCTACGATGCCGTGCGGCGTATGCCGGCAGTTTTTATATGAATTTTGTGACGAATCGTTTCCCGTCATTTGTGCAAAAAATGAAACCGATTACGTGGAAATGGCGCTCGGTGAGCTGTTTCCGCGGGGATTTCGGCTGGATGCGAAGTGACCGGCGGTTTGCACGGCATTTGTGCCGCGGCTATTCGCTGTCAAATTTGTGCGATAAAGAAAGAGAGGATATTGCGTTTATCGGCGCAATATCCTCTCTTTTATGCTTCTGTTTTTTCTCCGTAAAGCCGGAAGCCGGCCGTTTCCGTTACGGGCAGGGAAAAGACGAGCGCGTGCGCTTTGGTTCCGGCGCCTGCGTTGTCCGTGATCGCCTGCATGATGGCGTTTCTTACTTCCTTTTTTGAAACGATATAAATCATTTCCTTTTCGTCGACGATTGAAATGCCTAAAAATTTTTCGGCGTATTCGGTTCCCGTTCCCTTGGCGTGCAGAATTGTGCCGCCGCCGGCGCCCGCCTTTCTTGCGGCTTCCATCACGTCCTCGGTATAGCCCTTATTGCAGATGACGATGATAAGCTCCATCGTGCTTTTTTCCTTTTGTTCCGTGTCGGTCATTTCATCCTCCGCGTGACCGCCCGAGAAGAAATCGAGCGTATTTTTTGTCGATATGCTGGCGAGCGGGACGGCAAGCGCGATCCCACGGTCGGGCAAATCGATTTGGAAATCCGTTTCCAGTGTTTTTTTCAGTTCATACAGTTTATTGTGCGTTATCACCGCCTGATGCACGACTTTTTCGGATTGCTCGATGCCGAAAAGATCGAGCGTCTGCGATTTCGCGGTACCGCGTGCAAGTGTGCAGTAGAGCCGCGGCACATCAAGCTTTTTATAAAGCTCGACGATTTCCTCCGCATCGGATTTTCGGGAAATCGTGATAAACCAGTACATATGCTGCATGCTTACCACCTGCCTTCGTTTTCAAATTCTATGATATCGGGATAATCCGGAACGGATGCCTGCTTGCCGTGACGCGGGTTTCTGCTGCGAACGGCAGCCACCTGCTTTTGAATTTTGTGGCGTATGGTGTCAAACTCGATTACACCGTCGTGAGCGGAAGCTGCCGCGGCTTTTTCGGTGCGTTTTACCTTAATTTTATAAATCAATCCGAGGATCTGAATGGTAATGGGCGGAAGCAGGGCGACAAGCGCGATCACGCCGAAGGCGTCCTTCATGACATTTCCTCCCACGGCGACGGAGGCGCCGACTGCGAGCGGCATCAGAAATGCGGAGGACATGGCGCCGGAGGCGACGCCTCCCGAGTCAAACGCGATGGAGGTGAAAATTTCCGGAACGAAAAACGAGAGCAGCAGCGCCGCGGCATAGCCGATTCCGACAAACCAAAGGATTGAGATTCCGGTCAGGACGCGCACCATCGCAAGTCCCACGGCGAGTGCGACGCCGATGGAGATGGCGACCGACAGCATTTTTCTCGGAATCGCGCCGGAGGTGACCTCCTCTACCTGCTTTTCCAGCACGTGGACGGCAGGCTCCGCCGCTACGATAAAGTAACCAATCAGCATGCCGAGCGGAATCAAAATCCAGCTGTATGAGGTGCCGCCGATAGATCTTCCGATATAGCTGCCGACCGGCAGAAAACCGATATTGACCCCCGTGAGGAACAAGACAATTCCGAAATACGTATAACCGACGCCGACGAGCAGCTTTAAAATGGCATCCTTTCCGAGCGGGTTTGCAATCGCCTGATAGAGAAAGAAGAAGATCACAATCGGGAAAAGCCCCTTGGCAACTTCAAGCATTTGATGCGGAAAAGAGGAAAACAGCTCAAAGCCGAATTCGCGGGAGGTGGCAAAGTCGATTAGTTCGTCGGGAACATAGGTTGTGGAACCGACGTCGTACATGAGCCCCAGCACAAGGATGGAGAGCACCGGGCCGACGGAGCAAAGAGCCATCAATCCGAAGCTGTCGTTCGAGCCGTCCTTGTCGGAGGAAATGGCGGAAATACCGACGCCCATCGCCATGATGAACGGCACGGAAAGCGGGCCTGTCGTGACGCCGCCGGCGTCGAAAGCGACCGACCAAAAATCGGGATCCACAAAAGCGGCCAGCACAAAAATCGCCGCATAGGATACAATAAGGATATACCTCACCTTTACCGCAAGAATGATGCGCAGGATGGCGATGACGAGAAACACGCCGACGCCGACGGCAACCGATATAATAAAAGTATATGTATCGATCGAGGGCACATAGCCTGCGAGCACTTGAAGGTCAGGCTCCGAGACCGTAATCATGGCGCCCACAAGAAACGAAATGAGACAGATGAGCCAGATCTTTTTGGACTTCGTCATCGTGGTTCCGACGTATTCGCCCATCGGCGTCATGGATTTGTCGACGCCGAGGGTAAAGAGTCCGATGCCGACTATCATCAGCACGGCGCCGAAAAGAAAGGAAATAAAGATGGAATTGGGCAGCGGCGCGACTGTCATGGAGAGCACAAGAATGATTGCGGATACCGGCAGAACGGAGGACAGGGATTCCCTCAGCTTTTCCATGAGTATCGTTTTATTTTTCATATGGTACTCTCCGTTTCTTCGATGTTTTTGTTGCCGGCAATGACCTCGCAGGGAGCGTAAGATTTGTTGTCTGTGCGTTTGTCCGAAGCGGGACAAATCTTTTGTTTCAGAATGAAAATAACAACATTTTATAATAGTATAACATAAACAAATTTTCGTGTCAAGGCGTGAGAAAAAATGCCGCACGAATTCACAAAAAATTCAATCTTTTCAGAATCAAAACTCGGCGCCGGCTATTTGTCGTTTTATGTTGACTTTTCCGCCCCTTTCGGATATAATCATATCCGTCGCGCGGCAGAGAAGCGCGGCATAAAACAGAGATCGGTTTTTTGGTCGATTTTGGAGACTTTACATGAGGAAGAAACTAAATTTCAATCATACCGTATATGCTTGCTTTACGGGATACGTCGTTCAGGCGATTATCGTCAATTTTGCACCGCTGCTTTTTGTAACATTTCAGAATACATACGGCATCGGACTTGAAAAAATCACACTGCTTGTCACGATCAATTTCGGCATTCAGCTCATCATCGATCTTTTCTCCTCCGTTTTTGTCCGGCGGCTTGGATACCGCAGGACGGCGGTGACCGCGCAGTGCTTTTCCATTTTAGGACTGGTCTGCCTTGCATTTTTGCCGGAAATCTGCGAAAACGCGTACACCGGACTTCTCATTTCCACGGCTCTGTATGCCGTCGGCGGCGGACTGGATGAGGTGATCATCAGTCCTGTGGTGGAGCTTTGTCCGACGGAGCGGAAAGCCGCCTCGATGAGCCTGCTTCACTCGTTTTACTGCTGGGGTCAGCTTTTCACCATTCTTGCGTCTACCGCGTTTTTTGCCGTTTTCGGAATCGAAAACTGGCGGTTTTTGGCGCTTCTTTGGGCGATAATCCCGCTTGCCGACATGATTTTGTTTTTGCTCGTTCCGATGCCGGAGAGCGAAGAGGAGTCCGGAGAAGGGGTACGGCTCGGAGCATTGTTTCGCATGAAAAAATTTTGGCTTCTGGCGCTTATTATGGTATGCGCGGGCGCCGCGGAGCTTTGTATCAGTCAGTGGGCTTCCGCATTTGCACAGACAGGGCTTGGCGTCGATAAAACGGTCGGCGACCTTGCGGGACCGTGTCTGTTTGCCGCGCTGATGGGTACCGCGAGGGTCCTATATGCCAAATTCAGCGATAGGCTGAACGCACAGAACGCCATGATCGCTTCGGGCGCGCTTTGCATTGTGAGCTATCTTTTGGCGGCGCTCTCTCCGATTCCGGCGCTCGGGCTTGTCGGCTGTGCGCTGGCGGGCTTTGCGGTCGGCATCTTTTGGCCGTGCGCGCTCAGCATCGGCGCGTCGAGCATCCGCGGCGGCGGAGTGGCGCTGTTCGCCATGCTGGCGCTGTTCGGCGATGTCGGCTGCACCACGGGTCCCACGCTTGTCGGCATGGTTTCGGACGCGTTCGGCGGCAGGCTGAATGTCGGGATATTGTTCTCTCTTGTTTTTCCCGTTTTGCTGATTGTGAGCGTTTTGCTGTATAAGAGGGATACGGGAAACGAGAAGAAAAATTGATATGGTTCTGAAAAAGCCCCGGACCGTCCAAGTCCGGGGCTTTTTGGCTGAAATCACATTGTATTTCTAAGGTGGCTTTTCGGATATCGGCGCCTATGGTATCCTCCGGATTTGCCGCGGCTTTACAGGTATTTTTTGACGGCGTCCATGAGCTTTCCCATGTATTTCTCACCATACAGCGTAACATGTCCGAGCCATTGATTGATTTTCCAGAGATCGCGGCGCTCCTCATGGCCCGGCTCCAAGGGATAGGCTTCCTTATAAGCGTCGAAGAATACTGGGGATACCGGACAGAAAAAATCCACCGTCGTGAGGTCGATTTCGCGGTTTCCGTAATAGATGCTGCAATCGATGGCGACAAGCTCATGTCCGTTATAGAGCAGATTCCCGAGCCACGGATCGCCGTGCAGCAGGGAAAAGGCGGTCTGCGGCGGACAAAGCTCCGGCAGCTTTGCGATGAGGCGCTCGATCATGGCACATGCTTCGGAAGTCATTTTTCCCGCATCGACCGCCATTTTCATGGTATCGCGCAGTCTGCATTCGCCGTAAAATTCCGTCCAAGTGCTCTTCCAGGTGTTGTCCTGCTTGAAAATACCGAGATAGGTCTGTCTTTCAAGCCCGCATTTGTCATGGTGAACACGGTGCAGCGAGGCGAGTCCCTGCCCGAGGAGCTCCCAGTCACGCTTGGTTTCCGGCGTTACGGCGTCGATTGCCTCCAAAATGAGCAGAACGGTGTCTCCCTCTTCCACGACGGCGATGACCTCGGGCGTTTTGACAGGAGAATGCGAACGGATATAGTCAAGCTCCCATGCCTCCACGGCGAATTGATCCGGCGAAAACGAATTGGTACCGGCTTTGACGAATACGTTCAGGCTTTCTCCCTCGAAAATCGCGGCGGGGTGCATGGCGCCCGTCTTGTTCTCGCGGATTCCGGTGATGTGAAAGGGCTTTCCGATGGATGCCGTTACCGCGTTTTCGATTGCTTGGTTGTAGGTTCCGTCCGTCAGAATATTCATAAACAACTCCTGTATACCAAATTTTCGCATACAGTATACAGGAGCCTTTTTGTAATGTCAAGTTAATTTTTACAGCTCATGCCGCAGAAACTCAAAGATTTTTTTCTCTTCTCTGGAAACCTTGACCTGTGTAATTCCGAGGATTTCCGCGGTCTGCTGTTGGGACAAATCTTTATAAAAGCGGAGGATGATGATCTGTCGGCTTCTCTCATCGAGCTTGGAAATGGCCTCGGAAAGCGCCAGCTTGTCGGTCATAAGCTCGATTTCGTTTTCCGACGCGGGCGTCAGATTTTCCAGCGTCGTGCCGTCCTCTTCGCCGCCTACCGTCTCTTGGAGCGAATAGACGGGGCAGACGGCGTCAAGCGCATAAACGATATCCTCGGCGGACATTCCGCAAAGCTCGGAAAGCTCGGAGAGCTTTGGCTCGCGCTGGTGCGTTTTGATAAATTCCTCCTTGGCGCGCATGACGGCGGTTCCTTTTTTCCTCACGTCGCGGCTCACCTTGATGATGCCGTCGTCGCGCAGAAAACGCCGGATTTCCCCGATGATGAGCGGCACGGCGTAGGTCGAGAACACGGTCCCGAAGCTTGTATCGAAGCTTTTGGCCGCTTTCAGCATGCCGATCGTGCCGATCTGCACGAGATCCTCATATTCGGCGTTTCTCCCGATGAAGCGCCTTGCGATGTTTTTGACAAGTCCCATATTCTGTGAGATGAGGCGTTCCATCGCGCCTCGGTCACCGCTCTGCGCCTTTGCAATCAGGGTCAGATTATCCTCGCCCTCTGTTTTTTCCATACATTCGGACATAGAAACTCTCCTCTTCTTCCCATGGGTTTTATGTATCCTCCTGTGGCGAGGAAAGCTTTCTTGTAAGCGTGACTCTTGTCCCTTCACCGGGCTTTGAGAAGACGGAAAGCTTGTCCGAGAAGCTTTCCATGATTGAGAAGCCCATGCCGCACCTGTCCTCGTCGGGACAGGTGGTGAACAGGGGCGTGCGCGCCTTTTCTACGTCCTCGATGCCGCATCCGCGGTCTGAGACCGTGATTTTGAGCGTTCTGTCGTCATAATATTTGGCGGTCAGCGTGACGATCCCTGTGGAGCCGCGGTAGGCATGGACGATGCAGTTGGTGACGGCCTCGCTGACGGCACAGCGAATGTCCGCCAGCTCCTCCACGTCGGGATCGAGCGGAAGCATAAATCCGGAGATGATGCTTCTTGCCAGCGCCTCGTTTTCCGATTTCGATAAAAACGTGCATTTGATTTCATTGGCGGCTTTTTTTGGCATGTTTACACATCCTTTCGGTTATCAGATTGATTTTCTATTTTGATCATGCGGTCGATTCCGGCCATTTTCAGCATTCTTTCCGCTCTGACGGAAGGATTTCTCACGACGAGCGACGTGCCGATTTCCTTGGCCTTTGTGTACCGCCCGAGAATGAGGCCGAGTCCGGAGCTGTCCATAAAATCGACGCCCCCGATATCGATGACAAGCGTTTTCGGAAGCTCTCTGTACATCGCCTCATCAATTCCCGTGCGCACGGAAACGGCGCGGTGATGATCGATTTCCCCCGACAGGGCGGCGATGAGCGTCTCGTCCGTATAGGAAATTTTTAAATGCTCCTCCATATTGACTTCCTCCTTTCACAAAAAAGGTGCTATCCTGAAATAAGGATAGCACGCGGAACCTGCAAAGCTTGTCGCAATCTGGTGTCGAATCGATTTTTGCGGTAAAAACCGTTTTTCTTTATAATTTGACTTTTACATATGTGTGCTTGGCATCCGTGATTTCCGCAAGGCACCAATCCGGATGCTTTTTCTTTTGCCTCCGGATTTCGCGGAACAGGGCTTGAAGCTCTTGTTCGCCGAGCCCTTGGAAAATGCCGGCCTGCTTTTGGATGCAGTGTGCTCCGATGCGCGCCGTGAGAGCGTTCATCGCAAGGAAAGAGGGAAAGAGCAGGCGAATGTTCTTTCCGGACGTTTTTACATGAATTCTCATGACGGTATCCCCCCCTTTTGAATCGGCTGTCATTATACCGCAATTTCCACGGTATCGCCGTCTGCGCTTTCCACTTCGACAAGCTTGCCGATGAGCCCCTTTTCCACAAGTTCGAGAATCTGTTCAAAGTCGATGTTCTTTAAGATATCGTTTCCCGACACCTGCGGCAGCTTGATGCCCATGGAGATGGCAAGCTTCACAAGCGGAATCGGAAGATTGATGCGAATCCGGTCGCCTTCTTTGGAATCGACGCGGATATACAGTATCATATCCTCCGGATTTTTTCTTTTTTCAGGGGGCAGAAGCTCCGTTTCCCTTTTCGGTGTGACGGAGAACAGCTCGTCGATGGCGACGTCGAATAATTTTGCAAGCTCGGGCAGGAGCATGATGTCGGGACAGGAGAGGTCGTTTTCCCATTTGGAGACCGCCTGTGGGGATACGCCGAGCCTTTCCGCGAGCTCCTCTTGGGTGATTCCTTTTTCTTTTCTCAGTTCGGATATTTTTTTGCCGAGGGTAGTGGACATTGTGTCGTCCTCCTTTGTTTTTGATGCCTTTATGGTAACATAGGAGCTGGTGGATGGTAAGGGAGCATCGGTTGATATCGCTTTGCTTTTCACAACTGTTGGTAGAGAAGTTTATAAACCAAAGGTTGCTTTTGATTTTATCATAATACCGAAGAAAAAGCAAATGGAGATTTTAGTCAAACGATAGAAAAAATCTTTTAATCCGGACAGAGGCTGTCCGGATTTTCTTTTATACTGTAACCGATCCGCGGAGACAGAAAGGAGAACTATGAAATCACCAATCATAAATGAAATTCAGAAGATTCGTGGCGGGACAAAACCGGATGTCGTGTCCACGGGACGGAACCGCCATGAGGTTGCGGTGCGGGAGGAGGACGCGATGGCGGTGTACCTTTTCAGCGCGCCCATCCGCAGGGAGCGCGGCGGGGAGCTCATCGAGCTTCGATGGAGAAAAAAAGGGAATGACAGAATCGTTTCGGGCAGCACGCCGGATTCGGTCGTTCGGGTGACGCCCCTCTCCGTTGTTTTGGAAAAACCGAGGCAGAAATTTTCCCTGTTTTTTGATTCGGAGGCCCCGTTTTCATGGGAGGAAAGAGACGGAACGCTGTATGCGTCTCATATGAAAATCAGACCGACCACAAACGGCGTTATGGTCACGGCCGATGTCACGGCGGGAGAGCTTCCGGCGATGCGGCTGGTTACGGAAACTTTCAGCGAGGAGGTCTGCCGAAACAGCCAGTATCTATCCTTTATGGAAAGACATTTCAAGCCCAAAATGACGGTGGCTTCACTGTTTTTCAAAGGCGAGGACGGTATTTGTCATCCCTTGAAGCTGCTGTCGGAAAAGCTGGACGATTATACCTACCGCTTGGTGTGGAAACCGGAGACCGTCGAAAACGGACAAATCGTTTTTGAATGCAATCTGTATGAGGACAAGCTCTTTCAGGACACCACCGTCACGGATTATCTGACGCTGGAAAACAATGCTTTCGGGAGCATCGCCTTTCTCGGACATACGCCCGAATATGGGGAACAGCGTCTGTATTCCAAATGGATGCTGAACTATATGAGCGACCTCTTGTTTCGGGATATTCGGAGCGTCAGGCTGTTTATTCCGCGAATCTTCGGCGGCACGGAGCTTGAGGCGTATCGGATGGAGCAGCGTTTTTGCAGCTTCGGCTCGACATGGGAAAATAAAGTGCCTCACGGTACGCAGCGGATTCCCATGGAAAAAACGGAGGCGTATCTTATTTTGGATTTATCGTCATATGTCGGCAGAAAGGGCTGGATGCGATACACCTACGGGCTGCTTTTGAAGGCGGCGCAGGGCGCCGCGGGATATGAGGCGGTCGCGACCGGAGACAGCTGCGCGTTTCCGGTCATTATGGAAATCAAATACGAAAGATAAAAAATCGGAAAGGAAGAAATATGGAAAAGAAAAGAGAAAAATGGACAAGAAACGATATTGAATGTGAGCTTGAAGAGGAGCGCGGGGAAAACCGAAAGGTATATCAGCTGAAAAACGGACAGAAAATGATGGCGATGAGCGCGGAACCGCTTCACAGCTGGAACGAAAAGAGCGGGCGCTATGAGGAGATCGGAAACGGTCTTTCCGCCCGTAAAAGCGGGCTTTGCGGAAGCCGGGGCGGCTGCCGTATCACCCTGCCGGACGGAAAGGAAAATCCCGGCAGGGTAAAGATGAGCTGCGGCTCCCGCAGCATGGAATGGGAATATCTCGGGCTGAGGGCGGATGCGGATGCGATGCGTCCGGCAAAGCCGCTCCCGCAGCCGAGGGTCGATTATCTGAATCCGAATCCGGCTTATATGAAGAAAAGCGCATCGTCGAAATACGGCAAGCATGCGGTTGTGCAGTATGGCAGGGTCGAGGACGGCATCGATTTTGAATATGAGGTCAAAAACAACGGCTTGAAGGAGAATATCATCGTCCGCGCGTGCAGGGAGGATTACACGTTTTGTTACCGTATGAAGCTGAGAGGGCTTTCTCCCGTTCTTTCGGAGGATGGACGTGCGGTAGACTTCTATGCGGACGAGGCGGGCGAGCGCAAACGGGTATTCCACATTCCCGCGCCGTTTATGACGGACGCCGCAGGAATACGCAGCGAGGACGTCGGATACCGGCTGCGCGAGATGCCGGACGGCGAATATGAATTGCAGCTTTCTGCGGATGCCGCGTGGATCAATGACCCCGCAAGAACCTTGCCGGTGACGATCGACCCCTATGTGGAGGTGCTCGGTCAGACGACCGCTCCGATTCGGTATCAGAATACGATCGGTGGTCTCGGCGGAATTGCGACCGGCTTCAATACGGCGACGGCTTGGGGCAGCCATCTGACCGCCGATATCTCCGCGCTTTCGCCGTCGGTGCAGATTTTGAACGCCACGCTCGTTTTGGAGCAGCTTCACGCGAGCGGGAGCGGCGATTTCTACTGGCATTTGAAATCGTTTAAGAATGAGTTTGTGGAGGCGCCCGGAGAAGACGGTCAGTGCTTTTTCCTGGATGTGACGAATACGGTCATCGCAGCCGCCAGAAATTGCAGCAAGAGCTGCGGATTTACATTAAGTCCTGCCGTATACAGAATTCCCGAGGATAGCGGCGGCTGCGGGAATGAGGACTGCGGCTGTACGGGAAGCACGACGGGAGGCAGTGTGAATTGCGGCTCGAAGTGTTCGGATTCCGGATGTGGCGGGACGCATGATTCGAATATTCAGAATCAAAGCGGCGGCATCTCCTTTTCCGGAAGCTCGGCGACGCTTCTCATTATCTATGTGACCCGCGAGCAGTATACGGATCATCAAAGCCTGATTCCCGTGTCGCTCAACAACGGCCCCGTCGATGGGCAGGTCAACCTGTATACGGGCGATCTCATGTACGTCAAAGAGGATATCCGCACGGGCGGCGCCGCGATTCCGTTTTCGGTCTCGCATTATTTCGACATCAACAATAAAAATAAGACCGGCGCTTACGGCAGGGGCTGGAATCTTTCCCTTGAACAGCAGGTGGAATTTTTGTCCGGCTATACGGCAGACGCCTCCTATATCGACGAGCAGGGCAAGAAGCATTATTTTGTCACCGAAAGCGGTGTGATGAAGGATACGAGCGGACTGAATCTGACGCTTGTGAAAACCACGTCCGGTGCTGCGATTCGTGACAGAAGCGGCGGCAAGCTGACGTTTGAATCCGGAAAGCTTTCGAGAATCGAGGATGCAAACGGCAACTATGTCTCTGTCACCCGCGACACGCAGGGACGCATTTCGCAGGTGAAGGACAGCTTCGGCAGAACGGCTGTTCTGTATTATGTAGGCGGCAGGCTGGATATGCTTTCGGATCCGGCAGGACGGATTGTGACATACAGCTATGACGGTGACGGTCGCCTTATCACGGTTTCATATCCGGACGGCTCGACCGTGGAGTATACCTATGATGCCTCCGCACGGCTTTCCTGCGTCAAGCAGCAGGACGGTACGAAAACCGTATATACATATACTTCCGGCGACAGAGTGGCAAGGACGGAGAAATATCCGGCGGGCACAAATCCGGAGACGGATACGCCGGAGGAGTATATGGATATCGACTATCGCAGCAGCCGTTCGACGGCGGTGAGCGACAGAAGCGGCATCCGCAAGGTATATGTTTTTGACGATACCGGACGCGCGGAGCTCGAATACGAGGATGTGCCGACGGAAATCGACGGAGAGACGGTCGCAGGCCGTTTTCAGGTGACCGGCACGACGCTCTATCAGTATGCGGAGAAGAAGAGAACCTTCGGGACGTCGGTCCGGACGACGGACGAATCGAACAATATGATTGTCAACGGCTCGTTTGAGGGGATCGGTGAAAGTCCGTGGCAGTTTGTCGGAAAAAGGACGTCCTCCTGTGAATCCAGCCTGTATGACGGCGTGATATCCACGGATTCCGCCGATAAGACGCGGGCATACCGGATATCCGGTGTGGCATACATCGATAAATATTTGAAGCAGACGATTCCGGCCTCCCGTATCAAGCTTGTGTGCGGCGATACGCTGATTTTTTCGGCATGGGCGAAAGCGACCTCGGCGACGACGAGCGAGAACGGCAGCACCCGGTTTGAAATCCGCGCGGAGGTGCGGTATTCGGACGGCAGCGTGGAAACGCAGCGCGGACGATATGATTCCAGCTATACGGAATGGCAGTATGCGGCGGTACCGCTCCGGATCTCACGGACAAAGA
>ERZ1673741.125-NODE-125-length-104513-cov-32.756122_pt1 | contig 104513 bp, 76 predicted proteins | sample MGYA00580209_ERZ1673741 | MGnify/ENA primary metagenome ERZ1673741 (study PRJEB41218, sample SAMN15661754) | gut metagenome | host: Homo sapiens | place: Canada: London | collected 2015-08-20/2019-03-30 | study: EMG produced TPA metagenomics assembly of... | reverse complement strand
CAGCTTAAAATGAAAATAATGGTCAAAATATTTGGATATTAACATAGAAAGCAGATTAACACAAATTTTAATTGCATAAGCTGTATCTGTGTAGATCTGCGAAATCTGTGGGATATTCCTTTTTATGCTGCTGAGATACGGTGACCTCCACAGCACTATACGTAATTTTAGAATTCGCTCGTGAAGTGGAACTTTATATGCTTAAAGTCCTGCTGTGCCATTGACAGCACGTAGCCAGAGTCGGCGAGGAAGACGTCGCGACCGTCGCGGTCCTTTGCCATATACTGATACTTACGCTTCTTGAACTGGTCGAGTTCAACCTCGTCGTCGCTCTCCACCCAGCATGCTTTGTGAAGATGAACCGGTTCCCAGCGGCACTTCGCGTTATACTCGTTCTCGAGGCGATACTGAATAACCTCAAACTGGAGCTGTCCCACAGTACCGATGATCTTACGACCGTTAAACTGATTGACGAACAGCTGCGCCACACCCTCGTCCATGAGCTGATTGATGCCCTTCTCCAGCTGCTTTGCCTTCATCGGGTCATCGTTCTCGATGTACTTGAACATCTCAGGCGAGAACGACGGCAGTCCGCGGAAGTGGAGCTTCTCGCCGTCTGTCAGCGTATCGCCAATCTTGAAGATGCCGTTATCGGGCAGTCCGACGATGTCGCCGGGCCATGCCTCCTCAATGGTGCTCTTGCGCTGCGCCATAAACTGCGTAGGTGAAGAGAAGCGGATGGTCTTGCCCTGACGTACGTGGAGGTAAGGCTTATTGCGCTCAAACTTGCCGCTGCAAACCTTGCAGAAAGCGATACATGAGCGATGGTTGGGGTCGATATTGGCTGTAATCTTGAAGATGAAGCCGGTGAACTTAGGCTCCTCCGGATCCACCAAACGCTCCTCTGCCTGTGTGGGACGTGGCGACGGAGCAATCTTGACAAAGCAGTTGAGCAGTTCCTGCACACCGAAGTTGTTGAGAGCCGAACCGAAGAACACGGGGGCAACCTCAGCATTACGGTACGTCTCGACGTCAAATTCGGGATAAACACCGTCAATAAGCTCGATGTCGTCACGCAGCTGCTGAGCGTCCTGCTCGCCGATGTGCTGGCAGAGTTCGTCGGAATTGATGTCCACTTCCACCTTCTCTGTCACACGCTGCTTGTCGGGCTTGAAGAGGTCGAGCTTGTTCTCATATATATTATATACGCCCTTGAATTTGACTCCGATGTTGATAGGCCATGACAGCGGGCGCACCTTGATGTTCAGCTCCTCCTCCAGTTCGTCGAGCAGGTCGAAGGGGTCGCGTCCCTCACGGTCCATCTTGTTGATGAAGATAATAACTGGAGTGTTGCGCATGCGGCACACCTCCATGAGCTTGCGGGTCTGAGTCTCCACACCCTTCGCACCGTCCACCACGATGATGGCAGAGTCTACGGCGGTGAGCGTGCGGTAAGTGTCCTCACAGAAATCCTGGTGACCCGGGGTGTCGAGGATGTTCACCTTATATTCCTCATAGTCGAACTCCATAACAGAGGTCGACACAGAGATACCACGCTGCTTCTCGATGTCCATCCAGTCCGACGTGGCAGTCTTGCGTATCTTGTTGTTCTTAACTGCACCTGCCACCTGAATCTGTCCTCCGAAGAGAAGGAATTTCTCCGTGAGCGTAGTCTTACCGGCGTCAGGGTGTGATATGATGGCGAAGGTTCGCCTGCGTTCTATTTCCTGATTCATTCTTCTTTTGTTGTTTTCTTATATGTGTCGGGGGTGTCAATTATCAGAATTCCTCGTCGTCATCAAACTTGAGGCCCTCAGTCTTGTCCTTGATGTGATAGTCGCTGAGCATTCCGAGGAATGTGGAAATCTCCTTGATGGCATGCTCCGTGTTGGGCGTGATGGTCTTGCCCTGCAGGCGCAGCATCATCGTGCCGTAGAGCGCGTTGAGACAGGTTTCAATCTCGTTGATGTCCTTCTCGCCCTTGTTGCGCAGCTCCACGATGAAGGGCAGCACCTTATAATATTCGGCGTTGTAGAACGGGAAGCGTGAGCTCTGCAGCAGACGGTTGTGCAGCTCGTTAAGGTCGTCCACCACAATCTTGTTGATGGTAAGGTGTCCGTGTTCGCGCTTGCCCTCGGAATTCATCATCGTGATAAGGTCGCCATACCAGTCCACCATTTCCGAGCGTTGCTCGTCAGTATAGTCCGTGAATCGCGCTATGTATTCGTTCTTCAGGCGCGACAGCTGGCAGCCGTAGGCACGTATGATGTCCTCCACCTGCCACATATAGAGCACGTATTCAGCCGTGCTTTTCTTTCTGAGTTGTTGGGATATAAACATGTTTCTTGATGAATCGGGGATTAACTTAATACGGCAGCTTGTAAAGATTGAAGAAGGTGCCGAGGAGCATGATGACGGAGAAGATGATGACAATGCACCCCACCACACGATTGATGATAAGGATGCCGGTGTCGTCAAACTTGCCTCTCACCTTGTCGATAAGCCACGACAGTCCGAACCACCACAGCAGGGCGCCGCCCACTATGCTGGCATAACCCACCGTCATCTCGATGGGACGGTTTGGCACTACGAAGGCAAACTGTGCGAAGAGGAAGATGAAGAGGAAGATAATCAGCGGATTGGACAGCGTTACGAGGAACGCCGTCACGCCGTTGTGCACGAGTGTGCCCTTCTGCGTCTTGTTACTCTTATGGATGTTACGGGTTGGATTGGAGCGGTAACAGTAGATGCCGAATAACAACAGCACCACGCTGCCGCTTATCTGGAGCAGAAAGCGGTTGCGCTCGTTTCCGACAAAGTTCATCATAAAACTCATGCCAAAGCCTGTGAAAAGCGCATAAATGAAGTCGCTCACACAAGCGCCAATACCCGTTATGAAGCCATACCAACGACCCTTGTTAAGTGTTCGCTGTATGCACAGCACGCCCACCGGCCCCATCGGGGCTGAAGCCATGATGCCTATAAGTATTCCCTTGAATACAAAGTCTAAAATATCTAATTGAATAGGAAACTGCATAACGTGTGCAAAATTGCAAATTTTATGTGATATAGACAAATTTATTACTTAAAACTTTGTTATGTTACAACATTTTTAATACCTTTGCCTTTAAAGATTGACAATCGTTTACTATTAATTTACTAAATAAATACAAACAAAATCATGACAGAAGAATCATTGAAACCGTATGTTATCGGTTTGGACCTCGGAGGCACTAACTCTGTATTCGGAATCGTAGACAGCCGTGGCGACATCAAGGCCACCACAGCTATAAAGACTCAGGGATATGGCAACAACGTACAAGCTTACGTCGACGCAGCTGTTGACGCACTCCAGATCATCATCGATCAGGTTGGCGGCATCGAGAAAATCAAGGCAATGGGCATCGGCGCTCCTAACGGCAACTACTATAACGGCACCATCGAGTTTGCTCCGAACCTCGAGTGGGGACGTGACGGCGTAGTGCCCTTGGCAAAGCTCTTCAGCGACAAGCTCGGCATCCCCGTTGCTCTTACCAACGACGCTAACGCAGCTGCCATCGGCGAGATGACTTACGGCGTGGCTCGTGGCATGAAGAACTTCATCGTCATCACTCTCGGTACTGGCGTAGGCTCTGGCATCGTGGTTAACGGACAGCTGGTTTACGGCTGCGACGGATTCGCCGGCGAGCTCGGACACGTCATCGTAAAGGAAGACGGACGCGACTGCGGTTGCGGCAGAAAGGGCTGTCTGGAGACTTACTGCTCTGCCACTGGTGTGGCTCGCTCTGCACGCGAGTTCCTCGCCAACTCTAACGAGCCGTCTCTGCTCCGCGAGCTTGACCCTGAGAAGATCACCAGCTATGACGTATCTATGGCAGCTGCCAAGGGCGACAAGATTGCCCTCGACATCTATCAGTTCACTGGCCAGTTGCTCGGCGAGTCATGCGCCAACTTCGCTGCTTTCTCTTCTCCTGAGGCATTCATCTTCTTCGGCGGCTTGACAAAGGCTGGCGACCTGCTCATGAACCCCATCAAGAAGGCATACGACGACAACGTGCTCAACATCTACAAGGGCAAGGCCAAGTTCCTCGTAAGCAGCCTCGAAGGTTCGTCAGCAGCCGTTCTCGGTGCTTCAGCAGTGGGCTGGGACATCAACGATTAATGCAGCTATTGACAACTGATAACACTCAGCTATACATCCGCAATTCCAACGTCTTGGAGTTGCGGATGTTTTTGTATAAAGGAGCAAGAGGTGTGCGTTTCACCGACGACAATATTTGCATTTCTATTGCTCAATACTATGAGTTGAACGGACAACAAAATCTTTGGTGCGAAATTCTTGAGTTTTGAGTGTTTGAGGACAATAAGCTCATACACAGTGCGTTATGCAGTTTTCATGAGAAATGTTATGAAATCAGACTTGCAAAAGAGCCGTTTTTTGCTGCAATAGCGCCACTTTTACACTACAATAGTGCCACTTTTATCATGCAATAGCGCCACTTTTACACTCTAATAGTGGCACTATTGTAGTGTAAAAGTGGCGCTATTGTTAAGTTCGGGTGCTGTTTGCACAGCAAAACACCGTAAAAACAGCAAACCGGAACTCTAGAATCAATTTTTATTTTGTAACATGTTTTTACTCTTTGTACGATATTTGCATGGTGGACGGCACCCGCTATTTGAATAATTCAGAATGGCTACCCAAGCGCAGGAGTTTTATTACCGGCTTGTCCTTGTCAAACCAAATGAGAAGAAAGTCGCCCTGCACATGACATTCCATGCAGTCTTTATATTTTCCACAAAGTTGGTGTGGGCGATACTTGTTAGGGATAGCTCCGTTTTCCCTTAGATGAATGAGAACTTTCTCCAAATCGTCAAGCTTATCATGAGCATGCTTGTATCTCTTAAGATCTTTCTTGAATTGACCTGTCAGTTCTAATGTCATCATAGAGAATCCACAAAAGATTTGAAGTTGTCCAAGTCAAGCTTTTCGAGTTCTTTTCCAGACCTTGCCTCTTCAATGGCTGCAGCGGTTGTTTCGTTGGGCTCGAAGTAAACGGCATCGAGGAGTACGCTCTCCACATAGTTATTCAAGCTTCTGTTGCTTGCCTTTGCCCTTTCTTTGAGAATGGCAAGGAGCTTGGAGTTAAGCCTGAACGATGCAGGCTGTCTTAATGTTGCTGTTTCCATATCCGTTATTTGTAATTAATTGTATGCAAATGTAATACAAATGTTTTGATTCTACAAGAAATGGGATATTTAAAACTCAAAATTCCTAATTCGGACAGCGTGATGTCCGCTTAATTCGCTACGCTCAGCTCACCTGTATTGATATCTCCTGATCCCTTCACGTTCTGATTGAGCGAGCGGAGCGTACCCTTCAGCGTGATGTCGCCCGAGCCGAATACGCTGCAGTCGGACGTACCGCAGTCATACATCTTTGCTTCGATGTCGCCCGAACCAAAAACCTTCAATGTGCTGACACCTACACGATTAAGACCTAAGTCTACATCGCCCGAGCCGTTCACCTCGCAGCTGACAGTCTGAGCCTTAATGTCCTTGATGTCGATGTCGCCTGAACCGCTCATTCTTATCTTGGCATGGTCGCAGACCACGCTGTTAAAGTCGATGTCGCCAGAACCCTCAAGCGCCACGTCGAGGACGTCAGTATCAAGCGGACCGTCAACGTCGAAATCGCCGGAGCCGGTCAGCTTCACACCCGTAAGGTCGGGCGATGTGAGGTAAATGGTAAGAGGCGTGTCATCATCGAAAGAGAACGAGAAGCCGCCACTCTTCGCCTTGATGACAAGCGTCTCGCCGCTGCGCTGCACCGACAGACGCTCCACAAGACCCTTCGCGCCAACTACGCGGACAGACGGAGTCTTGCCCTGAACGAACTTCACGTCGAAGGACGTATACGACTCTATGCGAGAGAAATATCCGAGATTTAGAACCTGCGAAACCCTCTTGTGCGACTCCTTGTCCGAGCGCAGACTGCCGGACGAACTGCAAGCCGTGCAAACAACACATGCCATGGCGAAAGCTGCCAAGGCAACAAATCTTCCAAATGTCTTCATTTTCATCATCATTCTATTCGTTTTGTTGATAATTTGTGATTTGGTTTACACTATATAGACGCAAAGCTACAAAAAAAAGTTGCAAAAACAAAAAAAAGTTGTCCGTACCATACTTAATTATTACCTTTGCAGATGTTCTGGCTTCCAAGCGGGACACAAGCCACGGACAAAAACAGACACGAAAGAAAGATATGAAGATAGAATTGCTTACTGAGGCGGAAGTCGCCTCACTAAACACACTGATAGAGAGTTCGGAAAACATCGTCGTTTGCTGCCACAAGTCGCCCGACGGCGACGCATTGGGATCGTCATTGGCATGGAACGCCTACCTGACATCGCGCGGCAAGCAGACAAACGTAATCGTGCCGGATGCGTTCCCCGACTTCCTGAAATGGATACCAGGAGCAGACCGTATCACCAGGTTCGACAAGAACGCTGACAAGGCAGGCGAAATGCTTGAGAAAGCCGACCTCATATTCTGCCTCGACTTCAACGGAGCTGACCGTGTGGACGAGATGCGCGAACCGCTGGAGCAGGCTAAGGCGAAGAAGGTGATGATTGACCATCATCTCGACCCAAGCATGGACACCGTACTCACCATCTCGCACCCCAACATGTCGAGCACGTCGGAACTGGTGTTCCGCATCGTATGGCAGCTCGGAGCCTTCGAGGAGATGACAAAGGAATGGGCAACATGCGTATATTGCGGCATGATGACCGACACGGGCGGATTCACATACAACTCCACACAGCCCGAGATATTCTTCATCATCAGCCAGCTTCTCACAAAGAACATCGACAAGGACAAGATTTACCGCAACGTATTCAATAACTTCAGCCCGTGGGCGATAAGATTCCGCGGATATCTGATGAGCCAGAAGCTGAACGTCTTTGCCGACCTGCACGCTTCTTACTTCGCCATTTCAAAGCGCGAGATGCGCGACTTCCACTTCATCAAGGGCGACGCAGAGGGCCTCGTAAACGAGCCGCTGCGCATCAAGGGCATGAAACTCTCCATCTCGCTCCGTGAGGACGACCGCCACGACAACCTCGTATGGGTGAGCCTTCGCTCCGTGGACGACTTCCCCTGCAACAAGATGGCAGCCGACTTCTTCAACGGCGGCGGACACCTTAACGCAAGCGGCGGCAGACTGCGCTGCTCGCTCGAAGAAGCAGAGAAGGTGGCAAGACGTGCCATCGCACACTACGAAGACTTGCTGAAGTAAAAAAAGCCAGAAGGAAAGAAACAAGAAACAGAAAACAAAAACATACAAAGGAAGAAAATGAAAACAGTAAAGATTCTTATATGCGTCGTGCTCTCTGCACTCGCCTTCGCTGCATGTAGCGACACAGAGACATACGCCGACCAGAAGAAGAAGGAGCGCTCTGCCATCAACCACTACATCGCCAACCAGAAGATCAAGGTGATAAGCGAGGAGCAGTTCTTTGCTCAGGACACCACTACGGACGTATCGAAGAACGAGTATGTGCTCTTCGAGAGCAACGGCGTATACATGCAGATTGTGCGCAAGGGATGCGGAGAGAAGATTGAGGAAGGCGAAAGCACCACGGTATTGTGCCGCTTCAATGAGTATAACCTCATCGAGTCGGACACCACCCTGCAGCTCACCAACATCTATCAGTATGCATGGCTCGTGGACAAGATGAACGTACGCAATACATCCGGTACGTTCACTGCCTCATTCGACACCAGCTCCAGCCTTATGTACACACGCTACGGAACGGCTGCCGTACCGAGCGGATGGCTCGTGCCTCTGCGTTACGTAAACATCGGACGTCCCACCAAGGAGGGCGACGAGGTGGCTAAGGTTAACCTCATCGTACCACACTCGGAAGGACAGGACGACGCCGCAAGATACGTCTATCCATGCCGCTACGAGATTACCTTCGAGCGCGGAAGATAAACGGGCGCAAAAGACAAACAGAAAACATCAATACTTACGTAAAGACAATAAGACTATGACATTGATTAAGTCTATTTCCGGAATACGCGGAACCATCGGCGGACACACGGGCGACACGCTCAATCCGCTTGACATCGTAAAGTTCACAACTGCCTATGCCACGTTCATGAAGCGCAGAGCAACAGGCGAAGAACAGCCGAGAATCGTTGTCGGACGCGACGCTCGCATCTCCGGCGACATGGTACGCAACATCGTCTGCGGAACCCTCATGGGTATGGGACTCGACGTCATCGACATTGATCTCGCCACCACTCCTACCACCGAGCTTGCCGTTAAGTGGACAAAGGCACTGGGCGGCATCATCATAACAGCAAGCCACAACCCACGCCAGTGGAACGCGCTGAAGCTCCTCAACAGCGAAGGCGAATTCCTTACCAAGGAGGACGGCAACGAGGTGCTCGCCATTGCCGAGAAGGAAGACTTCGACTATGCCGACGTTGACCACCTCGGACACTACACACGCGACGACTCTATGAACGCACGCCACATCGAGAGCGTCCTCAGCCTCAAGCTGGCTGACGTGGACGCCATCAAGAACGCCAAGTTCAAGGTGTGCGTGGACACCATCAACAGCGTGGGCGGCGTAATCCTGCCTGAGCTTCTCAAGGCTCTCGGCGTGGAATACACCATCCTAAACGCCACTCCCAACGGCGACTTCGCACACAATCCGGAACCATTAGAGAAGAATCTTCAGGGCATCATGGACGAGATGAAGAGCGGCAAGTATGACCTCGGCATCGTCGTCGATCCGGACGTTGACCGTCTGGCATTCATCTGCGAGAACGGCAAGATGTTCGGCGAGGAATACACACTCGTCAGCGTTGCCGACTACGTGCTCAGCCACACCAAGGGCAACACCGTCAGCAACCTCTCTTCCACACGTGCTCTGCGCGACGTGACAGAGAAGCACGGAGGCGCTTACACAGCGGCTGCCGTAGGCGAGGTGAACGTAACCACGAAGATGAAGGAAGTGGGTGCGGTAATCGGCGGAGAAGGCAACGGCGGCGTCATCTATCCTGAGAGCCATTACGGACGCGACGCCCTCGTAGGCATCGCTCTCTTCCTTTCCTCACTGGCACACAAGGGATGCACGGCAAGCGAGCTGAGAGCCACATTCCCCAACTACTTCATCGCCAAGAACCGCATTGACCTCACACCGTCTACGGACATCGACGCCATCCTCGAGAAGGTGAAGGAGATGTTCGCCAACGAGAAGATTACGGACATCGACGGCGTCAAGATTGATTTCCCCGACAAGTGGGTTCACCTCCGCAAGTCGAACACAGAGCCAATCATCCGCGTCTACAGCGAGGCAGCCACAATGGAAGAGGCTGACGAGCTGGGCAAGAAGCTCATGCAGGTGGTGTATGACATGCAGTAAGCGTGTCGTGATATGACATGAGAAAGACCATTCTGACCCTTACGGCTCTGCTCCTTAACCTCCTCAACGCTGGCGCACAGCAGACGGACGCCTTCCCTTATCCATCCGTACCAGACACGCTCCGCACGCCGGAGACACGTGCCATGTACGTGATGGAGCATTATTGGGACCGCTTCGATTTTGCTGACACCACTCTCGTCAATCGTCCGGAGATTACGGAGCAGGGCTTCGCCAACTTCCTCGACCTCCTGCCGAGGGTGAAGCCGGCAACTGCGGCAACCGGACTTACTGCGCTTGCCACACATTTATATAATATAAAGGCGGATGAGAAGACGGCTGAACTGATGCGCAATTACTTCGAGGAAATCGCGGACAAGTATCTTGGCGACGCAGAATCGCCGCTTCATAACGACCTCCTCTACGCACAGTACATTGATGCCATGACCGCCAACAAGTTCGCTTCCGTGGCTGACCGCACACGAGGAGAGTATATGGCTCGCAATCTGCGCAAGAATCTGCCAGGCTCCGTGGCTGCCGACTTCCAGTATACGGACCGCAACGGAGCTACGCACAGCATGCATTCCTTCAACGCCACATACACCCTACTCTACTTCTACGACCCAGACTGCGACCATTGTCAGGAGATGAAGGCGGAGCTTGCGGACATGCCACAGCTGACGGAAGGCACTACCTTCCGCGTCCTTGCCATCTTCCCGTACGACGATGCAGAAAAATGGAAGAGGGTAAAGCCCGACTTCCCCGCCTCATGGACGGACGGCGTTAGCCCAGAAGGAAAAATAACAACCGACGACATCTACTACATCAAGACAATGCCGTCGCTGTATCTGCTGGACAGCGAAAAACGAGTGATACTGAAAAATCCGGATATAAAGCTGCTGAAAGAAACTTTAAGTCAGTTGAGAGTTAAGGGTTGAGGGTTGAGAGTTGTGGATAATTGAGAGTTGAAGGTTGAGAGTTGAGAATTGAGAGTTGAGAGTTATGATATGTTTATTATTAGTATGACCTTTCTGCTAATCATAACTCTCAACTCTAAACTCTCAACTCTAAACTAAATTTAATAAGCTTCCCTGTACTTGTTCTCGTCCTTATCTTCAAGCATAGAGAGATAGCTCTGATAGCGTGAGGCGGCGATGTAATGTTCTTCCACAGCCTTCAGCACCGCGCAACCCGGCTCGTGTGTGTGGGTGCAGTTGGAGAAACGACACTCCTTAGAGAAATGGAAGATGTCCTTGAAATAGCTTGTCAGTTCCTCCGGCTCAATGTCGAAGGTGCCGAAACCCTTTATTCCCGGCGTGTCTATAATCCATCCTCCCTCCGGAAGCTGAAGCATTTCGGAGAATGTTGTGGTGTGCATACCCGTGTTGTGTGCATCGCTGATCTCAGATGTGCGCAGATTGGCGCCGGGCAGAATATGATTGATGAATGTGGACTTGCCCACGCCGCTGTTGCCGCTGAGAAGCGTAATCTTGTCCTTCAGCAACGGCTGGATGGTGTCCATGCCCATACCCGTGGTGGCAGACACTGCCACACACTTGTAGCCGACGGTCTCATAAAGCTTCATCATCATCTCCTGATAATGGCGCTCCTCGTCGGAAAGGATGTCCGTCTTGTTGAAGACGAGCACCATTGGCACGCTGTAAGCCTCAGCCGTGGCGAGGAAGCGGTCTATGAAGATGGTGCTGGTCTGCGGATAGTTGACGGTGACGATAAGGAACGCCTGGTCTACGTTGGCTGCGATGATATGGCTCTGCTTGCTGAGATTCTGCGACTTGCGTATGATGTAGTTGCGGCGGTCGCAGATGGAAGTGATAAACGCCGTGCCCTCCTGATTGAGGATTATCTCCACACGGTCGCCCACAGCCACCGGATTGGTGCTGCGTATGCCCTTGAGGCGGAAGTTGCCCTTTATCTTACAGTCCACGTTCTTGCCCTCGTCGGTGCGGACCGTATACCAACTGCCGGTGTTCTTTATTACTATTCCTTGCATCTATTAAAAGTAAAAAAAAAGCAAAAAGGTAAAAGAGTATAAAGAGGCAGCCTGCTTTACTCTTTTACCTTTTCTTATTATACAGTCATAATTTCCTTCTGCTTTGCAGCGAGGAGTTCCTCCACCTTCTTCACGAACTTGTCGTGAATCTTCTGGAGCTCGTTCTCAGCGTCCTTCTCAAGGTCTTCTGAAAGTCCGTCCTTGATGGCCTTCTTCAGCTTGTCCTTTGTCTCCTGACGTGCGTTGCGGATTTCCACCTTTGTGCGCTCGCCTATCTTGTTACACTGCTTTACGAGATCCTTACGACGCTCCTCGGTCGGCTGCGGAATGCCGAGACGGATAATCTCGCCGTTGTTCTCAGGTGTGATGCCTACATCGCTGTCCATGATGGCTTTCTCGATGTCGCGAATCTGCTTCTTGTCGAAAGGACGGATGGCGATGGTACGCGGATCGGGAACGGTGACATTGGCTACCTGGTTGAGCGGAACCATAGAGCCCCACGAGCTAACGCGAACGCCGTCGAGGATTGCCACGTTGGCACGGCCGGCGCGGATACGAGCCAGCTGCTCCTCAAGGTACATGGCTCCCATCTCCATGCGCTCCTCGGCACTGCTAAGAGTTTCTTTAACGTCTATCATAATTATTTTAGTATTAGTTTCAAAAAACACAGGTTTCTGAATTCATTTTGCAAATTTAATCAAAATACTTGACAATGCACAACATTATAAGGCAAAATACTATGCAGGGAGTATTGTTTTAGGTAGGAAAACGGATAGGAAAGTTTGGAATATTCGAAATATTTGCTAATTTTGCAATCTATGGATGATCGTGTATTGCGTGAATTGCCGCCGCTGCTCGAAAATGACTTTATGTACGTGGCGGACAGGCGAAAGAAAGAGTTCACCTACCCTATACACAAGCACGAGGTATTCGAGCTTAACTATGTGGAGAACGGGGAGGGTGTGTTGCGTATTGTCGGAGACAGCTCGGAGACAATAGGCAATCGTGAGTTGGTGCTCATAACAAGCCCCGACCTGGAGCACGTATGGTCACAAGGCACGTGCAACAGCGAGGAGATACGAGAGATAACCATACAGTTCTTCTTCAATTTCAACAGCTCCGACAGCATTTTCTGCCGCACACCTATGTTGCCCATCAAGCACCTGTTTGAGAAGGCACGCAAAGGAGTGGCGTTTACGCCCGAAGCCATTGAGGAGGTCTATCCGCTGCTCAATTCACTTTCAACCAAGAAGGACAAGTTTTATTCCGTCATTGACTTTCTCACCATTCTCTACAAGCTCTCGCTTGCCGACGGCACACGCGAGCTTGCAACGTCGTCGTTTGCGAAAGTGGACGTCGACAGCGACAGCCGTCGTATATTAAAGGTGAAGGACTACATCAGCAAGCATTTCACCCATGAAATACGCCTTGCCGAACTTGCCGACCTCGTAGGCATGTCGCCTACGTCGTTCAGCCGTTTCTTCAAGCTTCGCTCCGGCAAGACGCTCAGCGACTACATCGTGGAGATGCGCCTTGGCGTGGCTGCCAGACAGCTTGTGGACACGACGAACAGCATCAGCGAGATATGTTATGGTTGCGGATTCAACACGCTCAGCAACTTCAACCGCCTTTTCCGTAAGTATAAAGGTTGCAGCCCCACGGAGTTTCGCGAGAAATACTTCAAGACGAAGATTATCGTATGACGCTTGCTGTCATGGTGGCGAAATAATGAGAGGAAGCTGCAAGAAAGTGGCAAACATAGACAAGATAATGCAAACTGCTTCTGCAAAGTATAAGTAACTTTGCAATCATGAATAACTAAAAACAAATAACAATCTTACTCAATAACAAATATGGGAAAATACAGCAAATGCCTGGCTCTCTCAGCCATGGCATTGACGATGTTCTCTGGCACAACGAATGCCGAGAACTACAGTTTGTCAACTCCTAAGACATCGCTCGTGGTGGACGCCACCAAGGGCGGAGCTTTCAAGTTTGTGTATTACGGCGACAAGCTGGCTGCAGTCGACATCGCCACTTTGCAGGCTGGAGGCACAGCAGGCAAGGACGCTTATCCTGTGTACGGACTCATAGGCGCTTCGGAAGCTGCGCTCTCCGTGCGCCACGCTGACGGCAACATGACGCTGCAGATGGACGTGGCTGACATCACCGAACAGGCAGAGAAGAACGCCAAGGTGCTGAAGGTGAAGCTCAAGGACCGCGTCTATCCGTTCTACGTTACGGTCTGCTATCGTGCTTATAATGACGTGGACATCATTGAGATGTGGACCGAGATAAACAACGGCGAGAAGACCACGGTGACTCTCTCACAGTTCGATTCGGCTTATCTCCCCATCCGTCGCGGCAACGTATGGATGTCACACTTCTACGGTTCGTGGGCTAACGAGGCACAACTCTCAGAGGAAGAACTCAAGCCCGGCACCTTCGTAGTGGAGAACCGCGACGGCACACGCAACGCTCACACTTCGCACGGCGAGGTGATGTTCTCGCTTGACGGCAAGGGTCAGGAGAATACGGGACGCGTCATCGGTGCTGCCATCTGCTATTCGGGCAACTATAAGCTGCGTGCCGTGACAGACGACTCGGAGTATCATCAGTTCTTCGCCGGCATTGACGAATACAACTCGGAATACCATTTGGCTAAGGGCGAGACCTTCACCACTCCCGTCACAGCCTTCTCATACAGCAAGGAGGGTCTGAGCGGAGTGAGCCGCAACTTCCATCGCTGGGGAAGAGAGTATAAACTGATGAACGGCAATCGCGAACGCAAGATACTGCTCAACTCATGGGAGGGTGTCTACCTTAACATCAAGGAGCCTGAAATGGCGCAGATGATGGCAGACATCAAGTCGATGGGTGGCGAGCTCTTCGTCATGGACGACGGATGGTTCGGCGGCAAGTATAAGCGCAGCATCGACAACTGTGCGCTCGGCGACTGGGTGGTGGACAAGGAGAAGCTGCCACACGGCATCGACGGACTGCTCGCTGAAGCAAAGAAGCAGGGCATCAAGTTCGGCATCTGGCTGGAACCGGAGATGTCGAACACCAAGAGCGAACTCTTCGAGAAGCATCCCGAATGGGTGATAAAGGCTCCGAAGCGCGACCTCCAGTGCGGACGCGGCGGCACACAGGTGGTGCTCGACCTCGGCAATCCCAAGGTGCAGGACTTCGTGTTCTCCATCGTTGACGACATGATGACCAAGTACCCGGAGATTGACTACATCAAGTGGGACGCCAACATGAACATCTCCAACCACGGATCGCAGTATCTTACTGCCAACAATCAGAGCCATCTCTACATCGAGTATCACCGTGGTTTAGAGAAGGTATTGCAGCGCATCCGTGCCAAATACCCCGACCTCACCATCCAGGACTGCGCTTCTGGTGGCGGACGTGTCAACTGGGGCACTCTCCCCTACTTCGACGAGTTCTGGACCAGTGACAATACTGACGCCCTTCAGCGCGTATATATGCAGTGGGGAACCAGCTACTTCTTCCCTGCCATCGCCATGGCATCCCACATCTCCAATGCCCCCAACCATCAGACAGCACGTACAGTGCCATTGAAGTATCGCACCGACGTGGCTATGAGCGGACGCCTCGGCATGGAGATTCAGCCTAAGGTGCTCAGCGAAGCCGACAAGGACCAGTGCCGCAAAGCCATCGCCGACTATAAGCGCATCCGTCCAATAGTACAGTTCGGCGACCTTTATCGCCTTCAGTCGCCCTACGAGAAGAAGGGTGTGGCTTCGCTCATGTACGTGACCGAAGCCAAGGAAAAGGCGGTGTTCTTCTGGTGGAAGACCGAGTCGTTCTGCAATCAGCACCTGCCGCGCATCCCGATGGCTGGTCTCAACCCGCAGAAGCGCTATCGCATCACCGAGCTTAACCGCATCGACAAGACTCCGCTCGCCTTCGAGGGCAAGACGTTCTCAGGCGAATATCTCATGCAGAACGGCCTTGAGATACCTTACGGACATAATGCAGACTGGGGCAAAGCCAACGAATGGGCAAGCCGCGTGCTGCTCCTCGAAGAGGTGAAATAACCAGATAATCAAGAATGCTTTTCATGTAAACAAAGTGTCAGTTTACGTGAAAAGCATTTTTGTTTTTATCATTACCAACACATTATATATTAAAGACTTAGTCATGACGAGATACATTATTTAATATAATATAGCATGACATACGTCACTTACAATCGTAAAAAAGCATACAATTGCTTGCTTTATATCAATTTACGGCGCTTTTTACGGTTATTTTCATTAACAGAAATAGGATAATATGCGTTTTGTCATAATTGTGTAACACTATGTCAAGAAAGTGTTAATAAGGTTGCGCCAATTAGTGTAACTTTGCAACCATAAATTAAACCATAAACTCATATAACTATGAAAACAATAGGTCGTTCAAGGCTTTCTTGCAATGTTAATTCAATAACAACTTTATATAAACCCTTTAATTAGATCCCTAATGAAGAAATTAGTGATTCTTTGTATGGCTGCCTCTATGAGCAGCAGCCTCGCTTTCGCACAATCGAAGGTTACGGGTGTCGTCAAGGACGGAACCGGTGAACCCATCATTGGAGCGAGCGTATCAGTTAAGGGGGCACAAGGAGTGGGCGCTGTTACCGACATTGACGGTAACTTCACGCTTACAGTGCCTTCAGGGAAAAAACAACTTCTGGTGAGTTACATCGGCTTCACTCCTCAGACCATTGACGTAACGGGCAAGAATACGTTCGAGATCGTACTGAAAGAAGACAACCAGACTCTTAATGAGGTGGTGGTTGTGGGATACGGTACGATGAAGAAGAGCGACCTCGCCGGAGCCACTGGTTCAATGGACGAGAAGAAGATGAAAGGCTCCATCATCACCAACCTCGACCAGTCGCTTGGCGGTCGTGTGGCAGGTGTAACGTCAATGGCTACCTCTGGTGCTCCTGGTTCATCAACATCTATCCGCGTGCGTGGTCAGGCTACTATCAATGCAGGTGCCGAGCCTTTGTATGTTGTGGACGGTGTAATCTGGAACAACTCCAACACATCTGGTTCTTCTGTAGGTCTTGGTGACGCTCTTGGTAACGGATCTGTGTCCACCGTGTCTCCTCTTTCCTCACTCAATCCGTCCGACATCGTAAGCATGGAAGTGCTGAAGGACGCTTCCGCCACTGCCATCTATGGTGCACAGGGCTCAAATGGCGTTGTGCTTATCACCACAAAGCGCGGTAAGGCAGGTGAGGCTAAGTTCACGTATGACGGTATGGTGGCATGGCAGCGTCAGGGAAAGCGCATCGACATGCTCAATCTCCGCGAGTTTGCAGAGTATTACAACGACATGTCGTCGCAGGGTATGATCTTCAAGGACGACCGTTTCAGCGACCCTTCGGTCCTCGGTAAGGGAACCAACTGGCAGGATGCCATCTTCCGCACAGCCCTTCAGCATCAGCATCAGGTGAGCGCTCAGGGCGGTACAGACAAGGTGAAGTACTACGTATCTGGTAACTACATGGATCAGGACGGTACCATCATCGGCTCGGAGTTTAAGCGTTACGGTGCCCGTGTCAACCTCGACTCACAGCTTAAGTCATGGTTGAAGCTCGGTCTTAGCGCCAACTACAGCAACACAGACCAGCGTCTGCTTAAGGCAGACCAGGAAGACGGTGTCATCACTTACGCTTTGACCACACGCCCTGACATTCCTATCTATGACATCAACGGCGGTTATACGTCAATCTCACAGCAGGGAGTGACTAATCCTAACCCGGTGGCTCTCGCCCTCATGGACGACATCCTCTACAAGCAGAACCTACTCACTGGTAACGTGTTCGCAGAGGTCACTCCGATAAAGAACCTCGTATGGCACACCGAGATAGGTTATTCGTTCAACTGGGACCGCGGCGAAGTGTTTAATCCTACCGTCAACCTCGGAACATGGACACGTTCGAAGAACTACAACTCCATTCAGAAGTCAACCGGATCGTTCGTCCAGTTCAAGAACTACCTTACTTACAGCGGATCGTTCGGCAAGCACAGCTTCACAGCGATGCTCGGTCAGGAGTGCTGGAAGAGCAAGTGGGACAACGCTCGCACCGAGGCTCAGGACCTGCCAACCAACACTGTTTACAACCCGTCACTCGGCGATCCTTCCACATTCAAGATCAGCAACGGCTTCGGAACATCGGCTATGGCTTCGTTCTTCACCCGCGAGACTTACAACTACGACGACCGCTACCTCCTCACTTACACGTTCCGTCGCGACGGCAGCTCTAACTTTGGACCTGACAACCGCTGGGGTTCGTTCCATTCTGTAGCAGGTGCATGGCGCTTCTCCAACGAGGAGTTCGTACGCAATTTCGCCGGCAAGTGGCTCTCCAACGGTAAGTTGCGTATTGGCTGGGGTCAGACTGGCAACTCAAACATCGGCAGCGGCAAGTGGTCGTCAGACATGACATCCATCGGCACCGGTCTCGGAACCGCCTATCGTCCTCTGCGTATCGCCAACCTCAACGTACACTGGGAGAAGCAGGAACAGACCAACATCGGTCTTGACCTCGGACTCTTCCACGACAAGCTCGGCATTACGGTGGACGTATATAAGAAGACATCTAAGGACATGCTTATGCCGATGCAGCTTCCTTCATACATGGGAACATCGGGCAACACAAGTTCTGCCCTCGCTGCACCCTTCGGCAACTTCGGTTCCATCGAGAACAAGGGTCTGGAGCTTACCATCAACGCTCATCCCATCAGCACGAAGAACTTCTCTTGGGACTCAGAGTTCGAAATCTCCTGGAACAAGAACAAGCTCACCAAGCTCTCCGGCACCAGCTCGGCTGCCATCCTTGGCGTAGGTCAGTGGAACGACGTAGTATCGAAGAGTGACGTCGGTCAGCCTCTGTTCCAGTTCTACGGTTACGTAACGGACGGTGTCTACACCTCTTACGAGGACATTGAGAACTCGCCGAAACCGGTATCTTACGGTGGCTCTGACGGATATAACAAGTACAACACCGTATGGGTGGGCGACGTGAAATACAAGGACATCTCTGGTCCTGACGGCAAGCCCGACGGCAAGATTGACGAGAACGACCGTACATACATCGGCAACCCGATGCCTAAGTACACCTTCGGATGGACCAACACGTTCCGCTATAAGGACTTCGACCTCTCCATCTTCGTGAACGGTTCGGTCGGCAACAAGGTATACAACTACATCCGCATGAAGCTCGACGCCATGAAGTCAGTATGGCAGAACCAGTCATCCACAGTGCTCAACAGATCACATATCACAGCCATCGACCCCAACAAGGACTACTCTAACGGCTATAAAGGTCATAACGCCAACGTGGTGTATAACTGGTACGACGACATCGACAACGTGCAGGTCACCAATCCCACCAGCATTCCGGCAGCGCACCTCAACGACCCGAACGAGAACACACGCGTCAGCGACCGCTACATCGAGAACGGCAGCTACCTCCGTGTGAAGAACATCACGCTCGGCTACACCTTCCCGAAACAGTGGATAAAGCACATAGGACTGGAGAACCTGCGCGTCTCATGCAACATCCAGAACCTCTGGACCATCACCGGATACAAGGGCTACGACCCGGAAATCGGTGCTTCCACATCCGATATGAACGGCTATGTGTACGGACTTGACAACGGACGCTATCCTTCGCCTACTGTCTATTCGTTCGGTCTTAACGTTACATTCTAAAAAAGCAGCAGAACAATGAAAAAGATAAATTTCAAGACTTTAGCATGTGCAGCCTTGATGTCAGCAGCCCTGTCATCATGCAGCGACTATCTCGACTGCCCGACGGAGGACTCATACAACACGTCAAGCTACTATAAGGACGCTGCACAGTGTCGCGCCGGCGTCAACTATCTCTACAACTCGCCGTGGTACGACTTCCAGCGCGGTTTCTTCAAGGTGGGTGAGGTTCTCTCAGGCAACTATTACTGGGGATCGTCGCCTTACCTCAACTTCACGCTGAACGGTTCGGATGAGGACCTCGCCAACATGAGTGCGTCGCTCTGGGCTGTCAACACACACGCCACCACCGTGTATGACAACCTCAAGAACGCCACCGGTGCTCCTGAAGACGTCAAGAGAGCCTGCATGGGTGAGGCTCTGACATGGAAGGCTTTCGCCTACTTCTACCTTGTACGTTCGTTCGGCAGTGTGCCTATCATCCACAGCCCTATCGACGTGATCAACTCACAGAAGGCAACAAGCATACACAAGGCGAAGATAAGCAACGTATACGACTACATCATAAAGGTGCTTGAGCAGGCAATAACGCTGCTGCCCGAGCGCGACGCCACCGGCAAGGGACGCATCGACAAGTATTGCGCTGAGGCCCTGCTCGCAAAGGTGTACCTTACAAAGTCTGGATTCTCAGAGGAGCACACCAAGTATAACACCGGCACGTACAGCTACATCACCTGCACCGCCCACCAGCGCAATCAGGCTGATCTCGACAAGGCTGCAGAGTATGCTCTCGACGTCATCGAACACAGCGGACGCTCTCTTGAGCCGGTCTACTCGGACCTCTTCCGTGGCGACCACAACGTATGCGGCGAGAACCTTATCTCGTGGGCTTGGAGCACACAGGGTAACTGGACAATGCAGAACTCTCTGCAGAGCGATCTTGCCATGAAGGGCTTCGACGAGTACGGCGACAACTGGGGCGAGTATAACGGCCCGTCTATCGACCTTCAGGACGCGTTCGGCGAGAACGCGCTTAGCTCTAACCGAATGAACATCGACGACCGCCGCAAGGCTACGATGATGCTCCCGGGCGACAAGTACGACTACTTCTACTCCGACTGCGGCGGCTTCGACTATCTGAAGTTCCTCTACAACGGATACCCCGACCACAAGTCAGGCGGTGAGCTTTACTGTCCGACTGGTGCAGCTGCCGTCAAGCATCTCTATGGCGACAACGCTGACCACATCAAGTACTTCCAGACTGCTGCCGGCAACCAGAAGTCAGCTCTGTGGACACACATACTCCGTCTGGCTGACGTCTACCTTATATATTGCGAGGCAAAGATCGGTAACAACGGAACGACAACAGACCCGAAGGCTTGCAATCTCTTCTATCAGGTTCGTCACCGCTCTGTAAAGAGCTACGACAAGGATCCCTCTTCACTCTCTTGGGAGGATGTATGGAAGGAGCGCCGCTTGGAGTTGGCATGCGAGGGCGACCGCTGGTACGACTTCGTACGCCGCTACTACTACGACCCGCAGGGTGCCATCAACGAGTTGAAGTCGCAGCGCCGCAACGCATATAACAATCAGGACGCCCTGGACGAGCTTTACAAGAACTACTATGAGAACGGAACATGGACAGTACCTTCTACGCTCATTTACGATACGTCGACGGCTGCCCCGAACGTCACAGACCGTAGCTTCACACTGCCGCTCCCGTCATCAGACGTCATCTTCAACCCGCTGCTCATGGAAGCTCCCGAGGAATACGATTTAAGTGGTATAACCTTCTAATAAAAGACCGATTATGAAACTCAATAATAAATTCAACAGCATAATGCTGGCGCTGTTTGCCGCTTGCTCTGGACTTGCCCTGCAGTCATGTGAGGACGAGCCCGACAAGTTCGAGCTTACCAGCGGCAAGCCGACTATCTACTATATCCGCCCTGCAAACGTAGAGGCTAAGGATAGTCTGCTGACATCAGCGGCTCCGTCGAAGACAATATGCATCGTCGGCAAGAACCTCACGAGCATCTCGGAGATGTTCTTTAACGACCAGAGCACCATCCTCAACACGAGCTACATCACAGACAACACCATGATTGTGGACGTGCCGAAGGAAATCCCTAACCGCGTGACCGACAAGATCTATATGGTGACATCCAAGAAGGACACCGTCACATACGACTTCCACGTCACCATCCCTGCTCCTGTCGTTGACGCCATGTCGTGCGAGTTTGCCAAAGCAGGTGATGAAGTCACCGTATCGGGCAACTATCTCATCGACGATCCCTCGGTGCCCATCACCGTGACGCTGCCTGACGGACAGACAGTGAAGGACTTCACGAAGAAGACACGCACCACGCTTACGTTCGTAATGCCTGACTGCCAGAAGGAAGGTCCGCTGACCGTTACGTCGGTTTACGGCAAGACAGCGTCAAAGTTCCATTACCTCGAAAGTCGCGGCATCCTCTTCGACTTCGACGGCAAGACAGGACTTGGCAACCACGGATGGCACGCTGCCACCATCACTGAGGACGAGACCTCAATTACCGGCAAGTTCCTCCAGTTTGGTGACGGCGTGACTGCTCTCGACGACGACACATGGGCAGAGGGAACATTCTCGTTCGAATACTGGCCGGGCGAATGGACCACTCCCGTCTCGTACATCAAGGGACAGAGCGAACCTCTTAACGAGCTTGTCGACTTCACCAACTATCAGAAAATGGCATTCAAGTTTGAGGTTTACGTTCCGACAAGCAATCCTTGGTCGAACCTCGCCATGCAGATCATCCCGAGTGCTCTCACCGACGTAACCTGCACCGGTGCCGGCGTGGATGTCTATGGCAACAATGTTCCGGGAGCTAACAACACTTTCTTCCAGAACGACGTACTGCCACGCGCTCTCTGGCGTCCTTGGCAGGAGACGGGAAGCTACGACACAGGCGGCAAGTGGGTGACAGTGACCATCCCGATGGAGGACATCAAGTACGGTATGACTGGTGTGGCTGCCACAGGCTCGCTCTCAGCCAAGTCGTTCGCCGGACTCGAGCTCTTCGTAATGGGCGGCGGCATCACCGGCAAGTCGTGCAAGCCGATCATCAAGATTGACAACATCCGTGCGGTTCCTATCAAGTAAACCTAATAAAAACTTCAAGACAATGAAAAGATATTTCAATATATTCATGCTTGCAGTGGTGGCCCTCTTAGGGCTATCGCTGACAGCCTGCGACAATGATGACCTCAACACTGACCAGTATGGTTCGGATGTCAGAGTGCAGGCTTTCGGTCCGTGTCCGGTGCTGCGTGGAGGTACGCTGTTCTTCTATGGCTCCAACCTCGACCAGATAAAGGAGATTGATCTTCCGGGAGCTGACCCCATCACCTCCATCGAGGTGCTTGAGCGCGGCGGTCACAGCAAAATTTCCATCCAGGTGCCTGCCGAGAAATGCGACACTGGCATCGTGGTACTGAAGACACAGAAGGGTGGCGAGCTTCGCACCGTTACGCCCATCACTTACCGCGAGGACATCAAGCTCCAGAGCTTCTATGTAGGTTCTGAGGGATGTCTTTCTGGCAAGCCGGGCGACGAACTTACCATCAAGGGCGACTACCTCAACCTCATGCACGGCGTAATCTTCGCTGAGAACGACACCGTTAAGGAGGATGCTTTCCTCTCTCACGATCGTTACACCATCGTGGTTCGCATTCCTGAGTCTGCCCGCACTGGCGTCATCAAGCTTACCGATCTGGCAGAAGAACCTGCTGTTATCGAGTCGGAGGAAGCGCTGGACGTTAAGGGTGCCACCGTTGAGAGCCTTTCTCCTGCCAAACCTAAGGCTGGTCAGAGCGTCACTGTAAAGGGTGAAATGCTTCAGCTTGTGGATGGCGTAAAGCTTCAGGGTGCCACGGTAAAGGCTGACGCTTTCACATCTCAGCGCAGCGACCAGATTGTCTTCACACTCCCTGCCGAGGCAACAGACGGCGAGGTGATGCTTCTCCTCAAGTCGGGCGTAGAGGTTCCGGCTGGCAGCATCCAGACTGTCGTTCCCACCAACCTCAGCGCAGCTCCTTCTCCCGTCAAGAACGGTGCTACGCTTACCATCACCGGCAACGACCTTGACCTCATCACCAGCGTGGCATTCCCCGTTGCAGACGGCAACGTCGAAGCAGAGATTTCATCTCAGAGCGCCAGCGAGCTGAAGGTTAAGGTGCCGGAGACAGCACAGAGCGGCAACCTCACACTCTCTCTCGCCAACGGCAAGACAGTCGCTGTAGCTTGCGTCATCAAGGCTTCTACCATCACAGCCATCTCACCTGAAAGCCTCATGGCAGGCGAGCAGCTTGTCATCCGCGGCACCGACCTCGACCTCGTGGCTTCCATCACCTTCCCCGTTGACCAGACCATCGAGGCTAAAGACATGAAGGTTACGGCTCAGGCCATCGTCCTCAATGTTCCTTCTGGAGCAGCCGGCACAGGCTTCGTACTCAATCTCAAGAACGGCACAAAGGTGGAGAACAAGACTCTCGTCATCCGTCCTTCCACCAATCCGACACTGACAAATGCTCCTTCCGGCAACCCGGGCAAGAGCGTAACCATCGAGGGTGCTAACTACAACAACGTGGAGGCCATCTACATCGGCTCGACAAAGGTGGTGAAGATCACAGAACGCTCTGACTCGAAGATGACCTTCGTCATTCCTGAGACTGTTGCGGCTGGCGAACACGACCTCATCCTCAAGACTTCTGACGGCGGCAGCTTCAACGTAGGCAAGATTACTGTCGTTCCTAACGAGATGGACATCACGGCCAACTGCGTTAAGCAGGACGACCAGAACACTCAGATGTCATTCCCCGTCACACTGACATGGGACGACAACGGACGCTTCCGCATCCAGCGCAACGCTCCGGTGGACCTCACCAAGATGACATGGACAGCGGGCAAGTCGAAGATCAAGTTCTACGTTTCGTCTGCAGGTCAGCTGCAGTTCAACGATGCCAACTGGAGCGAACAAGGCACGTTCACAGCTGCTGAGGGCGACAAGGTGGTTGAGGTGGTTCTCACCCAAACCATGATTGACTGGCTTAAAGGTGCTCAGAGCGACGGATGGAGCAATTCAGCATTCATCATCCAGGGCTCAGGCCTGACCATCACTAAGATAACACTCGTTCCGTAAGGAATCTCTCTCTTAATGTGGGAGGATGCGGCAGGGATGCCGCATCCTCCCACACACCCAACCTAAACCCTGAAACTTATGAAGAAAACATTACTTTCCATCGCCCTTGCCATTGGCTTCGCAGCTTCAGCATCGGCAGCAGACGAGGCTCTATGCCTCAAGATGAAGGACGGAACGGTCCATTCTTTTCTCCTCAACGAGAAACCCATAATAACAATGGGCGACGGCAAGCTGAACGTTGCCACCGACATGACCACAGCCACATACAGTCTTTACGACGTACGTGAGTATGTGTTCGGCACCGCTTCCACAGCCATCAACGGCGTAAGCACCTCAGCTGACTTCTCTCGCAACGGCGACAACATCGTGTTCCACGGTGTAGACGCGAAGAATGTTGCGATTTATACCGCCAATGGCGCTGCCGTAAACGCAGCTGTCGTAAACGACGGTACGGACACTACGGTGTCTATGACAAGCCTTCCGAGCGGCGTGTATATAATAAAAGCATCGGGAATATCCATTAAGGTTAACAAGAAATAATAAAGCTGACAATAATATGAAACTACATACAAGCCATATTCTCTCTTCTCTCTTCCTTGGCATAGCTCTCACGTCTGCCGCGCCGGGAATGGCTCAGACTGACGCCGACTCCGTATTCATCTACTATAAGGACGGCACTACGGTGGACAAGTATGCCTGTAAAGAGATTGTGAAGATGGCACACGACCAGAACAAGACGGAGATCTATACGGACCTTCTCGGCGCTGACATTCCTCTTAGCGAAACGCAGAACAGGGACATCGAAAGAGTGGTGTTCAAGTTTGCCAACGACGACAACGTCTCGGTGGACATCAACGACGTGAAATTAGCTGACAAGAACGCCAGCGACGCCACGAAGATTCTCTACGCCTACATGAAGTATTACTACGGCAAGAAAATCATCACGTCCGCTATGGCAAATGTCAACTGGAACATGACGGGAGCAGAGAACGTGAAGAAGATAACGGGTACGTATCCTGCCATTAACTGCTATGACTACATCCACATTCCCTTCGACGGCAGATGGGTGAACTATTCGGACATCTCTCCCGTAAGCGACTGGGCTAAGAAGGGTGGCGTAGTGTCGCTGATGTGGCACTTCAACGTACCGGCAAGCGAGGCAGACTTCAACGCCGGCAACAACGACAACCTCACCTGTTCGCCTGACAAGACCACGTGGGACATGGACAACATCTGGAAAGACGGTTCGTGGGAGAACAAGTGGTTCTGGAACCAGATGGACAAGGTGGCGACAAACATCCTCAAGCTTCAGGATGCCGGCATCGTGGCGTTGTGGCGACCCTTCCATGAGGCATCGGGCAACATGCTCAACTCGCAGGGCTGGACTCCCGCGGCTTGGTTCTGGTGGGGCAGCAAGGGCGGCGAGACATACAAGAAGCTCTGGGCTACAATGAAGAACTACTTCGAGGAGCGCGGCATTCATAACCTCATCTGGATTTGGACAGGCACGGCAAAGACAGCCACCAACAACAGCGACGAGAGCTATTATCCCGGTGACGACATGGTGGACATCGTTGGTGCCGACTGCTACGGATTGTCCGCAAGCGAACTGAAGGCGCAGTACGACGGCCTCAGCAAGCTCTATCCCTCAAAGATGATAACGCTGGCGGAGTGTGGCAACCTCACATCGGACAACGGATCGGCTACTACCATAACAAAGAAGATGCCCAGCATCTCGGAGATGTGGAACGCTGGAGCCAAATTCCTCTACTTCATGCCATGGTATGACTATTACTTCGAGGAGGGAAAGGCTGACCACAGCAATATGTTCGCTGCCGACTACTGGAAGGACGCAATGAAGGCGGAGAGCGTAACAATGAAGAATTGGGGAAAGAAGTAAACGGAAAGTTGAGTGAGGAGTATGAAACGTCTAACATACATAATACTATTGGCTGTAATTCTCGCCTCTTGCACGAAAGGCAAAAAGACGTATGACGAGATAGGGGAAAGCGGACTAACCACCAGAACGGAGAATCTGAAGCAGAATCTGCTCGCCTACGAAGAGCAAGGGGCTATGCTCGGACAGATGTATGCCACGGCTGAGGGCATCGGATGGCAGGCAGACTCCTGCCACAGCGACCTCAATGAGGTGACGGGCGACCGACCTACTGTCATAGGTTACGAGCTGGCAGGCATCGAGAGCGGACGCAAGCAGAACATTGACGGCATCGACACCATGCTTATCCGACGCACCTCCATTGAGTTTATGCACACGCAGGGACTCGCCGTTATGCTCTGGACTGCTCCCTTTCCTGGCGACAACGCCTTGGAGAAAGGATCTGCTGCCAACGAACGCCTGAAGGCATGGACGCTGAAGATTGCTCGGTTTCTCGGTTCGCTGCATGACGGTTACGGCATAAAGCTCCCGACACTCGTCTATCTTTATCCCGCGGGAACGGGCAAATGGTATGACCGCCTCTCTGCCAAAGACTATCGTAAGCTCTACGCACAGACCGTCAGCTGGCTGCGTGACGAGGGAGAAACCACGAATGCCGTGTTCGGATTCAGCAATGCTGCCGTTACCGCCACAGCAGAGGATTTCATGGAGCGTTGCCCCGAAGACGAAGTCTGCTGCATGCAACTGATGTGGATCTCGGCTGACGCCGACAGTTACGCCCATGATCTGCAGAGCATGGCACGTCAGCTCTCAGCCTACTGCTCGTCCGCGATGAAGCCGTTCGGCATCTACACCGGACTGAAAGGTCTCGGCGATGACGAGGAGTTCTGGACGAAGAGCCTGCTGCCTGTGGTGGAACAGTGCAGACTGAGCTATCTGATGCTCGGACGAAACCACGGCGACTTCACGCAAGCCGACTTCTGCGGACCTTACCCCGGCAACAAGACCACGGGCAACTTTATGCATCTGTACAACAGCAATCGCATAATCATGGCAAGAAAGCTTAACGGACTGTGGCTCAAAAGGGAGAATAGCTAACGCAACACCTAAATAAAATAAATTATTACTTCATTTCTGAACAATAACATGAAACGATTATTCATCATTCTCTGTCTCCTCGCAGGCATCAGCGGCTTATCAGTGAAAGCACAGATACGTGGCAACAACATCGTAGTGACCGTCACACCAGACCACAAGGACTGGAACTACAAGACGGGCGAGACAGCCAAATTCAAGGTTTCGGTACTCCGTTCGGGCACGCTCCTTGACAACGTGAAGGTGGACTATGAGGCTGGCCCTGAGATGTATCCCTCTGTAAAGAAGCAGGGCGTAACGCTCAAGGACGGCACCATGACATGGAACGGCACGATGAAGCAGCCGGGATTTTATCGTCTGAAAGTCACGGCTCACGTCGGCGACAAGACATACGATGGTCTTTGCACAGCTGCTTTCTCGCCCGAGAAGCTACAGCCCACAACTGTAAATCCTAAGGACTTCGACGAGTTTTGGCAGAACACTCTTGCTGAGGCACGCAAGACTCCACTTGAAGCAAAGCGTCGTCTGCTTCCGGAGCGTTGCACTGAGAAGGTGAACGTCTACGAAGTGAGCTTCCAAAACATACGCCAAGGCAGTCGCACCTATGGTATTCTCTGTGTGCCAACGAAGCCGGGCAAGTATCCTGCATTGCTTCGTGTGCCTGGTGCAGGTGTCCGTCCTTATCAGGGTGACATATGGACAGCAGAGCAAGGAGCCATCATTCTTGAGATTGGTATTCATGGAGTTCCCGTCACAATGCCACAGCAGGTTTACGACGACATGTTCAACGGATGTCTGAACGGCTACTGGGACTATAATATGAACGATCGCGACAACTGCTATTACAAGCGTGTATTCGTTGGAGCCGTGCGCTCTATCGACTATATTGCGTCGCTTCCAGAATGGAACGGCACGTCACTTGGCGTTACAGGCTCATCACAGGGTGGTATGCTTTCGCTCGTTTGTGCCGCTCTTGACAAGCGTGTCACATTCTATGGAGCCGTACACGCTGCCATGTGCGACCATACGGCATCGCTCAAGGGCGTGGCATGCGGATGGCCTCACTACTTCTATTATAATCCAAAGAACGTCGACCAAAAGAAAGTGGAGACATCACGCTACTATGATGGTGTTAACTTCGCCCGTCGAATCACTTGTCCGGGATGGTTCTCGTTTGGATATAACGACGACGTGGTGCCGCCGACTACGGCTTACGCCACATACAATACCGTCACTGCTCCAAAGGAACTCCATCCTTACCAGCAAACAGGACACTACTGGTATCAGGAACAGTGGGACGAGTGGGAAACATGGCTTCTTAAACAAATGGAACTTAGATAGATATGAACAAATTACTCGCAACAGCATTAATAACTCTAACATCGATCACCATGACCGCTAAAGACAATACCAAGCATCTCTTATACAAGGACCCGAAGGCTCCCATCGAGCAGCGTGTGGAGGACCTCCTCTCACGTATGACCATTGAGGAGAAGGTGGGACAGATGAATCAGCTGGTCGGCATTGAGCATTTTCGTGAGAACTCGCAGTCGATGACTGCCGAAGAGCTTGCCACCAACACCGCCAATGCCTTCTATCCGGGCATAACGGTGAAGGACATAGAGAAGATGACGAGCGACGGACTGGTGTCGTCATTCCTGCATGTGCTGACTCTTGAGGAGGCCAATCAGCTGCAGAAGCTGGCAATGAAGAGTCGTCTCCAGATTCCGCTTCTCATCGGCATTGACGCCATTCACGGCAACGCCAAGTGTCAGAACAATACGGTTTATCCTACGAACATCGGATTGGCATCGTCCTTTGACGTGCCCATGGCTTACACCATAGCCCGACAGACCGCTGCCGAGATGCGCGCCATGAACATGCACTGGACGTTTAATCCTAACGTGGAAGTGGCACGTGACGGACGCTGGGGACGCTGCGGCGAGACATTTGGCGAAGACCCATATCTCGTAACATTGATGGGCGAGGCTACTACACGTGGCTACCAAGGCAACCTTAACACCACCCAGGATGTACTTGCTTGTGTAAAACATTTCGTGGGAGGCTCTTACTCTGTCAACGGCACCAACGGCGCACCATGCGACGTGTCGGAACGCACGCTGCGTGAGGTGTTCTTCCCGTCGTTTGAGGCAAGCGTTAAGGCTGGCGGAGCTACGGTCATGATGTCACACAACGAGCTGAACGGCATCCCATGCCACACCAGCCAATGGCTGATGGAGGATGTACTCAGAAAGGAATGGGGCTTCAAGGGCTTCATCGTATCGGACTGGATGGACATCGAGCATTGCGTGGACCAGCACTTCACAGCCGCCAACAACAAGGAAGCGTTCCTGCAGAGCATTCTCGCCGGCATGGATATGCACATGCACGGACCGGAATGGCAGAAGGCTGTAGTGGAACTGGTGAAGGAAGGAAAGATAACCGAGGAGCGAATCAACGAGTCGGTACGTCGCATTCTCTACACCAAGTTCCAGCTCGGACTCTTCGAGCATCCTTACGTAACGGCGAAGGAACGCGACCGTGTTATCAACAATCCCGAACATAAGGCCACGGCTCTTGAGGCAACGCGTAATTCCATCGTACTACTCAAGAACGACAATGCGCTTCTCCCTCTTGACGCTACGAAATACAAGAAGGTGCTTGTGACTGGCATCAACGCCGACGACCAGAACATCATGGGCGACTGGAGTGAGGTGCAGCCTGACGACAAGGTGACGACAGTGCTGAAGGGACTGCGACAGATTTCGCCCGAGACGGAGTTCGAATTCGTCGATCAGGGTTGGGATCCGCGCAACATGTCGCAGGCCAAGGTAGACGAGGCTGTGGCGAAAGCCAAGGAAGCAGACCTCAACATCGTGTGCTGCGGAGAGTATATGATGCGATTCCGTTGGAACGACCGCACAAGCGGTGAGGACACAGACCGTGACAACCTCGACCTCGTAGGACTGCAGAACCAACTCATTGAGCGCATCAACGAGACGGGCAAGCCCACCATTCTCATCATCATAAGCGGTCGTCCGCTCAGCGTCAACTATGCTGCAGAGCACGTCCCTGCCATCATCAACGCATGGGAACCGGGACAGTACGGCGGTCAGGCAATAGCAGAGATTGTCTACGGAAAGGTGAACCCGTCAGCAAAGCTCGCCATGACAATGCCGAGATCAGCCGGACAGATTTCCACATGGTACAACCACAAGGCGTCTGCCTTCTTCCATCCCGTGGTCTGCGGCAAGTCCACGCCGCTCTATCCCTTCGGATACGGTCTCTCATACACCACATATAAGTATAGCGACCTGCGTCTCTCCGCCAACAACATAGGCAAGGACGAATCGGTGAAGGCAACAGTGACAATCACCAATACCGGCAATCGCGACGGTGTGGAGATAGCCCAGATGTACATCCGCGACTGCGTTTCGTCAGTTGCCCGTCCTGTCAAGGAGCTGAAGGGCTTCGAGCGTGTGACACTGAAGGCTGGCGAATCAAAGGAGGTCAGCTTCACCATCACTCCAGACCACCTCGCTTTCTACGACATACACATGCAGAAAATAGTGGAGCCGGGCGAGTTTGAGGTAATGGTTGGCGGATCAAGCGAAGACGCACACCTGCTGAAGACAAAGTTTGAGGTGAAATAAAACATTGCGAAAATAAGATAAATAACCAATATGAATAAGATAATGACAACATTGGCTGCCCTTGCCATTGCTACATCATCGGTAGCTGCTTCGCGTCAGCCGGCCATTAAGCTCATCAATCGCTTGGCACAGATCCAGAAGCAGGGCATTATGATCGGACATCAGGACGACCCGATGTACGGTTGCTCATGGAGTTGGGAAGAAGGTCGCTCCGACGTTAAGGAGGTATGTGGCGACTATCCTGCCGTGATGGGCTTCGACCTCGGCGACATGGAGCTTGGCAAGGACAAAAACCTCGACGGCGTGCCGTTCGACCGTATGCGCAAGGAAATCGTCAAGCAGCATGAGCGCGGCGGCATCGTAACGCTGAGCTGGCATTCCAACAATCCCGTTACGGGCAAGAACGCATGGGACTTCGAGGGCGACGCAGTAAGCAAGATACTTCCCGGCGGCAAGCTCAACAAGAAGTTCTGCTCATGGCTGGGTAAGATTACTGACTTCATTCTCTCGCTGAAGACTGCTGACGGAAAGAAGGTGCCAGTCATCTTCCGTCCTTGGCACGAAATGAGCGGAGAATGGTTCTGGTGGGGCGAAGGACGCTGCACCACGGAACAGTATAAGAAGCTTTATCGCTACACGCATGACTATATGATGCGTCGCGGATGCTCCAACATCGTCTGGGCTTACTCCCCCAACCTCGCTGACCAGACCGAGACAGTGGAACATTACGAGAAGTATTACCCCGGCGACGACGTGGTGGACCTCATCGGCATCGACATCTATCAGCGCACAGAACACAGCAACGCACAGTATCAAGGTTGGTTGCGCTCTGAGCTGGACGTGGTGAAGAAGGTTGGCGAAAACCGCAAGAAGCTTATCGCACTGACAGAAACGGGATATAACAACATACCCGACTCCACATGGTTCACCCAGACCCTGCTGCCCGTCCTAAAGGAATACCCCATCTGCTACGTCCTCCTCTGGCGCAACGCATGGGACAACCCGACGGAGAACTACATAGCTGCTCCCGGCAAACCATCAGAACAGGACTTCAAGGAGTTCTACAATGACAATAAAACATTATTCGTAAAAGATATTAAGTAAAAAAAAGAACATGAGCAATTTCGCAAAAAGAGTTGAGGCTCTCCGCGCACACCATGAAGAGCTTCTTACGCGTAAGAACACCCCGAAGCAGTGGGGCAATGGTATATACACCAAGTATGAGTATCCCGTCCTCACCGCCGAGCACACACCGCTGGAATGGCGTTACGACTTCTCTGAGAAGGACAATCCTTATCTGATGCAGCGCATCATGATGAACGCAACACTTAACTCAGGAGCCATCAAGCTCAACGGCAAGTATCTGCTCGTCGTTCGCGTGGAGGGAGCTGACCACAAGAGCTTCTTCGCAGTGGCTGAAAGCCCTAACGGCATCGACAACTTCCGCTTCTGGGAGGAGCCTATCACAATGCCCGAGGACATCATTCCTGCCACCAACATCTATGACATGCGTCTGACACAGCATGAGGACGGATGGATTTACGGCATCTTCTGTGCAGAGCGTCACGACGACTCGCAGCCCGGCGACCTCTCTGCCGCCACTGCCACAGCAGCCATCGCACGCACTCACGACCTCAAGACTTGGGAGCGTCTGCCTGACCTCAAGACTAAGAGCCAGCAGCGCAACGTAGTGCTCCACCCTGAGTTCGTGAACGGCAAGTACGCCCTCTACACTCGTCCGCAGGACGGATTTATCGACGCCGGTTCAGGCGGCGGCATCGGTTGGGCTCTCGTCGACGACATGACTCACGCCGAGGTGAAGGAGGAGAAAATCATCAACGCTCGTCATTACCACACCATCATGGAGGTGAAGAACGGTGAGGGTCCCCACCCCATCAAGACTCCTAAGGGATGGCTGCATCTGGCTCATGGCGTTCGCGGCTGCGCTTCAGGTCTGCGCTACGTACTCTATATGTATATGACATCGCTGGAAGATCCTACTAAGGTGATAGCACAGCCCGGCGGCTACTTCCTCGTTCCTGAGGGAGAAGAATACATCGGCGACGTTATGAACGTGGCGTTTGCAAACGGATGGATTGAGGACGAGGACGGACGCGTGCTTATCTATTACGCAAGTTCTGACACACGCATGCACGTGGCTGTATCTACAGTGGACAAGCTCGTGGACTACTGCATGAACACTCCTGAGGACGGATATGCTACAGCAGCAAGCGTGGAGACAATAAAGAAACTCGTGGCTAAGAATCGCGAGACTTTAGGAAAGTAATGTTTATAATCTGAAAGTGGAGAGTTGAGAGTTTTTGTGCTTTCAACTCTCGTTTCTTTCAAATATTTTCCTTAGTTTTGCAGTTAATTTACTGAACTATAGCAAGTTCAATATATTTATTAATGCCCAACCTAATTAACTTTTTAACAAACAGATGATCAAGCTAAAAGAAAATATCGGATATGGCTTTGGCGACATGTCATCGTCGATGTTCTGGAAGATATTCGGTGCTTACCTTATGATTTTTTACACCGACATCTTCGGATTGTCAGCAGCCGCTGTCGGCGTAATGTTTGCCGTGACACGCGTATGGGACTCTGTGTTCGACCCTGTTGTTGGTGTCGTGGCAGACCGTACAGAAAGCCGATGGGGTAAGTTCCGTCCTTATCTGCTATACCTTGCCATACCGTTCGGGCTGATAGGCATGCTTACGTTTCTCACACCGCCATGCGGTGGTACGATGAAACTGGTGTATGCTTACATAACTTAAACACTCATGATGATGGTATACAGCGCCATCAATGTGCCATACGCATCACTGCTCGGAGTGATGAGTCCTAACCCGGCTGAACGAAATACTCTCGCAACCTACCGTATGATGTTCGCATATTTAGGTTCGTTCATCGCCTTACTGCTGTTCACTCCTATGGTAAAGGCATTCGGCGGAGACCGTCCGGATGACATTATGGTAGGATGGATGACAGCCCCACAATTCGGATGGTTTATGACTGTTACAGTCATTGCTGTTATGTGCGCCATACTGTTTTTCGCTTGCTTTGCACTTACTAAAGAACGTGTACGTCCTGTGAAGGAAGCAAAGACCCCTCTAAAGAACGACTTGCGCGATCTTTTGCACAACCGTCCATGGTGGATATTACTCGGGGCAGGTATAGCTTCGCTTGTATTCAACTCCATACGCGACGGAGCAACGGTTTACTACTTTAAGTATTTCGTTGACGAGACAGCATTTGGCGACATCACATTCCTCGGAATACCGTTCGTTCTTAGCGGACTCTATCTCGCTGTAGGACAGGCTGCTAACATCGTGGGCGTTCTGCTCGCTGCTCCCGTGAGCAACCACATAGGCAAGCGCCGTACTTTTATGTCTGCTATGCTTATTGCGACCATACTATCTGTAGTGTTCTACTTCTTCGACAAATCCCAACTCGTGGCAATATTCATCTTCCAAGCTCTCATCTCGGTATGCGCCGGTAGCGTATTTCCACTGCTATGGAGTATGTATGCTGACTGTGCCGACTATAGCGAGCTTAAGACAGGCAACCGTGCCACCGGCCTTATATTCTCGTCATCGTCAATGAGCCAGAAATTCGGTTGGGCTATAGGTACAGCACTCACCGGTATTCTGCTCTCTGCTTTCGGCTTCGTTGCCAACGGTACACAGAATCCCGAGACAATAAATGGCATTAAGATGTTCCTCAGCCTGCTACCTGCAGCCGGAGCATTACTCTCGTTTATATTCATTATGTGCTATCCACTGTCGGAAGAAAAGATGAAAGCAATAACAAAAGAATTAGAGGAGAAGAGAAAATAAAAAACATCAAAAAGGAGGAATTTATAACAATGACGACACAAGAAATGAAGAATGAGATGCACGAGTGTCTCACCAACAACATACTGCACTTCTGGCTCGAACGCATGATTGACCGTGAGCGCGGAGGCTTCTACGGACGCATTGACGGCAACGACCATGTCGTGGCTGATGCCGAAAAGGGTGCCATCCTCAACGCACGCATCCTTTGGGCGTTCGCTGCTGCCTATCGTGCGCTTGGCGACCATCGCTACTTGGACGCAGCTTTGCGTGCTAAGGAATATATCCTCAACCACTTCGTGGACAAGGAATACGGCGGAGTTTACTGGAGTCTCAACGCAGACGGTACACCGAAGGACACTAAGAAGCAGTCGTACGCCATCGGATTCACCATCTACGGCATGTCCGAACTGGCACGCGCCACGGGCGACAAGGAAGCGCTCAGCTGTGCCCTCTCGCTCTATAACAGCATTGAGGAGCATGCCTTTGACGCTAAGAACAACGGATATATAGAGGCTCTGACACGCGACTGGCAACCCATAGCGGACATGCGACTCTCTGATAAGGACGAGAACGGTTCGCGCACGATGAACACTCACCTTCATATCATCGAGCCGTACACCAATCTCTATCGCGTGGCTCCGTCACCGGAACTGAAGGAACGCCTCGTCAATCTGCTCCATATCTTCACCGACCGCCTGCTCAACAAGCAGACCAACCACCTGGATCTCTTCTTCAACGACGAGTGGCAGGGACGCCGAAACATACAGAGCTTCGGTCATGACATTGAGGCTTCATGGCTACTCCATGAGACGGCTCTGGTTCTTGCAGACAAGGACGTGCTGGAATGGATTGAGCCGGTGGTGAAGAATGTGGCTGTGGCTGCTGACGAAGGCTTGCTGGACGACGGTTCGATGATTTACGAACGCTGGACCAACACAGGCAAGACAGACCGTTCGCTGCAATGGTGGGTGCAGTGTGAGAACATCATCGGACACGTAAATCTCTGGCAGCATTTCGGTACGACGGAAGACTTCGAAATAGCCGCACGCTGCTGGAACTACACCAAGACACGCCTCGTTGACCAGAAGAACGGCGAGTGGTTTTGGAGCATCAATGAGGATGGCTCCGTCAACCACTCAGACGATAAAGCCGGATTCTGGAAATGCCCTTATCACAACACACGTATGTGTCTGGAGATAATGGAGAGAATGTAGAAATATAATAACAATATCTTATAACCTCAGTCCTATTCCCACTGTGAACGGATGCCATTCCGGAGCGTATTTTGTGCGCAGCAGTGGGGTTAGGGCTGTTCTTGCATATAGCATGAAGAAGCCGCAGCCGAGACGCGCCTCGAGGTTTATTCCAACGGGATTCATGTTTACATCTTTTGTCAGCGTGTGTCTCTTGCCGAGCTTATAGCGTGAACGCTCGTTGGCACGAAACTCAATGGACGGACCGAAGGCTGCGTAGATGTCATCCGAACCGATGCGGTTTGACCATTCCAGCATTATCGGAATGCGGAAAGCCCAATAGCTTAGGTAGCTTTTCGACGGACGCTCGTCATTCTTGTTGTCTCCAACGGCGAAAGGCTGAATGCTTGTCACGCCGTCAACGGTAGTGAGCATATAGTCGGTCTTGAAGTGATGGCTGACGTGAGCCGACGAAATTGCTGCCGTCACAGCCCACGAACTGCTTATCGGACACTCGAGCGTACAAGCAGTAAATCCCCATTCACCCGACTTGCTGTCGCACATTTCCTTGCCTTCTGAATTGACGCCGAAAGCAGAACCAGCGAGCATGTTGGCACCAAAGAAGAAAAGCGGATAATGGCTGTACTCCTGACTGCGGCGCTTATACGTCTTTCTTGGGATGAAGGGCGACGTGATGTAAACCTGCTCCACCTCCTGTCCGTCAAGAAACTCGGTCTCCTTCACCTTCTTCATCTCCGAACCGTTCTTCTTATACACTCTGACATCCGTACGCTCACCTTTCTGACTGATGTCAAACTTCTGGCGGTTGAATACAAAAGTGGTGTCGTATGCGCTGGTCACTTCGGTTGTCTTCGGGGTGTATGTGGTGTCGTTTGTGGTGGCTTCCTGTGCGAAAGCTACGGCTGGCACTAACGCTGCCGCCATTACCAATGTTCTGATATTCATATTTTACGGTTGTTAAGTTATCAATAATCTTTTTCTTTTATTATCACCATCTCTTAGTATAACATATCGACATGATGTCCTCCGGCGACAGGTTGCCTTCGATGTATATCACAGCTCCCTTGTTATGGTCGGTATTGCTGAAGAGGATGTAGCGGTTATTGCCCGACTGGAGAGGTGCCATCATATAATAGCCGCTGGCTATCCGTCCGTTGTCCACCACCTCTCGTATCTTCTTTGCAGCCCGTCGGTCTGTCTTCAGGATGTTGTTGATGCTTGTGGCATACTTATTATTATATGTAAGGCTCTTGTATACGGCAAGCCGATAGCCTCGAAGCTTGGTGTTCTGCATCACCACCATCTTGCATCCCTTCGAATGTCCGTACTGCAGGAAGATGCTGTTTACGGCAAGTCCTTCCTGTGCATGGCCCGGAAGCGTCACGAACAGCGTCATTACAGCGATCAGAACCGTCCTGACCGTAAGCAACGGAGGCTTGTGTATGATATCCAATAGTTTATGCATAGTGTATGTTGTTTAAATGTTGTCAAAGTTATTGCATGAGGTCGAGTGCGCTGAACGGGTCCTCGTTGTCCACAGTTACAGTCTGAAATGCCTCGTCCACCTGCTCGTTTATAACCTTCTGACTGGTGTATACCTTTCCGTCGATGACTGCATAGTTTTGCGGTTCCGGGGCGAAAGCTTTGTCCATCGGCGGCAAAAGCATCACGATGGCGACGGCTACGGCTGCCACCGCTGACGAAATCCAGATGCGAGGACGACGCAAAACTATCAGCAATGTATTGCGGCTGTGCAGGGAAGCATCGGCAGGAACAACGGTCTCGGCTGCGTCTGCCTCCGCCGTCTCCCGTTCCTCGTCCACAAAGCTGAACAAGGCTTTGAGCGGGCGCCACTCTTCCGGCATATCGTCGCCGGCAAGTCGGAACCATGTGCGAAGCGTGGCTTCCTCCTCATTGGTGGTTTCGCCCGACATATAGCGGTCGATGATTGTGCGTATGTCGGTTTCGTGCGGTTTGGGTGTTATGTCTTTTGTCATTTTCTGGTTCCTTTCATCATTATCTTAATGTAAGTCTCGCGTATCTTTGTTCTGGCTCTTGAGAGGTTTCGCCTTAGATTGTCGGCGGAGCATCCCGTTATCTGCATTATCTCGTCGGCTGTATAGCCTTCTATTTCCTTCATGCGGAAAATCTGTTGTTGGAGAGGCGGCAGCTGTGCGACGATGTCACGGATAATCCTTGTTTCGTCACGAAGCTCCGCCTGCCGGTCGTCCACGGCAATGTCTATCTTGTCTGGCATCGCCGCCGAATGGCTTTCATGGCGCTGCTGGTCCAGAAACATATTGCGGACCATCGTCATAGCGAGCGACTTGAGTCTGCCTTCGGAGCTAAGTCGCTCGCGCATGTCCCACAGCCGTAGCATCACCTCCTGCACAAGGTCTTCGGCATTGTCCTCCGACCTTGTGACACTCAGCGCATAGCCTAACAGCTCGTCGCGCATGGGCAGGATGATATGGTTAAATTCGCTTGGTTTCATAACTCTTACATAGATATAACGTATGAACACGGGAAATCGGACATCAGAATCTTATTTTTTATTGGTTTTTTCTATATACAAAAATAGCGGAGGTCAATGCTGCCTCCGCTACTTTATTATTTTATTACTTATTGAACTTTCCCGTCATTTACAAAGTCTTCCCAATCTTCTCTGCTTCTTCTGCCACCATGTTGGTCAGCTCCACGAACTGCTGTACGGACAGCTGTTCCGGGCGCTTTGTCATGATGTCCTGAGCATAAAACTCGGGCGATGCCGAACCGCCGAAGATCTGACGGAGCGACACGCGCAGCATCTTGCGGCGCTGATTGAAGACGGTCTTCACCACGCGCTTGAAGAGACGCTCGTCGCATCCGAGGTCTGTCACCTCGTTGCGGGTCATGCGTATTACGGCACTCTTCACCTTTGGAGGCGGATTGAACACCGTCTCGTCCACCGTGAACAGATATTCCACGTCATACCATGCCTGGATGAGGACGGAGAGGATGCCGTAAGCCTTGTTGCCGGGTTCGGAAGCTATGCGCAACGCCACCTCGCGCTGTATCATTCCCGTGCAGCACGGGATGAGATGCTTATAGTCGAGCATCTTGAAGAATATCTGCGAGGAGATGTCGTAGGGATAGTTGCCGGTGAGCACAAACTGATTGCCATCGAAGATGTCGTTAAGGTCCATACGCAGGAAGTCCTGCCCTATGATGTTCTCACGAAGCTTCGGAAACTTCTCGTTGAGGTAAGCCACCGACTCCTTGTCAATCTCGACGGCCTTGACGGGGCGTGGCTTGGTGACCAAAAACTGCGTCATCACGCCCATACCAGGTCCAATCTCGAGCACCGGAATGTCGGGACAGGCATCCACCGTGTCGGCAATGGCCTTAGCGATGCCGAGGTCGGTGAGGAAGTGCTGGCCGAGGTTCTTCTTCGGCCGTACGGATTTTATCATTCGCTGCTGTTTGGTTTATGATTAAGCCTCCTGGCGGTCGTCCACGTTGTCGCCCTCTGTGGGAGCGAGAGTTGCCTCGAAGTCGGTGATGCCGTTCTTAACGAGGATGTTATACCACTGGATGAGCTTCTTGATGTCTGAGTCGTGCACGCGATCACGGTCGTAAGCGGGAAGCACCTCAGCGAAGAAAGCGTGGAGCTCGTCAGCAGAGCACTTCTTGTAGTTGAGTGAGCACTCCTTCGACTGCTCCTTCTCTCCAAGGCTCTTGAGCACCTGCCACAATGGGATGTCCTCAGCGTCTGTATACATGGCGATGTCGCCGAGTGATGTAACGCGGTCTGAAGCGAAAGCCGGCATGCGGCGGTGTGTAGCGTCGATAGCCTCAACGATGAGGTTCATCTTACCACGTGAGACGAGTTTGTAAAGTCCTGGTTTTCCTGCTATTGAAAGAATTGTTTCCATCTTGTTATTTATTATTTATTAGTTATTATTTTTTATTTGGGACAGCATATTATTTAGGATAACATATTATTTGGAATAACATATTATTTTGGACAACATATTGTCCACCTGCTGTTCTATGTCGCTCTTGCCGTCATTTACGATGACGAAGTGGCTGCGACGTTCCACCTCTTCCTGTGCCATCTGCGTGTCAATCCATTCGGCTGCTTTCTCGGCGGTGATGTTGTCGCGGCGCATGATGCGCTGTATGCGGACGTCGCGCGATGCCGACACACACACTATGCGGTCGAAGCGGATGCGGCGGTCGAAACCGCTCTCGAAGAGGATGGCGCTCTCCAGCCATGTCATTCCAGAGGACAGGAAATCTTCTGCCACTGCGGGATGAATCACGTCGTTAAGCGCCAGCTTGTTGGCTTCGCTCGCAAGCAGAAAGTCTGCAAGGACGCGCTTCTGCAACTGTCCGTCTGACGTATACACCTCTTGACCGACCAGCTGACGCAACTCCTGCTGCAGTTTCTCGGACGTGCGCATGAGTCGTTTGGCAGCAGCATCGCAGTCGTATACGCAGATGCCACGGCTCTCCAGTATGCGGCAGACATAGCTCTTGCCCGAACCGATGCCGCCGGTAATGGCTGTTAGCATATTCTTACGTTATTGTTGTTCGATGAGATAGTCCACCTGACTGATTTGCAGCTGGGCGTTTCTCACTCCGTGCGGACTCGACTTCAGATAAATGTTGCACTTGTCCGACGGATTGGTTATCAGTTCATTATAGTCCACCACCACGCTGAACTGGTCTGCATTGATGCTACGGAACATGCTGGCTCCCACCGTGAAGCTAATCTTGACGCGCTGTGGGAATGTGCGCAGCACCTTGCCTTCAGGCATGTTCATGGCCTTGACGGGCACCTCGATGCTCTCCTCGGTAAGGATGTCGGGGAACAGACCGATGCGGACTGTGCTCGGCACAATCTTGACGCCCTTAATCTTCTCCAGCGCCACGGTGCGTATGACGGTGTCGCCGAAGTTGGTGATGTTGATGGGCACGGTCTTGACAAAGCGGAGCGAGTCGAGCGTGCGCTTGTTGGCATACACCGTCACCTGATCAGGCCAGAACTGTGTGCGGGCGAGATAATACGACTTGCCCGGCACCACGTAGCCCGACATTCTGACGGGCAGTCGGCGTGACAGACCGAAGTTGAAGTAGAAGTCGAGCTTGTCGGGCTTCACCTGCACCACCTTCGACATCGAGAACCTTTGCGTCACCATCTTCATGAGGTCCGCAGCCGGCACCATGCCTTGTCCTGTCTGGCGGTTGGCATAAGTCTGGAAGTTGACGCTCACCGGCTTTACGCCCTCACCATATATATATGAGGCGAGTGCGAATCCCTTGTCGCGCACGGTTACGCGCACCGTGTCTTCCATCTCGGTGGTGAGCACGGCGTTCTTCGGCACTCCCACCAGCCTTACGGGCACACTTATCTCCTTTTCGTAGGTCTCGTTGAGCGTCATCATAAGCCAGAAGACGCTGCTCAAGAAGAGAAAGAACAAAAAAATCAGAAACTCCTTGTTCACTGAACTGAACAAGAAGTTCCTGACTACCCGTAATATTTGCGTCAAGCGGTTTTCCATCTAAACGACGTATATTATTTGAGTGTTTCGTGTGTCTATTTACTGACTGTTGTCAGCAAGCTTTACTTCTGAGCCTGTGCGCTTGCGTCTGCGAAGACGTAGTTCTTGTCCACAGAAATGACGGTGCCACGTGCTATCTCCACCTCTACGATGTTGGCAGCGAGGTCAACACGGCGTACTGTGCCGTAGATGCCACCGTTGGTTATGATCTTGTCGCCTTCTTTGAGGGCATTCTGGAACTTGCGGATTTCCTTCTGCTTTTTCTGCTGCGGACGAATCATGAAGAAATACATGATGGCAAAGAGAGCCACCATCATAATAATCATTCCCATGCCGCCTCCCTGAGCCTGCTGAGCGGCGAGTACAATAATGTTCATTTTTGTTGTAAGTGTTATTTGTTGTTTATATTTTTCTTTTGTTTTATTTAGTCTTCGCGTTCCTCGTCGTTCTGCTCAGCCTGCTCTTCAGCCTGTGCAGCATAACGCGAACGGAGCACTTCGCCCTCCTCCAGTGCAGCCTGTGCACGGTTAAGGCGCGGAGTCATCGGTCGGCGCGGAGCCTGACGGCGCTGCGGACGGTCCTCGATGGTCTTCATCAGCTTGCCTGTCGACACGAGATAGCGTGCGATGGAGTCGAGCATGCCGTTGATGTATCCGCCTGACTTCGGTGTTGAGTAAAGCTTGGCGAGGTCAACATACTCGTTGATGGTTACGCTGATGGGGATGTTGGGGAACGTGAGCATCTCGGCAATGGCAATCTGCATGATCACCACGTCCATATAAGCCAGACGTGAGAAGTCCCAGTTGCGTGACGTCTCGCTCATATAGCGCTGATACTGGTCAGCGTTGAGGATGGTAGATCGGAAGAGCTTAATGGCGAAGTCCTTGTCCTCAAGGTCCTTATATTCCGGCAGGAGTTCCTGCTTGGCCTTGTTCTTCGGGTCGAAGCGCTTGATGGTCTTGAGCACGAATGTGTCCACCACTTCCTTGTCGTCGTTCCAGTAGAGGCTCTGCTCCTCGAGGAGCTGGTCCAGTGCCTCGTTCTCCTGAATGAGCTGGCGATAAATCTTGCGCCAGATTTCGCGGTCAGCCTCGTAAGAGTCGTCGGTGTCAGCCATATATTCGGCGTAAGCCTGACTCTGCTCTATCTGGTTGCAGAGTCCGCGCACAAACTCCACGCTGTTCGCCCATGACTGCTTCTGCGTCTCGGCAAACTCCTGAAGCATCTTGTTCTCCTCGAGCTGGACTGCAAACTTGTTGTATGCGAATTTCTGCGAAGGCATTGGTTGGCCTTCTCTCGTTGCCTTCTTGGAAGCGACCTCCACACGGTTTCGCTCTTCCTGTGTGACAGCGACAATAAGCTCCAGCAGGTAGTTATAAAGATCGTATGCTTTTGACAAGCTAAAGAGCAATTCTTTCTCTGCACTGTCCATTAGCTTGTTACCGTTTTGATAGTATGCGTAGGTTAACTGAACTATCTTGATTCTTATTAATTCGCGATTAATCATCCTTCTATACTATTATATATATAATGTTTGTTTTCACGTTTTTACGAGACCGTAGCCACTTTATCAGATGCAAAAATATGAAAAAACTGACTAACTACCAAGGAAAACCACAATATTCAACATTTTTTTACGCTATAATTGTATATTTCAGAGAAAATTAGTACCTTTGCAACGCTTTTTTGAGCACATCCGTACAGAAATACAGTTCTCGTGTGATGGCGAATTAAGGCATAAACATTAATATTTATCAACTTAATTTAGAGTAACACAATTATGAAAGAGATTAACGTTACAGGTCAGAAGCGTACAGACCTTGGCAAGAAAGCTTCTAAGACATTGCGTAAGGAGGGACTCGTTCCCTGCAACATCTATGGTATCGCAGAGCAGGACGGCAAGCCCGTTGCTATGTCATTCGCAGTACCTATGACTGAGCTTCGCAAGGTTATCTACACTCCCCACATCTACGTTATCAACCTCGTCATCGACGGCGAGTCACATACAGCTATCCTCAAGGAGATCCAGTTCCACCCGGTAACTGACGCAGTTCTCCACGTTGACTTCCTCGAGGTTAACGATCAGAAGCCTATCACTATCGGTATTCCCGTTAAGCTCACAGGTCTTGCACAGGGTGTACGTGACGGTGGTCGCATGAACCTCTCTATCCGTAAGATCGACGTTACTGCTCCTTACCAGCAGATTCCTGAGCACCTCGACATCGACGTTACAGCGCTCAAGATCGGCAAGAGCATCAAGGTTGGCGAGCTGAGCTTCGAGGGTCTCGAGATCGCTACTGGCAAGGACGTCATCGTATGCTCTATCAAGATGACACGTGCCGCTATGTCTGCAGCTGCTGCATCAGCAGAGTAATCGCATAACGACATTAAACCGATTCAATAAGAATATAATGTAAGCGTACGCGTCAAAGGATGCGTACGCTTTTTTTTATTTATAAGGAAATATGGACAAATACTTGATTGTGGGGCTCGGCAATCCGGGCTACGAATACGAGAACACACGCCACAATACGGGATTCATGGTTCTCGACAAGATGGCAGAGAGCGTCGGAGTAAGCTTTGAGGACAAGCGTTACGGTTACGTGGCTGAGACTTCCATAAAGGGACGCAAGGTGTTTCTGCTTAAACCCACCACGTATATGAACCTCAGCGGCAACGCCGTTCGCTACTGGCTCCAGAAAGAGAATATAGACCAGAAGCGACTCCTCGTCGTCGTGGACGACCTCTCCATCCCTCTCGGCGACTATCGTCTGAAGGGCAACGGATCGAACGGTGGTCATAACGGACTGGGCAACATCCAGCAGCTCATCGGACAGCAGTATGCACGTCTGCGTATGGGCATCGGCAGCGACTTTCAGCGCGGACAGCAGGTAGACTGGGTGCTGGGCAAATACACGGACGAGGATATGCGCACGCTCCAGCCCTCCATTGACGAGGCCGTGGAGATAATACGCAGCTTCGTGCTTGCCGGACTGGACATCACGATGAACCAGTTTAACAAGCTCGGAAAGAAGTCGAAGAAGTAAAAAAAGGAAATAAAGAATATGGCAGATACAGCACGTATAGACAAATGGCTGTGGGCAGCGCGTATCTTCAAGACGCGCTCCATAGCCGCAGACGCCTGCAAGAACAGCCGCGTCACCATCGGCGGGCAGAACGTCAAGCCCAGCCATACGGTTAAGGTGGGCGAAGTGGTGAGCGTAAAAAAGCCGCCCATCGTCTACTCGTTCAAGATTCTGAAGACGATAGAGCAGCGCGTAGGTGCAAAGCTCATCCCTGAGATTTATGAGAATGTCACCGACCCGAAGCAGTACGAACTGCTGGAGATGAGCCGAATAAGCGGATTCGTCGACAGAGCACGCGGCACAGGACGCCCCACAAAGAAGGAACGCCGAGCCCTCGATGCCTTCGTCGACCCGGCATTGTTCGGATTCGAGGACGAAGACGAGGAGGATTAAACTTCCTCCTCGTCCTCGCTGCCCGTATCCAGCTGCGTGTCCTCCGAAATCTTGACGCCACCCGTGCGGCTGACCGTCAGCACCAGAGGCACATACTCGTCGCTCATACGGTCCGGCGATCCGACGCTGGCGGCGAAGCGTAGGGTTTCGCCGTCGGCACGGTCGAAGACGATGCCGAGGAGAGCACCTTCGCTGTTGCTGCCCTTCACGTAAGAGGCGAAGTCAGCCTTCGTGAACGTGCGCCTTACAAACTCGCTGCCGTCGGGACGCGTGATGAGGAGCGACACGCGGTTGTCGTAATACTTGTTGCCCTGGCCGTCCTTTGCAAGTGACAGACTCTTGTCCGCCTTGCGCTCTATGCGGATATGATAGGTGGCGCCGAGCCATTCCACGTCACGCTCCGCAGCGTTGTCGCCCATGCTCTGCACCGACTTCTTCACAGCCACCGGCGCCTTCTTTACGATGATGTTTCCCGATTTCTTCTCCTCCTTGCACGATACTGCCAACAGCATCATCAGCGGAAGAGCCATAACCATATATTTCCGTTTCATTATATCTCGTGTTTTTACTTTTTCCTTGTTTTTACGTCTATACAAATACAAAGGTATAAAAAAATATATCAAAACGATAGAATAACATTACAGTAATCAACGTAAAAAAAACATAAATCGCAAGATGAAGACCACCCTGACAATACTGGCAGCCGTGATGAGCCTTGCCTTCTGCTCATGCGGCAGCAAGCCAGCCGATAAAGAGAAGGCCACTAAACCTGCCGTCGACACGATGGCGGTGATGGTGATGCAGGTGCAGCGCTGCTCCAAGCTCTACACCACGGAATATCGTGTGCATAAGGTGCTCACGCATGACGACAAGCTGGAGATGAAAGGCAAGCTGGCAGGACACGACTATAACATTCCCGTGCCGCTCGGAAAGCGCAAGGTGGCCATCCCCATCGACGCCACCGTCAAGGCTTACATCGACTTTGCCTCGTTCTCAAGCGACAACGTGCAGCGCGACTCCACGCACATCCGCATCACCCTCCCTGACCCGCACATCGTGCTGACCTCATCCCGCATCGACCATAACGCCATCAAGCAGTACGTGGCTCTCACCCGCCGCGACTTCTCCGACGAGGAGCTTACCTCCTACGAACGCCAGGGACGCGACGCCATCATACGCGAGATAGCCACGACGGACATCATGGAGCAGGCTCGTGTCAGCGCCGCCAACACTCTCGTGCCGATGCTGCAGAAGCTCGGCTATCGTCCGGAGAACATCACCATAGCGTTCAGCCGCAACTTCTCCGGCAAGGACATCATTCACCTCATCGACAAAACCACCGTAGAAAATGCGAAAAAGAGATAACATGCCGTTCATACAGCAAATCATCAAGTCGGCTGTGGCACGCTTCGTGCTCTACGCCGTCATAGCCCTCACCGTTGTTCTAGTGGCTAAGCATTACGTTAAGAAGATAACGTCATCGCCTGCCGCTGTGACTATAGAGCAGAACGACTCCATCGACATCACACCGATGCAGATAAGGTCCATCGAGAACATCGGCGAATGGGAGTTTCTCACCATCAACGACGAAGAACTGGTAGACACCGTACGCAAGGGATTCTTCGGCGACGACGAGCTGGTGCGCATCTATTACGGCACGCTCCGCCTCGGCATCAACATGAAGGAAGCGCACGAAGGATGGATAGTCATGGACGGCGACACCGTGAAAGCCACTCTCCCACCCGTCCGTCTGCTCGACCAGAGCTTCATCGACGAGACCCGAACACGTTCGTTCATTGAGAGCGGCAAGTGGAGCCATAAGGACCGTGAGCAGATGTATCGCCGCGCCGACGCCATGATGCGCCGACGCTGCCTCACTCCTGCAAACATCCGCAACGCCCAGCAGAACGCCAAGGAGCAGTTCCGTAGCATGCTCCAGTCAATGGGATACGAGAACGTAAAGGTGGAGATAGCAAATTAAACAAACTAAAACTAACGTATTATGGAAGCTGCTATTGACGGTATCTATTTTATCATATATGTCACCTACATCATAGTTACGACCACGTGTTTCGCGTTGTCGTCGGTGCTCTATCTCACAAAGGGCATCAAGACGCCGCTCTCCAACAACAAGTCGTACATCAAGGGCAAGAACCTCATTGCCACCAGTCTCCTCTTGGAAGGCATCGTACACCTCCTGATGTTCATAACCATCGTCCTCGGTTATGACTATCAGAACATGTACGAGTTTGCCATACCCACCATCTTCTTCGTCCAGGTAATCGTCATCTATGCGGGCGTTCAGACCTTCCTCTATTCTAAGGTGAACGTGTCGTATCGGCTCGGCGTATATATGTCGGTGCCGATAGTGGTCATAGCCCTCATCCATTACGCCATCTTCTTCATCCCCTCTCTCCATGCCCTTGTCGACAGCGACAATCTCACAGCCTCCTATGATGCCTATCTTGAGTGTGCCACGTCGCGGGTGCTCGACGCCCTACTTACCGCTTACGTAGTTGTTATAACGTCCATAGGCGTTTATTTTCTTGTCGTATCGAAGGTGCGCTTCCTCTCCCACATCCGCCATTATCATGACGGCGAGGTATGCAGCAAGTGCACGTGGATTCATATCCTCGTGTGGTCGCTCATTGTCTTTTACATTCTCTGCTGCGTCACCATCCTCGTTACCACACCTGAGTTTAACGTAACGTCGCTGTGGACACAGTTTGTGCTCTCCATCATCATCACCATTAGCACGCTGAACATTCAGGAAATATATCTGCATCTCGGTAAAGCCTTCGGCAATGCCGACACCAACGGAGAGACGCAGCAGACTGAAGCTGTCGATAACGGCGACGACCCCATCTCCGTCATCATCGACCGCTGGGTGAACAGAAGCGACCGCCCATACCTTGCTGATGGACTCACCGTTAACAAGGTGGCGGAGCAGATATGTCTTAACAAGCGCCTCCTCTCGCAGTACCTCAACAACGTGCTGAACCAGAACTTCAACACCTGGCTAAACGAGCTTAAGGTGAAGGAGGTGAAGCGCATCATCGAAGAAGAGCCCTCACAGAGCTTCAATACCATTGCCATTCGCGTAGGTTTTACCGACGCTCCGTCAATGACAAAGATCTTCAAGTCTGTTTGCGGCATGACACCGACAATGTATCGCAACAGCTTGCAGAAGGAATAAAAACGCCCTTTGTCACAGCAGCTGTAAATTGCAGTTTATCGGTGAGTTTGCTGCGGTAGGCAGTGCTTTAACAAAAACCTTTATCCACAGTCCGCTTATGCTTTTCGAGCCTTCGGCAATTCCTTTATGGTATATATGGTCTTATGAGAACAAGTTCTCACGCCCATATATGCCATAAATGAATGAGAGGCTTTCGCCTCTCTCGAAAAGCACAAGCGGAAAAAACAAAGAAAAACACAAGGTTACAAGAGGATGTGTAAAACTAAACAAACATAGGAGGCTATGGCGTCTCGCCGTAGCCACGCAGCCTCGTACAGCAACATATTCATTATCTATATCTGGAATATTAGGCTGCGTGACTATGGCGGGACGCCGTAGCCACGCAGCCACGAAAGGAAGCAGATTGAGTATGAGCTGCGGGTTCCGCGGAGCGGGACCTATGTCATGAAACCCACTGCAAGCTGCGAAGCAGCGCAGCTGTGGGTACAATATGATACCCCACCCCTATCGTTCCCCGAAGGGGGACTGACGCATCCCCTATAATGTTGAGGATGATAGTCGGTCCCGCTTCGCGGAACCAAGAGAGGGTGAGGGGATGCTTATCCCACAGCTGCGCTCCTTCGGAGCTTGCAGTGGGTTTCTGATAGATACGTGTCCCCTCGGGACACGGCGCTGATTGATGACTTGCTATGGTAGGCTGCGTGGCTACGGCGAGACGCCATAGCCTCCTATGTTTGCCTTTGCTGCTTGTGAATACAGCTAAAAAGTAAATTCGTTGTTTCCATAACAAAATCCGAAACCGCTACTTTAGTCATCCGAAACCGCCACTTTAGTCATCTTACATCGAACGAAGTGAATGCTTATATCGAACGAAGTGAATGCTTACATCGAACGATGTGAGTGTTTACATCGGTCGAAGTGAGAGGCCGTATCAATTGCTTTGTGTCAGCAATAGTAGCGGTTTTGTAAGAGAATAGGACTTGTTTGGAGGCTATGGCGTCTCGCCGTAGCCATGCACCCACAGACGGAAGCAAATTGAGTATAACACCCTTTTTCTTGTAAAATTGTGCATGTTTTTTACGATTTGCACTGTTCAAATCGTAAAAAGCATGCTTTTTTGTGTATTTTTTGCGCAAATATACAATTTGAATATCGTTTTTTTTATAATTTTGCACTCCATAAAAAAAACGACATGCGTGTTATTAGCGAAAATTAGAGAGTTTTATAATAATCCTAAAATTGACCAACACGCACATAACAACTTATAAAGTTAATTAATAGAATAACAAAAAAATTAACAGGATAACAGGTAAGACATGTTTCATGACATGCCTTTAAATCTTCATGTAGACTATATTACATTTTCAAACAAATAAAAAACATGAACAAAATTAAACTTATTCCATTGGCACTGGCTGCATTCATGTTCAGTGCTTGTTCTTCTGAGGACACAGAAAATGGGGGGGGTAACAACAACGTAGACGTTAGCTACTTGTCTGTTAACATTCAGAATGTCGGCGAGGCTATGAGCCGCGCCGAGTACGACGACCAGAAAGGCGGCACCTACGAGGACGGTACTCAGGACGAGAGCACTATCAGCGACGTACGCTTCTACTTCTTCAACGCTGACGGCACTCCCTACATTCTTTCTGATCCTAAATTAAAAAAGAACTGGTTGACTCCTACTGATGATCTCAACACAAACAAGAATGATCAGCCCAACACCGTAGAGAAGATTTCAAACACTGTGCTCGTAATCAAAAACGACGAAAGAACCGCTCCTCATTCTGTAGTGGCTGTAATCAACAGCGGCACTACACTTGGCGATGCTCTCTCACTCACAGACCTACGCAAAGTACAGGGCGATCAGTTCTACACCACAACTACATCTACAACCAAGAACTTCGTTATGTCTAACTCCATCTATATGAAGGATGACAAGGAAGAGTATGCTGTGCCAGTTACAGGTCACGTATCAACAACGGAGCAAGGAGCAATAGATAATCCTATCGACATCTACGTAGAGCGTGTTGCCGCTAAGGTAAACACCACTTGCGACAAAGAGAAAGGTTGGAAAAAAGGTACTGAGGCATGGAACAACGGCAAGTGGACATACCAGCTCGCTGACAAGCTGTTCAGCAAGTACGACGTTTTCGTAGTTGTTGACGGTTGGAGCGTGGCTGACGCCAACAGACGTGCCACTGTAGAGAAGGTTATCAACACATCATGGGACAAAAACTCATGGGACAAAAACACTCTCGGCATCACTCCGTGGAATACCGACGACTATCATCGCTGCTTCTGGGAAACAAGTGTTCCCTTCGTTGATGGAACGAACGAGGTTTTGAACAAATCGTTTAAAAATATCTCATCAAGCATCGCCGACGGCGTAGTCTACACTCTGCCTAACACTCCGACAGCCACAACTGACTTTACAGACAAGATGGAGAACAGCCTTACAAAGGTTATCGTTGCTGCTCACCTCTGGTACAAGGACGGTAACAACAATTACAAGCCGGCAGAAATCTGTAAGTACAAAGGCATTCAGTATCTTAGCAAAGAGGACGTGCTGACTGTTGTTGCTAACGAGTACAAGAGCACGTACTTCAAGAAGACCACGACCACAAATTCTGAGGGTCATAAAGTTGACGTTTACACAAGTATCTCTAAGGACGACCTCACCTTCGCTACATCAGCACCTGAAGGTAGCTCAGCAAAGCTCAAGGACTACGAGGTTATACCGCAGTTCAAGTCTGATGCTGAAATCTATGACGCCGCTCATAATCTCGTTGCTGTTACTGAAGCCAACAAGGCTATTGCTACTGAGGCCAACAAGGCTCAGGTTCGCAAAGAGGGACGTGTTTACTACTACACTCCTATCCGCCACCTTGCTACTACCGAAGGCAACCTCGGCTATTACGGCGTAGTTCGTAACCACTCTTACAAGATTAACCTCCAGGCGGTTTCAGGTTTCGGTACACCGGTATACGATCCTGAGAAGGTTATCGACCCGACTCTTCCCGAAGAGAAGGATATCTTCCTCGCTGCACGCATCAACGTTCTCTCTTGGCGCGTAGTAAAGAGCGATGTAAACTTGGATTCTAACAAGTAATCGGATTCTAACACATAATCAGACAATTATGAGTTTGGCATTAGGGGGCAACCCTTAATTCCAAACTCGTAATTCATAACTCGTAATTCCTAATTCAAATGAAAATCCTCCGCCTCCTTGCCCTTTTGCTTATCGTCTCGTCATGCACAATGATGCACGACGACCTCTCGGGCTGTCAGCAGGAACTGCGTGTGCGTTTCCGCTATGACATTAACATGGAGTTTGCCGACGCCTTTGCCCCACAGGTGAAGACGCTCACGCTCTACGCCTACTCACCCGACGGAGCGCTTGCCTTCGAGCGCACTGAGAAGGTGGAAGACATCGTGGCTCGCGGCGGATATATGACTCTTGACAATGTCGCTCCAGGACATTACTCGCTATATGTATGGGCGGAAGGCGAACAGCGCCATGCCGACTCCTACACATACGGCGGACCTGCCACGGACGGTGCGCAGAGCCTCACCAGCCGCGTCACTCGTCAGACAGAAGAACTGAATCATGACCTCACCCCACTCTTTCACGGTAAGCTCACCGATGCCGACCTCACACTGGAAGGACACGGCGTAGCCACAGTAACCGTCCCCCTCGTAAAAAACACCAACATCATACGCGTCGTACTGCAGAACGCCTCAGGAGAACGCCTCAATCAGACCGACTTCTCCTTCTTCATCGACGACGACAACACATTCCTCGCTTACGACAACGCCCCGTTGCCGGACGACTCGGTCTGCTACCGTCCTTGGTCGCAGTATGACGGCGTCGTAGGCGACGACTCGAAAATGTCTGCCGTGGTGGCGGAGATGACCGTCAACCGTCTGCTCACCTCCAAGCATCCGCGCCTTCGTGTGCGTAACAATCTCAACGGCAAGACCATATTCAGCATTCCGTTCAACGATTATGCCCTCCTAGTTAAGGGCAACTACAATAAGAAGATGACTGACCAGGAATATCTCGACAGACAGAGCGAGTATAACTTCGTGTTCTTCATCGACGACAATCACAACTGGCTTGCCGCCTCCATTCTTATAAATTCATGGACTGTAGTCCTGCACAACACTGACATCTAATCACAAAATCAGAAAATGAACTTCCCGTCATCATGTATCTTACGACAGATAAGCCATGCTGCCCTGACCTTGTCAGTGGTGCTTGCTCTGCTGGCGTGCTCTTTCTCGGATGAGTATGAGCCGACGCAGGAAGAGCACGTGCGTGTGGCTTTCGTCGTGACCGTGGACCACAACGCCACGCGTTCTGATATGGGATGGGACCACTATGACCCTACTGACGAGGGCACTGCCAATGAATGTGCCATCCGACCCGACGACATCCACATAAAGATATGTGATGCAGAAGGACGTGTCATCGGCAACGTGGAAGACATCCACATGGAGCGCATGACGCAGGACCAGTATAGCCTTACGGGGGCATGGATGTCGCCTGGCGACCGTCTCAAAGACGCCAAGAAGGTGATGATTCTTGCCAACTGCGGACCGGATGCCGCCTCCGACGACATTGCCGACATCGCTTACTCCGCTGACCGGACGGACGGCTTCATACCCATGTGGGGCGTCAGATCGTTCACGTCACTGACGAAGGGCGAGAGCAACAATCTCGGCGACATACATCTTCTCCGAGCAATGGCGAAGGTCAGCCTTAAGCTTCGCAGCGATATGGAGAGCTGGGGCTATAGCGTCGGAAAGCTGACGCTCAACCATCGCAACACCAGAGGATATTGTCTGCCCCTCACTTACCAAAGCGTAGACAAGACCACGGACATACGCTTCGTGGGTTCGCTGCACGAACTGATATCTCCTGCTACGGACGGAGGACTGGACTTCACCTCCCTCGGTTATGCCTACCTCCCCGAACGCTCCAACACCACCGCCGGCGTCACGCCGTCCACCATCACCCTCCAACTCCTCCGAAACGGCACACTTGAGGGCACTTACACCCTGCCGTTCTGCGAGTACGACGCAGACGGAGCGCCTACGGACCGTCTGCGCGACATACAGCGAAACACGCTTTATCAGTTTGAGGTCTACAAGACGGACAATCAGCTAAAGGTCAGCTTGCACGTTCGCCGTTGGTATGTGCGCGACCATGATGACGTGATAATGTAAATAATGTATATATAAATATATGACCAAACATACCCTGAGACTCTTCAGCCTCTTCTTCGTCTTCGCAGCTGCCATGTCGCTCATCGGCTGTGCGACGGACAGCACGGAGGACTCCATCAAGGCATCAAAGCCGGTGGACGTGGATCTGACCATATCCATGCAGGGCGCTGTCACACGTTCCGCTGCACCGTCTGTTTCAGGACGTGCAGCCACCGTTAGCAGAACTTCCTGGGACGACCCTAACGCTGCGCCCGGCGAGATGATGCGCCATTGTTTTGTGGTGGCTGTGCAGAACGGCAAGATAGCCGGCGTGGTTGTCAGCGAGGACTATTCTGAGGAGAAGAGTTACGCCGAACGACTGACGCTGCACATCAATCCAGGCAAGACCACCATCTATTCCTTCGCCAACATTCGTCCTTCACAGATCGGCATTGTTCCTGCTACGGCTGTCGGCACCGCAGCGCCCGACTTTGAGCACATGACCTACGGCGTGGCGGGCAACGTAAACGCGGCTTCCGACTTCACTGACGGCATTCCGATGAGCGGCAAGCTGCAGACCACCATCACCGAGCGCACCTCACACATCGACCTTGAGGTCATACGTATGGTGGCAAAGATGCGGCTGACGCTCACCAATGAGTCGGCTGCCAACTTCCGTGTGCGCTCCGTTACGGTGTCGGACATCACAGCAGACGCTTCAGACAATATCATGCTCATGCCTGACATCATCGACGACGAACGCACGGCGCCCAATCTTTCAGCAGCTGCCACTGCCGCCAACCGCACCATAAAGATAGGTGGCGATGATGGCACGACGCTGCTGGCAGGAGGCAAAAACAGCATCGAGACCACTTTTTACCTTAACGAGTCAGTGGCTCGCAGCACCGGCAGCTTCATCCTCAACGTAGAGACCGACCAGCAGACCGTGTCGCATCGTGTGGCAATGACGGACTGGAACACCATAGCACGCAACGAATATCTGCGCATCCCCATCCGCCTCAACGACTATCGCATCTCCTTCGACGCGGAGCAGTTTACTGCCATCGGCGTCCTGCCCACCGTCCGTTACGACAAAGACATGCTCACAGCCACCTTCGCCTCATACGGCGAATTCCATCTACGCCCCACCGTGACGCGTCTCAGCGACGGCAAGGTGCTGACGGCGGGCAACGAATGGAGCCTCACAGAATGGAAGGTGCTCTCCCTTATGCCCGAGGGCGAAGCCGGAACGTGCATTTACGACCGTATGCCTTACCTACAACCGAGCAGCCTCACCATTGAGGGCTTTATGGGCAACCGTGCGGGCACGGCGCTCCATCAGGCGTTCTTCCATGTGACAGGCTTGTCATACGCCATTCCTTACAAAGTACAGATTATCCGACAATAACGAATATGAACATACTTCATCATCATATCACTGCCGCAGCCGTCTCTCTCCTGCGGCTTTTCAGCACGGCATGGACACTCGCTGTCCTTGCCGTGCTGTGCGTGACGGGGGCTGATGCCCAGACCTTCGCGCATTATCTTGGCGTTGCCAACACGTCCTTTGACGAGCGCGGCATGCAACGCACAGTAGAGGTGGAATATTATTATTACGTCGATGAGAATCGCAGTGCCATTAAGCTGCAGTTGCCTTGCGCGGGATATAATGATAATGGTACTCTCATAGAGCCACAGAGATATTTCCGTTGGTATGATTATTCTACGGACAAAGCAGCAGCCAATCTTACTGCCGTTGGCTCCAAGCTGACGAAAGTAAATGATGCGGAAGGCAATGCCCGCGGACTCTTCGCCGTAAATCTCGACAAAGACGGCAACGCAAAGCCATGTCATAACACCATCGGTGTGACGTATAATCCTCCTGCCGATGCTTCCGATTCCTCATGGAAGGGCGAGACAATAGCCTGTGACGTTAGCCGATATAATGACTGGAACGGCACGGGCGGCGAGACTATGACAGCCGAGCCGACACTGTCCATCCGCTATATCTTCCATATCTATCCGGCAAGACGATTGGCAGAGAAGATAGCTGATGCTGCATCGTCAGACCTGCATAACTCTGCGTCCGACCTGACATTGGAGGATAACAAGCGCATTGTGGTGGGCATAAAGAATTTGGGAGCAAGAATAGCTCTTCGTGTAAACAACAAATATGACCAGTATTACTTTTATCCGCTGAAGAATACGTCGCACCATGTTTATGCTGCTGACAAGACCAAACGGATAACGTCGGAAGATTTCGATAAGACGAAGATTTATCGTTCAGGATCTATTTACTGGCGTATTTACGACCAGACAAAGACCAAATACACTGACCTGTTCTCTTGGTCTAAGCAGAACATTATCCCATGGTTTGACGCAAATACCGCAGTAAATAACCGCAATGGATGGAAAACCCTTGATGGCACAGGAACATCAAAGCCGTCCGTCACGTACGGCGATATATTGTATGTAGTGGCTTTTGCACGCAGTGCAGACAACAAATACTATGCTCCAGTCGCCAACTTCGAGGTGTTCTTCCAAAGCACTTATCCCAAGACCGACGCTCAGATTCAGGCTGCTGGCGACAAGGAGCGCCAGCTCTCCTACATTGAGGACCATTACAAGCAGGCGATGAAGCCTGTCACCTTTGACGACGACAATGCAGACATGACATTGGCTGCGCCTACCACGCCGGATGACAACCTATCGGCGATTCCGTCACGTTGGGACCGCCGATCGTATGCCTTCACATATCCGCAACTCAAGAACTTCACCTCTGTGCAGAACGACTGCAAGCCCTTCTCTCCTATGCATGGCGAGTATAATCTCTATAAGTGTGCCAACGTAGCAAGCATCTCCGACTTGGCAAGCGGATATACATGGTGTAATAGAAATCGCATTATATATGACCGCACATACGCTCTGACCGGCGGCAAGCAGTATGGTCACTTCCTATATACAGACGCTTCGGACGAGAGCCGTCAGATTGCTGCAGCCGACTTTAAGGCTGACCTCTGCTCGGGTGCCAAGCTTATCTTCTCGGGGTATGTGGCAAACTTCACTGCTGAAGTTGCTAGCGCTGTAGACCCTGAGGTGTTGTTCAGACTGTATGGCGTCATACGTGATGAGAACGACAAAATCACGGACAGACGTCTTATCATATCGTTCTCGTCTGGCGAATTTAATTACAATACTGATTCGCGCAATATGGGCGAATGGACGCAGGTTTACGCCAAGCTGGTGCTGCCTCGCAATTCGGGAGTGGAAAACTATTCTGACTTCCGTCTGGTGATGGACAATATGTGTAAGAGCGCAAGTGGCGCCGACTATCTCATTGACGACCTCCGTTTCTACATCGCCCCCGCAAAGGCTGAAGTGATACAGAACATGCCGGTCTGTCCGAGCGAGACTTCCGCTGCCGACCTGCCGTCGCACGTGACGCTGAAGATTCGCACTGCCTATGAGAGCACTCTTCAGATGGTTGGCAATAAGGCGTCGCACGTGTTCTATCGTTTCTGCGATGAGGACGGCAACGCTGTCAGCACCATCGACTATGACGGCGACGAACAGCCTGACGAGTATGGCACGGCGGAAGTTCCTGCCGCGTATGACGAAACGAAGAAGCTGCCGAAGGCTGCCGCAGGAGGAAGGACGGATGTGGCGATGTTTGAGAAGGACGAGCAGAACGAGAAGCTTCTCGTCCTCGCTGACCGCAACTTCCCGCTTTCGATGTCGAAGAAATACTATGTGTCTGTGGCTTATCCTGACGCTGACGACGAGACGAAGCCGGGAGCGTGGGGCGTGGCGTCCCACGTCTGCTCATGCTACAGCGAGATGTTCGAGCTGGTGCGCCAGAATGTTGTAATCACCGATGCCAACGGTAGCGTGGTGACCACCGTGCGTGTGTCGTGCGACGAAAACCGCACGCCGGACGTAAACATCAACGCCAAGTTGGAGACTGCTGACATCGTAAACGGTGGTAAGGTTACGCTTGACGATGTACGGTTCGACTGGTTTCTCTCTGAACCTGACAAGCCTAACGACTTCGAGCAGATACCGAAACTGAAGGAGGCGCTCGACGCTTACCGCACAGCTTATCCCACAGCCACGTCGCTCTCTTCTGACTTCGAAGCAACGAATGCTGAACAGTACGCCCTCCTCAAGCAATATATTGACGCAGGAAGGCTGGTCATCGCTTACAGCAACAGCCTCACCAATTATAAGTTTGCCCATGACCGCATCGGCCTGTATAAGGTGGCTGCCATACCCGTGGCTGCAACTGTCCATGAGGGCAATACCACATACCATATCTGCCCCGAACCGATGTATTTCTCGCTGCGCGTGGTGGAGGACGGACCGAAGATGACGATGGGATTCCGCAATGTGGTCTATCCTAATGACGAGCGCTGCGTGCGCATCGGTCTGCCGCAGATTAAGGCGATGACGGCGAAGAGAGCAAAGCTGACGCTGCCGATGACATCACTGGAGAGCAGCAAGAGCGTGGCGTTCAACAACGACTCGAAGATATTCATATCTGACACCAACGACCCCTCGTTCACCAACGAACTGCAGGTGGTGGGCACGGTGGTAAACGAGAAGGTGGAGACGGACGACTCGTCCATAGATATATGCTTTAACGATTCGGCTCTCACCACCTTCCATGAAGGTTACTGGTATGAGCTGAACTTCTCGTTCTCGCAGATTCCCCAACCCGGTGAAGCGGTGGTGTCGTGCCCCGGCGAGACTTTCATAAAGTTCAAGATTGTGCCAGAATATCTTACATGGTATTCGTCCGCAGCCAACAAGTTCAATGCCAACTGGAACAACGACCTCAACTGGATGCGATCCACGGCGGCTGTGATATATAAGAAGAAAGACTACACCGACTATGGCTCTGCCTCTTTGGAGGGCGGCAATGCGGACAACCGTCTGACCGTGCAGCAGGCTTACGTGCCGATGAAGTTCTCGAAGGTTACCGTCACGGACCAGACGGGAAAGGTTTATCCTTATCTCGGCAACATCGTCTATCGTCCTTCCAACGACGTGGCGCGAAAGCTGGCAAACACGAAGGGCGACGAAGCCACAACGGACATCCAGTATGACATGGCGGTGAAATGGAACTACGGCACGGAGGACCATTCGGACACGGGCGACGGCAACTTCTCTTGCGAGAACTTCAAGGGCAATCTCTGCGACGAGATCTACTTCAAGCCGGAAGCCGAACTCCTCGATCCCTGCTACCTTATATATAGGAAGGCTTACGTGGAGAAGGAGATGGAGCCGAACAAGTGGTATATCGTTTCTTCGCCGCTCCGCGACACTTACGCCGGCGACATGTATGTGCCTAAGGCGGATGGCAGACAGCAGACAGAGGCGTTCCGCCCCATCAGCTTTGACGAGGCGCTCTACAGCCGCAATGCTTATCCCGTCTATCAGCGCAGCTGGGACAAGGGCGGACGTGAGGTGGTGGACAGCGTGACGTTCTATGAAGCCGCCGACCATAACGGCGTGCTGACACGCATCGACACGCTTACGGACAACTCGATGAACGTGGAGTCGCTTTATTGGAGCCATGTCTTCAATCGTATGGACGTGCCTTACGCCGACGGCAAGGGCTTTGCCATAAAGATGACTGACGACTATACTTCCTCGGTTTCCTCTCCCTTGGCTCTGCTTCGTCTCCCTAAGGCAGACACGTCGTACGCCTATTACGCCGCGGACGGCACAGAGTCGGACGTGCGGACGGAGGTCAGCAAGGCGGAGGCTTACCGTCTCTTGGTGGAACCGAGCAACGAGGAGGGAACCTTCAGCCACATAGACCAGCAGCTCTCTGCCAACATCCATGACCGTAATGCCTACCATCTGCTGGGCAATCCTTATCCTGCCACCATCAGTGCATACCTCTTCCTGAAGGCCAATCCGTCGCTCACGCCGAAGATATGGACACTGGAAGCTGGCAGACTGGAGGGCCACGTCATTGACCTCACTCTTGCATACGACCGTCATAACGACGTTCTGATAACGCCGATGCAGGCTTTCTTCGTGAAGGTAAGCGACGGTGAGACGGCTCCTGCCGCTGCAACGTTCTCCACCACGATGACCGTGGACCGCTGGATAAGCACAAGCAGCAAGCGTGTCAGTCAGGACGGACTGACCGTTACGGCGATGGCAGAGGACGGCAAGGCGGCAAGCGTGGCAAGGGTGGTGATAAACGAGGATGCTTCAGAAGAGTATGACGACACCGAAGACGTGGAACTGCTCAACAACTCGGCGCTCTCTTCTCTGCCGCAGGTATATACGGTGGCTGGCAGCGAGGCGGTGGCGCTCAATGATGTGCCAGGCATTGAATGGTTGCCGATTGGTGTTGTGGCTGCCACATCGTCACGCGTCTGGCTGTCGTTCCGCACTGACCGCGCCCACCGTGGCTGTCTGTGGATCTTCGATGCCAAGACTCGCAGCTTCACTCCCGTCAGCGAGGCGGACAGCATAGCCATCGAAGCCAACGACCACGGAAGATATTACATCACTACGGCTTCGTCGCTTCCCAGCGAGGACGCTGTCATCAGTGAGGTGAAGATCTTCTCGCCCTGCGCCGGAAAGCTGACAGCCACAGCTGCCAACTCCATGATTTCCACCTTATATATATACAGCCTCAACGGTCAGCTTGTCACCAGCAGACATAACATCGCTGCTTCCAACGCCACAGTAGACCTCCACAGCGGACTCTATGTAGTGACGGCAGAGACAGAAAGCGGCAGTAAGGCTACACAGAAGGTAATAGTAAAGTAGAGGATGTAAATTGCAGTTTAGCGGTTAGTCTGCTATGTTAGGCAGGGCTTTGACAAAAAACTTTCTCCACAGTCCGCTTATACTTTTCGAGCCTTCGGCAATTCATTTATGGTATATATGGTCTTATGAGAACAAGTTCTCACGCCCATATATACCATAAATGAATGAGAGGCTTTCGCCTCTCTCGAAAAGCACAAGCGGAAAAAACAAAGAAAAACACAAGGTTACAAGAGGATGTGTAAAACTAAACAAACATAGGAGGCTATGGCGTCTCGCCGTAGCCACGCAGCCTCGTACAGCAACATATTCATTATCTATATCTGGAATATTAGGCTGCGTGACTATGGCGGGACGCCGTAGCCACGCAGCCACGAAAGGAAGCAGATTGAGTATGAGCTGCGGGTTCCGCGGAGCGGGACCTATGTCATGAAACCCACTGCAAGCTGCGAAGCAGCGCAGCTGTGGGTACGTGAGCTCTCCAATCTCTCCCACAAGTGTTCCCCGAAGGGGGACTTACACATCCTCGATAATGTTGATGATGGTTGGTCCCGCTTCGCGGAACCAAGATGATGATGAGTGCCTATCCCACAGCTGCGCTCCTTCGGAGCTTGCAGTGGGTTTCTGATAGATACGTGTCCCCTCGGGACACGGCGCTGCTCCTAAGCTAAATTGCAGTTTTCTGCAATGGGAGGCTGCGGGGCTACGGCGAGACGCCATAGCCTCCTATGTTTGCCTTGTCTGCTATAATTCAAACTCATAATTCATAATTCGTGCCATATGTCGCTCGATATCCTTGTGTTTTTCTTTGTTTTTCCGCTTATGGGCGCGTGGATAAAGGTTTTTGTCAAAGCCCTGCCTAACACAGTTACCTCACCGATAAATTCCTGTATGAGTAAGTAACAAAAAAGGGAGCGCTTCACAGCGTTCCCTTTTTTAATAATACGATAAGATTTTTCTTTATTGTTTAGTCCTTGTGCGTGCGATAGTTATCTCACCACAATCTTGAATGTCTCCGTACGGTCCTCCTTTGTCGTGGCTTTCACGACGTAGATGCCTGCCTTCGGTACGTTGAGCTGGCAGCGACCGCCGTTTACACTGTGGTTGCTTGTTACCAGAGCACCCGAGATGTCGTATACCACCACTCGCTTCATGTCGCCCTTCAGCGTTGCCACCACGATGGTGTTCTCCGTCGGTGAGAAGCAGTCGATGGTGTTGATGTCCGTAGTGTTTAGTGACGACTGGTTGGTGAGGTAGTAGCGACCGTGGTCGTTGGCCATCATCTTCACCGTCATGCCGTCCTTAATCTCTGAGAACGTCTTTGTTGTAGCGTCGAAGAGGAAGAGCTGCGAGCCCTCGTTGTCCATCTTGATAAGCATCTTGCTGTTAAGGCTGATGTTAACGTCGATGTCCTTGCTCTTTGGTGCCACTACGCCCACCGGCATCCAGTTGATGTCGTCGGAAGCGTTGAGCGCCACAGCCTGCGAACCGGCTACTGAGTAGACCTGGGCTATCTCGGCAATGTTGCCCTCACCGAGCATCTCCACGTCCTCGCCCTCCACGTAGTCGCGGCTTGCCTCGTCGTTGACAATGAGCTTCGACTCGCTGTTACGGACGCCGTCCGTCGTTGTCAGCGTGAGAGTCGGGCGGATGATGAGTGCCTTTTCGCCTGGAGTAACGTCCTTGTTGATGAGCATTGAGGCATTGAATGTTGCCTCTGTAGCGCTCTCTCCAGTCTTCAGCTTCACGAAGAACGCCTGAGTAGGACTTACAAGAACGTCCGTCTTCTTGTCATAAGCCTCATCCAGAGCAAGCGTGTAAGCCGTTACCTTGCCGTTGTCGAGAGTCCAGATGCTGTTCTCGAAGGCTGGGTTAGCCTTGAGGAAGCGATACATACTCAACGATGAGGTGTAAGGATTGCCTACGAGATGGTAGCGGTTTTCGCTGTGCAGGTTCTCCTTCAGCGGCTGAGTCATTGCCATTGTCTTGTCGCCGGCAACATCGCCCAGCAGCATTCGGTAGCTATTAGCGTCGCGGTTGACCGTTACATTCACCGGCTTCTGGCTCTTGCTGTCGTAATAGCTGAACTGGGTGTCAGCCTTCGGCAGACGGATTACGACTGTAGCGTTGGCGCCCTGTGCACCTGCGGTGTACTTATCGCCCGCCTTTACAGCGAACGCCTGTCCCTTAGTGTACTGCTCGTCCACCTTGTTATATACGTGCGACCAGTACCCTGATGTCAGGAAGAAGTCGTTAGTGGTCTCTTCCACTGTTCCGTCCTCGTGGGCTTGATAGAACTTTGTGTTGTCCACAATCTCCTTTGCGTCGCCGTCCCAGCTGCGCTGATAAACGGGATAAGCGCTGCGGTCGTTCACATTCTCGTCGTATGTCATCGGCTGGAATGCTTCCGACTTCTCCTGTCCGTCGTCCTTCGGAACATAGAGGTCGCCGGCGTAGGTCTGCTGCAACGGTGAAGACATTATGCTCCACGTATTAGGCGTCAGCTCCTTCTCCACGTAAGCCTTGTTGTAGGTCAGGTAGTTGGCGTAAAGAAGCTCTGCCTCCGGCTTGAAGTAGATCTGGTCGCAGAAGTTGCCTGCCCATTTCTCGCAAGAGAAGGTTCCGTTGCCGTTGTCCGAACCGTCTGCTGTGTCACTCCACTTCGCCACGAAGTCGTAAGCAAAGCTCTTCATCTTCGTTGAGGAAGCGATGCCGTTGCTTCTGTAGCTTATCTCGTCGAGGTTAGGATAAACCTTGCCCTTGTCCTTCTGATTAGCCACGGTCACCTTCGTGAACTTCATCGGCATGAATGCCGTGGTGGTGTTATAGTCAGTGTATGAGTCCTTGAAGATCTCAGCCTTCGTAGAGCGCAGCCAGTTGTTGTCGTCGTTCCAGTTTGTGCTGGCAGTTCTTGGCGACGAGTTCCATGTGGCATACTCGGGCACGATGCACATCTTGATGAATGTCTCGCCCGGACAGCTTGCCATAGAACCGTCTGCGTTGTCATAGCTGAAGTTTATCTCATACCAGTAGCCTTCCTTCAGGATTGTAGCGGCATTGGGGTTGAAGCGGATGCCTACAGTATTATCAGTTCTGTAGATGGTGTTTGATGTCACCACGCCGATCTCCTGCTTTGTGGAATTGAAGCTTGGGTCGTTGGTGTTAGAGATAAATACCTTAGCATAGTCCCTCATCCTTACGCTTGTGGCTCCCTCAATGCCTGTCATCGGCAGATTCAGAGCGCCGTTCTTTGTGGCTATCGCATTTATCTGCGGCAGACCGACACGTACTGTGCGTGCGTCGTTCGGATAGATGACGCCAGGGAAGCCGAAGTTGATGTTCGGTCCGTCGGTCACCACGCGCAGATCCACTAACATCGGGGCAGCACAGATTTCGTATACCTGACCGTTGATGGTGGCTTTGGCTTGCACTGGGATGACAGCAATCTTGTAAAGACCCATCTCGTCAGAATCAAACGTACGGTTGCCCATTGAGTTGCTGGCGTTCAGAATCAGCTGCTTGCTGTCCACGTACTTCTTCAAGAGAGCGTACTGAGTATAGTTTACACTGCTGAATCCTGTACTCAATCCATTGTATTCCGGATACTTGGCACGATAATCGTGTAATGCCTCCAACAGACCTGCTGTAGTGTAAAGCTCGTTCTCTGCGTTAGGCTTTGAGAGGAACCAGTCGAACTTGACATTGTCAATGGTCACCTTACCGCCGTTCACGGGGTCAGCCGTCTCAATCTTAGCAATCATCTCCACGGTCGGAGTGTGGGTGTTACAGTCCACTCTCAGAGCTGTGAGCACGTTACTGTTCTTGTCGGTCAGCTTGATGTTCTGCTACACCACCTGGAATCTATCACTATACGTAGAGCAGACGTCTGTGCTCTTACCCCAGTCGCCCGGTACATCAGGGTTGTCGTCGCTCGGATAAGCGATGGAGAAGTAATAGTCCTTGCCCGGTACGATGTTGAAGTTGCGGTTGGCGATTACCAAGCATCGGTTGCCGCTGTTGTCGTTCTCGAACATTGGAACGTTAGTCTTGCCACCGGCTGCTGCCGGAGGAAGAACTAATCCTGCATTGTAAGACGCAGGAATGAGAGCTATGCCGTAATCGTCAGGCAGTCCGTCGCCGTTATAGTCGATGTTGTCCACCTTTTTTCCTGTAGCGTCGCAGATACGATAGAAGAGTTTCGACTCCTTCTGGTTCACCATCGCCTGGAAAGTCTCGTAGATGCCGCGGAGCTTCAGCGTAATATCATCGGGAGCTGTCTCATAACCTGTCTCATTAGGACAGAGAGGCTTGTTCTGCAGCACGTCCAGCTTGGATGTCTGAGTGTAGAGGCAAAGGTCGTCAACACAGTAGTCGGCACCCCATGTATCCTGACACATATTGTCAAGCACAATGCGGAAGTCGGTGTAGTGGTCGGCAGCAGCAGACTTCTGAAGCACCTGCTTACTGTAAATCTGATACCACTTACCGTATGCGTGTGTCTTTGTATTAGTCTTAAAGTCGCCTGACGAGAACGACTGGATAAGCTTCTTGCCGATTTCGTTGCCGTTTTCGTCCTTATCTATACCATAGAGACGGAACATCACCTGCGGTGCAGTTGAGTTCATTGCTGCGGTATACTCGGCAACGGCTCCACTAAAAATCAGCTGTGAACCTGTACAGAGGTTAGCCTTAAAGTCGGCAGATGCAATCTGACGGCTCTCGTTCGAAGCGTCCACATACAGGAAGTGTCCGTACTGCTTGCCGCTGGTTTTTGCGTAGGTACGATCGAAGATAGTAGGAGAACCTTCTGCCCACCATTTGTATCCGTTTTGATCAGTATACGAAATGCCACGTAGGTTACCCGATTTATAGAGACCATAATCACCGTGGATAGGTGACTTACCGTTGTGTGTGCCACCTTTATAATAATCAGAACTTGAAAGTTCCGCATAGGTGAATCCGTATGCACGTGATTTGAAGTCGGACGGCTTAAGACTCATGTTGTTCAATGGCGTTGTCGGCGCATCCAATGTCAGATCAGGATTGTCGTCATCGAACGAGATGTCCATCTGCTGTTTATACTTATCCTCAAAATATGAGATCGTACGGTCTACGTCGCCGTCAGCAGTCAGCTCGTCCTTTGTCTTAGGATATCCCTTATGAATGAACACCTCAAAGTTAGCAACGGGACACATATAATCGCCATTTGCAGCCCAAGCCACTACATATACAGTATGTTCGAAGCCTATATCTGTAGGTTTTGCAGTTGTAGCGCCATTAGAGACATTATACCAAGTCGCGTTGTTGAGAGCACTAATGGTCAAGTCACAGAACTGCGGAGAAATGGAAGTTCTGGGATTACTGGGAGTACTGGGTGGAAGTTTGCAAAACTTTGTCTTATCCTCATTGTAGAACGTCCACACTATATTGTCAGCCTGCTTCATAGTGGTATTGAAGTCTGCTGCCGTTATCTTCTGACTCTCTGTAGTAGGATAAACCGACTTACCAACAGTATTTTTCAAAGGATAGAACCAATAGCTTTGTCCACCAGAATTCTTCATATTTGTACGCAGCGTCATCTTTGCGTTTGCGTCCTTTGCACCGAACACGATACGCTTGTTGTCCTCAAGAGTCAGGTCAGCAGCCCTGCTGGGATTACATAAAGCATCCTTGATTTGCTTTGCCAGATATGCTGCAGACTTGATGTGGAAGATGTATCGGATGGAGAGGGTTGGCTCATATTCAACATAATTTGTATATTTAGGATAATACCCTCGTTTAGTAAGACTATAATCATTGTATCGGCTTACATCACAAGCGATAGTTTCTCCAGCCCAATCTTCTGCATCTGCTCCCGTCGGTTTATTGTATTTGACTCCTGCATAATTTCTTGCAGAATTTCCGAGACTACCGGCAATAAGTCCTATATCCTTTTTGCTGTCGTTGTCCTTCGAATTATACAAACTTGTAGAACTTGAATTATATACTGTCAGTCTATCCGACTTTAGGTCTGTAGTATAGTCATACCAACGAATCCATCCGTAAGGCTCAAGGTCATTGGTTGAGTTATCCCCCCATCCTGCAAAAGGCAACTCAAGCTCCATTGGGTCGCTATTTGTCGGCAGATAATAATAGTAATGCCATTCTGCAGTCTGCTGCATGCCGCGGCTGTCAAGCGGCAATCCACTTTGGCCATTCTTGTGGAAGCCTAAGCTCTGCGCATACACACTGCTTGGCGCTGCGGTAAGTGCCATCATCGTTAGGAGCTGCAGTAGCAGTCTTCTTGACGGTGCGGGTCTGTTTATGTTGTTTTTGCGACTTTTCATATCTCAAAAGGTGTTATGTTCGTACTTGTTAAATCTAAAAGTGGGTATGGCAGGAATGCCATACCCACCTATTATTAAATGTTATTCCTTGTTTATCTGCAAGCGATATGGGATTGTTACGCCGTTGATTTCGACGTTGATTTCGTGGATGGCGTATCCCTTACGCGGGCTGATATATCCTTCAATGGTCTTGGTGCGCTTCTCGAAGTAAGGCGCTTCGTCGTAGATGGATGTGCCTTCTCCTCCTGCCGGATCAGCCTCAAGCGTTCTGATGTTCTTGATGGTCCAGTTGTTCAGCTCCGTGTTGTCGCTGCGCTTAATGACGTGCAGCTTCAGATGGAACTCGCCGTACGACTTGAATGTGGCTGTGATGCGGTCGCCATCATAGTTGAGTTCGGGAATAACACCGATACCGGTGAAGACCTGCGGCTCCAGCTCGATGCGATAGTCAACCAGCTTGACGGGGATTACCAAATAGTCGTTTCGCGCTATCTTGCTCCATTCTGTCATGGCGATGCGGTTAGTCACTGTTCCCTTGTCGGTGTTGATGCTGAGAACGAAGTACTTAGGATTGCGGGCGACGCTCTCGTTCACGTAGAACGTGGTCTGCAGCTTGCCGCCGTTCTTCACCTGAGTGCCTGACGTGCCGCCGATGCTTACTGTGTAATCCTTGTATGTGGCAGCGTCATTGATGTTCGGCACCACATTGCCCGAGGCGTCCTTCATAGGCAGCAGGCTTACGTTGTTAGCAGCGTTGTCGGTGATGTCGGTCAGCTTGACGCTCTTGATGCTCAGATCATAGCCCGTGTCGTTGGTGAAGTTAAGCTCCACCTTTGCCATCATACGGATAACCTCAAGGTCCACCTGCTGCTTCTTGCTGGTGATGTTGACGGTCTGCTTGTTGCTCATCGGAATGCCTTTGGCGCTGAGTTGGGCTGTATTGCCCTCCACCTTATAGTATTTGCTTTCTATCTCAGCGGGCGTTGTCGTCATTGTTATTCCGAGTTCTGCGGGCGTGATATTGGCAAACGAATAGAACGTGGCGTTGCCCAATTCGGCTTTCGCCTTGAGACTGGTATGCTCTACTTCCTCCGTAAAGTCGTTCTTCACCACTATGTCCTGTATCTTGCCGTTCTGGACGATGACAACAAAGCAATTGTGCATCATCTCTCCTTCTCGGGCAGCGTTTGTGTCCACCCATGACGCTCTCGTTACGCCGTCGGAGGTGCTGTAGGAACGTGTCAGCGAGTTAGCCGAAGCGGTGAGCCTTAGCTCCACCTGCATCTTCTCGCCCTCACCCTTCCCTTGGCAATCGGCGTGGTCTTCCTCAAAGCTACATCCTACGATGGCGAGCGTTGAGAAAAGCGCAAGCATGTATGTGAAAATGTTCTTGGCGTGAGTCATCGCTATTTTAGTTTTTGTGTAAATACTCTATGTTGTTACATTATAATCTCAGAGTGTTTGCGCTTGTTCCACATCTGCACCTTCAGTGTGACGTTCAGTCTGTCGTCCTTGTTCACCGTGTATTCGTAGTAGTGGTTGCGCTGTATGTTGTAGAGTGTGGAAGGATCTGCCACACCGTCCACGTAGTTACAGAACTGCAATGTGTAAGTTCCGTCATCCGTGCCGTCGCACTTGAGGTTTAAGGTTATGCTTGCCTTCTTGTCAGCAGCGGCTGTCTTGTTGTCATATTCGGGAATGTAGAGCATGATGCTCTCTTCGTCGGTCGTGGTGTTGGTCATCGTTACGGACTGGCTCCACGAAGGCTTTGCGTTAAGCGAACTGCTGAACAATATCTCCTTTGTGTTCTTTGACGTGTTGTAGGTCAGCGGCAGCGTAAAGCCCTCGGTGTTGTAGTTGTTGAAGGTGATGCTGCCCAAGGCATAGCCTCTGGCTTTCATGCCGTCAGCCATCTTCACCTTCACTTTGGCGAGAGAGCGGAGCAAGTCGATGGTGCCGAGATTGTTCTGTTTTCCGACAACGAGGTCTTTGGTCAGCGTGGTGACGCCCCACATGGGAATATACTGCTTGGTTTGGTCCACGCGGAAGGCAAGCAATGAGATGTTGCCCTTCGTGACGTTGGCGGTTCCGCAGTTGGCGAACACCATAATCTTATTGGCCTGCTTGAGCAGGTCTCCTGCATTTTCCCATGTTCCAGTGATCTGATCGCCTATCACTCTCACGTCCTGCACGTCGCCAATGATGTTTCCGTCCTTGTCGCAGACCTTAATCTGCAGTTGGTCAGCGTTGATGGCGTTTTCGTAGGTATCGCCCGGGTCAGTCGGATCGTATTCCCCCCAGCCGTCGTTTACAGCTCTTGTGTTGTCGTTGACGAAGGCCATCCTGAATGCCACCTTCACATTATCGTCGCCCGTGTCCTCCTTGTCGTAGCCGTCATCGAAGCCGCACGACGTTATGGACAGCAGACCAAACAGGAGCGAAACTGTCAGCGCGGAGGTATTGCGGTTTATTCTAAGCATAGTCAGTTTCTTTTGGTTTTTAGTTTTTGTGTTATTAAGTCTCTCTCCCTTTCGGGGATGTGGCGCTTAAAGCTCTGTTTCGTTCAGCACCACTCTCCAGGAGTTGATGAATATGTGTGATGACAGCCAGTTGTTGTTGGCGTCCAGGAAGAAGATGAAGCTGTATTCGTCCTGACGGTCAAGATATTCCTGATTTGACATCGCCCTGTTGTATTTTCCCTTTACGAGGAGCACGTAGTCGATAAGCGGAATCTGGAAAACCTTCTCTCCCGTCTCATGCTTCAGAACGCAGAGCTGGGGGTTCTTGCCTGTAAAGAGTCGGTTGACGGTCATCTCTGCCACCACTGCCGAAGCCTGTGTGGTTCCTTCAGCGCGTGATATGGTGCGGTTCTGTCCGACGATGCCGTCATACTTCGACCATGGCACGTAGCGTATTGAGTCTTCCGGCAGCTCCTCGTTGTCTGCCATCGCAGCACGTGTGAGCGCGGCGTTGTCGAATCCGAGATAACTGTTATCGTCGTCGATGTAGAAGTCGAAGTCGTCGGCTTTAATCTGCTTGCCCGATGTGTTCTGAAGCACCACGCGTATGACGTTGGTGTTCTTCATCAAGTCCACTGTGGCAGTCTTCACACCGAATCCCTCCAGATTGAGGTCAGCCTTCTTCACGAGTCCGTGATAAAGGCCGTTGATGTCGTGGTCCAAGGTGCGGCTGGTTCTGTTGATGCGGCTTGTGAGGACGCTGATGTCGTCAGCACGAGTCGCCGTCTCGGGTTTTCCGAAGACATACGATCCTGTGTATCTCTCCTCGCCTTCCGCCCATACCTTGAGCGTATAGTCGCCGGGCTTCAGCTCGTCCACGTTCATATATCCGCCACGCTTCTTAATGTCCTCCACGCGGTCCTGCTTTTCGAGGGCCAAACGTCCGTTTTCGTCGAAAGCGTAGAGCGTAACGGTCTTCACCTCGTTAGGAAAAGCGTCCGCGAACTTCATGTTCATGTCATACTTGAAGTTGACGCGCAGCGCCTGTGGACAGTCCGACTGGTCGTCCTCCATCATTCCGCACGAGGTAACGGTGAACATCATTGCCATCACAGCTGCGATGGCCTTGAGGTCGCTTATTATTTGGCGCTTGTTGTGTTTCATATTGCTTAGCTTTTGTTTTCTGTTCGTGATATTGTGAGATGGTCTCTTATATATATAATGTATATGTAGTCGTTATTAAGTCTTCTTTTAGTGGGCTTATCACCTTGTTCAGTGTCTCGCCATGCCGACCTCTCTTTTGTATCTGTCGGCTCGATACCTCCCTATAGGGAACAATAATCAGCTGTACGCCCTCATTGTGCGGAGCGTCTTTTGTCTGAGAAAAAATATGAGGGAGAGCTTATCGGGTGAGCCGACAGCCTCCCCCTCATATTTCTATTTAGAGTGTCCGGCATCAGCCGGAACAGGTGTCACAATGTTATGTGTCAGTGATGTCGTTGTGAGGTAAGATTACTTACCGAGCTCTACGCCGTTAGCAACAACTCTCCAAGAGAGAACGTTGATACGAGCTGCGAGATAAGTCATAGGATCCTCATCCGGAGTAACGGGAACGAACTCATTATCAGGATTGTATACTGCAGTACCGAAACCAGTGATCTTAGTAACGTCAACCTTGTAGAAGTGGTTACGAACCATACCGAACTGGCCAGTCTTGCCAGCAGCGCCGAGGTGCTTAACTGAAGTCCAGTAGTAAGTCATACCTTCCTTGTAGATAACTGCATTGTTGGCACCGAAAGCTTCGTTAGCTTTTGCAGTAGCTGCTTCGTAAGCTTCACCAACCTTCTGGTAAACCTCAACACCATCAGCAACCTGAGCCTTAACCTCATAAGGCTTGTCTGCGTCAACTACGAACTTAATATCAGTGATTTCAAGACCATCGTATGAAGTACCACCTTCAGTTACAGTCTTCTTGAAGAACTTCTTGTTCTTGTTCTCATTCAGAATGACCTTCTTAACATCATTCTCAGAAAGATACTGAACGCCCTTATACTTAGAAATCTCAAGAGCATTGCCGTTTGCGTCAACGAGCTGAGCTGCAGCAACATAGATAGGTCTATTGGTCTCTGCATAGCTTGTGTTAGGAGCGGTGTAGTAAACATCACCAATAGCTGTGTGGGTGTAGTCTGTCCATGACTTGTATGTGCCATCGTTATTAGGAGTTGTCTCCCAGTAGCTACGATAGAAGTTAGCATCGTTCCAGTTAAAGCCGATTGTAGCTTCTGTCCAAGTAGGCTCAATTACCTTGATGAGGTTAGCCGTTGTGTTCTCCTTGGCAATACCCCAACCCTTGATCATAGCATAAACCTTATCACCGTTTGCAGTCACACCAACCTCGAACTTATCAGCTGTAGCACCACTTGCTGTAGAAGTAATCTTAGCAGCAACACGCTCTACATAAATGTCAACCGGATCGTTCTTAGCAGCTTCTTCTGACAAGGCAACGTGACCAGAAATGTCTGATGTCCAAACCTTATCTTTACCATTTGCGTACACAGAGCTTGTCATAACGAAGTCAGAAGCAGTAGCTCTCTGACCATTGAAGTTCTGAGCTGTAACAACACCCTCTACTTGAGACTTTGTCATGAAATCGGTAAGTTTACCATCCTCGATTGTCTCAGGATTTACGACAGCCATCATAGACTGAGGATAAGACTGGTCTTTGCCCGAAATTACAAGCATTGAGTTGGTAATGTTTTCAACGTTACCAGTAGAAGGTGTCATCTGGTTAGGTCTAAGTTCCAACCAGTTCGTGCCTTCTGCCAACTTGTAAGGAGCACCATCCGATGTGAAGAAGTAGAAGCGGATAGTGTTGATCTTGCTCTCTGCCTCGGTTCCGTTCTCATAAGTAGCGCCGTCAGCACGTGTACCACCAACACCAACATTGTTGATGTTTACGGCTACATAACTCTTAACGCCTTCCACGTTAGGATTGTTCTCAACAGCGTCTTCTGATGTACAAGCGCTGAATGCAAAGGCAGCAAGTGCCAATGGGAATAATTTAAACTTGTTCATACTTGTGAAGTTTAAGTGATTAATAATTTTTGTGTTTAGTATAAATATTTCTTTTTTAAAGAGTTTCTGTGTTTGGCTTGTCTTTGTGTTTGTGAAGCCGAGTTTAGTTTTTGTGTTGTATGTGTGTCGTTGTTTATGTCTTTTTTATTGTAGGTCTTCGTAGTTCTGCTTGGCAATCTCGCATCCCTTGTCGGAAGCAATCCTGAAGCACTCGATGGCTTTCTCGTCGTTGCCGATGTGCCAGTAGCAGATGCCCCTTGCGTTGTAAGCCTCAGCGGAGTCGCCAGCCTTGTCCAGCTTGCGGAGCGCCTCAGCGAATCTGTCCTCGTTGATGTCAGCGCAGGCAGCGTTCAGATTGGCAGTCTCGTCGTTGGGATACATGAGCGCTGCGATGGCGAACACCTCGTTAAACTCCTTCGATCCCGGCTCGTAAGTCTGAGCCACCATATACATCTCGTTCTGCGAGAGCAGCTGCGGCTTGGTCTTGGTAAGCTCCTTAGCCTCCTCCACTGAGAACGGGCGCACGTTGCAGGTGATGACGTAGTCAGAATGGCGGAGAGCCGGATACCATGAGGCGAGCATTGTGCGATACTCCTCAGGATACTGCGACTTGATGAGCCATTCGCGGCGGTCGGGTTCTATAGAGTTGTCCTCCGCAATCTTGAGGATGGCGCTGCGGTTGTCGAGGTTGCTGTCCTTGATATACTTGCAGAGACCTTCCCAGTCCTCCGGCGTAGCGTTTACGGTGAAGAGGCGGTCGTCCAGATGGACGAGCTGGCGCACGTAGTTCTTCAGCGTAGCGGCACGGTTAGTGGCGAGGTATTCGTTGTGGGCGTAAGGAGCCTCCGGTGAGGCATAGCCATGAATCTCAATCTTGGTGATTGTCATATTGGCATCCTTCTTTATCACGTTGATGGTGTCCACGATCTTCGCCAGCTCACGCGGGTTGTTGCGGTAGTTGGGATGCAGCTCTGTGCGGTCTACGGGGAAGTCGATAAACGCTCTTCCTGACATCTCGTATGTCTTCTGCTCCACAGCGATGGGCTGTATGAACGCCACCTTTGGCTGTCTCATCTTCTTTACGGTCTCCTGCTCCTGGTCGTCAATCTTGCCGCATCCGCAGAGGTCTTCCTTTATTACGACGTCTGCTGAGCGCATCCAGTCGGCAAACTCGGTCTGAGTCTGGTAAGCGAACGTCTGCTCCTTACCGTTCTTCCTTGTTACGTCATAAGCACCGGGATATTGCTTGGCGTCCCTTCTGTCGTACATAACCTTCTGTCTCTTTCCGTTGATGACGATGGGCTGCAGAGCCACGCTGTTCTCTCCCGACTCGATAACCGGCGTAAGGACAATGCGTCTGTTGGCAGGCATACGTAGCGAGTCAAGGCGGAGGTCCATTCCTACGAAGAACTGGTCGTCAGCTCTTGTCGCCTTGATGTTCTCCACCGCCACCTGACGGTCAAGAATCTTGGTCGACCTCTTCGTCTGTGCCGACGCGTTGACGGCGCTGATGGCGAGGGCTGCTGATAATATAATGTAGTATTTCATAATGGTGGATCTTATTGTTAGTGAAAATGTGTGGTGAATAGTGGGCTGTCTTCTTTATTTAGAATACGTAGATCAGCTCCACGGCTGCCTTTGTAGGACCTACATAATTGTGATGTCCCTCACCCTTCTTGTTACCGCACGTCTTACATTCGAATTTCTTATAGTGGATGTAGTCGTAACCCACTCCGAGGGAAGTCTCGAGGTTCCAGTGCTTTGAGAGCGGCCATTGGTAGCCTGCGGTCAGACCGCCTCCTACGAACCATCCTTCATATCTATGGTCCTTAAACTCCTTGAACATTCCGAACGGCAGTTCGATGCCACCAGCGTTGAACTGTCCTCCCATAGCGTGTACTCCGAGGAACCATCCGTTGAACGTCTGGCAGAACCAGTAGCGGTATTCGGGTTGTACCACCCAGTGGCGTATGCTCTTATTGTCATTGAATTTCCAGGGGTTGATGCCATAGAAGGCCTGAACGGAGTGCTTTCTGCCGGTCTGAAGTTCGAGACCGACGTTCGGGGTTGTGGTAGCCCAGTAGAGTAAGTTGGTCTTGAGTCCCAGTTGCTGGGCGTTAGCCGATACAGCCACGAGCATAGCTACGATGAGCAGTCTCAATCTGTATGTTACGTTTTTAGCCATATTATTATTCTATTTAGTTCGTTGTTTAAATTTTCCGTGATAATACTTATCTTATCTAATAATGTAATAAGTGGGGTTGTGGGGCTGTACTGTTGTGTTAAGTCGTCTTCTAAACCTTATTATATACGTTATAGATAGTCGGTTTTTTAGTTTTGCGTCGTTTAAGCGTCTTAGTTTAGCGTCGTCGTTGTGTTGTCGTTACGACTTTGTGTTTAGCGTCATTGTCCTTTTTTATTTTGGACATTGCTAAGGTACATCAAATTTTCGGAAATCATTTGTGAATATAGCATAAAAATTAAGCAAATCGTAAATTTCTATGATTTTTTTACCGTTTGAACGTTTTTCTGCAACATTTTACATGTTTTTCTCAAGTTTTTGTAAATTTAGGCAGGGTGAAAATCTCACAAATCCCATATAAATCCTATATTTGTCAAAGTATCAGACAATATTTACTGTCCGATTCGTGCAGTAATAAGGAATCGGACACAAGGGAGTTTGGCTTAGCCCACAGCTGCGGAGCGGCGCAGCTTGCAGTGGGGTTCGGAGGGTCGGTCCCGCTACGCGGAACCTATGGGGAGATGGGAGATGGCTGTGTCATGTGTGAGATGCGCTGTGTCCTGGAGGGACACGTCTATATGAAACCCACTGCAAGCTGCGGAGCAGCGCAGCTGTGGGCATATGCGTACACCACCACACTTTGTTCCCCGAAGGGGGACTAACATTGCTTAATGTCGCTGCCTATATACCGACGGAGGTATTCCTTCTATTGACTTGAAGATTTTGGAGAGGGAGGCGGAGTCGGTGAAACCCATTTCGTAGGCTATTTCGCCTAAGGGACGGGAGCGATCCTCGAGGAGGACACGCTTCGTCTCCTCCACCTTCAGGAAGTTGATCCATGCGTTGAAGTTTTTGCCCTTTACATTATTAATATAGTTTGAGAGGAGGCGGGTGTTCAGTCCCATCTGGTCAGCCACCTGCATGATGGTGATGCTATCCTTGAGGTAAGGCTTGTCGGCACGACCTATCCACTCCGTCACGATGGCGTCGATGGTGCTGTAGTTGCTGTCACGATGGCGATCCTCCTCCGCGGGCTTCGTATCGGGCGTCTCTGGTTGACGGATGGCGTGGTCGGCGGGATCCGGGGAGACGGTGACGTTGGAGTTGTTGTGGGCGGGACGGGGCTTCAGGTCCGGCTCGAAGATGTAGCCGTGGTCCACCTCCATGTCGGCGAAGGCGGGCTTGATGTCCCAATAGACAGTGCGACACATTATGAACGCCAATGCATTGACCAACACCACTAACGACCTTACCCACATGAATATTTCGTCGAGCATGCGATTGAAGAGGGCGATGTCGATGATGCTGACGACGTAATATAGGATGATGGAGAGGACGACGGTGATGAGCCAGCGGCTGCGACTCTTGTTCTCTCCGATGTAATAATTGTCGATGTGCTGACGGAAGACCGTTATCTGCTTCGATACAAACCACAGTATGCCGAGTCCCTCGATGACGAGGGTGATGTAGAGCATGTAGCAGGTGAAGATGGCTGGCGGGGTATTGAGGAAGACATTATATACGCTTGGCGAGAGGGTGAGTCCGTGGAGGGGGATATACACCAGAATATGCGTCAGCCATATACATACCACGGGCATGATGAACGCTATGATGGTGCGTACGGAGAGGCGCTTACCGTGGAGCAGATAGATGCATGCGGTAATGTCAAAGCAGATGGCGAAGAAGAGGAAAAGTGGACTCGTGAAGTAATTGAGCGGGAGATAGTCCTGCTCGTTAACGATTCGGAGTATGGTGAAGAAGCTGACGATGCTCTCAAGTAATGAGGAGCCGGCAAGGCACATACGCGCCATACTGTATGATTCAAATTTCCCTTCTGATGTCTTCTGTGCGGGAGTGAGAAGAAACATTAGGCCTATAGTAAAGCATACGGAACAGTTAACAACGTATGCAATAAGTGTAGTCGTATCCATAGTTGTGTTTGCAAATGTTTAGGTGATGCAAAGTTATGGAATTTGCAGATTTTTTGCAATGATTTTACAAATTATTTTTAAGAAATTACAAAAATGAGTTCCGCTTTGCGGAACCAAGAGAGGGTGAGGAATAATATTAGGCAGGGCTTTGACAAAAACCTTTATCCACAATCCGCTTATGGGCGCAAATCCTATCGGATTTAAATAAAAGACTTTACATTAGGTCTTACGAGAACCAGTTCTCGACAACCTAACGTAAAGCCTTTTATTTGTGCACAGCACGCGCCCATAATCGGAAAAAACAAAGAAAAACACAAGGTTATATAAAACAACATTATAATACTATATGATGTGTAATTCTTTAGTTTAGACACAATTTCTACTGTGTAACCTTGTGTTTTTTATGTTTTTTCCTTTTGTTGGCACAGTGATGCTCCAGCATCACTCATGATATCGTTTGGAGGATGGGTGTCGAGAGCAACGCTCTCGTAAAGCCCATTCGCCAAACGGTATCATGAACCCGTAGGGTGTGATAACAAAAGGTATGTGGATAAAGGTTTTTGTCAAAGCCCTGCCTAACCAAATCTCACCGATAAATTCCTGTTTGACGGTTAGTTTGCATGACAATATTTGCATTTCTAACGCTCAATACTATGAGTTGAACGCACGAAGAAATCTTTGGTGCGAAATTCTTGAGTTTTGAGCATTTTCGGATAACATATTCACGCACAGTATGTTATGCGGTTTTATAACGAAATACAATGAAATCCAGCTCGCAAAAGAGCCGTTTTTTGCTGCAATAGCGCCACTTTTACACCCTAATAGTGCCACTTTTATCATGCAATAGCGCCACTTTTACACTCTAATAGTGCCACTATTGTACTGTAAAAGTGGCACTATCGTTAAACATTGGTGCTGTTTGCACAGCAGAACACCATAAAAACGGCTTTTTGATTCTCTAGAATTGATTTTTATTTTGTAACAGTTTTTTACTGTTTGTACGATATTTGCATGGTGGACATGAAGCCAAGTTTTTTTGACAAGAAGACATGAAGACATGTTTTTAGGTAAGAAGACATGAAGAACATGTTTTTTGACAAGAAGACATGAAGAACTTGTTTTTTTGACAACTAGACATGAAGAACTTGTTTTTTTGACAACTAGACATGAAGCCATGTTTTTTTGACAAGTAGACATGAAGAACATGTTTTTTGGACAAGTAGACATGAAGAACATGTTTTTTTGACAAGTAGACATGAAGTCATGTTTTTAGGTAAGAAGACATGTGGAGACTTGCACAGCAGAAAAAGGGTAACCGTAGGAGGCTATGGCGTCTCGCCGTAGCCACGCACCCACGGACGCAAGCAAATGAAGTAATAGTTGATTGAGCGTTATGCTATGGTAGCCACGCAGCCACGAAAGGAAGCAGATTGAGTATGAGCTGCGGGTTCCGCGGAGCGGGACCTATATCATGAAACCCACTGCAAGCTGCGAAGCAGCGCAGCTGTGGGTACAATATGATACCCCCACCCCTATCGTTCCCCGAAGGGGGACTGACACATCCACTATGATGTTGAGGATGATAGTCGGTCCCGCTTTGCGGAACCAAGAGAGGGTGAGGTGATGCCTATCCCACAGCTGCGCTCCTTCGGAGCTTGCAGTGGGTTTCTGAAAGATACGTGTCCCCTCGGGACACGGCGCTGATCGATGGTATGTTATGGTAGGCTGCGGGGCTACGGCGAGACGCCATAGCCTCCTAGGTTTGCACTGGTTGCTGGACATCAGACTAATCAGATGTTAGAATATCTCAAGGGCGCAGCCTCAGTAAACTCAGATGAATCCGTAATCAAAAGAAAATTTATGGCATCTGTAGGAGAACATTATCTATCAGAATCGGTGCGGCGGTCTGCCTCCCATTCCCGGGCGCATGCCAGAGGGCGGCGGACCCATTCTGTCCGGTCCGCCGGGTCCTCGCTGTCCTTGACCTCTCATGCCACTCCTTGCCTGCTTGCCTCCGAAGAGGTTTAGGCGGTAGATGACGTGGAGCATGGCGTAGCTGTTGATGGAGTTGTACTGGATGTCGCTGCGACTCATTGCCGATACCGTTCTGGAGAAATTGGTCTGGTTGTGGAGGATGTCGTAGAGCTGGAGCGAGACGGTCAGGGCGTTGCCCTTCAGGAAGCCCTGCGAGAGCTGTGCGTTCCATATCAGCTCGTTCGTGTTCATCGACTTGTCCGCATAGCCACGCCTTGAGTTCTCGCGGATGTCCGTGGAGAGACTCGTTCCCCATGGAGCGGTGATGTTGATGGTGGTGCCGTAGGCGAACTGCCATGTGTCGAGATTGCTCTGCGTCTGGAGATTGTTACGGGCGTGCATATAGTCGAGCGATCCGTTCAGCTCCACCTCCAGCCATGAGTTGCGATAACCCACGCCCAACTGCTCGCCCACGCTTGTGGAGCGGGTGATGTTGCGCTGCGAGTCGGCGTTGCGACCTACGCTGACATAACCCACACGGTTCTGATAGTCAAGATTGGTGAACGTGTTGATGTTCCAGTAGCCAGCCGTGTCGATGGCCATATTGAAGACCAGCATACCCGATGCGTTCCAGTTGCCGTTGATGTTCTCCGGTCGTGTGGTTCTGCCACCCGTCTGCTCGTCATACGACACGCGGTAGCCGATGCTGTTGCGCGTGTTCTGATAGTTGAGGCTGGTCATTATCGCCATCTGGTGCTTCTCAATGTAGTTGTTGTATTCCGCACGGAGGCTGTTCGTGAACGACGGCTTCAGTCCAGGATTACCCTTCGTGACATTCAGCGGATCGCTGTCGTCCGTGATGTCGAGAAGGTCAGTCATGGAAGGTTGCGACGTCGTGCCGCGATAGTTGACGCGCAGCTGGCTAACGTTCGAGAAACGATAGCGGAAGTCGAGCGTCGGCGTGACGTTCGTGACGGTGCGTGTGGTGTCGGTGAATATGCCCTGATAGTCCTGCTTGAACTTCGACATCTGCGGCTGCACCTTCACACCCACGTTCAACTGATATTTCTCTCTGATGACGCGCAGCATGAGGTCGATGTTGTGCGTGTAGTTATGGTATTCAGAGTAACGGCTCAGCGCACGGTCCTCGTATTCCTCATACGGACGGTCCAGTCGGTTGAGATAGTCATCCCATCCACGGTAATGCGGCGCCAAGCCTGAGAAGAAGTCGTCGCCGAGGTTGGAGAAGTCGTACGTGGAACGGTCGCTCTTGCTGTAGGCATACTTGAACTGATAACTCAGCTGCAGGAAGGCGGCACGCCAGAGCGGTTCGCTGTACGTGGTCTGCACGGCGTAGCTATACTGCTTTGTCGGCGTGACGTTGAAGCGGTTGGTCTGGTACGTTGAGTCGTTGCCGAAGCGGTCCTTCTGCTGATAGAGGCGCACGTTGTTGGTGGAGAGCGCCTTGCTGTCCGTATCGGAATAGCTGAAGTCGCCACGCAGCGTGACGTTGCGTCCGCGCGAACCCAACTTCCTGTTGAGCTGGAGCATGGCACCCACATTCTTCGCCTCGCTGTGGCTGATCTGTCCCGTTCGTGACGTGTTGACCATCTTGCCCTGCTCCGCCATCTGGCTGATAGCAGCGTCAGAGAGCGGGCTGTCAGAGTAAGCATAGGGGTCGTCGTTATACTGTGCCGATGCGGACGTGCTCTTGCCGTCGCTCTTCGTCAGACCGAACGAAGGACGGAAGAGGATGTTGGTGAGCGTGTCAGGACGCCATTCCAGTCGCATCTGCGCATTCCACGAGTCGTTCTGCGTGTTGCTCTGGTTGAGCGAGTTGGAGAAAGAATTGGTGGAACCGACGAAGTTCTCCGAAGCCGACTCCGATCGCACGTCGGAGTTGCGGTGGTTCCATCTTACCGAACCGTTCAGCGAGAGCGTCTTGCCGTCCTCGTAATTGAAGTGCGTGGCAGCCATGTTGGACGTGTTGAGACCGTTGCGTCCCATTCCGAAAGATCCGCGTCCGCCGCCACTGGGGAATCCCATGTCGCCGGTGTTGTTGAACGATCCGAAGCCCATCATGCGCAACTTGGAATTGAAGTAAGCGCCCATCAGCCTCTCGGCGTATCTGTCGTGCGTACCGTAGGAGAGGTCGGCATTGGCGAAGACACCCTTGTTCATACCGCGCTTAATGCCGAAGTCGAGCACGGTCTGCTCGTTGCCGTCGTCGATGCCGGTGACCTTGGCAAGGTCGCTCTTCTCGTCATACGCCTTCACCTTGTTGACGATGCTTGTGGGAAGGTTCTTCATAGCCGTCTTGGTGTCGCCGACCATAAACTCCTTACCGTCCACCTTTATCTTCTTTACCTCCTTGCCGTTGATGGTTATCTTGCCGTCGTCGCCGACTTGCGCACCGGGCAGACGCTTCACGAGTTCTTCGATGGTGGAACCTTCCGGTGTGCGGAACGCCGCAGCATTATATACGAAGGTGTCCTTGCTAAGCGTCACCTTCGCTGCGTTGGCAGTGACGGTGGTGCCCTTGAGCATGATAGCGTAAGCCTTGGCAGTGATTTCGCCGAGACGGATGTCTTTCGCAGGGTCGGTGACATGGACATTACGATACGTGTTGTCGTAGCCCACGCTGGAGATTTTGAGGATATACTCTCCCTTGGTGTCCACCTTCAGGGCGAACTCTCCCCTATCGTCGGTAACCGTACCGGCGACATACGAGCTGTCCTTACGAAGTAGTTGCACGGTGGTCTGCTCCATCTTCTCCTTAGTGTCCTTGTCGATGACAGAGCCGGTTATCCTGCACTCCTGTGCGCTTGCGGTCAGAGCAGAGACGACAAGCAACATAAATAATAATATCTTCCGTGTCATTGGCTTGTGTTTTTTAATCTGTGTAAATAGACGAGGAAGAAGTGGAAAGGTTTAAAAGGTAGGCTCTTGGGGTTGCATTGATGTATGAGCTGTGGGTTCCGCGGAGCGGGACCTATATCATGAAACCCACTGCAAGCTGCGAAGCAGCGCAGCTGTGGGTACAATATGATACCCCACCCATATCGTTCCCCGAAGGGGGACTGACACATCAACTATGATGTTGAGGATGATAGTCGGTCCCGCTTCGCGGAACCAAGAGAGGGTGAAGTGATGCTTATCCCACAGCTGCGCTGCTTCGCAGCTTGCAGTGGGTTTCTGATAGTAACGTGTCCCCTCGGGACACGGCGCTGACTGGTTGCGCAGGAGTCTCCCACAGATTACGCTGATTTACACGGATGTGGGTGCGAAGAATGTTGATTACGGATTTATCTGATTATTCTGATGTTAGAATATATCAATGGCGTAGCTTCAGTAAAATCAGATGAATCCGTAATCAGATTTCTGAATATCTCAACGGCGTAGCCTCAGTAAACTCAGATAAATCCGTAATCAAAAGAAAATCTGTGACAATCTGTGGCATCTGTGGGAGAATATCTTCTCAAGCAGCATCCGTGATGTCAATGGAATCCGTATTCCTCCACCAACTTTCTCTCGTCCTCCTTTGCCTTGGCGAGGAATGCCTTGTAGTCTTCCGAGTCGGGATTGAAGGGGCGGTGGTTCAGGGCGGCTTTTATGGGTTGCCATTTCTTCAGGAAGGCGTGCGTGTCGTTGGAGAAGAAAATGTCGGCGAAGCGTTGGTGGATGTACTTCACGGCTTGGTCAGAGGGATGGAGCATGTCCTCACGATAGAAGCGATAGTCGCGCAGTTCGTCGTTTACGATTTCGTATGCGGGGAAATACGCCAGCTTGCAGGAATGGTCAGAGGACGCATACTCCTTCATCAACTTGTCCGCAGCCAGCAATAGCGTGGCTTTGGAAAGCTGCGATCCGTGGAAACCGTACTTGGCGTAGCGGATGGGGCTGACCGTGATAATGACACGGACGTCATCACGCTTCGCACGCAGCGCTTCAACGGCACGACGGAGGTAAGAGGCGCACTCGTCTACCGTCAGCTCGCGCTCCGTGAAGAGACGCTGCGGACGCTTCTGGCAGTTGTCCACTATCTCACCCGTCTCGTTAAGGATGTAGACGTGGTTGGTGCCGAGCGTGAAGACGGCAGTGCGGGGAGCATCATGGTCAGCAAGGTGGCGCACGACGGTATGAAGGATGCTCACAGGATTATACATGACACCAAAGGGGTTGACCGTGGCGCGAAACTTATCCTCCACGAACAACCTGCCTATGTTGTCAGCAAAGCAGGAGCCCACGAAGAGCATGCTCTCCATGGGAGAGATGCTGAACGGGGCCTGCTGTATGATGACGGGAGTCTGGAGCTGCATATTATTCAGCAGTTTTCTCCTTAACTTCCTTAGAACGACGTCTTGCCTCGAACACCACGCCAAGGATGATGGCGATGATGAGGAGCGTGTAAGCCACGTAAGCGGCTGTCTCGGTGCGCTTCACGGATACCGGCTTGAAGGTCAGCACCACGTTGTGCTTGCCCGGCTTGACGTTGATGGCACGCAGAATGTAGTTGACACGTCCTACGGGCACGTCCTGGCCGTCCACAGTGGCTGTCCATCCCGGATAATAAATCTCAGAGAACACCACGATGCCGCCCTTCTCAGACTGCACCTCGTAAGCGAGTTCGTTAGGCTCATACTTCTTGAGGCTTACCACGGCGTTGTTGTTGTTGGCGGCAGACTTGCCGAGAGTCTCCTCAAACTTCTTGTCAGCCACAGCCTCATGGCGCAGATTAATCTTGCCTACAGCTTCAATCTCCTCATTTGCGTTGGCTACGTAGCGGATATTGTCCACAAACCATGCGTTGCCGTAAGCGTAAGGATTCTGCACGGGCACTGTCTGACCACCCTGCAAGGGAAGGATGACATACTTCGTGTTGAGCATGTTGAGGACAGGATAGATAGAGTCGCCTGCAACGCGTGTCATGTCGCCCTGAGCATCAGCTATGGCAGACATCATCTGGCGCATCTCGGGGGCGATGTAATACTCGATCATCTCCTGATAACGACGCAGCTTGGCAGCGTGATAGCCGCCGATAGACTTATGATAGTACGACGTCTCGTTCTCGTTAAAGGTGTTGGAGGCAAGGTTGAGGACACGATAGTCGGCACCCTTGTCCTGCAGAATCTGACGGTCGGTGGCTGTCTCATGAACCGGCTCCTCACGCACGCTGCGCTCCACGAACATCTCGTCGTTGAGGTAACGCTTGTTTACCTGCCACATATCCACGAGGCAGAGCACGATGATGGCACCGACAGCCCACTTCGGCTGAATCTTCTTATAGCGCAGCAGAAGCAGAACGGCTGTGCCGACAGCCACTACGAAGAAGGTGCGCCAGCAGTCGGCGGTGAAGATGGAGATGCGCACGTCGCGCAAATTGCTGATAAGCGGATTCAGATATTCCGACGGAATCTGACGCATCTGCTCCATTTCGGAAGCCGAGATATAGTCAGGGAAGAACACCGAGGGCATGATGGCGAAGAGCAGAGCCATGCCGGCTGTGGCTACGAAGCTTGCCCATACGAAGGTCATGTTGGTGGTGTTCCATGAGAGGATGTTGTTCTTAGCCGTGCCGAGATAGAGCTTAGTCTTGCTGGTGAAGAAGTCGGGAGTGTCCAGAATCTTCTTCAGAGCGAGCATGGCAAGCAACGGGATGGTGAACTCGGCTATGACGAGGATGGACGCCACGGTTCGGAACTTGGCGTACATCGGCACGTAATCGATGAAGAGATCAGTGAACCACATGAAGTTTCTGCCCCATGAGAGGAGCACGGAGAGCAATGTGGCGAAGAACAGCGCCCACTTCATCGGACCTTTCACGATGAAGAGTCCGAGGATGAAGAGCATGAGCACGAAGGCACCCACATAGACAGGACCGCTTGTGCCCGGCTGATTGCCCCAATACTGACCCAACTGCTGATAGATCTGATAGAACTGAGGGTCGGCTTTCTCCATAGCCTTCTCGTTCATGGCGAGAGGAACCGAGGCTCCACCCTTGGCGTTAGGCACGAGGAGAGTCCAAGTCTCGTCTATGCCGTAGCTCCACTGCGTGATATAGTCGCGGTCGAGACCGCTTGATGTCTGGTTGGCGGTGTTCTTCTTCACCAGTTCGCTCTTGCCTCGCATCGACTCCTGTGTGTATTGCCAGGTGTGATAGAGGTTGCTGAGATTGATGACCACGCCGATGGCAGCAGCCACGAAGCACACGCCAGTGGCCTTGCCGAACTGCGCGAGGCGCTTGTTGCGGATGGCGTCGACGAGGTAAGCGATGACCATGAAGAGGATGATGAACATATAATAATATGTCATCTGCACGTGGTTGGCCTGTATTTCAAGCGCCGTGAATATGGCTGTGACGATGAATCCCCACAGATACTTGCCACGATAGGCAAGCACGATGCCCGCTATCATCGGCGGCAGATAAGCTAAGGCTATTACCTTCCAGATGTGTCCGGCGGCTATGATGATGAAGAAATAGGAGCTGAACGCCCATATTATGGAACCAAGCACAGCCAGCTCACGACGGAAATCGAATGCTCTGAGAAGGATGTAGAATCCGAGAAGGTAAGCAAAGACATACCATACGTTCTCGGGAAGCCAGAGATGATAAAAGTTGCCCACCTGATTGAGGACGGACTGGCTGTCGTAAGAGGGAGCCATCTGATAAGTAGGCATGCCTCCGAAGAGAGAGTTGGTCCAGCGTGTGCGCTCTCCGGTACGCTGATAATACTCCGTCAGCTCCACTCCGGCTCCGCGTCCTGCGGAGGAGTCGTGACGATAAAGGATGCGTCCTTCGGTGTCTGCCGGGAAGAAATAGGCAAACGCGATGACAGCAAAAACCAATGCTACCAGTAGGTCTGGCAGGAATCGTTTGAAGGTCTTCATATTCTTATATAAACGTTTATTGTTTTCTTGTGTGGTGCAAAGTTAACTCAAATCGGTCGAATAACGTCACTATCATCGCATTATTATTAATTTTTGCATAGGTTTTTGCACAATGTGACGTGCTCAAAATATTGGAGAAGAAGGGCTAAAGGTGTGTCTTGGACAATCAAAACAGGACGTTATGCGGTGTTCTTGGACTAAAAATGGGGATTTGTTGAAAAAATTGTCAGTTTGAGGCAAAACCGCTAACTTTGCTATTAGAAAAATACAGGAAATCATCTATAGGTAATAGATAATAAGATTGAGGTAATTAGAGAGTTATAGATTTTAGTAATAAAAATACATCAGATTACGTTTCATACACATTAAGCAATGTTATTTAAGACAGAAAACTAAAAGAAAGATCAATTATCAAGGTTATGTAAGTCGCGCAGAGGCGTGGCGAAAATGAATGAATTTTGTTGTTGATAAAACTCACTTTCGCGAGAAAGTGAGTTTTTTTTTGTGTTCTACTTTTTACTGTCTACAACGCAGCGGATGGCGTGGGCGAAGGCACGGTTGCCCACTACGTTGTTGTAGCGCGTATTGTTGTTGGCAGTGAAGCGATAGGCTGCGGGGAAGTCGGAATAGCCCATGAGGAAGTTGTTGACGTATTCGGCTGAAGCAGACCAGAGGAAGAAGGTGCTCTTTCCAATGATGTTGCAGCCAGTGTCGAACTCGCGACCGCTACCCGATGAAGGCCACCAAGCCGTATTGCCGTTATATGTATAGGTGTAGCCACTGCCGTCGGCAGCCAAATCGATGTCGTAAAGAACAGCCAGCTCCGAAGCAGAGGGCAGACGATAGCCCGCAGGACAAGGATCGTAGTTGGTCTTTGTGGTGGACGACCAGAGCGTGAGGTCTGCTGGGACATGCCAGTCGCACGTAAGGTCGTCATTGAACAGCGTGAACGGAGCTGCGATGGCGCCCTCTATGCTGGTGCCCTCAAGCTTATACGCCCACTGATAATCATACTTGGTGTTGACGACAGTCCATGCCTTCGACTCCTTGAAAGCGTCGCTTGCCTCCCACTCGTTCTCTGCATAACCACCGAAGAACGGCGTTATGCGTCCCCATTGCCAGAGGAGTCCCCACGTATCGGTGCCGTCCTCGGGGTTGGCACTAATAGCACCCATGTTGCGGTCCATAAACTCCACGCCGTTGGCGTATCGCATTGTCGCGGGCTTGTCGGTACACCAGATAAGCCAAGTCCATATTACCTTGTTGTCAGCGTCGAACGCAGCAAATACCACTGAGCCTTTCTCGCCCGTAGCATCGAAGCTGATACGTCCGTTGTCCTCTATCTGTATGTCAGAAACAAGGCCCTGAGAGCTGTTCTGATTGCTGGTGCGTGTGCTCCAAAGCCAGTCGACTCTGCTTATGCCGGAGATGCGCGAACCGTCGATATGCAGAGGCATAAAGCTGTATCTGCCCTTCGCAGGGACGATGTAGGTATTGGCTCCCTCACCGAGATCCACCACGTCACCCGTACCGGGATTGAGCTCGGCATAGCCCATGCTTACCACTGCGCCCATATCGTCGTAAGCCTGTGCCGCTACGATGTAGCGACCAGCGGGTTCAAGGGTGGAGTAAGACCACGTATTGGTGGCCTGTGTCATCTTTATAGTGGAATGGCTTCTGATGTAAGCCGAATAGTCTGTCACTGTGCCGTCGTTGGGAATGAGAGCAATATCACCGTTTCGGCAGCCTTCCGGCATTGTGGCAGAACCGTACGCCAGACTTCCCATGGTAGCCAGAACGGTGACGGTCACGTCGCCTTGCACATCGCTCTTGCCGAACGTCACGCTGTCAACATTACTAATGGCATAGCTACGTACGCTGCCATCCTTCTGATGCACCATCATTCGGTCTGCCGCTTCCTGGGCAAACGAGGTGATGGTGGTAAGACAAAATGCAAATGATAGTAAAAGTTTATTCATAACCTTGTCTGTTTAATGATTCGACATCTGTTGCTTTCACTCTGAAAACGCAAATTTAAAGATTATTTGCGATTTGTCAAAGCAACAAGGCGTAAAAATGCAAAAAGGTATGAATAATTCACGATACACATAAAAAAGTAATCCCCATAATCGGCTTTTCTTATCTAAGAATAAGCGAAAAGCTGATTATAGGGATATGCTTTATGACGATTCTGCAAGCAGAATGCGATGATTATTCATCTATAGTAGGATATGTCATGTTCTCGTCCTTGAGCTGCGAGAGCACTTCGTCAACGTACTTGCGCGACTCCCAACGTGCCATCGGCAGGTCGTGGAGGAGCCAGTTGCCGCAGTCCTTGGGTGCCGCTCCCGGGATTTCACCCTCGAATGAAGCCACAAACTCGAAGGTGCGCTTCATAAGATCGGCAATGTCGCGAGGCTGAAGGTCGCCCTTCATGAGCAGATAATTGCCTGTAAGACAACCCATCGGACCCCAATAAACGATGCTGTCCTTCCACTGTGGGTCGTTGCGCAGGTATGTGGCAGCGAGGTGCTCAATGGTGTGGAGCGCACCGGCATGGAGCGCCGGCTCGCGGTTTGGCTCCTTCATGCGGATGTCGAAGGTGGTGACAACATCGCCGCCTATGTTGTCCTTGCGCGAAACGTATATGCCACGAAGAAGGTGGTTATGATCAATAGTGAAACTTGGTATCTTGTCCATAATGTCTTGTTTGATTGGTTTAGAGTTTAGCGAGGAACGCCTTGGTCACCTCAAACGAGCCTTCAGCCATGCGCTCCCAGAAGTCGTAATACATCTGCGCCTTGTGATCCTTGAGAGGAATGTCGCTGATGATGCGGAAGCTGACGAAGGGAACGCCGGTCTTGTGGCATGTGTGTGCGATGGCGCAGCTCTCCATGTCCACTGCCATAGCGTCGGGAAAGTCGTTAAGGATGCTCTGCATCTTCTCGCGAGTGTTAACAAACCAGTCGCCAGTGACGATTAGTCCGCCGCGGACACGAGTGCCGCAGTCGAGATTAAGCGCCTTTTCCACTTGCTCCTTGCTGGAAGCGAAGCGTGCGGGCTGTCCCAGAATCTGTCCCTTTGCGCATTCGTCGCCGCAATAAACGTCGTGATAGCAGCACTCCGTGGATACAACCACGTCCATTACCTCAAGGCTTGTGTCGGCTCCACCAGCCACACCGGTGGAGATAACGATGTCAGGATGGTAGCAGCTGATGAGCTGGTCGGCTCCGATAGCAGCGTTAACCTTTCCGATGCCACACTGCATCATGATGACTTCATTGTCGCCGATGCGACCAGTGACGAAGTCGTAATGTGCGTGGCTCTCTGTATTCTTGTCGGTGGCGAGGGTCTGCAGTTGAGCAAACTCCTTGTCCATCGCCACAATTATTCCTATCTTCATTCTATACTATATATATTATAATGTATAAGCGTGAGGGTTAAATCAGCGTCAGCGTGTAGATATAAATCACCGCTGCCGGGATTGCCATGAGGGAAGAGTCGAATCGGTCGAGCATTCCTCCGTGTCCGGGGAGGATGTTGCCCGAGTCCTTGATGCCCACGGTGCGCTTGAAAAGCGACTCAACGAGATCGCCCCATGTGCCGAAGAACACCACTACAAGACCCAGTCCCATCCATGCGGGCACCGACATTGCCAATCCTTCAGCCACGTCATGCATGCCTGAATTCTCATACCAACCTATGGCTGTAGCCACGATGAGAACGAGAATGCCGCCTCCGATGCTGCCTTCCCAGCTCTTTCCTGGAGACACTCGCGGGAAGAGCTTGTGCTTTCCGAAGAGCGATCCGGAGAGATAAGCGCCGGTGTCGTTGGTCCAAAGGAAGATGAAGACGCTCAGCGGAATCAGGTAATTATAGTAGACCATATCGCCGATGCCGCGGAATGCCAACACGTTAAGAGTGGCGAACGGCAAGGCAATATACATCTGCGAGAGCATGGTGTACGCCCAATTATTGATGGAATTGGGCGCCTTGGTGTAGAGTTCGGAGATGAACATATACACAACGGTGAGCAGATAGGGAATGAATACTGCCGAGGGTACGATGCCCGAGCAGTAGCCAGCCATGCCGAGGAAGAAGTAGACGGCTGCAACGGTGGAGAGGAAGCGGTTGACGCTCACGTTCTCAATGTTGTTGACAATGCCCGTAAACTCCCATACGGTCAGTCCGGTCACTAAGGCAAAGAGGAAGATCATCGCCTCCGGCCTTAGGAAACACGTCACCACAGCCGCTACAAAGAAGACGCCCGTGATGGCTCGTGTTATAAGATTTTTCATTTTGTCGCTCATAATGGCTATGCGTTTTGATTAGTTTCGTCGTCCTTGTTATCCGACTTTGCGTTGTTGTTGTCCTTGACAGAAGCCTCATGCTCAGCCTGTGCCTGACGCACCTCCTCCGGCATATCCTCCAGTTTCGGCGTGTTGTCCTCGATGATTTCCTCCGAACGGCTTACCCATGGACGCTTTCCGAAGATGCGTTCCACGTCCTCTGCGAAGATCACCTCACGCTTGATGAGAAGTTCAGCCAGCTCGTTATGTCCCTCGCTGTGCTCCTTAATGATGGCTTTGGCGCGTGCATACTCGTCATTAATAATCTTCAGCACCTCGTCGTCGATTGTCTTTGCAGTGGTCTCCGAGTAAGGACGCTGGAACTGATATTCATCGTTATTATAGTAGCAGATGTTCGGCAGGCGGTCGCTCATACCGGCGTATGCCACCATTCCGAATGCCGACTTAGTGGCACGCTCGAGGTCGTTCATGGCTCCAGTGGAGATATGACCGGTGAAGAGTTCCTCAGCGGCGCGTCCTCCGAGCAATGAGCACATCTCGTCGAGCATCTGCTCCTTGGTGGTAATCTGCCGTTCTTCGGGCAGATACCATGCGGCGCCCAATGCACGACCGCGCGGTACGATGCTCACCTTGACGAGCGGATTGGCGTGTTCGCAGAACCATGACACAGTGGCGTGTCCTGCCTCGTGAAGGGCAATGGTGCGCTTCTCGTCGTTGGTCATCACCTTTGTCTTCTTCTCCAGACCACCTATGATACGGTCCACGGCGTTAAGGAAGTCCTGCTTGCCCACGGTCTTGTTGTTATGACGTGCGGCAATGAGGGCTGCCTCGTTGCAGACGTTGGCGATATCAGCACCGGAGAATCCCGGAGTCTGACGTGAAAGGAAGTCGATATCCACGGTTTCGTCAATCTTCACCTTTTTGAGATGCACCTGGAAAATCTCCTTACGCTCGGTAAGGTCGGGCAGATCCACATTGATCTGACGGTCGAAACGTCCTGCACGGAGCAGCGCCTTGTCGAGCATATCAGCACGGTTGGTGGCAGCAAGGATGATAACACCGCTGTTGGTGCCGAATCCGTCCATCTCGGTAAGGAGCGCGTTAAGCGTGTTCTCACGCTCGTCGTTGCCACCCATTGACGGGTTCTTGCTACGTGCACGTCCTACGGCGTCAATCTCGTCGATGAAGATAATGCACGGCGACTTTGCCTTTGCCTGACGGAAGAGGTCGCGAACGCGGCTTGCACCAACGCCTACGAACATCTCGACGAAGTCAGAACCGCTCATTGAGAAGAACGGTACGCCAGCCTCACCTGCCACAGCCTTCGCCAGCAACGTCTTACCTGTTCCCGGAGGGCCTACGAGCAATGCTCCCTTAGGAATCTTTCCTCCGAGGTCCGTGTATTTCTGCGGCTCCTTAAGGAAGTCTACAATCTCCTGCACCTCCTGCTTGGCTCCAGCCTGTCCGGCTACGTCCTTGAACGTAATGCCGAGGTCGTTGCCCTTCTCATACATCTGAGCCTTTGACTTTCCGACGTTGAAGACGCCTCCGCCTCCTCCGCCACCGCCCATGCGGCGCATCATAAAGATCCAAAGCACAACGAAGAAGAGAATCGGTCCGAAGGTGTAGAACAGCGTCATGAGTCCGGAATTAGAGTCCATCTCGTAGCTGTAATCCACAATCTTGCGATCTTTAAGCGCATTAGCGAGATACGTATCGAGCGCGTCTGGCGAACCATAGGTTACGCTTACGCACGGATGTGCACCCACCTGCTGGGCTGTTTTGCCGAAGACATCGCGTATGTTCTTCTGTCGAACATACATGCGCAGGGTGCTTTTGTCCTTATTGACCACCACTTTCTCGGCGTAGCCTTTGTCCACGTATGTCTTAAACTTCGTATAAGTGGCTTCTTGATCGGGTGCGACACCCCCAAGGAACGATGTGCCACCGTCCGTGAAGAAGAGTATGGCAAGCAAGAGGATGATGACAGTGTAAAGCCAGTTCATATTGAACTTGGGCATCTTCGGCTGCTTGTCTCCTCCGGGATTGTTGTTATTGTCCATGTTTTACTGTTAAGAAGTTTTATTTATCACATGAAAAAACTCATGCCGTATGGCTTTCTGCCGCCCTATAATCAGTCGATGTTGGGCACCTCAGTGACGGCGGCGTCCTGCCAAAGGTCCTCGAGGTTGTAGAAATTGCGTGCCTCGGGTATGAAGATATGTACGAGAACGTCTCCGTAATCCATGCCCACCCAGTAAGCCTGCGGCAGACCGACTACGTTAATAGGCTTCTCGCCGGCATCGATACGTGCTGTCTCGCTCACAGAATCGGCGATGGCTTCCACCTGCGAAGGCGACGAACCTTGGCAGATTACGAAGTAGTTGGCGATGGATCCGTCCACCTCACGAAGGTCAGCGATTACGATGTCTTGTCCTTTCTTCTCTTGAATACCCTTGACAATGGCGTCAACGAGCTTGTTCTTTGTTTCCATTCAGATGTCTGTTGATTATTCGTTAAAAAAATGGCAGGCAGGGAACGCTATTGACGCTTTGTCAGATTGTTGCCCTACACACCTTATTATTATACTATTTAAAGACTACAAAGTTAATGCTAATTATCTGAATTCCGACATAAAGGCAGTAAAATACCCATGTCTTTTATGTTTTTTTGTGTTATCTACGTTGAGATAACCCACCGTTACTTTTTAAAAATATTTCGTAAGTAATACTTTTTTTGAATATTATTTCGTCTAACTGACTGTTTTCTCAAAAATTAGTTATAATTTTGCACTTGCTTAAAGCCTAAGAACGAATAACAAAACAAACCTCATACTAACAAATCTTGAAAACTAATGAGACATAACAAATTTTACCCCTGGATTGTTGTTGCTCTCCTGTGGGTTGTCGCCCTTCTTAACTATATGGACCGGCAGATGCTCTCCACAATGCAGGAAGCCATGAAGGCAGACATAGCCGAGCTCAACAAGGCGGAAGCTTTCGGTGCGCTGATGGCTGTCTTTCTCTGGATTTACGGCATAGTAAGTCCGTTTGCAGGAGTGGTGGCAGACCGCGTTAGCCGCAAATGGCTCGTCGTAGGAAGCCTCTTTGTATGGTCGGCGGTGACATATCTCATGGGATATGCTACAGATTTCACACAACTTTATTGGCTCCGCGCGCTGATGGGCATCAGCGAAGCACTCTACATACCCTCCGCACTCTCACTCATAGCAGACTGGCATGAGGGCAAATCACGCTCACTCGCCATCGGCATCCACATGACCGGACTGTATGTAGGTCAGGCAGTCGGAGGTTTCGGCGCCACCATCGCAGCCACATTCTCATGGCACAGCACCTTCCACTGGTTCGGAATCATCGGCATTGCTTACTCCGTAGTGCTGGCATTGTGCCTCTTGGACAAGCGTAAGGAACAGCCGAAGGTAGCCGGACCCGAAATGCAGACGCCGAAAGAAAGCATCTGGCGCGGTCTTGCAGTGGTGTTCTCCACCTGGGCTTTCTGGGTGATACTCATCTATTTCGCCGTACCGAGTCTACCGGGTTGGGCTACAAAGAACTGGCTGCCGACACTCTTCGCCACCAATCTTGACATTCCGATGTCCGAAGCTGGTCCGATGTCAACCATCACCATAGCCGCCAGCTCGTTCATTGGCGTAATCGTGGGAGGCATCCTGTCAGACAACTGGGTGAAGCGCAACATACGCGGACGTATATATACGAGTGCCATCGGACTGGGAATGACCATTCCCGCCCTCGTACTCCTCGGTTTCGGACATAGCGTCATCGCCATCGTCGGAGCCGGACTGTTCTTCGGAATGGGCTTCGGAATGTTCGATGCCAACAACATGCCCATCCTCTGCCAGATTATCCCTGCCCGTTATCGTGCCACCGCTTACGGCGTGATGAACATGGTGGGCGTATTCGCAGGAGCTGCCGTTACACACGTCCTCGGCAAGTGGACAGACGGAGGCAACCTCGGACTCGGCTTCGCCATTCTCGGATACATCGTGCTCCTCGCACTCGTGCTCCAGCTTTCGTGCCTGCGCCCCACAACCGACAACATGGAGTAATCCACGGGCAATAATAAAAACAGACAACTATTCGTACATAATAATATAGTTAAAACAACAAACTAAATAAAAAAGTGAAAACTATGGAAAAGATCATCGGACTTATTGACGCTCCTTTCACACCGTTCCATCCCAACGGTGATGTCAATCTCAAACCCATCGAGGCTTATGCAAAGATGTTGCAGAAGAACGGTCTCAAGGGTGTGTTCATCAACGGATCGTCAGGTGAGGGCTATATGCTCACCACCGAAGAGCGTATGCAGCTGGCTGAGCGCTGGGTGTCTGTAGCTCCAGAGGGATTTAAGGTGATTGTGCATGTGGGCAGCTGCTGCCTGCGTGAGAGCGTGCGCCTTGCCGAGCATGCCCAGAAAATCGGTGCATGGGGTATCGGTTCGATGGCTCCTCCATTCCCGAAGATCGGCCGCATCGAGGAACTCGTCGAGTACTGCGAGACCATCGCAAAGGCTGCTCCTGAGCTGCCCTTCTATTATTATCACATCCCCGCATTCAACGGCGCATTTCTTCCCATGGTTGACCTGCTGAAGGCTGTAGACGGACGCATCCCCAACTTCGCCGGCATCAAGTATACATACGAGTCGCTGTATGAATACAACCAGTGCCGCCTTTACGGTGGTGGCAAGTTTGACATGCTCCACGGACAGGACGAGACCATCCTCCCCAGCCTTGCACAGGGCGGCGCACGTGGCGGCATCGGCGGCACCACCAACTATAACGGTCGTGAGCTGACTGGCATCATCGAGGCTTGGAACAACGGCGACATCGAGACTGCTCGCGAGAAGCAGAACTTCTCTCAGGAGGTTATCAACGTCATCTGCCACTTCCGCGGCAACATCGTAGGCGGAAAGCGCATCATGAAGCTCCTCGGATTCGACCTCGGACCTAACCGTGTGCCGTTCCGCAACATGACAGACGAGGAGGAAGCACAGATGAAGAAGGAGCTGGAGGAAATCGGTTTCTTCGAGCGCGCCAACAAGTTCTAATGCGCCAACAACATTAAAAACAACAAATCAGAAATGAACGTAAAAGAATATATCCAGTCGTGGGCAGACTCCTACAAGAAGGACCTCACCGAGAACATCATGCCGTTCTGGATGGAGCATGGATGGGACCGTGAGAACGGAGGTGTCTACACTTGTGTGAACCGTGACGGCTCGCTGATGGACTCCACCAAGTCGGTGTGGTTTCAGGGACGCTTCGCCTTTATATGCGCTTTCGCATACAACAACGTAGAGAAGAACCAGATGTGGCTCGACGCAGCCAAGTCAACGCTCGAATTCATCGAGAAACACTGCTTCGACGAGAAGGGACACATGTATTTCTCTGTAACCGCTGACGGACAGCCGCTCCGCAAGCGCCGCTATGTCTTCTCAGAGACATTCGCCTCGATAGCAATGTCTGAGTATGCTCTTGCCACAGGCGACCAGCACTGGGCACAGCGCGCACTCCAGATTTTCGAGGACACACAGCGCTTCCTCAACACTCCGGGCTTCCTGCCCGAGAAGTTCGAGCCGAACGTGCAGCTCCAGAGCCACAGCATCATCATGATTCTCATCAACGTTGGTTCGTGCATCCGCAAGGTGGTGAACGACCCGAAGCTCACAGCACAGATTGACGAGTCGATAGCGAAGCTCAAGAAGTACTTCATCCACCCCGAATTCAAGTGCTTGCTCGAGACAGTAGGCATGAACGGCGAGTTTGTCAACACCAACATGACACGTACCATCAATCCCGGACATTGCATCGAGACCGTATGGTTTATCATGGAGGAGGCAAAGCTCCGCGGTTGGGACAAGGATATGCTCGACATGGCGCTCACCATCTTCGACTGGTCTTGGGACTGGGGATGGGACAAGGAATACGGCGGCATCATCAACTTCCGCGACTGCCTCAACCTGCCCGTGCAGGACTATTCGCAGGATATGAAGTTCTGGTGGCCGCAGTGCGAGACCATCATCGCATCGCTCTACGCTTATCTCGCAACCGGCGACGAGAAATATCTCTATCGCCACGAGCGCATCAGCGAGTGGACTTACGCTCATTTCCCTGATCCGGAGTACGGCGAATGGTATGGTTATCTCCACCGCGACGGAACAGTGGCACAGCCCGCCAAGGGCAACCTCTTCAAGGGTCCGTTCCACATTCCGCGTATGATGATCAAGAGCTACATGCTCTGTCTGGAGATTCTCAAGAAACTTGAGGAAAAGTAAAATTCTTTATATAGTATTCAGTGACGAGTGGATTGTGGGGAATCCTGCCATGCGAATGGCATGATTCCGTCACTTTCCACTTTTTTTGTATTAGCAAATGAGAAATTTCGTAATATCAACATTGCTTCTCCTGTCGTTCTTCACCGTCATGTCGGCACAGAGCGTTCGCAATGTCTTCGGTTTCCCTGCTACAGAACCGGGCTATTCGCTTGGCGTGTCGGCATGTTACGCCGGACAGATAGGCGACTATATTGTGATGGCTGGCGGATGTAATTTCCCCACGCCGGACAACAAGACTTACTATGCCGGCATCTATGCGGCACCCCTTGACAACACTGTCCTCCGCTGGCAGCTTGTGGGATACCTGCCCGAACCGGCTGCTTACGGAGCCACTATCGCAAGCGGCGACAGCCTCCTTTTCATCGGCGGCAACAACTCTGATCACAGCCTCAACACGGTCTATAGCATACATCTCAATGCCGCGGGCGACCGTGCCGAAGTGCGCCGAATGGCTGACCTGCCTTGCACGGTGGACAATATGGCGGCTGCCATCGACCGCGGAAATGTGTATATCGTAGGAGGAAATCAGAACGGCAAGCCTTCAGCAGGAGTATTAATGGCTGACATCAAGACTGAGAATTACGTATGGTCCAATCTCTGCACGATGCCTTCTTCGCCGCGTGTGCAGCCAGTCTGCGCTGCCAACGACGGCAAGCTGTATGTATGGGGTGGCTTTTTCGCTGACGGAGAGAAGAGTGTGGTAAGCACCGACGGCTTATGCCTTGACACCACAGTGCCCTATATGGACAAGGCATGGACAAGCATAGAAGGTCCACGTTCGGCAAAAGGCGAACCGATGACTCTCTCTGGTGGCGTGGCATGGACCGACGGCAGCAAGGTGTTTGCCACAGGTGGCGTCAATAAGGACATCTTCTTAGACGCCATAAGCGGCAGATATGAGCTGGTAAAGAAGGCTGACTATCTGCTTCAGTCTATAGAATGGTATAGCTTCAGCGGCAATCTCTACGAACTGGACCTCGTAACGCAGAAATGGAAGCCCACGCGTTTTGCAGACAAGGCACTGGCAAGAGCCGGTGCAATGACAGTCCCCACCACGCTCGGCACCTTCTATATCGGCGGCGAGCTGAAGCCATCAGTACGCACACCGCAGATTGTATTGATTCTATCCGTTAGCGATGGGTTGCTGCGGAAGGCAGGCTTTCGGACTGCAAAACATTCTATACCTTTGCATAATATACGAAACCTGACTAAAACATACTGATAATAATATGACACTAAAACAAATCATTCCTAACAAAACCCTATCCACCTTGTTGCTGGTATTATTCTGCCTCACCACCCTACAACTCACGGCTGCAGCCAAGCGCAAGAAGGTCGCTGCACAGCCTGTGCGTGTGGCTTGCGTGGGCAACAGCATCACTTACGGCACAGGCATCGCCGACCGCGAACACTTCTCTTATCCCGTTCAGCTGCAACAGATGCTGGGCAACGGATATGTGGTGGGCAACTTCGGAAAGCCGGGCGCCACGCTTCTCTATAAAGGTCATCGTCCCTACGTGGAGCAGCCGGAGTTTAAAGAGGCGCAGCGCTTCAAGGGCGACATCGCCGTCATTCATCTCGGCATCAACGACACCGACCCGCGCAACTGGCCCAACTATCGCGACGAGTTTGTGAAGGACTATCTCTCCATTATGGACTCGCTGCGAGCCGCCAATCCCAAGGTGCGCTTCATACTGGCTCGCATGACGCCCATCGCCGACCGCCATCCGCGCTTCCAGTCGGGCACGAAGCAATGGCACGACGAAATTCAGACTGCCATCGAAACCGTGGCACGCGTAAGCGGAGCCGAACTCATCGACTTCCACGAACCGCTCTATCCCTACCCCAACCTCCTCCCCGACGCCATCCATCCCAACCCCGAAGGCGCCGGCATACTTGCCAAGACCGTCTACGGCGGGATCACGGGCAATTACGGAGGACTGAGCATGTCGTCACTCTACACCGACTACATGGTATTGCAGCGCGACGTACCGCTCGACATTCACGGAACAGCCAATACGGGCGAGAAGATAACCGTGGAGTTAGGCGGTCAGAAAGCCAAAGCCGTAGCCGACAACCAAGGCAAATGGAGCGTCGTGCTCAGCCCAATGCAGGCAGCCGAAGACCTTACGCTCACCATCACAGCCGGCAAGCAGCGCAAGGTGTTCAGCCATGTAGCCGTGGGCGAGGTGTGGCTGTGCTCTGGACAGTCAAACATGGCTTTCATGCTCTGCCAGTCAGAAAGCGGCAAGGAGGACATTGCGGCGGCTCACGACCCGCAGCTCCGACTCTTCGACATGAAGGGACGATGGGAGACGTACGACGTGGCTTGGCCCGCCTCATGCCTCGACTCGCTCAATCACCTGCAGTATTTCCACGAGACAACGTGGCAACCGTCCACTTCCACCTCCGCCTCACGCTTCTCTGCCGTGGGCTATTATTACGGCAGAATGCTGCGTCAGAAGCTCGGCGTGCCCGTCGGACTTATATGCAACGCCGTGGGTGGAGCGCCGACGGAAGCATGGGTTGACCGCAACTCGCTGGAGACTTCGTTCCCCAACATTCTGAGCAACTGGCTACAGAACGACTTCATACAGGACTGGGTGCGCGGACGTGCAGCCAAGAATCTCACCAACGACCAGACCAAGCTCGGTCGTCATCCCTACGAGCCTTGCTATCTCTACGAGAGCGGCATCCTGCCCCTGCAGCGCTATCCCATCAAGGGCGTGATATGGTATCAGGGCGAGTCGAACGCGCACAACAAGGACGCTCACGCCAAGCTGTTCAGTCTGCTCGTTGACGGATGGCGACAGAACTGGAACAATCCCGACATGCCCTTCTACTTCGTTCAGCTCTCCAGCCTCAACCGTCCATCATGGCCGTGGTTCCGCGACAGTCAGCTGCGTCTTATGAAGGAGATCAGCAACACGGGCATGGCTGTTTCGTCGGACTATGGCGACTCGCTCGACGTTCATCCACGATGCAAGCAACCGGTAGGCGAACGTCTTGCACGCTGGGCTCTTGCCAAGACTTACGGACAGCACATCACTCCCTCCGGTCCCGTCTTCAGCTCCGTAACGCGTCAGGCAGACGCCCTCATCGTCAGCTTCCTCTACGCCGACGGTCTGCAGACCTCCGACGGCAAATCCCCGTCATGCTTCGAGATAGCCGAGGAGGACGGACTCTTCCAGCCTGCCACCGCCACCATCGAAGGCAGCAAGGTTCGCCTCACCTCCCCCACCATCAAGCACCCCCGCTACGTCCGCTACGCCTGGCAACCTTTCACAAGGGCAAACCTCGTAAACGCCGACCAGCTGCCAGCGTCTACGTTCAGAGGAGAAGCGAGGGCGAATTAGGAATTAGGAATTAGGAGTTAGGAATTAGAAATTAGGAATTAGGAATTGTGCGCCAAGTCAGAAACAAACTTAGGAGGCTATGGCGTCTCGCCGTAGCCACGCACCCCATAAATGCAAGCAAATTGAGCAAGAGCTGCGGGTTCCGCGGAGCGGGACCTATATCATGAAACCCACAGCTGCGCTCCTTCGGAGCTTGCAGTGGGTTTCTGATGGTAACGTGTCCCCTCGGGACACGGCGCAATTGGTGTTCTGCTATGGGTGGCTGCGGGGCTACGGCGAGACGCCATAGCCTCCTAGGTTTGCTTTGTCTGCTGTAATTCACAACTGAATAATTCAAAATCGCAGGCGAAGCCGAGAATAATTCACCGCTCGGCTTTGCCGCTTGCCTAAGCAAGAACTCAAAATTCCTAATTCCTAACTCTTCGGCGGTTCCGCCGAAGACAATATTTGCATTTCTAACGCTCAATACTATGAGTTGAGCGCACAACAAAATCTTTGGTGCGAAATTCTTGAGTTTTGAGCGTGCAGCGATAGTATGCTGACATACAGCTGATTATGCTGCTGAGAAAAGAAGTGTGCAATGAATGACGGAGCAAAAAAGCATCATTGGGTTGCAATAGCGCCACTTTTACACTCCAATAGCGCCACTTTTATCATGCAATAGCGCCACTTTTACACTCTAATAGTGGCACTATTGGACTGTAAAAGTGGCGCTATTGTTAAGCTCGGGTGCTGTTTGCACAGCAAAACCCCATAAAAACAGCTTTTTGAATCTCTAGAATCAATTTTTATTTTGTAACACATTTTTACCATTTGTACGATATTTGCATAGGTAAAAATCAGACATAAACAAACGCAGATTTCGAGTTGCCAGTGAATTTTTGTCAGTATTAATTCGTATCTTTGCGAAATATTCACATAATACATACTTATCGGAAGTTGCTTATGATTGAACGGTGTCCCACAAATCTAAAATATTGGCATGGAGAATAAAGGTTTGACAAACACAAATGATGCTGCCTATCAGAAATTGATAGACAACATAACCACGCTATGGGGTGAGGCAAAGTCAAAAGCCATTACTGCAATCAATACAGAATTGCTTGATGCCAACTGGCAGACAGGCAAATATATCGTAGAATATGAGTTTAAAGGTAAGGATAGAGCTGAATATGGCAAGCAATTACTTGTGAACCTTGCCAAAGACCTAACGGCAAGAAATGGAAAAGGCTTTAGTCGTTCTAATCTTGTCTATATGCGTAAATTCTACCTTGCATTTCCAATTTGTGAGACAGTGTCTCACAAATTGACATGGAGTCACTATTTTGAACTGTTGAAGTGTGATAATGCACTTGAAATGCAGTTCTATTATAAGGAATCCATCAAGGAATGTTGGAAAGTTAGAGAACTGAAAAGACAGATGAAAAGTTGTCTGTTTCAGCGACTTGCATTAAGCACAGATAAAGCAGGTGTTCTTGCATTGGCAAACGAAGGACACCAAGTACAAACTCCACAAGACATTATCCGTGACCCATTCGTACTTGAATTTGCAGGACTTCCAAAACAGAAACGCTATAAGGAGAGCGACTTAGAAAAAGCTCTGAAAGACCACATGGAGCAGTTTCTTTTGGAAATGGGGCGTGGCTTTGCATTTGTTGGAAGACAATATGCTATGCAGATTGGTAGCCGACAGTTCAAGGTGGATTTGGTGTTCTACCACTGTATCTTGAAATGCTATGTGCTGATTGACTTGAAGCGAGCAGAGATAAAGCATGGTGACATCGGACAGATGAACCTCTATCTTAACTATTTCAAGACCGAGATATGTCAACCCGACGACAATCCCCCTATTGGAATAGTGTTAGGAGCGAGGAAAGATGAACTTCTGATGGAATATGCCTTGGAGGGTATAACAAATCAGTTGTTCGTGGCACGTTACCAACTTTATCTGCCAAAGCGTGAAGAACTGCAAGCACAACTTGACAAGTTGTTAGACGAAACGAAAGATTCTATATAATACATTCCACATACACACAAAAAAGGTGCTTGCGACACATGATCGCAAGCACCTTTTTTTGTGTATATGTGGTAATCAACAGTTAGTTGCGGAACACCAGTCCGTTGTTGTCGGCATCGATGGTGATGGGCTTCTCCCTTGAAACCTCGTCGGAGAGAATCTTCTTGGAGAGGTCGTTGAGGACGCAGCGCTGGATGGCACGCTTTACAGGACGTGCACCGAACTCGGGATCGAAGCCCTCGTCGGCGAGGAAGCTGATGGCTGCCGGCGTTACGTTGAGCGTGAAGCCCTGCGGCTCAAGCATCTTCTTAACGGCGTTCATCTGGAGCGTCACTACCTGTGCAATCTCATCCTTTGTAAGCGGCAAGAACATGATGGTCTCGTCAATACGGTTGAGGAACTCAGGACGGATGGTTTTCTTGAGCATCTCCATTACCTTCTCCTTCGTGTCGCTGATCACAAGGTCGCGATTCTGAGGCGTGATGCCTGCGAACTGACCCTGGATGTACTGGCTGCCGAGGTTAGAAGTCATGATGATGATGGTGTTCTTGAAGTTCACCGTACGACCCTTGTTGTCCGTGAGCCTGCCGTCGTCGAGCACCTGCAAGAGGATGTTGAAGACGTCGGGATGTGCCTTCTCTATCTCATCGAAGAGCACTACGGAGTAAGGCTTGCGGCGCACAGCCTCTGTGAGCTGACCACCCTCATCGTAGCCTACGTATCCTGGAGGCGCACCGATAAGACGACTTACGCTGAACTTCTCCTGATATTCACTCATATCAATACGCGTCATCATCGTCTCGTCATTGAAGAGGTATTCAGCCAATGCCTTTGCCAGCTCCGTCTTACCGACACCCGTCGTGCCGAGGAAGATGAAGGAAGCGATAGGACGCTTCGGATCCTGCAGTCCGGCACGCGAACGTCTTACAGCGTCGCTCACGGCACGTATGGCTTCGTCCTGACCGATGACACGCTTGTGGAGCTCTTCCTCAAGATGAAGAAGCTTCTCACGCTCGCTCTGCATCATACGCGTAACAGGTATGCCGGTCCAGCGGCTTACCACCTCGGCGATGTCGTCAGCGGTGACCTCCTCACGTATCATGGCATTGCCGTTCTGCGTAGACTTCAGCTGGTTCTGAATGCTCTTGATGTCGTCGTCGAGCTGCTTCAGCTTGCCGTAGCGGATTTCAGCCACACGCTCGTAGTTGCCTTCACGCTCAGCACGCTCAGCCTCAAACTTAAGCTGCTCAATCTGCTGCTTGTCCTGCTGAATCTTGTTGACGAGTCCCTTCTCACTCTCCCACTTTGCGCGGAACGAGCTTTCCTGGTCGCGGAGTTCGGCAATGTCCTTGTCGAGCTGTGCAATCTTGTCCGTATCGTTCTCACGCTTGATAGCCTCACGCTCTATTTCGAGCTGCTTCAGCTTACGCGTAATCTCGTCCAACTCCTCAGGAACGGAGTCGCGCTCCATACGGAGCTTTGCGGCAGCCTCATCCATGAGGTCGATGGCCTTATCGGGAAGGAAGCGGTCAGAGATGTAACGCTCAGAGAGCTTAACGGCAGCGATGCAGGCATCGTCCTGTATACGGACCTTATGATGGTTCTCGTAACGCTCCTTCAAGCCACGCAAGATGCTGATGGCAGAAAGCTCGTCCGGCTCGTCCACCATTACGGTCTGGAAACGACGCTCGAGAGCCTTATCCTTCTCGAAGTATTTCTGATATTCGTTAAGCGTCGTGGCACCGATGCTTCTCAGTTCGCCACGGGCAAGAGCTGGCTTGAGGATGTTGGCGGCATCCATAGCGCCCTCGCCGCCACCAGCACCGACAAGCGTATGAATCTCATCGATGAAGAGGATGATGCGACCGTCAGAATTGGTTACCTCCTTGATGACGCTCTTAAGACGCTCCTCAAACTCGCCTTTGTACTTGGCACCCGCAACAAGCGCACCCATATCCAATGAGTAGAGCTGCTTGTCCTTCAGGTTCTCAGGCACGTCACCGCGCACGATACGCTCAGCCAGTCCTTCTACGATGGCTGTCTTACCAGTACCCGGCTCACCTATTAATATAGGATTGTTCTTGGTACGACGTGAGAGAATCTGCAGCACGCGTCGGATTTCGTCATCACGACCGATAACGGGGTCGAGCTTGCCCTGGCGTGCCTCCTCCACAAGGTTCTTGGCATACTTTGACAGACTCTGGAAGTTTTCGTCAGCAGACTGTGACTGCACCTTCTGGCCCTGACGAAGCTCCTGAATGGCCTTGACGGTCTCGTTCTCCGTCATGCCGGCGTCCTTGAGAATGCGGCTTGCCGTAGAGCTGACCTGCAGCAAGGCAAGCAGAATGGGCTCAACACTTGTAAACTCGTCGCCATTCTTCTGTGCGAAGTCCTGCGCACGCTGCAAGACGCTGTTGGCGTCGTTGCTGAGGTATGGCTGCCCGCCCTGCACACGCGGCTGACGCTGAATCTCAGAGTCGACCACCATGTCCACCTGATTGGCATTCACACCGAGCTTCTGGAAGATGTACGTGGCAACGTCCTTGGCCTTCACCATCACACCCTTGAGGAGGTGTATTGGCTCAATGCTCTGTTGTCCCTGACGCTGTGTAATGTTGACAGCCTCCTGAACAACCTCTTGGGCTTTGATTGTGAATTTGTCGAATGTCATATTATTGTTCTCCTTTCTTTATTTTTCTTGTTTTATATTGTTTTCATCGTCAATATAAACAAACTGCATACCTAAGCAATAATTATATGACAATATGTCAGAAAAGAGCGTTATTAACGAATAAATAGTGACATATTGTCGGTTTTGACGTAATATACTATAGTGGAATGTATGGATAAAATCAACATTTAAATAAAAAAATACGGAAAAAGCTTTGGCATTTGAAAAATAATGCGTAACTTTGCACACGCAAATAAGGGAACGACCTACATAGTCAACCATTATTTAGCGATAAAACATATTGGGATATGGTGTAATGGTAACACTACAGATTCTGGTCCTGTCATTCTTGGTTCGAGTCCGAGTATCCCAACAAAGCTCCTCAAAAGAGCAACATCTTTATTTTGAACATTGGGATATGGTGTAATGGTAACACTACAGATTCTGGTCCTGTCATTCTTGGTTCGAGTCCGAGTATCCCAACTAAGCAAAGCCTATTCTTCACGAATAGGCTTTTTTTCGTATTCTCCCCTATCCCACATTCTTTGGATCAAATAATATTGTTGTGTTTTTAACAATCCAATATTATTGTTTATCTT